>Ga0272446_1006243_pt1 | contig 12571 bp, 9 predicted proteins | sample YNPCB0061_FD_194587 | JGI IMG/M metagenome (GOLD analysis project Ga0272446, IMG submission 194587) | Hot spring microbial mat communities from Yellowstone National Park, WY, United States - YNP-CB-006-1 | ecosystem: Environmental > Aquatic > Thermal springs > Hot (42-90C) > Sediment | place... | reverse complement strand
TGGCGGCACCGTCGGCGACATCGAGGCGATGCCGTTTCTGGAGGCGATCCGTCAGTTCGCGCTGGATGTCGGCAAACAGAACTGCCTCTACATCCACCTCACCCTGGTCCCGTACCTGAAGGCCGCCGGCGAACTGAAGACCAAGCCCACCCAGCATTCCGTCGGCGAGCTACGCAAGATCGGCATTCAGCCCGACATTCTGATCTGCCGCACCGACCGGGAATTGCCCCGCGAGGAAGCGGAGAAGATCGCCCAGTTCTGCAACGTCGAATCCCGCTGCGTCATCGAGGAACGCGACAAGGAACTCTCCGTCTACGAGGTGCCCCTGTCGCTGGTGGCCAACGGACTCGATCAACTCATCGTCGAAAAGCTGCACCTGCCGCACAGGCCGTTGCAGGTCAGCGATTGGCAAGAGATGCTCGAACGCCTGCGCAAGCCGCAACACGAGGTGGTTGTCGCGGTCGTCGGCAAATACGTCAAGCATCACGACGCCTACAAGTCGGTCTACGAATCACTCCAGCACGCGGGCATCTGGCACCATACCAAGGTCATCCTCAAGCGCGTCGAATCGGAGATCGTCGAGCGGGAGGGAGTCGAGCGGCTGTTGGCCGGGGCCGACGGCATCCTGGTGCCCGGCGGGTTCGACCGCCGCGGCATCGCCGGCAAGATCGAGGCGATCCGCTATGCCCGCGAACGCGGCATACCGTTCTTCGGCATCTGCCTGGGGCTGCAATGCGCCGTCATCGAGTTCGCCCGCAACGTGCTGGGCTTGGCCGAGGCCAACTCAACAGAGTTCAACCCCTCGACCCCGCACCCGGTCGTCTGCTTGCTCGATGCCCAGCGCCAGGTCACGCAACTGGGCGGCACCATGCGCTTGGGCGCGTACCTGTGCCGACTGCGTGAGGGCAGCCGCGCCCACCGCGCCTACGGGCAATTGATCGTCACCGAACGCCACCGCCACCGCTACGAGGTCAACAACGCCTACCGCGACTGCCTGGAGGAGGCCGGCTTGCAGATTGTCGGCACCACCCCCGAGGGCGATTTGGTCGAGGTCGTCGAGTTGGCCGACCATCCCTGGTTTGTCGCCGTGCAGTGTCACCCGGAGTTCAAGTCCAAGCCCACGCAGCCCCACCCGCTGCTGCGCGACTTTATCGGCGCGGCGCTGGCGTACCGCAACGACAAACGCAACGACGCCAGCCGCCCCCGCGCCCAGCCCATCGCCAACAGCTAACGGCTAAGCGCTACTCGCTAACCGCTACCCGTCGAGCAACACTGCTACCGCCATCATCCTAGCCAGTTGTCCCTAACCACTGATTCACCACCATGCACACTGATGAGCGAACCTCCCGAGCGCGACTGCTGGTGACGATGGGCGATGTCGCGGGGATTGGCCCGGAGATTATCGCGCGGGCCTGGCCGCAGCTAGTCGAGTCGGCGTCGGCTTGGCCGGTGGTCGTCGGCGATGTCGGCTGGCTGGAGTGGGCCGTCCGGCTTGTCGGCAGCACGGCGCGGGTGCAACCGATCACCCGCCTGGCCGAGGCCACCCCCACGCCCGAGCAAATCCCGTGCTTGGCCGCCAGCACCGCCCCCTTGCACGCGGTGGTGCCGGGGCAGATCAGCCCGGCCGCGGGGCAGGCGGCGTTCGACTTTCTGGTGGCGGCCATCGACCTCACCTTGGCCGGGCAGGCGGATGCGATTGTCACCGCGCCGCTGCACAAGGAAGCCCTGCGGGCGGCGGGCGTACCCTGGCCCGGCCATACCGAAATCCTCGCCCACCGCTGCGGCCGCCCCGAACACGCCATGCTGCTGTACGCCGAACGGCCCGGCCAGACGGGCCTGGCCGTCATCCACGTCACCTTGCACTTAGCCCTGCGCGAGGTCTTCGCCCACCTGAGCGAGGCGGCGGTACTGGAGAAAATCCGCCTGCTCGATACCCTGCTGCCCCGGCTCATCGGCCGCCCGCCCCGCCTGGCCGTCGCCGCGCTCAACCCGCACGCCTCCGATGGCGGGTTGTTCGGCGATGAAGAGGCCCGCCTGATCGCGCCGGCGGTGGCAGCGGCCCAGCGTGCCGGTATCCACGTCAGCGGCCCCTGGCCCGCCGACACCCTCTTCCTCCGCGCCGTCGGCGGCGAGTTCGACGGGGTCGTGGCCATGTACCACGACCAAGGTCACATCGCGATGAAGTTGCACTGCGGACGGGCGGCGGTTAATATCACCGCCGGGCTGCCCATCGTCCGCACCAGCGTTGCGCACGGCACCGCCTTCGACATCGCTGGCCGGGGCGTCGCCGATGCGTCCAGCCTGGTGACCGCCGCGCGGGTGGCCGCCCGCCTCGCCCAGTCCCGCTGAGTTCGTTGGAGGTCGTCAACCGTCCCGGCAGTAGGCAGGAGGCCACCATTGATGGCAGCGATCCCCCGCGACCACCCGCTGACCCACGATCACCCGCTGACCCACGATCACCCGCTGGCCCACGATCACGCCGCGAGCCTCGGACAGCCCACCGTCTACTTGGTGCGGCATGGCGCGACGGCGGCCAACCTGCAACACCCGCCCCGGCTGCAAGGCCGCCGCAGCGACCCGCCGTTGGCCGAGCCGGGCTACCAGCAAGCCGACGCCGCCAGCGCTCAACTCGCCGCCGTGCCGCTGGTGGCGGTCTACTCCTCGCCGCTGCGGCGTGCCCGCGAGACAGCCGAGCGCATCGCCCGGCCGCACCGACTCCGCGTCGAGGTGTGCGAGGCGCTGATCGAATGCGACGTGGGCCAGTGGGAAGGGCTGGACCGCCAGACTATCGACCGGCTTGACCCGCTGGCCCACCGCCGCTTCCTCGCCGACCCAGCCCAACATGGCTACCCCGGCGGTGAGTCGTTCGCGCAGGTGCAAGCGCGGCTGCGGGCGTGGCGGGCGGCCGTGCTACCGCGCCACGCCGGCCAAGCAATCGCGGTCGTGTCGCACCACGTCGTCTTGCGTATCTGGCTGGCCGAGTTGGCGGGGCTGCCCCTCAGTCAAGCCCGCCAGATGACGCTGGCCAACGGCGAGGTCCGCCGTGTCAGCGCGTGAGCGTGCGGAGTTGCCGCAGCAGCGGGCGCAAGTGTAGCCGCCCCCGGTAGAGTCGGCGGTAAAACTCCTCGAACCGCCGCACCATCGCCTGCCGACTGTACTGGCTGCGCACCCGCTCGCGGGCGGCGACGGCCAGGCGCTTGGCCAAGCCGGGGTTGGTCAGCAGGCGTTGCAGGGCGGCGGTCAACGCCGCTGGATCGCCTGGCGGCACGACCAGCCCGTGAACCTCTGGCTCGATGAGGCGCTGGCACGCACCGACCGCCGTGGCCACGATGGCACGGCCGGCGGCCATGTACTCCAGCAGGGCGTTGGACATGCCCTCGGAATGCGAGCAGAGAACGGCAATATCCTGCCGTGCCAGAAACGCCGGCACATCGCTAACCGAGCCGAGCAACTGGAACCGCCGCCCCAGCCCCCGCTCGGCGATCAGCCGCTCCAGGCGCGGCCGGTCCTCGCCCTCGCCCGCGACCTGGAAGATCAGTTGCGGGTAACGCCCGGCCAAGTCGGCGGCGGCTTCGATGAGCAAGTCCAACGCCTTGACCGGCCGGAGGTTGGCCACCACGCCGATATGGATGGTGCCGGTGCGGCCGTGCAAGTCGGTCGGGGAGCTGGCCAAAAACCGCTCCAGGTCCACGCCGTTTTCCAGCACGACCACCTTCTCGGGCAACACGCCCTCCGCCCGTAGCAACTCGGCGCGGGCGCGGTGACAGTTGGTCAGCGTCACATCGACCAGCCGCCCCATGATCCGACCGAGCCAATGGTGAATGGGGGTCAGCCAGTAGCCGGCGTTGTTGCGCACTCGCACGATGCGGCGCACCCCAGCCAAGCGCGCCAGCGGCACGGCGAAGTAGGTGCTGTCCTGAAAGTAGGTCTGCACGATGTCTACGCGCTGCTGCCGCAGAAACTGAACGAACCGCCAGCCCTCGCGGACGACGCAGGGCTTGTGGAACGAGTGCATGTTCAACCGCAAGATCGGCACGTCGTCCGGCTCCAGGGCGCGCGATGCCTCATCCTGCCCGTTGACCAGGCACAACAGCGGCTCGACACGGCGACGGTCTAAGTGCCGGATCAACGCCAGCAGTTGGCTCTCGGTGCCGGCCCGGCTGAGCCGGTCGATGACAAAGGCCACCCGCAAGGGCCGGGCCGGGCGGTCGGCACGCTCGGCCACCGTGCGATGTGGGCCTGCCTGGGCCACCCGCGCGGGGCGGTCGTGCCGGATGGTCGGCGTCAGGGTCATGGTCATTTCGTCACCTCGTTCTCCAACTTGGTCAACAGACGGAGCGTTGAGGGCAGAACGATTGTACTCTTGGTCAGTGCGGACGGCTGCGGACGCAGGCGCGAGTGGCGGCTAAACCAGTCGGTGAGCAGTTGCACATAGGCTTGGGCTTGGGCGGCGAAGGTGAAGTAGGTGCGGACCCGCTCGCGGCCGGCCCGCCCCATGCGCTGCCGACGCGGGGCATCGGCCAGCAGCGTCTGCAAGCCGGCCGTCAGCGCGCGGACGCGGCCGGGGGGCACGATCAAGCCCGTCTCGCCGTCAACGACCAACTCGGCGTTGCCGCCCACGTCGGTAGCCAGCACCGGCACCCCCGCCGCGTGCGCCTCCAGCACGACGTTGGGCAGCCCCTCGGCGAACGAGGGCAAGACCAGCAGATCCGCCCAGGGCATCAGCCGGTCCAGATCGGTGCGGAATCCGCCCAAGACAAAGCGATCGCGCAGCCCCGCTCGGTCGATTTGCCGTTGCAGATGGTCCCGCTGCGGCCCCTGGCCAAACAGCACGAAGCGGGCGTCGGGGTGGGCCGGGGCAACGCGACGGGCCGCTTCGACGAGCAGGTGAAAGCCCTTGTCCCGGCTCAACCGACCCGCCGCCAGCACGATCGGGCCAGCCGTAGTAGCGGTGGCGGTGGCGGTGGCGGTGGTGGTGGCGGTGGCGGCGGTCCCCGCGACCGGCGGGAACAGGGCCAACAGCCGGTCGCGGTCGGCTGGGTCGGGCGGCTGGGCGAAGGCGTCGAGCCGGGCCGAGTTGTAGATAACGGTCAAGCGGTTGGCCGGGATGCCGACCCGCCGCACCTTGCGGGCCAAGCCATGCGAGACGCAGACGATGTGATCCATCGCGTGCAGGTGCAGCCGATCCAGCCACTCGTAGACGCTGACCTTGAGATTCTCGCCGGTCCAACTGCGGGTGATGGCAAAGACCGGCACGCCGACCCGCCGCGCCGCCAACCGCCCCAGCAAGTTCGACTTGTAGCCGTGACAGAACAGCACATCGGGCCGCTCGCTGGCCAGCAAGTCGGTCAGTTCGGCGACGGCCGCGGCCAGTCGCGGTGTGTCGTGCTGGAGGGCGTGGGCGGCGAAACCAGCCTGCCGCGCTTGCTCGATGAACGCGGCGCAGCGGCCCCGCTCCGAGAAGCTGATGAAGCGGCTGTGCCAGCCGGCGGGCAAAGCGGCGGCTAACCCGAGCATCTGCCGCTCGGGGCCGCCGAACATGAACGAGGCCGTCAAATGGGTAATACGCATGCTAAACCTCACGCGAAACGCGACTGGGCTACGGATACGCCCCGCCATCAAGCACGGGGTATACCCAATCCGCGTCGCCCTGTCGAGTTCAACCCGACGGCGGCAAGCAGGGCGGTTCCACGTGGAACCGCGCGTGGGGCAAGACAAGCTAGCTGGATGGATTAGCTGGATGGGCTAGCTGGGATGCAAGCTAGCTGGATGGGTTAGCTGTCGCTGGGCAGGGAGAAGCCTTCGCGCACCAGCGGATTGAGCAGCGTGACGATTGCTAGGATGCTGGCCGGGGCACTGGCGACGCAGCAGCAATTCTGGAAGTTAATCAGCCCCGCGATCACGCCGATCCAGACCAGGGGCAGGAAATACAGCCGGGCCAGGGCGACGCCGCCGGCGAAGGTCAGGAACGCGGCGGTCAGGCCGAAGATGGACAGGGCAATCTGCTGTTGCAAGGCTTCCTCGGGATTGACGGGCACGGCCTGGCCAAAGGCTTTGCCTAGCTTTTCACCCGCTTCGACAAACTGCGCCTTCATGCCCTCGGGGTCGCGCAGGCATTGGGTGAGGTTGTAGGCGTTGAAGAGAATGGAGATCATGCCGGCGACGGCCATGAACGCGCCGGCGGTCGAGGTCTTGCTCCGCAGCAAACGCCGACTCACCCCCGCCGGCTCGTAGTCGGCGGCGTAAGTGTGCTTGACGCGCTGGCCCGGCTGCGGGGGCACGACAAACTGATGGCCACAATGGGGGCACTGCACCATTTGCCCGATCAGGAACTCGGGTACACGGACTTCGCCGTTGCAACTCGGGCAGTGGTTTATCGGTTCACTCATAACGATTGTTCTTCCAGGATCAAACGACATCAACGCAAGGCTGGGATTCGCTCCAACTTCAAGGTCCCCTGCATGGTGCCCGTTGCAACCTTCCCATCGGGTGTGACCAGGCCCTGAATCTCCGCACGCACCATTGCTTCCGAGCGCATCACCATACTGTTGGTTGGCTCGATGGAAAAGTTGCCGCTGAGCGTGCCCTTGAAGTTGACCGGCCCCTGCCCCTCTGTGTCTACGGTGCCCTTGCAGGTGACGTAGACCTCGTCGCGGCCACCGACCTTGCGAACGCCCTCATAGGTATACTCGAGGGCAAAGACCAGCGACATGCTCGAACCTTTGCCCGAGCCGTCGGGGATTTTCTGAGTCCGAGTCACGGTCCAGGTCGCCCCGGGTGAGAGGAGTTTGCCCGGCAAGGGAACGATCAGTAGCTCCATGTCATCGCCCAGCTCGGAGCCAATGGTCTTGATGAGCGGCTGGAGGATGGGCGGCACCCCCGCCAAATCCAGACGCGGTTTCTGCATTTCCGCTAGTTTGGACAGGGTCGTCTCGATGCCGATTTTCTGCAAGGCGTCGCGCACGGCCTTGTCGATTTTGGGCGGGACTTTTAACCCGTCTAGCTCGGGCAAGTCCCCCTCGTAGCTGTCGATCTGCCAGCGAACGGTGGCGTTGCCGTTCTTCTCCACCCGCTTGATGTACTCATTGAAGCGGACTTTGGTATCCTTCTTCAGATCAAGCGATTGGCCATCCTTGCTGAGGCTGATTTTCTCGGACTTCTCGAACTTGACGGGGGTGGGCTTAAACATTTCCTTCAGGCTCAACTCGGCCAACCAGGGGCGATGTTCGACGAGGAGGCCGGTTGGCTCGTAGTTCTGGGCGGGCTGGTAGTAGCGGTGGTTGGCCGAATCGGTGTGGACGAGTTGGAAGCGATAGGCCTTGCCGCTTTTGTCGGCCAGCAATGGGAAGGTGATTTTGCCGCTGGCCACGCCCCCTTCCACCTTGAGCGTCTGCTCGATGTGGCTCGAATCGCCGTCTTCGTGCGGGGCTTCGACAGGGCCGGGCTTGAGCGGCACCGATTTTCGCCCCGTCCAGGCCAGCACGCTGACACTCTTGATCTGCCCGAGCGGATCGTCCAGCGGCACCCGGATGCTGACGTGCAACTTCTCGTTGCGGCTTGGGGCGTCGCCGGTGCGGTAGGCGGTGCCCAGCACCGGCTGGCGTAGCCGACCGGCTACCATCGGCACGATCTGGTCAACGGCCAGGATCGGGCCGGGGGCGCTGAGCTGGATGCCGAGCAGGTGGCCGCTCGCGTCGAGCAGGACCGCCCCGGCCAGACCGGCAGCGGGGACCGCGTTGACTTCCAAGCGGCTGGGGGTGTTGGCGGGCGGCTCGGTGACGACGCTGTTAACCACCGTCCGCTGGACTTGCACCTTCCACCCGTCCGGGGCGTCGCCCAGGCTAACGAGGTAGGCTTGCCCGGTGCGGTCGAGTTTACTGGCCGAGCCGAACTTCAACGCCTCGGGGATCAGGGCATCGTCGATCCGCAAGAAGGCGAGTTGGCCCGTGGTATCGACAGCGATCAGGCTAGCTTCAGCCTTGCGCACTTTGCCAGCGGACAACTGCATGGCGACCGTGAACGGCTCGGCCGACTTCTGGCCCGGTGCCAGCCCCAGCGTTTGCGCCGGCACGATGACCAACGCCGCCGGCCCCGCACAAATCCCCGCAGCCTGGCGCGGCTCGTCGTCGGTGGTCCGACGCTGAACCCGCACGACCGCTTTGAGGAGATTGGCCGTCTCGGCAGCGGAGAGCTTGCCGATGGTCACCCCCCCGGCGGGCGGTTGCTTCGGGTTGGGGTCGATGACCTTCGGGTTGGGGTCTTTCGGGTCGATGACCTTCGGGTTGGGGTCTTTCGGGTCGATGACCTTCGGGTTGGGGTCGGTGCCCTTCGGGGTGGAGCCTTTCGGGTCGGTGCCCTTCGGGTTGGGGTTGATGATCTTGGGGTCTGGCTCTGGCTCGATAAGTGGATCGTCGGGCACAACCTTGAACGGCGGTGGTGATTGGGGCGGGCGGTTGTTCTTGGCGGTCTGCGTGTCCTCGGGTTGGGACATGAAGTATACGCCCAGACCAATGACCACCAACGCCAACAGGCCGACGGCCGCGCCGCCAACAATCATCGGCATGTTGCTCTTGGGCGCGACGCTGCCCGGCTGAGGCGGGGCAGCGGGGTTGGTCTTGGCTTGGGCGAGGCGTGGGGTGACGACTGGCAGGTCGTCGTCGTTGCTGGGTACGGGCACGGGCCGGGGCAGCGGGGGCGGCGGCGGTGGCGGCGTCGAGGTCGGCGGCAGCGGCGGCGGTGGTGAACCCTCACCCCGGAAACGCGGCTGGGCCACCGGGAGATCGTCAATCGAGGCGGTGTCGTCCGATGTAACCGGCAAGTTGTCGATGGGCATGGGCCGGGGCGGCAGGGGCGGCGACGGTGGCGGCGGCCCCTGGCTCGGGGGGGGTGGGCTAGCCGGTGACAGGTCGTCGAAGTCAACGGCCAAGGGCGATTTCCCTTCGACCAAAATCATCGCCCCACAACCGGGAGTCTTGCAGCGGATCTTCTTGCCCGCCAGATCATTGGGCACTTTGAACTTCGCACCACAACCCGGACAGGTTACATCGAACGGCATGGGGTGTCTCTCAGTCTGGTTAGCGATTCGCTTGAGGCGTAACGGTTAGTTCGCCCGGCCCGTGTATTCGCCAGTGCGGGTATCCACGGTGACGCTTTCGCCTTCCTTGATGAACGGCGGCACCTGGATTTTCAAGCCGGTCTCCAGGACGGCAGCTTTGTATTGGGCGGCGGCGGTCGCCCCCTTGATGGCCGGCTCCGTCTCGACCACCTTCAGCGTGACCGTGGGCGGCAATTCAATCGAGAGGGCCCGGCCTTCGTAGAAGGTCACCTGCACGTTGTCGTTTTCGCGTAGATACCCCATCAGGTCTTCGACCATCTCGGGCCGCAGGGTGATTTGGTCGAAGGTTTCGTTGTCCATGAAGACGTAGCCGTCGGTGTCCTTGTACGAATACTGCATGTTACGCTTTTCGAGGAAGGCTTGCTCGACCTTATCTTCGGGGTGTACCCGCTGGTCGTTGACAAACCCCGTCTTCAGACTCTTCAGTTTGAGCGTAAGTTTCGACGGCAAGTTGCCCGGAGTACGCAAGTCCCGTTCCAGAACATAGTATAGCTCACCATCCATGACGATGACCATACCCTTGCGTACTTCGCTAAACAGAATCGACGCCATGATGATAGTCTCCTTTGCAGATTCCTACAGCCTAGTTTAGTCCGGCCCGCGTGCATCGGCTACGCACCGGCCCAGACCGGGCTAATTTCAGCGGCCAGCGGGCTTAGACGCTGCGGCCGGCCAGCCAGCCGGTACTCCAGGCGGCCTGGAAGTTGAACCCGCCGATAGGCCCGTCGAGGTCGAGGACTTCGCCGGCGAAGAACAACCCCGGCGCGAGCTTGCTCTGCATGGTGCGCGAGTCTACCTCGTCCAGGGCCACGCCCCCGGCGGTGACCTCGGCTTTCTCGTAGCCCAGCGTTCCTTTGACGGGCACGGGCAGGCGCTTGCACGCTTGCACGGTGCGGCCGCGTTCGCCGCGGGTCAGCGAGGCGACCCGACGGTCGGCGGGCACCTGCGCTTGCGCCAGCAGCAACTCGCCCAGTCGGCGGGGCAGCCGCTCGGCCAGCAGCGCGGCCAGTTGCCGCTTGCCGCCCAGGCTTTGCTCGTGCCGCAGCCAATCGTCGCATTCGGCCTCGTTGACCGTCGGCAGCAGGTCTAACTCCAGGCGGAGTTGGTGCGGGGTGGCATGCCCGCTGATAGCTCGGCTGACATCCAACACCACCGGGCCAGACAAGCCGAAGTGGGCAAAGAGCAACGACCCGCGCTGAGCGGCCAGGGCGCGGTCGTGGCGGTCGGCTTCGACGACGCGCACGCCGGTATCGGGGATGGTGATGCCGCGCAGGTCGGCGACCCAGTCAGCCTGCACGGTCACCGGCACCAGCGCCGGCCGAGTCGGCACGATGGTATGGCCGAAGTGCCGGGCGAAGGCGTAGCCGTCGCCGACGGTGCCGCAGCCGGGGTAGGACAGGCCGCCGGTGGTGACGATCACCTTGGGCACAACCAGGGACCGGGCGGGCGTCTGCACGCGGAAGCCGCCGCTGGCCGGATCACGGGCCAGGGCCACGACGGGTTCGGCCAGCGCCAGCGTGGCCCCGCTGCGACGCAACCGCGCCAGCAGCGCGTTGAGTACGTCCAAGGCCCGGTCGGAGACGGGGAAGATCTTGCCGGTCGGTTCGGTCTTGACCGCGACGCCCTCGGCCTGGAAAAACTCGATCACCTCCTGCACGCCCAGGGCAGCCAGCGGTGCGTGCAGGAAGCGGCCCTGCTTGCCGAAGGCTTCGACGATGCCCTGGTTGTCGCAGGCGTGGGTGATGTTGCAGCGGGTGCCGCCGGACATCAGGATTTTGACGCCCGGCTTGCGGTTCTTCTCCAGCAACAGCACGCGGCGGCCGCGCTCGGCGGCGTGGATGGCGGCCATCAGCCCTGCTGCCCCGGCTCCGATCACCACCACTTCGTAGTTGGCGTGGTTCATGAAGCGTCGGCAGTTGGCTCGGCCAATGGCGGGGGCGGGGCATCGAGCAGCCGCACCCGCACGCCCGGTCCCTGGATATGATGCAGCAGATGCCGCGGCACATAGCAGCGCAGCAGCACCTCGTCACCGCAATACTGCTGCCGGTATACCTCCGCGTGGGCGTTGAGGTAGGCGGGGACTTTGCCGTTGGAGATCGGGGCGATGATCTCGGCATTGATGAAGTTGGCGCTCAACGCCTCGACGACGGCATCGCGCAGATCGGCCAGCCCCTCGCCGGTCGCGGCGCTGATGCAGACCGACTTGGGGTGCTGGGCCATCAGCACATGCAGATACGACCGATCGGTCACGCGGTCCACCTTGTTGAGCACCAGCAGCGTCGGCTTGCCCTTGCAGCCGATGTCGCCCAGCACGGAGTTGACCGCCCCGATACACTCCTCGGCCACCAGGCTGGACGCATCGACGACGTGCAACAGCAGGCGGGCCTGGCGGGTTTCTTCCAGCGTCGCCTTGAACGAGGCGACCAAGTGGTGCGGCAAGTTGCGGATGAAGCCGACCGTATCGCTGAGCAGGACGCGGTCAAAGTCGGGGATGTTCCATTGCCGCGTGCGCGTCTCCAGGGTGGAGAAGAGCTTATCCTCAGCCAGCACGCCCGCGCCGGTCAGCTTGTTCATCAGCGTCGACTTGCCGGCGTTGGTGTAGCCGACCAGGGAGACGGTGTATTGCTCCTGCCGGCTGCGGACTTCGCGTTCGCGCCGGGCTTGCACCTCGGCGAGCTTGGCCTTCAGGTCGCGGATACGCAGGCCGATGAGCCGACGGTCTTCTTCTAGCTGCGTCTCGCCCGGCCCGCGTAGCCCGATGCCGCCGGAGTAGCGCGACAAGTGCGTCCACATCCGCTTCAGCCGCGGCAACGAGTATTCTAGCTGGGCCAGTTCGACTTGCAGCCGCGCCTCGACCGAGCGGGCGCGGGTGGCGAAGATGTCCAGGATTAGCTCGCTGCGGTCGATGACCTTGACGTTGGTAGCCTTCTCCAAGTTGCGGACTTGGCCGGGCGACAGATCGTTGTCGAAGATCACCACATCCGCATCCGCCGCCGCGACCACCGCCTTCAGCTCCGCCAGCTTCCCCCGGCCAATGTAGGTACTGCCGTTGATCTCGTGCCGCTTTTGCAACACGCCGCCGACGACCTTGGCCCCGGCCGTCTCGGCTAGCCCTTGCAGTTCCTCCAGGGGGTCCGTGGTCAACCACGGGCGATCAGGCAACGACACGCTGACCAGCACGGCCCGCTCTTGACGCACCGAGAGTTCATCGCGCGGAGTATCGAGCATCAGCACCTCGCCTTGACAGCACGCAAGCCCTGGTTGACACCAGCCCTATCGCTATCTTACCGACTTCCGGGGCCCCGAAGCAAACGCGATTGGCAAAATCCGCACCCTGGCGTCGGCCGGTGGGGCGGGCTGGCCACCCTGGCGTCGGCCGGTGGGGCGGGCTGGCCCTATTAGCTCCCACTGATTGGACCCGGTCCCAGAAAAATTTCGCTGACCACCAACAGGGCG
>Ga0272446_1006242_pt1 | contig 12571 bp, 14 predicted proteins | sample YNPCB0061_FD_194587 | JGI IMG/M metagenome (GOLD analysis project Ga0272446, IMG submission 194587) | Hot spring microbial mat communities from Yellowstone National Park, WY, United States - YNP-CB-006-1 | ecosystem: Environmental > Aquatic > Thermal springs > Hot (42-90C) > Sediment | place... | reverse complement strand
GCGACGTGTGTGACGCGCTAGCCTGCGCGACGCTGCGCTTGGACCGCAGCGACCGAACGAAAGCGCATGAGCGGAGTCGTCGCACTGGATCGGCCGGCGCGTTGGGCGCTGCGCGGCGTGGCACTGTTCGCGGCGCTGTTCGGTGTCGCGACGATCCTGGCGGAGGGCCGGATGCTGTTCGCGCCTTCCGCAAGCGGCGATCCCGAAGCAACCGCGCCCTTCGTCGTCTGGTTCAACTTCTTCGCGGGATTCGGCTACGTCGCCGCTGCGTTCGGTCTGGCGCTGGCGCGGCGCTGGTCGGTCGCGTTCGCGCTGGCGCTGGCGGTGGGCACGGCAGCGGTGTTCGCGGCCTTCGGCCTGTACGTCGCCGCGGGCGGCTCCTATCAGACGCGCACCGTGTATGCGCTCGGGTTGCGCACGAGCGTGTGGGTTGCGATCACCTTGATTGCGGCTTGGTTGTTGCGGCGGCGGCCGGCGGCGTAAGGCGAGGCGGCCGGTACCGCGTGCCGCTGTGCGCGACTCGTTCCGGAACGACGGCAACGGCGCGCGATCAGGCCGGCTCGCGTCGTCGTTGCGACCGAACCTTGTGCCGGCCGTGGATCGCATCCTATGCTTGCTGTCCGGGAAGTGTCGCGGCTGGGGCCGCCTCCGACGCCGAGTCATCACTGTATGGCGGCGCTGAAGCGCCGAACCGCGCAGGTCACATTTCGGACCGACGGAGTACACGGGTCGAACCGCACGGCCTACTGATGAACGATCGCACGACGGCGCAGCGGGATCCGTCGCCAAACGCAACCGTCTCTGGCGGGGGGGTGCGTCGCGCGGCCGACGCTCGGCCGAATGCGCTCGCGCATGGCCGACCGCGCGGAACGGCCGAACTGCAGCACCCCGAGGCAGCATGCCGGCACTGCGCGATGTTCGCGTTGTGTCTGCCGGCGCACATGGGCGAAGCTGATCTCAATCTGCTGGAGCGAGTGGTCAAGCGCCGGCGCCTCCTCCGGCGCGGCGAGCTGCTGTTTCGCCAGGGTGACCGCTTCCACGCCGTCTACGCGGTCAAGTCCGGCGCGATCAAGTCTTTCTTGCCGGTCGAGGGCAAGACGCCCCTGGTGATCGCCTTTCACCTGCCCGGCGATTTGCTCGCGCTCGACGCGGTCGGCACCGGCTTTTACCAGTATGGCGCGCGTGCACTCGAGACCACGAGCCTTTGCGAGCTGCCGTTCGACCAGCTCGAGGCGCTGGGCAGCGTCGTCACGAGCGTGCAGCAGCAGCTCGTGCGCCTGATGAGCGGGCAGATCCGCCGGGACATGCTGCTGCACCGGCTGCACTGCCGCACCAGTGCCGCCGGCAGGCTCGCCGCCTTTCTCGTGAACCTTTCGGCGCATTTCGCGCGCCGCGGGTTCGCGGCCGCCGAGTTCCGGCTGCCGATGTCGCGCTCCGATATCGGGTCGTATCTCGGGCTGACGAAGGAAACGGTCAGCCGCCTGTGCACGGACTTTCAGCAGCGCGGGCTGGTGTCCTTCGCACGCAAGCACGTCCGCATCCGGGACTTGTTCGAGTTGGAGCGTCTGGCTGAATTGCCGGCTGCCGCCGATCGTTGACGCAGATCACCAAACGCGCGCGCTGCGGTTGTGTTGCGGCGCGGCGTTTCGGGATCCTCCGCGCGTTGCGGCTCGACTGCGGAGGGGTCGATGTCGGTCTCGCTCGGTGGTTTGGCGTCGTTGCGGCACGCGAGGACCGTCCGGCACGCGGCAATCGTCCCGACGGCGGGCGCGACGTGCGCACGCGGCGCGATCGCCTTCGCCGCACTGTGGCTCGCCGGGGCGCTCGCAGTGGACTCCGGGCGACCACTCCTCGCCGGGATGTGCGTCGGCGCGGGTCTGCCGCTCGCGGTCGCCGCGGCCGGCGCCGGTCGCCGCGCCCGCGGCGCGATCGAGGCGCTCGCGCTCGCCGCCGCGCTGTGCATCTACGGCGTCCGCAACGGCGCCACGACGCCGTTGCCCGCGCCGCTCGCGCTGTCCGCCATCGGTCTGCTCGGCGCCGTCACCGTCGCCGTCGAAGCGGTGCGGCGCGCCACGCTCGGCGCCCGCTTCGAGCGGCTTCCTTTCTGGCTGCTCGCCGCGCTGCTCGCAGCAGCCGGCTATTTGCACCTGCTCGTTCGTTCCTGGCGCGATCTGTTTGCCTCCGGCGCACCCCTCGAAAACGACGCTCTCGCCTATCTGGTGCTGACGTCCGCGCATGCAGGGTATGCGTTGTTCGGCATGGCCCTGCTGTTCGGCTTGCTGATGCGCGCGTTCCGGGCGGCAGCGCCGGCGCCCGCCCGCGCCATGGCCGTCGCCGAGCGTTGGCAGCTGATCGCCGCTGCAGGTGTGGCGCTCGTGACCCTGGCGAGCGCCACCCGCTCGCCCTTCTGATTGCCTGCCCGAAGAACCCCGATGGACTCGACCCACGCCCACGCCGCTCATCACGAAACCAGCCGCTGGCCGCTCGTCACCGGCGCCGGCGTGCTGCTCACCGCGCTGACGCTGTTCGCCGGCGCGCAATGGAAGTTCTCGCTCGCGACGATCGTGCTGGCGGGAATCACCGTCGCGCTTCTCGCCGTCGGCGTAGCCGGATGGGCGCACGAGTTCTTCACCGAGGGCAAGGAGGAAGGCCTCGGGCCGGTCGCGGTGGTGGCCTTCATCGTGTCGGAGGTCATCATTTTCGGCACGATGTTCGCCGCGTTCTGGGCCTACCGCATCGGCCAGGCGGATCGCTGGGCGAGTTTCGTTCCCGAAGGTCTCGATCTGTCGCTCGCGCTGTGGCTGACGCTGATTCTGTGGGCGTCCAGCGCGACGATCATCTTCGCCGAACGCGCGTTCGAACGCGGCGAGCGAGGGCGGTCGCTCGCGTGGCTCGCGGCGACTTTCGTGCTGGGCGGCTTGTTCGTCGTCCTGCACATGAACGAATGGGCGCACTTGGCGGCCGCCGGCTTTCGCGTCGGCGCCAACAGTTACGCCACGACGTTCTACGGCCTGACCGGCGTGCACACCTCGCACGTCGTCGTCGGGCTGCTGATCCAGGTCGTGCTGTTCTGGGTCGTCGCGCGCGGCTTGATGACGCGCGAACGCACCACGCTGTTTCGCGGCACGAGCTTGTACTGGCACTTCGTCGACATCATGTGGCTGATGGTTGCCGCCAACGCCTACCTGATCGGAGGCGTGGTTTGACCGCACCGCGTCTGATCGCGTGTGCGCTGCTCGCGGCCGCCGCCGGCGCGGCCGGTGCCGCGGGGCGCACCGACGTCGGTGCCCATGGCGGCATCGATCCGGCACAACTGCGCATCGACGAGTCCAAGCACCTCGGCGCGCAGGTGCCTGACGTCACGATGCGCACGGGCGGCGGCACGCGGTCGCTGAAGGCATCGCTGGCGGGCGCGCCGGCGATCCTCGTACTGGGCTATTTCGGCTGCCAGGGTGTGTGTCCGACGACGTTGCGCATGCTGGCCGAGGCGATGCGCGACGTGCGGCAGCCGCACCGCGTGTTCGTGCTGTCGTTCGATTCGCGCGACACGCTCGAGACGCTTGCCGCGGCGCGCGCGCAACTGGACACCGTGCCGCCCGGCTGGACCTTCGGACTGCTCGGCGCCGGGGACGCCGAACGACTGACGACCGCGATCGGCTACCGGTACCACTTCATCGAGCGCGAGCGCGTGTTCGCGCACCCGAACGCACTGGTGTTCGTCTCGGGCGCCGGCCGGGTCACCCGCTATCTGTACGGACCGCAGCCACGGCTGCGCGACATCGAGCTGGCGCTCGCCGAATCCGCCGGCGGCATCACGCGCGCGAACGACGTACTCGCAGCACTTCAGCTGGTCTGCTTTACCTTCGACCCGACACGCAGCCGCTACGTGCTGCACCCGCTCGTCGCGTTCGGCGGTGCAGGGCTTGGCCTGCTCGCGCTGACGGCATTGGCGGCGTTTGCGTGGCGCCCCCATTCGAAAGGAGCGCATTGATGAAGCGAAACCAACGCCCCCGGTCGCTGTGCGCGGTCGCGGCCGTCGCGTCCGTGCTGGCGGGCGCCGCCGCAGCCGCCGAGCCGGTCGCGTATCCGGCCGGCCAGTGGGATCACATCTTCGACGTCTGGATTGCGGTGGCGGTCGGCATCTATCTGATCGTCGCCGTTCCGATGCTCTACTTCCTGTGGCGTTACCGGTACCGCCCGGGCGTCAATGAAGTCGGCGCAACGGAGGAAGCCGGCCCCGGCATCGAGGTGCTGTGGACCGTCGTGCCGCTGATCATCGTGCTGTTCCTTGCGACGCAGAGCGTTGCGCTGTACGCAAAGCAGCGCAACGCGCCGGAAGGCGCGCTCGACGTCAAAGTCGAGGCGATGATGTGGGCATGGAACTTCGAGTACCCGAACGGCAAGCAGTCCACCGCCGAGCTGGTCGTGCCGGTCGGCAAGCCGGTCAGGCTGCGGATGACGTCGAAGGACGTGATCCACTCCTTCCACGTCCCGGCCGCCAAGGTGATGGAGGACGCCGTGCCCGGGCGGATCACCGAATTGTGGTTCCAGTTCAACAGGGCGGGTGAATACCGCAGCTTCTGCCGGGAGTACTGCGGGACCGCGCACGCCTACATGCTCGCGACCGTCAAGGCGGTCGCCGCCGATGAATTCGAGCGCTGGCTCGCGGCGAAGTAGCCCCCGCCGCAGCCTCCGAACCGAGGAATCCGACCATGCACGACACCGCCGCGACCGCTCCCGCCGCCGCCTGGTACCGCGCCAGCCTGCGCGAATGGCTGTTGACGACCGATCACAAGAAGATCGCCGTCCTGTACGGCGTCACCTCGCTGCTGTTCTTCCTGGTCGCCGGCGCGATGGGGCTTCTGATCCGCCTGGAGCTGTCCGCACCCGGGCTGCAGTTCGTCTCGCCCGACACCTACAACCACCTGCTGACCGGGCACGGCGCGGTGATGCTGCTGTGGTGGGCGATCGCCTTCTGGGGCGCGTTCACCAACTTCCTGATCCCGATCATGATCGGCGCGCGCGATTGCGCCTTCCCGCGGCTGAACCAGCTTTCCTACTGGTTCTTCTTCACCGCCAGCGTGCTGGTGCTGCTGACCTTCGTCCCGGGCAACGAGATTCGCATGATGTGGACCGGGTACCCGCCGTTTTCGCTGCACGATAACGCCGGACCGACCGCGCTGTACGTGCTGATCATTGTCTTCGTCGCCGGCTCCACGCTCGGCACGGGCGTGAACTTCATCACCACCGTGCTGCGCATGCGCGCACCGGGAATCGGCTTCTGGAACATGAATCTGATCGTGCACGGGCTGATCGCTTCGATCGTCGTTCAACTGGTCGGCGTGCCGTCGTTCGTCGGTGCGGTGATCATGCTGTATCTGGACAAGTACCTCGGCACCGGCTTTTTCGATCCCGCCATCGGCGGAGACCCGGTGCTGTACCAGCACCTGTTCTGGTTCTATTCGCACCCGGCCGTTTACGTGATGGTGCTTCCGGCCTTCGGCCTGTTCTCCGAAGTCCTGTCGACGATGTCGCGCAAGCCGATCTTCGGCCACAAGTCGATGGTCGCGGCGATCTGGGCGATCGCGCTGCTCGGTTTCTTCATCTGGGCGCACCACATGTTCACCTCGGGCATGCCGTACTGGCTGCGCGTGTTCATGTCGTACACGACGGTGCTGATCGGCGTGCCCACGGGCGTGAAGATCTTCAACTGGGTGGCAACGCTGCACCGCGGCGCGATCCGCTTCACCACCCCGATGCTGTTCACGCTCGGCGGTATCTTCATGTTCCTGATCGGCGGGTTGACCGGGATTCCGCTGGCGCTGCCGGCGTTTGATGTCAACGTGCACGACTCGCAGTTCGTCGTCGGTCACTTCCACTACGTGCTCGGCATGGCCATGACGCTCGCGGCGTTCAGCGGCATCTACTACTGGTATCCGAAGCTCACCGGCCGAATGTACCCGGAAGCCCTGGGCAAGACCAGTTTCTGGCTGGTTCTGATCGGCTCCAACCTCTTCTACTTCACGCAGATGGTTGCCGGTATCGAGGGCATGCCGCGCCGCTATGTCGACTACCCTGCCGATGCGGGCTGGACCCTGTTGAATCAGATCCAGACGGTCGGTGCGTTCGTGCTCGGGCTGGGCGTGCTGGTGTCGCTGCTGGCCTGGTGGCGAGGCCGCAACGGACCGATTGCGCAGCGGGACCCCTGGGGCTCGCCCTCGCTGGAGTGGACTACACCGTCGCCCCCGCCGCCGCAGAATTTCGACCGCTTCCCGGTGCAGGTGCCGGCCGGCTGGACTCCCTACCGCTACGGACCGAAACCATGAGCGCGCAAGGTGTAGGCGGGCCCCCGGACCACGCGCGGCGCGCCATCGGCTGGGCCTTGGCCGGGGTGATGCTGGCGTCCTTCGCGGCCGGCGTCGTCGCCTTCGCTCCGGCCGAGCATCGCGCCCAGAAGCTCGCGCAGATGCGGCAACGCTATGCGGCGAAGTACGCGGCGCGGCTGAAGCGCAAGCCCTGAGCAGCCAGCGCGCGGAGCGCGCTCGCATGCCCCTGCCCGCTGCCGCCCTTTGCAGAAGCGCAAGACTTAACGCGGATCATGGCGACGCGAGCCGGTCATGGCGCAGGATGCGCCCATTCGAGCGGACCGAAGACGATGCGTATCGACCGGCACACGACCAACAAATACAGCGATGGCGGCGCACTCGCGCTGCTTGCCGCCATAGGGCTGCTCGTCGTCGTCGGGCTCGTCGCCGTCGCGCTGGATCGCCTCACGCCGCTCGTGCCGGTGACGCCACGGGTAGCCGCCACGGCCTTGCTTTGATTCTGCCCGCGGCGCTGCCGCAGGCGCGGGATCCGGATTTTTTGGGACGCATCAAGGCCGCGATGCCGCCGCCTGCGTACTTTGCGTCCAACGCAGCCACCGGCCGCGCCGACCGCAAACGAGACCGACAAAGGAGGGAATCGTGGAACAGAAGCCGCAAGAAGAGCAGGAAGAACGAATCCCTGCGTTTCAATTGATGCTCGACAACCCGTTCCTGCTGCTGTTCTTGGGCATCGCGATGCCGACCGTGCTCTACATCGTCTGGGGCGTGATGGAGATCGTCGGCATCCCGATCACCGGACTGGCCAAGTGACGCATCCGTCCGTGAGCAAGATGCGAAGCATCGCGGCGAACGGCCACGGATGCGTCATCCCGAGCCCGCGCAGCGGGCGAGGGATCTCGGCAGCGGCAAGGCTTCAGGTCCTTCGTCACTGTGTTCCTCGGGATGACAGCCGCAGCCGCGCGGCGACTGGTCACAGCGCCGCCGACCCACGGCCGCGCTCGCAGGCGCGGCCGGCTACGGGCTACGCGCAGTGCGCAGGCACTGCGCGCTTGACGCCCTTCGCCCCCGCGAAAGCGGGGATCCATTCCGGCGCCGCAAAGACACTGGGTTCCCGCTTCCGCGGGAACGACGTCCGGCCGCGGCGTTCAGCGCGTCCTTCACTTGCTTGCACGAACTGACAACCCACACCCACTGGAACCCACACGATGAGCGCAATCCAACCGCCTGCCCAGCGCGTCTGGTGGAAGCAGCCCGTCCACAAGGAAGAGATCCTGTGGATCGTCATCGCTTTCGCCTGGTGCCTGGTGATGTTCTTCATGATGCCGTACTGGCACGTGTACGGTAAGCAGAACCTGTCGTCGGAGACCTACCGCGTCACGCCGGCGCTGTTCCAGAAGGCGGCCGAGGAGATGGTCGCCAAGTACACGGTGCGCACCGAAACCGACGAGAAGATCCCGGTCGTGCACCCGCCCGCGGGCGCCGACATCTATCTGATCGCGCGGCTGTGGGCATGGTGGCCGATCCTCGAACTCGAGCAGGGCAAAACGTACCGCCTGCACGTGACCGCGATGGACTACCAGCACGGCTTCTCACTGCAACCGGAAAACATCAACGTCCAGGTGCTGCCTGGCTACGAGCACGTGATCACGGTCACGCCGAACCGTGCCGGCACCTATTCGATCCTTTGCAACGAGTTCTGCGGCATCGGCCATCACAAGATGGTGTCGAAGCTGTACGTGAAATAAGGGGGAGAACGAACGATGGCCAACAACGTTGCGGAGTTCCGCACCTGCCCCCGTACCGGGCTGCAGTTCCACAAATCCGCCGAAACCCTGATCAAGGCGAACGCGGTCGCCGCGGTCGTCGCGCTGCTGGTCGGCGGCATCCTCGCGCTGCTGGTGGTGCTGACGCGCTGGCAGGCGGTGCACATCATCGACGCCGAGAACTTTTACATGGTCCTGACCGCGCACGGTCTGGACATGCTGGCGTACTGGATCATCTTCTTCGAGATCGCGGTTCTGTACTTCTGCTCGTCGACGCTGCTGCGCTCGCGCCTGGCCACCCCCGCGCTCGGCTGGGTCGCGTTCTGGCTGATGCTCGGCGGCGCGGTGCTGAACAACGTCGCGGTGTTCCGTGGCGATTCGAGCGTGATGTTCACCTCGTACGTTCCGCTGCCCGCGAACCCGATGTTCTATCTGGGTCTGATCCTTTTCGCCGTCGGCGCGCTGATCGGCTGCTTCATCTTCCTGGGCACGCTGGTCGTGGCCCGCGCCGAGCGGACCTACGAAGGCTCGATCCCGCTGGTGACCTTCGGCGCGCTGACCGCGTGCATCATCGCGATCTTTACGATCGCCTCCGGCGCGATCATCCTGATCCCGACCTTCCTTTGGTCGATCGGCTACATCAGCCACATCGACCCGCTGATGTACCGGCTCGTCTGGTGGGGCTTCGGCCACAGCTCGCAGCAGATCAACGTCAGCGCGCACGTCGCCGTGTGGTACGCGATCGCCGCGATCGTCTTCGGCGCCAAGCCGATGAGCGAGCGCGTCTCGCGCGTCGCGTTCACGCTGTACATCCTGTTCCTGCAGCTCGCCTCGGCGCACCACCTGCTCGCGGACCCCGGCGTTTCGACCGAGTGGAAGGTGTTCAACACCAGCTATGCGATGTATCTGGCAGTGCTGGCGTCGATGATCCACGGGCTGACGGTGCCGGGCGCGATCGAAGTCGCGCAGCGCGAAAAGGGCTTCACCAAGGGCCTGTTCGAGTGGATCCGCAAGGCGCCGTGGGGCAACCCGGTGTTCTCCGGCATGTTCATCTCGTTGCTCGGCTTCGGCTTCCTCGGCGGCATCTCGGGCGTGATGATGGGCACCGAGCAGCTGAACATGCTGATCCACAACACGATCTACGTGCCGGGGCACTTCCACGCGACGGTCGTGATCGGCACCACGCTCGCGTTCATGTCACTGACCTACTTCCTGATCCCGACGCTGTTCAACCGCGAAGTGATCATGCCGGGGCTGGCCAAGTGGCAGCCGTACCTGTTCGGGCTGGGCATGGCGGTGTTCGTGCTGGCGATGATGGGGGCCGGAACGCTCGGCGTGCCGCGCCGCCACTGGGACATCACGTTCGCCGGTGCCGCGCTGCCCTACGAGTTTCCGGGCACCGCGTGGCTGATGCTGGCGATCATGGGCATCTCGGGGCTGGTCGCGATCGTCGGTGGCGCCGCGTACATCCTGATCACGGTCGGTTCGCTGCTGTGGGGCAAGAAGCTCGAGTCGGGCGCGTACTCGACGAAGGGAACCGTGCTGCGTATGCCCGTGGCCACCGCGATCACCGGCCACGGCAGCGCGGGCTTCGCGGCGCCGGGCACGTTCGTCTTCGCGCTCGTGTTCCTGGCGGCGTTCGTCCTGTACTACTTCGTCAACTGGAAGTACCTGTCGACGGTGTGGGGACTGAGCTGAGGGCAGGTCTGCGATGAACGCGACGACGATCGCTGCCCGCCGCTCGCTGTCGGGGGTGCGGCTCGTGTTCGGGTTGTTCAAGCTGCGCATCGGGCTGGTGATCGCGGCCACCGCGCTGGCGGGGGTTGCGATCCAGCCCGGGTCAGGGCTGACCGCGCTGCAGGCGCTGGCGCTTTTTTGCGGCGTGCTGCTCGCCTCCGCGGCAGCCGGCGCGTTCAACCAGTACTACGAGGTCGACCTCGACGCGAAGATGCGCCGCACACGCGCGCGTCCGTTCGTCGTCGGCCGGCTCGCGCATCGCCGCGGCTGGCTCGCGCTGATCGCGCTGCTCGTCGCGCTCGGCGTGGCGGCGGCGTGGGCCGTCGGCAACGCGTGGTCCGCCCTGTTCACCTTCCTCGGCGCATTTTTCTACGCGGTCGTCTATACCGTCTGGCTGAAGCGCCGCACCTGGTGGAACATCGTGATCGGCGGGCTGGCGGGCAGCTTCGCAGTGCTCGCCGGCGCCTCCGCCGTCGCGCCCGCGCTGTCGCGTGAGGCGCTGCTGCTCGCGCTGATCCTGTTCCTGTGGACGCCTCCGCACTTCTGGAGCCTCGCGATCGTCTGCCGCGACGACTACGCCGCCGCGGGCGTGCCGATGCTGCCGGTCGTCAAAGGCGACGTTGTTGCCGCGCGCGCAATCCTCGCGCACACGGTCGTGCTGGTCGCCGCTTCGCTTGCGCTGGCAAGGCTTACCAACGGGCCATTCACGCTCGCGCTGGCCGCCGCCGGCGGCGCCTGGTTCGTCCATGCCGCGTGGCGGCTCGCGCGCGCGCCGTCGCTTGAGGCGGCGCGCCGCTCGTTCCACGCGTCGCTCGCGCAGCTTTCGCTGTTGCTCGTCGGAGTCCTGCTCGATGCCGGACTCTGAGCGCGCAGCGCCCGTCTTGCCCCGAGGACTTCTCCCGATCCGCAGAGCGTCGGTCAAACCGAATGCCTCTCGGTTGCTCTGCGCCCTCTCCGTCCTCGGGGCAGTCTTCTTCGGCGCGCCCGGCGCTGCAAACACGCCCGACGAGCTGCAGCGCGCCGTGCGCATCAGTCAGGCCGCGATCGGCCGCAGCGTCAGCGACTGGTCGTTCGTCGATCGCGCCGGCCGCCCGGTGCGCATGGCGCACTATCGCGGCAAACCGCTGGTCGTGAGCTTTGTCTACACGGGGTGCTTCCAGGTCTGTCCGGCGACCACGCAATTCCTTCGCCGCGCCGTGCAGGAAGCGCGCGCCGCGCTTGGCCCCGGCAGCTTCCGCGTGATTTCGATCGGCTTCAACCAGCCGTTCGACGCGCCCGAAGCGCTTGCCGCCTTCGCGCGCCGGCAGGGCATCGATCTCCCCGAGTGGGAATTCCTCGCGCCGCGCGCGACCGACGTCGAGCCGCTGCTCGCCGAATTCGGACTGACGGTCAAGCAGACACCCGCGGGTTTCGATCACCTGATCCAGGCCACGATCGTCGATGCCGGCGGCGTGATCTACCGCCAGGTCTACGGCGACGCCTTCGAGCTGCCGATGTTCGTCGGCCCGCTGAAGGAACTGCTGTCGGGGCAGGCCACACGCCAGCTCACGCTCGAAAACGTCTGGACCAACGTCAAGCTGTACTGCACCGTCTACGATCCGGCGAGCGGGCGCTACCGCCTGAACTACTCGCTTTTCTTCGAACTGTTCGCGGGAATCACATTCCTCGCCGCCGTTGCGGTCTTCGTGCTGCGCGAATTGCGCCGCGGGCGCCTGCGCGCTTGACCCTCGTCAATGCCCGCGACCCTCGCGCTCGCGCAAGATCGCGGACATGACCCGACCGCTGCACACCCGTTGCGACACCGCGGCCGCGCGCGCGCTGCGTGCGCTCGAGCGCGCCGGCGATCGCGTCTTCGGCGCCGGCGAGAACCCGCTGCGCCAGCTCGGCGCGCTCGCGGTACTCGCGTTGTGGATCGCGATCGGCAGCGGCAGCATCGTCTACGTCTTCTTCGACACGTCGGCCGCCGGCGCGCACGCCTCGCTCGCGAGGCTCGCGCGCGAGCAGCCGTGGTTCGGGGGGCTCGCGCGCAGCATCCACCGCTATTCGGCCGACGCGTTCATGCTGCTCGCGATCGCGCACGTCGCGCGCGAGTGGATCCACCGGCGCTACGCGGGCTTCCGCTGGTTTTCGTGGACCACGGGCGTGCCGCTGCTGTGGCTGATGCTGATCGCGGGGCTGGTCGGCTATTGGCTGGTCGCCGACACGCGCGCACAGTTCGTCGCGACGGCGATCGGCGAATGGGCCGGCGCGATCCCCGGTGTGGGCGCCGCGATGCTGCGCAACTTCATCACGGACGAGGCGATCTCCGACCGCCTGTTCTCGCTGCTCGTGTTCATGCATCTGGGCATCGGCCTGCTAGTGCTGCTCGGCCTGTGGGTGCACGTGCAGCGGCTCGTGCGCCCGGCCACGCAACCGGCGCGGCCGCTGGCGCTGGGTTTCGGCGCAACGCTCGCACTGCTCGCGGCCGCACTGCCCGCGCTGTCAACCGCGCCGGCGGACTTTTCGCGAGTTCCGCTGCCGGTGCCGATCGACTGGTTCTTCCTCGCGCCGCTCGCACTGGTCGAATCGACGTCGCCGGCCGCGGTCTGGGCGCTGGCGCTCGCGGCGACCGCGCTGCTGGTCGCGTTGCCGTGGTCCGTGCGGCAGGCGCGCCCCGCCCCGGCCGTCGTCGATCTGGCGCAATGCAACGGCTGCGGGCGCTGTTTCGACGACTGTCCGTACGGCGCCGTCGTGCTCGCTCCGCGC
>Ga0272446_1006241_pt1 | contig 12573 bp, 11 predicted proteins | sample YNPCB0061_FD_194587 | JGI IMG/M metagenome (GOLD analysis project Ga0272446, IMG submission 194587) | Hot spring microbial mat communities from Yellowstone National Park, WY, United States - YNP-CB-006-1 | ecosystem: Environmental > Aquatic > Thermal springs > Hot (42-90C) > Sediment | place... | reverse complement strand
GCGGTGAAGGAAGCAAAACTTTACGCATTTATTAAAAAACCTTGGCAAAAAGATGAACTTATTGAGATAATTCAGAAAGCAATAGATAATCTAAATAATAATCCATAAGCTTTCTTCGATTATTTTCTGTTTTCTAATTCTATGGAGAAAAAAAAATTCTTTTGGTTGATGACGAAAGAATAGTGTTAACAGGGCTTACTCAACAAATTAAAGAAGTTATTGGGTGATTTATTTATTGAAGCTGCTGAAAGTGAAGAGAATAATAAATTTACAACACTATGGCTAAAAGAATGTCATCGTGTTTTAAAAAATTCAGGTAGCATTTGTGGGTTATCGGAACTTATCATAATATTTTTAGAGTAGGTACAATCTTTCAAAATATCGGTTTTTGGATACTCAGTGATATTATCTGGATTAAAACGAATCCAATGCCTAACTTTAAATGCACAAGATTTAATAATGCACACGAAACACTCTGTTGAAATTAAATAATAGACGAGAACTAAAAATTAAATGCGATTTAATGCAATTTTAATAAAAGGTTGCGGTTTTAAGGTAACTAAAGGTGCAGGATAAATTTTAGGGTGGTTTTCTATCAAATTCCATTCAAATACTTTTACTAAATCAGCTATTAGTAAGGTCATTTCCATGATTGCAAACTGCATACCGATACACAACCTAGGTCCTGAACCAAATGGTATATAAGAAAATTTATGTTTCATAGCATTATTTTCGGATAAAAACCTTTCAGGATAAAATTCATCAGGTTGTTCCCACCATTGAGAACTTCTATGCATAAAGTAGGGTAAAAAAACTACATTCATATCAGAAGGTACGTAATATTCTCCTAATGCATCTTCTTTTATACTTTTTCTTCCAATTATCCATGCAGGTGGGTATAGTCTCAATGCCTCTTGAATTGCTGCTTTTGTGAATTTTAATTGATGGTAATTTTGATAATCTGGTTGTTTACTGTTACAAACTTGTTGTATTTCCTCTCTAATTTTTAGTTGATAATTTTTGTGAATTGCTAATAAATAAATGAGCCAACTCATGGAAACTGCAGTAGTTTCGTATCCTGCTATAAAAAGAGTTACCAGTTCATCTCTGAGTTGTTTTTCTGTCATGGAATTTCCGTCGGTTTCATTTTGGGTTTCTATTAACAAACTTAACAAATCATTATTGTTTTCCTTAGTTTTCATACGTTCTTTTAGAATTGAAAATATTAGCTGGTCTATTTTTTTTACGTCTTTTTTGAATTTAATATGAGAAGGTAAAGGAATTTCTATGGGGAAATTATAGGGTCTTCGAATACGTTGGTTAATAAAATGATTGCTGTAATTAATAGCATTTCCAACATCTGATGCTGTATTTTCTAAATCTACGGAAAATAATGATTTTCCTGCAATCGTGAGGGTAGTTTTTATCATTTCCTCAGAAACTTCAATGTAAGAGTTTTTAGCAGAAATTTTATTCCAACGATTGATTAAATCATTGGAACAAATCTTCATAGTATTAAAAATTGCTTCTAATTTGGATTTATAAAAAGCAGGTTGAATGGTTCTTCTTTGGCTTAACCAAAAATCCCCTTCGGAAGTAAGAAGACCGTTTCCCAAAAATAGCTTTAAATGGTCATATTTTGCACTTTTGGTATAATTTTTATGATTTTCTTGTAAAACATGTTGAACGTGGTCAGGATTTAATGTTATGTAATGAGTATTTTTACCAAATCCTACAATAAAAGTATCACCAATATCTTTTATACTGTCCTCAAAAGACTTAATGGGGTCTTGGATAAATTGAATAATACCTTTTATGGTTCTGAAAAAACCTTTATTTCTTTTGGGAGGTATTAAAACTTTTGAATTCAAATGAGACAAATCGATTGATAATGAATAAACTAAAAATTAATCAGTTCAATCTACTCAAATCATTTTTTAAAGCGGGATTGTTATACAAGCCAAGTTTAAGAGCAATTTCTTTGATGGTATTTTTTTCAATGGTAGACATATATTTAACAGAAGCAGTTAAATCTTCTTTACCATCAATGATATCAGAATGCGTATGGTCATTGAGAACTAATTGAATGGCAGTAACAGGATTGTGATGATGAGCATTTGCAACGGCTTCCATCATAATTAGAGTAAGTTTTTGTTTTTCAGTATCTTGGCTTATATATTCTTTTAAGACTTGTAAAAATTTATCTTTCCATGCCTCAAAATCATTTAAAAAATAATTAAACTCGCTAACGTCTTGATTATCAGAATTTTCAGGCAAAACGTCATCATTAGAATACATTTTTAAAATATGTTCTGTGATTACAGAAATTTCTGAGGCTGCTAAATGCCCGTCTGCATTCGCTACTAAAAACATAGGAGCTGATAAAACCAAGGCTTCAAATTCTTCTTGACCAACGTATTTGTCTAAGTGCTTAGAGGTATATTCATTGTAAAGCTGTTGAAAAGATGTGAACTCTCTTAATTCCATAAATTTAATTTAATTTTGATTGTTCAAAGATACGATATAAAAACTTTGAAATGCAAATTAATTTTTAATTTTTTAATTCATTAATTGCTAATTTGGAATACCATTTTTTTCCAAAATTTACTATAAGAACTCCAAAAATAATCAAAAGTCCGCCCAATAGCTGTATCCATGTTGGATATTCACCAAATAGAGGAGCAGTCAAAATAGCAAAAAGAGGAATAAAATTTACAAATACGGCACCAATTTCTGGACTTACGCTTTTTAATGCTTGATTCCATAAAATGGAACCAAAAACAGAACCACCAAAGGCAATAGATATTAACAACACCAATTGATAAATCGTCATTTCTTGAATATTCAGTGCATTAGGGTCAAAATAAAATACAATTCCAAAAAAAGGAATAGATAAAACGGTAATCATCGTAGAAATCAATAGTGCGGATTGGTTAGGAAACCATTTTTTTACGAAAATGTTATAAAAAACAAATGTAGAAGTAACCAAAAGCATCAATAAATCACCAAAAGAAAACTTTAAATTTTGTATAATTTCTTTATCCCATTTTGAAATAATGGTAAAAACACCCAGTAAGCTTATGGTCATTCCTGTAACCTGAAATTTAGAAATCGATTGATGAAATGCTAAATACATGATCAATGTGGTAATTATAGGATTAAAAGCAACAATTAATGAAGCATTGACAGCCGTTGTGTATTGTATAGCTACATAAAATAAATTGTTATACATAAAAATTCCAACAAAAGAAACTATAAAAAAATATTTGAGATTTTGATAAATTAAACGCAAATTCCATTTTTCGTTAAAGGAGTAAATGAATAACAATCCTATTGCTGAAAATAAAAAACGATAGAAAGAAATAGAATTTGGCGAAATGACTTTTAATGCAAGTTTTCCAAAATGAAAATTTAGTCCCCAGAATAAAGTTGCGAAAATAAATGAAAAAAAGGTTTTTATATTCATCCAGATAATTAAAAATTATGCAAAGCTATCAACAGAAAATCAATCATCAAAGTTTTAAAATTATAGAAAAGCAAATCCTATTTAAAAAAAAGATAGGGATTTTCACAGTAAATAAAAAAGTAGGAAAAAAAAATTTCTGATAACAAAAAAAATTATACTTTTGCATAACAAACGTACGTTTTATAGGTGTTTATAAGCATGTTAAAAATACACATTTTTTTTTCTTTATTTGTTATTTGCTTTTTTAGTACACATGCACAAACATCCGCTCCTAAGTATTCGAATGAATTTTTGAAATTGGGTGTGGGTGCTGATGCAGCGGGAATGGGGAATACAAGAATTGGCATAGCTAATGATGTTACATCGGGGTATTGGAATCCTGCGGGTATAGCATTTATGGAAGAGCCTCAGTTAGCTTTTATGCATAATGAATATTTTGCGGGTATAGCAAAGTATGATTATGGAGCTTTTGCGATGCCGCTTCAAGATAACCGCTATTTTGGTGCGTCTTTTTTGAGATTTGGTATCGATGATATCCCCAACACACTGAATTTTAAAGATGGCAATGCTTTTAATTATGATAAAATAACCTCATTTTCTGTTGCAGATATGGCTTTACTATTGAGCTATGCTCAGAAATTTCAAGATCAACTTGCTTTCGGAACCAATTTAAAAATAATTCATAGACAAATTGGTGATTTCGCTACGGCATGGGGTTTTGGTTTGGATTTAGGTGCAAGGTATAGTAATGAAAAATTTCATGCAGGCGTTGTTTTAAGAGACGTTACCACTACTTTCAATGCTTGGACTTTCAATACAGAATTGTTCGAAGATGCTTTTGTTCAAACAGGAAATGAAATCCCTCAAAATTCTATTGAACTTACTCTTCCTTCTTTAAATTTTGGTGCAGGTTATACTTTTGGAGAGAAAGAAAAATTTGCTGCTACTGCAGCTTTGGATTTCGTTACTAATTTTGACGGTAAAAGAAATGTATTAGCCAATTTAAGTAGAGTTAGTTTTGATCCACACTTTGGAGTTGAAGGTGTTTTTAAAAATATTGTTTTTCTTAGGGCAGGTGTAATGAATTTTCAAAGATTAACGAACATAGATAACAAAAAAGTGATTTCTATTTACCCAACGGCGGGTATCGGTTTTAATATTTTAAACGTAGCTCATATTGATTACGCATTATCTAATATCGGTAACTTAAAGCAAAATTTATATTCTCACATTTTTTCGTTACGTATTAATTTAGGAAGAATTTTGCAAAAAAATAATTATTGATTAGGTTTTTCAATAATAATGTATCAGGAAATTTACGTATTTTAAAAATTTATTTGAATTAATGAAATAAATTTTGTAATTTTGTAACCGCTATGATTTAATTTTACATTGGTTCTTATGGTACAAATTATTAACAATGGTGTTATGATTTTTGCTTTGGGGTTCGCTCCTTTGTTCTTATTGTTTTCGCTTGTGCACAAAAAAAAATATAAAAATGTAATTTTGTCTTGGAAAAAACCCATTATGGTAATACCAACCATAGTTTGTTTTTCCATCAACCTAACTTTATTTATTTTAGCTGCATTCTTCTTTGCTACTTATTTTGGAAGGATTGAAGGTATTAAGATATTAGAGTACCCTGCTGAAAAAATGTACTTGCTTGGTATTGATTGTTTAGCTGGAATTTTAGGCGTAACTCTTACCTATTTTTCTATCCAAAATTATTTTACTCAATATATTACCATCGATGGTATAATATTAAGAAAATGGAACTGGGATAGCTTTCAATTTACTGAAAGTAAATTGTACTGGGAGCAGATCAACGATTACTATGTAAAATTTGATTATCCCGTAAGCATTTTCAATTTTATAACTTATCGAAACGGAAAAATGGAAAAGATTTCGCTTGCTGTTCCATTTTATGCCTTGCCGCGTTTTGAGCAGCAGTTGGAGTCTCAAATGGATTTTATCTACCTTCAAAGAGAACAAATGAAAGAAATTTCAAAGAAATTTAAATCTTATTAACAGCTTCATCATTTTTTAAAATAAACCTTTTAATTTTCAATTTTTATTCTAAATATTCCATTTAGCCTCTTACGAAATACACAAGAGTATTAAAAGTTCATTAATGAATTATAGTTCCTACACATTACCATAAAGATTTTCATAATTTGAGTTAAAGATCCTTACCATAAAGTAAATATCAATAATTTTGTGGTTTATAAAAAATGGACTGGAAAGAAAATTGGCATAAGATTATTCGGCTATTAAAAAGTTTATATCAATTCCAACCCCAATACCAACGATTTAGGAAGGTAGTATTATACTTTTTTTGTTTTTTAATTATATTTTCAATAAGTTTAATCATCTATGTGATTTGGGAAATGCCACCCTTGAACATTTTAGAAAATCCTAAGTCAAGTTTATCCACACAAATTTTAGACAAAAATGGTAAAATCATGGGTTCATTATTTGACGAGGAAAATCGGATTTATTTAAAATCTACTGATGCTATAAATGATACATTCGTTAAAGCACTAATAGCAACCGAAGATATACGATTTTATCACCATGCGGGGGTTGATTTTATTGGTACAGTAAATATTTTTTTTTCTTTTCTTACATTAGACCCGCGAGGTGGAAGCTCAATCACACAACAATTAGCAAGGAATTTATATGCAGAAGTTGTAGGAAACGAACGTTCAAACTCCATAAAAACCGTATTTAGAAAATTTAAGGAAGCGGTTGTATCTATTTACTTAGAAAGAAACTATACAAAGGAAGAAATTTTAAGGTACTATTTAAACACAGTTCCTTTTGGTTCTAATACTTATGGGGTACAATCTGCATCGAAATTTTACTTTCAAAAGGAATTTTCAAAATTAAAAGCACATGAAGCCGCTTTAATCGTTGGAATGTTAAAAGGACCTACTTTTTATAGTCCTTTTAGAAATCCACAAAGAGCTTTAAATCGCAGGAATACTGTTGTGGAGCAAATGGCAAAATACGGTTTGATAACTGATGCAGAAGCAAGAAATATCAAAAAAAGACCTTTGGACGTGGTGGGTAACGGTACAAACTTAGAATATCATAGCGAGGGTCTTGCTCCTTATTTTAGAGAATATTTGAGACTTTATATTAAAAAATGGGCAAACCAAAATGGTTATAATATTTATAGGGATGGTTTAAGAATTTTTACGACCATTGATTCTAAAATGCAGCAATATGCTGAAGAAGCTATGCGTGAACATTTAAAAGATTTGCAAGCTAAATTTGATGCGGAGTTAAAAGCTATGGAAAAAAAACCATGGGAAATGGATTCTTCAATCATTCCAAGAGCAATGAGACATTCGGAACGTTATCAATTACTTAAAAAAGAAGGTCTCAATGAAAAAGAAATTTTAAAAGATTTCAAAACTAAAATTCCTATGAAGGTATTTGTTTGGGATGAAAAATTAAATTATGAGAAAGATACTATTTTATCTCCTTGGGATTCATTAATTTATTATGCTAAATTTTTACAACCTGGCATGGTTGCTATTGAACCCACAACGGGACGGATCTTAACGTGGGTGGGTGGTTTAAATCATAAATTTTTTAAATATGACCACGTAGAAAAAGGAAAAAGACAAATCGGTTCAACATTTAAACCGTTTCTTTATGCAACTGCATTTGATAACGGGTTTCACCCATGTGATAAAGAACTAAATCAACCGCCCGCTATACCTTCCGGTGACGGTAAAGTTTGGAGACCCGAAAATTCTGATAAATCAACAGGAGGGGAGGTTACTTTAAGATTTGCATTAGCAAATTCACTCAATACCATTTCTGCAAGGGTTATTCAAAAAGTAGGTCCTCCCACAGTTGTCGAATATGCTTCAAAAATGGGAATACATTCTCCTATTGAACCTGTTTATTCCATTGCCTTAGGAACTATGGATTTAAACGTTTTAGAATTAACCTCTGGTTATGGTACCATCTTAAATTTGGGTAAATGGATGGAACCTTATTTTATTGATAGAATTGAAGATAAAAATGGTAATGTACTATTTCAGCATACTACTAATTCAAGAGAAGCATTGAGCCCTAAAACTGCTTATATGATGATTGATATGCTTAAAACTGTGATTTCAAAAGGCACGGGTTCTGCTTTGAGGTGGATGGCTCAACTGCACTGGGCATTGGATATCGCAGGAAAAACCGGTACCACTCAAAATCATTCTGATGGTTGGTTTGTTGGGTTTACCCCTCATTTTGTTGCAGGTGTTTGGGTAGGATGTGATGATAGAAATGTTCATTTTCAAAAAATTACCTACGGGCAAGGCGCTGCTATGGCTATGCCTATTTGGGGTAAATTTGCTAAAAAAGTTTATGATGACCCTTCCATTGGGTTTAACGTTTTTGATAAATTCCGAAAACCTATTGATTTTAATGATGAATGGTTAGACTGCAAAAAATATTATGAAAAAAATAAACAAAGCATCACAGAGGATAATGTAAATTTTGATGAATAATTGAAATTTTTCCGTGATTATATCCTTCCTAATAGGAGGTAAGGGATGTTCAGCCCGACCCTCAGCACTCCGTGCAAGAGGCCCGCACTGAATATTAACAAGAATTTCTTATAAACAAAAAATCAGCGAGTTACGTCTATTTTACAGTTTTTAGAAAACTTTCAATATATTTTAAAACTTCCGAAGAACTTTTTCTATAACTTTCGTTGCATTTTGCCAAGAATAGTTTTGCAATCGTGAAGTTCCTTTTTTTGTTAATGATTGGGCAATTTCATTGGAATATAAAACTTGAATTAAAGCATTTTTGATTTCGTTAGTATCGTAAGGATTTACTAAAATCGCAGCATCACCAGCTACCTCAGGCATAGCACTAATATTAGAAGTTATAACAGGTACTTCGCTAGCAAAAGCCTCTAAAATAGGTATGCCAAATCCTTCAAATAAAGAAACGTAGCATAAAACCGATGCAGAAGCATAAATTTTAGACAATTCTTCATCATCAATAGAACCCGTGAAATGAACCTCTGACTTGAACTTCATAGAGTTATAGAATGAAAATACTTCTTCAAAGTCCCAAGCTTTTCTACCACAAATTAAAAGTTGGGCTTCATGCAAGGTTTCGGTTTTGAAAGAGTCAAAAGCTTGAAGCAGTCTTCCCAAATTTTTTCTAGGGTGAATAGAACCTACATATAAAATATAGGGTTTTCCATGACTGTATTGATTTTTGATTTTTTGTTTTTCGTTCGATGAAATGGGTTTAAAAATATCAGAAACACCATTACAAGTTACCGAGATTTTATTAGAATCAATTCCGTAATTGTTGATGATATCTTGTTTGGTAAATTCTGAGACAGTTAATAAATGAGCGGCTTTATTGGCAAATTTAGGCATGTATTTTTTGTAATACCATCTTCCCCAATAATGGATTCCATCAGGAAAATGTTCAAAAGCTAAATCGTGAAAAACAGCAACTTGCGGAATATTAGTATTCAAAGACAAAAACCCATCAGGGCTATAAAACAAATCAATTTTATCTTTTTTGAAAAAATAAGGTAAACTGAGATCTAACCATGTCCAATATAAAAATGGATGCCTCGCAGGTGGCGGTGCGATTCTTGGTTTTATGTTAGAATGATAAATAAATGAAGTGTGATAGGGTCTATCAAAATAAAAAACGAATTCACAATCTTTCATTTGGTGAGTTAATCGAGACAAGGTTTCATTCATAAATCTACCAATTCCTTCTAATTTACCAAATTGTAATAACCTTGTATTTACACCAATTTTCATAAAAAATAATTATCTGGATTTTCTTACTATTGAACTGGCACCTAATAAAGCTATCAGTAACAAAAGCGATAGCAATTCAAATGCAAATAAATGTTCTGTAAGCATTTGAAAACCTATGATTTTTAAAGATAAAAATTTTAAATGGGAAGGTAATTTAGACCATTCGGCGGGTAATTCATTGAAAATTAATAATCCTAATACAAAACAAAGTAAAAATGCAGGAAAAACATTTTGTTTTTCAGTTTTGGGGTAAGAAAAATTAAAATTTTGAGTGAGCATAATACCAAACAAAAGCACAATTAAAACTCCGCCAATTCCTATCATAATTTGAACTAAAGCCAAGTAATCTGAACCGTTCAAAACGAATAATCCTGCTATCGTAAACAAAACGATGAAAAATGAAAAAGTAGCTCGGACTAAATTTCTTAGGAAAATCAAAAAAGAACAACCTAAAATCAAAAAAAAACTAAAAATATAAAATGTTTCAATCATTATGATAGTTAATTTTTTTACCATTTTTGAAATCAAAAATTTTGGAGCGATACAATCCCCATTTAGCCAATCTAAACAAAATAGAAACTTTGAGTACTCCTAAACCATAGATGGTAGAACGTTTGAAATTGATGGAAGAAGCTTCTTTAAAATATTTAGTAGGACAAGTAACCTCACCAATTTCGTAATCTAAAAATGCTATTTGAGCTAACATTTGATTATCAAAAATAAAATCATCAGAATTTTCTTCTAATGGACAAGTTAATAAAATTTCTTTTGAGAAAGCTCGGTATCCTGTATGGTATTCTGCTAGTTTTTGATTCATCAAAAGATTTTGAAAAAATGTAAGAAATCGATTAGCAATATATTTATAGAGTGGCATACCGCCTTTTAAAGCACCTTTTCCCAAAATTCGTGAACCTAACATAACGGGAAATAAACCATTTGCAATAGGATAAGCCATGGCTTCTATTAATAAAGGAGTATATTGATAATCCGGGTGTACCATAATCACAATATCTGCTCCGGATTTTAGAGCCTCTTTGTAACAAGTTTTTTGGTTACCTCCATACCCTCGATTTTTTTCGTGCCTAATTATTTTATGAATACCTAACGATTTGGCTAATTCTGTAGTTTTATCTTTGCTGCTATCATCTACTAAAATTACCTCATCAACTATATCCATGGGGATTTCGGAATACGTTTTTTCTAGTGTTTTTTCTGAATTATAAGCAGGCATTACTACTACAACTTTCTTCCCTTTAATCATAAATGCAAAATTAAGTAATTGTTAATTAAATAAGTCAATTTAGGATTTAAACTTACATATATCTTATAAAAAGTAGTTTACTATTAAACCATTTTGTAAATTTGCCGTCGATAAAAAATAATTAAATGAAAATTGCTGTAATAGGTACAGGTTATGTAGGCTTAGTAACGGGCACTTGTTTTGCTGAAACTGGAAATACGGTTTTGTGTATTGATGTTGACCAAGAAAAATTAAACAAATTAAAAGCAGGTATCATAACTATTTATGAACCCGGTCTTGAATTAATTTTTTCAAGAAATATCAAAGAAAAAAGATTGCTTTTTTCTGATTCTTTAAAAGAAGCAGTAGATTTTGCAGAAATTATCTTTTTAGCTTTACCAACTCCTCCTATGGAAGATGGTTCGGCGGATTTACAATATGTTTTAAATGTTGCGAAAGAAATAGCGGGTTACATGAAAAGTTATAAAGTTATTGTGAATAAAAGCACTGTACCCGTTGGTACTGCTGATAAAGTAACAGAAATCATAAAAAGTATTACGAATGTACCTTTTGATGTAGCTTCAAATCCTGAGTTTTTAAGAGAAGGTTCTGCTGTAGAAGATTTTATGAAACCAGAAAGAGTGGTTGTGGGTACTTCTTCAGAAAAAGTTAAAGAATTGATGGATATACTCTATGCTCCGTATTTACGTAGCGGCAATCCATTAATTTATATGGATGTAAGAAGCTCAGAATTAACAAAATATGCTTCCAATGCTTTTCTTGCTACCAAAATTAGTTTTATGAATGAAATGGCTCAGCTTTGTGAAATCGTTGGTGGAAATATTGATTTAATCAGAAAAGGTATGGGCACAGACAGTAGAATAGGTAATAGGTTTTTATTTCCAGGGGTCGGTTATGGAGGTTCTTGTTTTCCTAAAGACGTAAAGGCTTTAATCCATACTTCTCATGAACATGGTTATAATTTTAAAATTTTAGAAGCAGTTGAAAAAGTAAATACTATTCAAAAATCTCATATCGTTAAAAAAATTGTTAAATATTTTGGTGATTTAAAACAAAAACAGCTTGCATTATGGGGGTTAGCTTTTAAACCTAATACCGACGACATTAGAGAAGCCCCTTCTTTGGTTATCATTAATGAACTTTTAAGTTTAGGTGCAAAGATTGTGGCTTTTGACCCTGTCGCTATCGAATCTTATAAAAAATATTATCCTCATTTACCTATTCAATATACAGATAACCAATATGATGCACTTATAAATTCTGATGCTCTTGTCATTGTTACTGAATGGAACGAGTTTAGAACTCCTGATTATTCTTTAATCAAATCTTCATTAAAAAATCCAGTGATTTTTGATGGAAGAAATATTTTGGACACTCATATATTAAAAAAATATGGGTTTTATTATGAAAGTATTGGTAAGCCAACAATCAAACCTCAATAATTGAATGAAAACCTATCGTTTTAATACTGATATTCATTGTAAAAATTGTGTTTCAAAAGTTGAAAAGTTTTTAAATAAGTTTGATACCATTTCTAATTGGAATATTGACGAATCAACAAAAATTCTTGAAATTCAAGGTTATATTGATGATTTATCACTTTTTGAAGATAAGTTTTTTGAAGAAACTCAAGTTTATATAGAAATAATTTCGGATTAATTGGTTATAATTTTAGGTAAAAATAACTGTGTGTTGCGCGTGCGGGATGCGGAGGGCGGCGAAACCACCCCGTCCTTCGGACACCCCTCCAATGTTAGGAGGGGCGAAGGCGGCACTGCCTTTGGGGCTTAGCGTAGCGAAGTCCCCAAAGGATTGCTGAGCAACCTCCCTATATCCCTCCCAAGCTCTATCGGCTCCAGATTACTTTCGTTCTAAGTATTCTAATGAATTACCTGAGAAAATTTAATATTATTCATTGGAATTTTTGCTTTTTTTATGCCAAAATACTATAAAAATAAACATCTTTACGGCGATGGACAAGTATTTATTAACAAAAATTCAGCTTATGTAAACGGATTTTTTCATTTATGGGACTTTCC
>Ga0272446_1006240_pt1 | contig 12574 bp, 8 predicted proteins | sample YNPCB0061_FD_194587 | JGI IMG/M metagenome (GOLD analysis project Ga0272446, IMG submission 194587) | Hot spring microbial mat communities from Yellowstone National Park, WY, United States - YNP-CB-006-1 | ecosystem: Environmental > Aquatic > Thermal springs > Hot (42-90C) > Sediment | place... | reverse complement strand
TCCCCGAAGAAACGGTTCGGCACGATGCACAGGTCCAGCGACACACCCTGGACCGTGTTGAGCCGTTCGAGCCACGCCCGCACCGCTCCCGAGGCCAGCGGTGCGGTTACCGCCGTGCCGTCCACGGGTCGGGGCGCGGCCGCCGGCAGTCGTCGCGCCAGCCGGGCCGCCTCGTCCAGAAACAGGCGCGTGGTGCCAACCCCGTCCTCGAGTTGTGGGAACTCCTCGTAGTGCCGCCGGCCGGGCGTCGGCTTGCCCGCCAGCCAGTACCACTCGTCCGAGAGCCACACGAAGCGCGAGCCGAGAACACGCTTGAGCCGAAGGGCCGCCGCGGTCGTCGCCTGGATCATCTTCTCGGCGTACGTTCGGTCAACCGCATCGAGAGGGGTCAGTCGCTCGCGGTACTTCGTCAGGCCGACGGGCACGATCGCCACCGACCGCACGCCCCACCGAAGGCCCGTGCGGGCGGGATGCTCGTCAGCGAGCTCGTGAACTGTGCGGTTCAGCGCCTCTCCGTCGTTCCACCCTGGACAGAGCACAACCTGCGCGTGGACGTCGATCCCGTGGCGCGCAAGCTCCCGTATCTGGGGCAGGATCGGCGCTGCAGCCCGCCGGCCCAGCATCCGGCCGCGAAGCACCGGGTCCGTCGCATGGACCGAAACATAGAGCGGGGAGAGACGCTGCTCCAGAATGCGCCGCCACTCCTCATCCGACACATTTGTGAGCGTGACGTAGTTGCCGTGCATGAAGGAGAGCCGGAAGTCGTCGTCCATGAGGTACAGCGACTTCCGCATTCGCTTCGGCATCTGGTGGATGAAGCAGAACACGCACCGGTTGTTGCACGTGTGGACGCGATCGCCAAGCTCATTGGCGAACGTGAGCCCGACGCCTCCCTCAGCGGCTCCGGGCAGCCGCAGATCGACCTCCGTTCCCTGGCGCAGTACACGAAGGTACGGCCTGCCGACGGCAACGCGGAAGCGAAAGTCGAGCACGTCGGCGACCGGTCGACCGTTCAGAGCGACCACCACGTCGCCGACGCGGACGCCGGCCCGCTCCGCAGGGCTCGCGGGCTCCACCGACTCCACCAGCAGGCCAACGGCATGCATCGCGTCTTCGGACATGCCGCTCATTCTACCAGAGCCGCGCGCGCATCATGGGAGCGCCAGCCGGGGCGCCCATGGCCGCCGCGGCGCGCTCCACGCAGGAGAAGCGACGGCGGGTGACGTACCTCGGCAAGCGAGCGCACGCCAATGATGCGCCATTGGAGACACGCACCATGGGCGCCCGTCGTCTTGTCGTCGCCTCTTTGCTCCTTGCCGTCGCCGCGCCGTCACTCTCCGTCCCGGCGGCCGATCCGCCCGCTGCTGGCGTCGTGCCGGACGCCCTCGTCAGACCCTCCGAATGGCAGAAGGGCGCCCCGGGGCCGTGGTCGGCGGACCGGCTGGCGGACCACCTCCGGCGCGCAGGGCTGCAGGCGCGTTTGCTCGACGCGGGCGACCTCACACCGGAGGGCCTTGCCGCGCTGCAGGTGCTGGCCATTCCTGGCGACCACGTGTACCCCGAGCGGGGCAAGTGGGGCGGACCCGTGCTGCGCGCGATCGCGGACTGGGTTCGCGCGGGCGGCGTCTACATCGCGCCGGTGGGGGTCTCCCACTACGTCGCACGGGACATTGCCACGGGGCAGCGCGACTCAGGGCACTTCGGCCCCGACCCTCTCGGGCTGGTCTTCGAGGTGCAGGCCGGCATGGGTCCCCTCGCGCTGACGCAGCAGGGCCGAGCGGCCGGTCTGCCGCCGGCCGCGGGCGTCGAGTCGGTCCCCATCCGCGCGCTGCGCCTGCCGAACAGGGCCGCAATCCTGGCCTGGGACAGCGCCTACGCGCCGGCCATCCTCGCCGTGCCCGTCGGCCGCGGATGGGTCATTCATAGCGCGTGCGGCGAGAAGATGGAGCCTGCTTACGCGGAATGGTGGTACGCGGCCGCCGCGGCGGCAGCGCGGGCCGCGCTTGCAGGAAGGCTCGTCCCGCTCACCGTCGCGGAGATACTAAGCCAGGAGGGCAAGGCAGGCGTCTCCCTCGACGACCTTGACCGACGAGCCTTCGCCCCGGGCCCCTCCCCCCTGTCCGGCCAAGCTCGCCAAGTGGCTCTGCGACCGGGCAGCGCGACGCTCTCCGCCGGACCGGTCCGAATGTCGCTGGATGGAATATGGGAGATGGTCGGCCACGCTCCGGGCAAGGGCAGTGAGCGCCGGATGCTCTCGGGTGGGCCGTGGCGCGGCGCCATCCCCGCGCGCATCCCATGCAGCATCCACACAGCCCTCCTCGCCGCGGGCCGCATCCCGGACCCGTCCGTCGGTCTGAACGCCGACCGCGCCCGGGAGGCGTCGAGCCGTGAGTGGTGGTTCCGCCGCACGTTCGCCCGACCGCGCGCGGCCGGCCGATTCCGGCTCGCGTTCGAGGGGGTGGACTACTCGTGCACGGTGTGGCTGAACGGCGAGCGCATCGCCCGCCACGAGGGGCCCTTCGGCGGCCCCACCATCGACGTAACCGGACTGCTTCAGGAGCGCAACACGCTGGTGGTCCGGCTGGACCCGGCGCCCGCAGAGTGGCAGACCGTCCTCAAGACGAACGTGGTGTACGGCTGGCACTACGTGAACCTGCCGTCGCTCGGTGTCTGGCGATCCGTGCGGCTCGAACAAGTGCCGCACGTCGAGATCGAGGACCCCTTCGTCGCCACCCGTGACGCGCGCCGCGGGGTGGTCGACGTCGCCGCAACCGTCCGAGGTCCGGCGGCAGGTTGGCGGGGCACGCTCACCGGCGTCGTCGAGCCCGACAACTTCGCCGGAAGACCGTACACCTTCCGCGTGCCCCTCCGCGGGCGCGGAGCGCAGTCGACCCACCTCAGAATGCGCATCCCGTCGCCCAGGTTGTGGTGGCCGGTCGACATCGGACAGCAGCACCTCTATCGCCTGAGGCTGTCCTTCGCCCCGGACCAGGGCGGACCGCCCGATCGCCGCACGATCACCTTCGGCATCCGCACCGTGGAGGCGCGGCCGTTGCCCGAAGGCCCCATGCCTTCGCGCTACAAGTGGACGTTCGCGATCAACGGGCGGCCGGTGTTCTTCAAGGGCGCGAACTGGTGCATCATCGACGCTCTGCTGCGGCTGGATAGGCCCCGTTACGAGCGCTTCCTGCGCCTTGCGAGGTCCCAGCACGTTCAGCTCCTTCGCGCCTGGGGCGGAGGCCTGCTCGAGACCGACACGTTCTACGACCTCTGTGATCGCCTCGGCATCATGGTCTACCAGGAGTTCCCGCTCACCTGGCAGCGCTTCGACGTGCTGAGCCCGTCGGTGGTGGACGAGACGACGGTCCGGAACGTGCGCCGCCTTCGGAACCACCCGTCTCTCCTGATGTGGGGCGGCGGCAACGAGCACTCCGGCCACGGGCGAGCCGTCGAGCAGATCGGGCGCATCTGCCTGGAGGAAGACGGCACGCGCCCGTTCCACCGGACCGACCCCTACGGGGGCAGCCTCCACAACTACGACGTCTACTGGGGCGGTCAGCCGCTCGACCGCAACCTGAACCTCACCGCGGCTTTCATCGGCGAGTTCGGCCTGAGCTCGCCTCCCAACGTCGAGAGCATCCGTCGCTACCTGCCGGAGGCGGAGCGCGACGTGTGGCCGCCTCGCCCGGACGGCAGCTTCGTTCGCCACACACCGACGTACAGCAGCCAGCACCTCGACATCATGAACCGCTACGCGCGTGAGTTCACGGACGTCTCCACGATGGAGGGGCTGGTCATCGGGATGCAGCTCGCGCAGGCGACGGGCATTCGCCATACGCTGGAGAAGGCCAGAGCGCGCTGGCCGGATGCGACGGGCGTCTGCTACTACAAGCTCACCGACGTCTACCCTGCCTGCGCCTGGGCAACGATCGACTGGTACGGCGCCCCCAAGCTCGCGCACTACGTGATTCAGGATGCCTACGCGCCGGTCGCCGCGGTGGCGCTCTTCGAGAGCCTCTCTGCGCCGCCCGGAACCGACTGGCGCATACCGATCACGCTCTTGGACGACCCCGGCCGGCTGCGCGGGCCGTGGACGGTGCAGGTCCGCGCGGTGGACGAGCACCTCCGCACCGTGGCGAGCCAGACCTGGGGCGAGTCGTCGGCGCCCGGACGCGTGAGGAACGTGGGAGAACTGGTCGTTCCAGCCGGGGGCGCCGCGTCGTCACCGCTGCTCGTGACGGCCGACGTGCGCGAGCGAGGCAGCCTCATTCACCGGTCCTGGTGGTGGCTGAACTTCGCGGCGAAGCCTGGTTGTCTCTTCCGCCTGCCCCGAACGGTGCTGGCGGTGCGCCGCATGCCCGGCGCGATCGCGGTCCGCAACGCCGGCAGCGTGCCGGCAGTGGGCGTGCACTGGGACGCTCCGGCCATCTCGGACCGGTTCATGCCCAGCAACGGTCTCTTCTGGCTCGAGCCGGGAGAGGAGACAGTGGTGTCCTTCACCGGCCCCGACGCGCCCCTCCGGGTGAAGGCATGGAACGCCGACCCTGCAGGGTGAGTTGGGAGGGACCCAATGAGCGGCAGCATGGTCCATCCGGGCGCCGGGCTTCGCTGTCCGGTGTGCGGTCCGACGGCCCTGATTCGGCACGAGATCGAGGCCCGCTTCGAGAGCCGCCATTGCCCTCGATGCCAGGGACACTGGTTCGACGCAGATGCTGCGCGTCCATGGGTGGCGAGCCGACGTCCAGAGCTCCTCACGTCGGCGCCGCGGGACCGGGTCACCCCTGAAGCGCGCTTTGGGGAGGCGTCTTGCCCCCGCTGCCTGGGACCGATGGACCGTTTCCGGGTCGCCATCGACGCACCATGCACGGTGAGCGCCTGCGCGATGTGCTACGGCGTGTGGCTCGAGCGGGGCGACTGGGCGGTCGTGCGAGGTCTCGGCGTGCATGCTGCGCTCCCGCGCCTGCTTGTCGCCGCCTGGCACGCAGTGCACCGGACGCGGATGGACCCTCGCGCCGCGGAAGCCCGCCTGGCGCGCCTCCTCTCGCCGGACGAGTTCGATCGCGCCCGCAGTCTCCGCGCCTGGGTGCAGGCGCACCCCTGTCGCCGCGAGCTTCTGGTCTACCTCTCAATGGAAGAGCCGGGCGGCCCGAACCAGCCATGATCCTCGCACCCGCTATGAGCCCGCCGCCTGCCCCGACCGTCCTCCACGTGGCGCCCTATGGGCGAGACGGCTGGGACGGCTCACGGGGCCGGCCGCTCCAAACGCTGGAGGGTGCCCGCGACCGGCTGCGCCAGCTGCGCGCCGGCGGCGATGGGCGCCGGCCCGTCGAGATCGTCCTGCGTGGAGGCGTCTACCGCCTGTCGCGCCCGTTCGTCCTCGAGCCCGGTGACTCCGGCCGCGCCGGCGCTCCGGTCGTTTATCGCTCCGCGAGGGGTGAGACCGCCGTCGTCTCCGGTGCGCTGCCGATCCGCGGGTGGTCGCAGTCTGGCAACGTGTGGACGGCGCCCCTGCCGAGCGACCTTCGCGGTGCCGGCTTCCGCCAGCTGACAGTCAACGGCCGTCTGGCACAGCGGGCGCGCGAGCCAGACCAGGGCTTCTTCCAGGTCGATGGCGATGTAGAGAACCCGTGGCGCTGGGGGCCCCAGGGCGCCCGGCTCGATCGCCGGCCGTCCACGTTTCGCTACCGGAACGAGGACGTCCGCGAGGACTGGGCAGAGGGCGGAGAAGCGGTCCTGCTGCTGGTCTGGGCGGAGGCGCGCCTCCCGATCGCGGCGATCGACACGCCGTCTCGTACCGTGACGCTCGCGGACAGCGTCTGCCCGTCCAACCGGGAGACCGACGCGCGCTACTGGGTGGAGGGGACCGCCTCGTGCCTGGACGAGCCTGGCGAGTGGCACGCGGACCCCGCCGCAGGGACGGTGCGCTACCTGCCGGCGCCTGGCGAGCGTCCGGACCGGGCTCTCGTCGAGGCCCCTCGGATCACGGAGCTGGTCCGCCTGCAAGGGGATCCCGACAGAGGACGAACGGTGGAGCATGTCGAGTTCCGCGGCCTGCGCTTCGAGCACGCCGACTGGAGGCCAGGACCGGCCGGGTACGTGGACGTGCAGGCCGCCTTCGACGTCCCCGCCGCGGTGACCCTCATCGGAGCGCGGCACTGCCGCTTCCGGCTGTGCTCGTTCAGGAACATCGGACCGTGGTCCGTGGAGATGGGCGGAGGTTGCGCGGACGTCCGCGTCACCCGGTGCGACTTCGAGAGTCTTGGCGCTGGCGCGGTGAAGATCGGCGAGTACCACCTGCGGTCGGCGCGCGAGTGGCGCACCTCGGGCAACGCCGTGGAGGACTGCCGCATCCGGGACATCGGTCGCGTCTGTCCAGCGGCGCCGGCGGTATGGATCGGCCAGTCTGGCGGCAATCGCGTAGCGCACGACCTCATCACCGACACATGCGGGACGGGCATCTCGGTGGGATGGACGTGGGGTTACGGCCCCAGCGCCGCCTGGGGCAATGTCATCGAGCGGAACCGCCTCCACCGCATTGCGCGGGGCTGGCTGTCGGACCTTGGCGGCGTCTACCTCCTCGGCGCGCGGGCCGGTACCCGCGTGGCCGGCAACCACATCACCGAGGTCCGTTCGCGCCGAGGGGGAGGATGGGGACTGTACGCTGACGAAGGCACGAGCCGAGTGCTCTTCGAAGGCAACCTGGTCCACGGCACGACGAGCGCCGGCTTCTTCCAGCATTACGGTTTCGGGAACGAGGTGCGCCGCAATATCCTCTCGGCGTCCGACGAGCCGAACGTGCTCCGCCACAGAGAGGAGGAGCACGAGTCGTTCCACTTCCACCACAACGTGGTGCTTGCGACGGGAGGCTTACCGCTGGGGGGCAACTGGTCCAACGGGCGGTTTCGCATGGATCACAATCTCTATTGGAGCCTCAAGGGCCAACCGCTCTCGTTCCCCGCCGGCGACCTCGGCCACTGGCAGCGCCTCGGCCATGACCGCGGCTCCATCGTTGGAGACCCCGGCTTCAGGAACGTGGCGGCGGGCGACTTCCGGTTGAGGGACGGCTCACTCGCGGCCCGCCTCGGGGTCGCACCGCCCGAGGCAAGCGGAGCAGTTGGGCCGCGCCCGGGGCCAATCGGGGCCGCGGAAGCCACAGCGAAGGACGCACACAATCGGCGAGCCGCGGAAGCGGCACCGGATGGGAGACACAGAAGATGATACGCCTGGGGGGACCTGTGTTCGGTGACTGCAGCTCTCCGGAGAGCTGGGTGAGCGCCGTCAAGGCGAAGGGATACCGCGCCGCCTACTGCCCGGTCGACGCGTCTGCCAGCGATGACGCCGTGCGTGCCTACGAGGAGGCGGCCCGCGCAGCCGACATCGTGATCGCGGAGGTCGGAGCCTGGAGCAACCCGCTCAGCGCCGACAGCGACACCGCGTCGGCCGCCATCGCCCACTGCAAGCGGCAGCTCGCGCTCGCCGATCGGATTGGCGCTCGCTGCTGCGTGAACATCGCTGGATCGCCGGGCGAGCAATGGGACGGACCGCACCCGGACAACCTCACCGAGGCCATGTTCGACAGGATCGTGGAGTGCGTCCGCGACATCATCGACAGCGTCCGCCCCCTCCGCACCCACTACACCCTCGAGACGATGCCCTGGATGTACCCCGACTCGCCCGAAAGCTATGCGCGGCTCCTCCGGGCCATCGACCGGGACCGGTTCGCCGTCCACCTCGACCCGGTGAACCTGGTCTGCAGCCCGCAGCGCTACTTCGGGACGGGCGACCTGCTGCGAGAGTGCTTCCGCCTGTTCGGTGACCGGATCGTGAGCTGCCATGCGAAGGACATCCTGCTGGCGCCCCGGCTGACCACGCACCTCGACGAGGTCCGGCCGGGGCTGGGCGGCCTGGACTATTCGACGTTTCTGCGCGAGCTGGACGCGTTGCCGCAGGACGTCCCCCTCATGCTGGAGCACCTTAGCGAGGAAGGCGACTACGATCTCGCCGCCGAGCACATCCGGTCGGTGGCGGCCAATACGGGAGTGCAACTGTGAGCCAGGACAAGAGCGGCTGGACCGTGGCCATCACCGCGCGAGAGCGCGCGGAGCTCGTGCCGTTCGAGGTCGACACCTCGCCACTCGGCCCGCGCGAGGTGCGCGGCCGCACCCTGGCATCCCTCGTGAGCGCGGGCACGGAGCTCCATTGGTGCTACACCGGCGAGAGCTTCCCTGTCCACCCGGGTTACGCTGCCATCTTCGAGGTCGAGGAGTGCGGCGCCGAGGTCGAGACGCTCAAGCCAGGCGACCGCGCGCTCTGCATGGGCGGCCACCGGTCGCATCAGCGGACGACCGCCGACAACGCGGTGCGCGTGCCGGACAACCTCGACGCGCAGAAGGCTGCCTTCGCCCGGCTCATGGGCGTCACCATGAGCACGCTCGTCACGACAACCGCCCGGCCGCCGGACCTGGTGCTGGTCACCGGCCTTGGGCCCGTGGGCCACCTTGGCGCGCAGATCTTCGGCGCCTGCGGCTATCGCGTGGTGGCCTGCGACCCCTCGCCGGCGCGGCGCGAGATCGCGGAGTCCACCGGGCGGTGCGGCCGCGTGCTGCCGGCTGTCCCGAAGGACGATCCCGCCGTGGCGGGTCACGTGAGCCTCGCGCTGGAGTGCGCTGGACACGAGGGCGCCGCCTTGGACTGCATTGGCGTCGTCCGCAAGCGCGGGGAGGTGGTGCTGGTCGGCACGCCCTGGCGCCGCTACACCGACTCCACCGCGCATGACGTCGTCCACGCCATCTTCCATCGCTACGCGGTGGTTCGGAGCGGATGGGAATGGGAGGTCCCTCTTCACGGGCAGGAGTTTCGGGTGGGCGACCTGTATGGCAACCTGGCAGCCGCCTTGGAGTGGCTGGCTGACGGCCGAGTCGTGGTGGAGGGGCTGTACCAGACAGCCGCACCGGCGGAGGCGCAGCGGGTCTACCAGGACCTGCTCGCTGGACGCTGGCCACGTCTTGCTGCGGTTTTCGACTGGTCTCGGCTCTAGCGGATGTGCGCGGGGGTCGTTCCGAGCTGATCGCGGAACACGGCGCGGGCGGCACCGACGATGGCGCCGCACACCCCCTCGAACCCGATGGCGTCTGTCTGGATGAGCAGGTCGTACCACTGCGGCTGCGACGCATCGCGCCCGAAGACTTCGCGGGCGAAGTCCGCGCGCTCGTGGTCGACACGGTGAATGCGGCGGACGGCCGCGTCGCGGTCGATGTCTTCCAGCTTCATGATGGCTCGGATGCGGAACTCCAGCGACGCGCAAAGCCGCACGTTCAGGGCATCCGGGAGCAGAAAGTTCGCGCCACGGCCCACGATGACCTTGGAGCCCTGCTGCGCCAGAGCCAGCAGAACCTGCGCGAGGTGCTGCCGGTAGAAACTGGGGTCCGTCGTTCGCACGTTGAGCAGGTTGGCCGTCATGCGCTGCAACCAGGTCTGGGTTCGCTCGTCGAGCGCCTCGACCATGTCCTGGCGCAACTGGGCGCTCTTCGCCACCGCGTCGATCAGCTCGCGGTCCCACACCTGCCAGGGCGGGCCGAGCTCTCGCGCGACCAGTCCGGCGACGGTGCGACCGCCCGCGCCATACTCGCGCGAGATGGTGATGACGGGCTTAACGGCGGGAACCGCCGACGGGGAGCCCTGGTTCTGCTCCCTGCGGGCCTTTTCGAGCAGAAAGTACTCGGTCACGCGACGGTCGGAGAGGCGGGGGTCGTCGGTCAGTCTCATCGCGGGCCTCCGCACGCAGCGTTGCGAGACACGATCATTGTACAGTAACCCTCACCGCTGCAGCAAGGAGCGTACAACATGTGGTGGGCAGCCTCCGCCGTGCCGGCGGCCTCGGAGCCGGCGCCGCGGATCGAGATCGCAGGCGACTGGCGCGTTCGCGTGACGCCCGGCACTCTGCGCGTAGGACGCCGCACGATCCGGGTGACCCGGGAGTGTCTTCTGGATGCGCAGCCCCCCGCCCTGGCGCGCGTGCGCGACGAGCGGATCGACGCGCTGCCCGCGTACAATGCCGCCGCACCGGGTTGGACGCGCGGCGCGCGTCTGCGCGCGGTGGTCACGTCGGAGACGACCGGTCCAGGGCTTCTCGACCCGTCGAGCCTGCGGGTCAAGTCGGGTCCCGGAGAGGCGCCGGAGCTGGTGAAGGGGCGCGATTTCGAGGCCGACACCACCTGGGGCACGATCGGCGGTCTGGCGGGCGGCGCCGTCGGCAGGACCGTCTGGGTGGACTACGACGCCGGGCTCCATCGCATCGACAGCGTGCTGGTGACCAACTCGGGCGAGGTGCGCCTGCGCCGCGGCCAGCCGCACAACGCCACCCCCCGAGCACCGGAGCCCGCCCCTGGCGAGACGCTCCTCGGCAACATTTGGGTTGCTGCCCGCATTCCGCGCCTGACCCCCGACCACCTCTACCCGATCGTCGAGACGGGCGCACGCCAGCGCCCGGCAGGCCGGGCGGTGGCGGAAAGGCTCCTGCCGATGACGTGGCGCAAGCTCCAAGCAGGCGAAGAGGTGCACGTGCTGGCATGGGGCGACAGCGTGACGGCCGGCGGCGAGGCAAGCGACGAAGCGCACCGCTGGCAGAACCGATTCGTGACGCTTCTGGCCCGGCGCTTCCCGCGCGCACGGATCCGGCTAACCACCGCCGGCTGGGGCGGGCGCAACAGCGACAGCTTTCTGAACGAGCCTCCGGGAGCGGAGTTCAACTTCGAGAGGGCGGTTCTTGAGCCGCGTCCCGACCTCGTGGCCATGGAGTTCGTCAACGATGCGTGGATGACGCCCGACGTTGTCGAGGAGCGCTACTCCAAGCTCCTGGCGCGCTTCCGCGAGATCGGCGCCGAGTGGGTGATCCTCACGCCGCACTACGTCTGGCCAGAGTGGATGGGCGTGAAGACGGCGAGGATCGAAGAGGACCCGCGCCCGTATGTCAAGGGTGTCCGAGAGTTCTGTGCGCGGCACAGTGTCGCGCTGGCCGACGCCTCGAGAGAGTGGGGCAGGCTTGCGCGAAGGGGCATCCCCTACCCTACTCTCCTTGTGAACAGCCTGAACCACCCGGACGATCGAGGGCACGAGATCTTCGCACAGACGCTCATGGACCTTTTCGGCGGCGCTCGCTGATCGAGGTGCGAGCGAGTTCGCGCGCCAGGCGAGCCGTCTCGCTCGGGAGCACATCCCGGTACATGCGCCGAATGCGGCTGTAGCGGTAGTCGTACGGCTCGCCGCCATTCTGGCACGCATAGAACACGTGCAGCCGGTGCCCTCCCGCAAGGGGCTCCACAAAGGCCTCCGGTACGTGGATCGCTGGTGCGTCCGCGTCCGCCCGCACGAATCCCAGAACCGTCCAGCGCAGGCCATCCGCGGACACAGCCTCCGTGATGCGCCGGGTGATCCAGGGGTGCGGGTCGCCGGTGGGAGGGTCGCCGAACGCATGAAGGAGCCGGCCGCAACGGACCACATTGGGGTTCGGAAACTGCTTGAGGCACGGGTTCCTTCCTGCCCGGAGGACCCGCCAGTGCGCAGGGTTGAGGAAGTCGCCGCGGCACTCTGCATAGCCCATCGAGACGCCTCCATCGCCCGGGTGCCAATAGTCGAACCACAGCCGGAACACGCCGCGCTCATGGAGCAACGACGGTCGGTGGTAGGAGCCGAACGCGTGGGACTCCCCATGCGGCACGTGCGGTGCACCCAGGTCCGGGCGGTGGATGAGGATCGGCTCGGGCGACCGCTTCCAGTGCACGCCATCGGCCGACACGGCGCCCATGATGCAGAGGATGCTCCCGTCGCGATCGCCCTCCACGCCATACGGCTTGCCGTCCAGGTTGTGCCCGGTCGCGCTGTACGCCATGTAGAACCGGCCGCCGACGCGCACGACGCTAGGATCGCCGTTGTGCCACTCGTCCCACGGTCGATCCTGCGCCGTCATGACCGGGCGCCATCGGGACGCGTTGCCCGTCGCGTCCCAGCCATCGCCCCCAGACCATACCTCCCACGGGCCGTCGAGCGCCCGCGAGCGCGCAGCGAAGATGGCGTCGCAGCCGCGGTTGCCGGGAGCGTTGCGGTTGCAGTCCTCCACGGCCCAACCGAAGAGCCATCCGCGGTAGGGGTACCGCGACCCCTCTACGCGAACGACGCGAAGGTTGTAGAGGTTGCGAAACCCGGAGAGCACGTCGCGGCCGTCACGGCGCCAGAGCGCTGTGCGGTCGCCGCGCCGACCCGCATCGGAGCTCCCACCACCCGCGTGAACGGCACCAGCACACATCGCCGCGAGGACCGCCCACCGCACTGCGCTCATTGGACCTCCCGTCCCTCCGTTCGCCCGGCGGCGCCGCGTCACGCCATGCGCGCCATCGCCTTGGCCTGCGGCGCTGGCCGATGGCCGGCTTCGCCCATTCGTGTGATGGCCCACACCAGGTGCACCACGTCGTCCTTGAAGATGTCGCCATGCCCGCCGCCCATGGCCACGCCGCCCTCGTAGATCAGCCGGCTCGCATCGAGGTTCAGGGCCCTCTGCGGTCCCGGCGCAGGTTCAGGA
>Ga0272446_1006239_pt1 | contig 12574 bp, 10 predicted proteins | sample YNPCB0061_FD_194587 | JGI IMG/M metagenome (GOLD analysis project Ga0272446, IMG submission 194587) | Hot spring microbial mat communities from Yellowstone National Park, WY, United States - YNP-CB-006-1 | ecosystem: Environmental > Aquatic > Thermal springs > Hot (42-90C) > Sediment | place... | reverse complement strand
TCATCCGCCGCAATGAAGAATATAAGCAATCTTTAGCGGTTCTACGCAGCGATACAGCCCGCTTACAAGGGTTGATTCAGCAGTTAACCGCTGAAAAGAGCGAACTCCTGCGCGATCGCCAGGCCGTTATCTCTGAGTTAGAACAAGAACTGCACACTATGACGACTCACCTGGAAGGCATTTCCTCTGCCTTTGATGAGGTTCAAGATATCAACGGTGCCATGGGAGCGATGGCGATTCCTGGTAAATTTGCCAAGTTTTGGCAGGCGTTAAAAGCCCTGATTATCTGGTGGCGCGACAACTACGAACAAGAGCTACCTCCGCCACCTCCACCCTCTCTACCCGAAGACGATCGGATAAAAAATCCTCAAATGTACACGGATATAGCATCGATTCAGCGCTCAGAACGCAGTTGACAAAACAATGGGCAAAAAACGCATTCACCAACTGTTAGAAAAGCTCGACACCCTGCACCAGGCTGATGTCCAAAATGCAGCAGCAATTTATGCTGTTGCTCAGGTAGCGGTCAATCAACTAGAAGCCCAGACTGCAGTAACCACCCCTAATTTAGCAGGGGTGCTACCGGCTAGTGTCGCCGTTCAGTGGACAAAAGCAAGCCTGGAAAACCAATACGGCTCTTTTAATCGGTGCCGCCAGGCGGCAAAAAACAGGGGCATTCGCTTTTCAAAAACACCGAGTTGGGCGCAATTGGTGGCCGCCTTCAACTGCTTTGAAGCCCTCCAGGAGTTGATCCAGAAGCATCTGGCAACGCAACCTCAGCCCAACCTGAAGGGGGTAAAAATGGAGTTTCCTTTGGGCTAAGATTCATCGAACGGAGATCGTTTCAGCAGGTGAATGGAAACGATGCTTTTAAGGGGGCGACAAGGCTGGAGAACTCCGTTTCAGAAAATGGGTGTTTCCTTATCTTAAAAATAGATGGCGCTGCATAGCAGTAGGAGTTGGAACGAAGTTTCAATTCATTCAATCTCTAAGTCATACTCAAAATCAGCAACCCCTAAAATAGGGAAAAGCGGGGTCTTTGGGATGGAATCGATGCGTGGGATGATAGATGACGGTGCCGCCGCCTCTGATTTCATTGGTATGCGAGCCGCCTGCAATGCCCTGCGCCGCGATCGCGCATAGCCCTTTAGCTCCAATCTTCTTTTTCCGGTTTGCGGTTTTTGTAAACCTGTCCCGTGGCGTGAAGCTGGCAGGTTTTTTCATAGAGTGTCGCTTCCGTTAATTGCCAGCGCTGCATCAGTGTTTCCAGGTCTGATTGAATATCGCGTGCCCCCGGAAAACCGATGTAGCGCATCCGCAAACGGGCTAACTCGGCCAAATTGTAGTCTGTCGGCTCTCCGGCTAAAAGGGCGTCTACAATGGGGCGATCATTACTCCATTGGGGATGCTGTTGGTCTTTTTGGGCTTGGTTCGAGTCTGACATCGGATCGCTCACTACTAAGCAACGAAGATTTTATCACCTGAAACTCTAACTCAAAGACCTATTGGCGAGGCCTGCCCAGGGATCATTAGGGCACAAAGAAATCACCCTATGTTTTCTAGACCTCTGTAATCAAGCGTTCCGCTTTTCAGTTGATTCAACCCACGGGTTTGAGGAATGGGAATGAACCTAACCGACGGGAACGCTTCTGGAATGGTTAGACTACGATAGTGAATGAAGGCTCCGGATGCCGAGGGGAACGCTGCTCAGTGGTGCCTGTTGAGCTGGGCTAGATGAAGGGGCTTAATAGCTTGAGGGCACCCGAAGTTTTTGGCGATGCCCCTGACCACCCCCTGGGAGGAACAAGTATGGATGCCGTGGAGTTAAAGCAGCGTGCCCGCGAGGGAGACCCAAGAGCGATCGCCACCCGATTGAGCCAAAATGTATTGCTCTCTGATTTGGCTCTCAAGGCAGGCATTAAAGGGAATTCCCTGCATCTTCTCTTAGAAGCTCCCTATTTGCCTCAACAGGAAACCATTGTTCCTGTCATTAAGGAGGCTGTTCAGGAGTTAGCCCTGGTAAGGCCAATTCATACCCTAGTGATATATGGCCGTGGGGCCTCAACCACCAGTTGGAAGGTCATGGTACCCCTCACAGACGACCTGACAGATGTCGCCTTTGAGGATCCCTTTGCGGTAACGCTGACTCCGCCGCCATCGCAAGACCATCCTGAAACACCACCCGTTCTTCCAAGAAAGGGGGGCACGCCCTCTCCGCTGGAGAAAATGGCTGCATCAACCTCGACTGCCGGAGCCATCCGTTTGCAGAATGGGGCAAAGTCGGGAAAAGCAGGCCGCTCGCGCAAAAGCAATGCAGCGTTTGAGCTTAGTTGGCAGGATGTACGTCGATTGCTGCAAAAGTTTGACCCCTTAAAAGCTGGGTTTATCACTTGTCTAGCGGTATATGGCTTGTTTGGCGCCAAGAACTACACCGTGGAGGGCTATCTGGAGGGCAGCGATCGCGTCATGCACTTTATTCACGGAGCAAATCTGATCTTCCATGAAGCGGGGCATATCTTTTTCGCCATTCTGGGGCAATTTATGGGGGTACTCGGTGGTTCCCTCTTTCAAATTCTGCTACCTGCCTGCCTTGTGGTTTATTTCTGGATAACGCGCCAATTGTTTGCGGCAGCGGTCACTGCTTGCTGGACAGGCCAAAATTTTTGGGATGTTTCTATCTATGTGAAAGATGCGCAATCCCTGGTATTGCCCTTGCTAGGGGGGGATAATGGCTTCCATGATTGGAACTTTTTGCTGGATGAGTTGAACTGGCTGGCCCAGGATCAACTGGTGGGAAATTTCATTTTCTGGGTGGGCTGGTTAATTTACGCTGGGGCGATCGCCCTGGGGATTTACTATGCCCGCTTACCCCAACCCAAATCGACTCAGGATTGAGGTAATCTGCTACCAAGCTCTGTGTAATTGCTAAGGTCAGTTGTGGGTATGAGTCAATTTCTGGATGTAGATCAGTCAGCCGATCTAGCCCAAAAAGTCAAAAGCAAAGCGAAAACCCCGTTTGAAAACGCTTATCGAGCAGCCCTCGCAACGCCAGGGGCGACCTATGTACAGGGATTTCTCATGATCGCGGCACAACCACCGCAACTATTGGAGCATAGCTGGCTGGAATTGGGCGATCGCATCCTTGATCCCACCTTTCCCTATTTTCAGAAATCGGTTGAACAGGTGTATTATTTCCCAGCTCAACGTCTGAGTGTGAGTGAACTGACGGCAGCCGTTGAAGAAGCCCAGGAAGACTACCCGGATGATCCGCCGTTGCCAGTCTACGGGAAACAGCCCTACGAATACTATGGCGACGAAATGCTAGGTGGTAAGGATTATTTTGACGCCTATGAAGCAGCTGTTGCCAGAAGTAACGAACTGCTTGGCAATGCCAATTAACTTCCATAACAATTCCAGCGCTAGCCACGGAATCCCTTCGGCAATAACTGAGCGCGCTTCCGATCCAAGCTGATACTGAAGGCAAGCTCAACTGGAAAATCTCTCAACTGGAAAATCTATTGTGTCGATGGCGGTGTCATTCCTGCCTACTAACGTGCGGCAAGGGAAACAATGGGGAACCAGGGATTGGTTTCAGGGAAAAGCGGGCTAAGCTGGCAAGGGCAATGCCATGGGTTGGCAAAATTCCCAGCATATTGAGGGAGGTGATTTGCCCGAAGACGTTTGTGGGGTTCTGGCAAAAGTTCTCCGGGTTAAACAGTGGGGGACGGTGCCAATACAGTTGATAACCCAGGGTTTGGATCTGGTGGATCAAGGCGGGTGCTTTTTCTGGGCGATCATTTTCGATATAAAGAATCGGTTGGCAGCGGGTGAGCGTGGCGGTGGCTCCCTGCAAAACATCCAATTCCATGCCTTCGGCATCGATTTTGAGTAACCGACAAGTAGGTAGGTTAAAACTATCGAGGGGGGCGATCTGCACCGTCTCTCCGGTCTCCTGGGTCTGCAAGCTCACACCGCCAAAGTTATTGGCCTGGTTGTAATCCAGGGTGGGTATCTGGGCAAAACCAGAAGTTGCCCCCAGCCCAATGGGGTAGCAATGCACATTCGTTAAGCTATTGAGGGCTACGTTAGCACAGAGGGTTTGAAACACGATGCGTTGGGGTTCATAGGCCAGCACTTGGCCAGTGGCGGTTACAGCTTTGGCCAGGAAAACGGTATGGGTACCAATATTCGCCCCTACTTCGACGACCCGATCGCCTGGACGAAGCAACTGCCGAAACAGGTCAATCTCGGCTTCACTCCATTCCCCATAGAGCGCCAGCGATCGCCCGATGTAGATGTCATGCTGATTGTAGAGAAACACTCCGTGGCGACCGACGATGAGTTGGTTAAATTGACTGGCCGGCAAAGCGGGCAAGCGGGGTGATCCTGCCTTCTGGTCAGCAGGGTGGCTGGTGGCAGATGGGACTGGCACTAATTGGGAAGTTGTCTTTATCAGTGCTGGCTGCCCATCAGAAAGGGCTGTAGTCCACTCCTGAAGAGCCAGTCGAATGGTCTCAACCACTCCCTGCCAAACTCCGGCGGCATCCTGGCGAAACAGGCGCATTGTTGGGTACCAGGGACTATCGTTGCGGTTCAATAGCCAGCGCCAATCGGGGGCAAAGGGTAACAACACCCAGGTGGGTTTGCCCAAGGCCCCGGCCAGATGAGCTACTGCCGTATCGACTGTGAGAATCAAGTCCATCTGGGCGATCGCGCAGGCCGTGTCAGCAAAATCTCCCAGGTAGCTCTGCAAATTTTCGATGCCCAATTGAGCTAACTCCGCTTGCTCAGCCGCAGAGGGGCGGTGTTGCAAACTAAACCAGCAAATCCCCTTTAGGGCAAACAGCGGAGCCAAGTCGAGGAGGGTGCAAGAGCGGCTCTGGGCCGTGGCGCTAGTGGAATGGGAGGCCCACACAACGCCCACCTTGAGCAAGGGGCGGGGAGAGGTCGATTCAGCCGAGGCAGCCTGCACCCGATCGCCAATGGCCTGAATCAAGGCATCGTTGGCGATCGCCCCCAAATAGGGCACCTGGTCTGGGATCGTCTCCAGGGTGGTGCCGAGCAAACGGGGAAGTTCTAGCAAGGGAGCATGGACATGCACCTGGGCGGCATCCTGATCTCGATCGAGACAACGGCTGACACCGGGGACAGTGGCCAGTAGTCGTAGCAGGGGTTGCTGACAGGCCACAATCACGTTCCCACCCATGGCGGCGATCAGAGGAGCATAGCGAATAAATTGGATGGTATCGCCATAGCCCTGCTCTGCAGTGAGTAGAATCGTTTTACCTCGCAGTTCTGTGCCATCCCACAGGGTTTCGGGGTAGGGCAGGGCATACCCGCTGGTGCGCCAGCGCCAAAAGTATTCCTTAAACCCCTGGGTAAAATGACCCTGCAATAACAGGGCTAAACCCAGATTTAAGTGGGCATCGGCATACTCTGCTTGCAAATCAATGGCCTGGCGGTAATGGCTAATGGCCTGCTCAACTTTTCCCTGTTGGCAGAGGGCTGCCCCCAAATTATTGTGCAACAGGGCTGAGTCAGGACGCCGTCGCAGGGCTTTTTCATAGTAGGCGATCGCTGGTTCTGGTTGGCCCTGGCAATAGTAGGAGTAGCCTAGGCGGAGATAGATCTGTACCGGGTCAAGGGGCACGACGGGAGTCGATAACCGATACCGCTCCAGGGGGTTTGGGTTGATCAATTCCTGCTGCAGACTTGCCTGCACTCGCTCAAATACCCCGGCCCAGTCTCCCGGCTGGGTCTGGCGAAATAAGCGCATGGTCGGGTACCAGGGGGTATCTTCTCGATTCCAGAGCCAGCGCCAATCGGCCACAAATGCCAGTAAGGTCCAGACGGGCTTGCCCATAGCGCCCGCCAAGTGAATTACCGAGGTATCGACACTGATCACCAGATCAAGCTGGGCGATCGCTGCCGCCGTATCGGCAAAATCTCCCAACTGGTCGCTCAGGTCTTGCAAGCGATCTTGCCCTCCAAGGGCTAAGCGCTCGGTATCTGATCGCTCCTTTTGCAGGCTATAGAGGGCAATCTCAGGTAACTCCAGCAGGCGAAGAAAATAGGCTAAGGGGGCAGAGCGCTTACCCGCTGTACTACTTTGTGGATTGGTGGACCAGACGAAGCCGACCTTTAGACGGGTATTGGCAAAGGTTTGCAGTTGCACAGATGGGTCTGGCAAGGCCGCCAAGTAGGGAATGGGGGCTGGAATTGTCTCGACCCTGGTGCCCAAGAGCATGGGCAGATCGAGCAGGGGGGCATGATACTGGGTAGGAACATCGGTGCGATCGCGATCGACACAGCGCTCCACGCCAGGGAGCGAACTAAACAAACGAAATAAGGACTTTTGACAGGCCAGCACCACCCGTCCGCCCCGTTGCTGCACCAGCGCGGCGTAACGAGCAAACTGAATCGTATCCCCCAACCCCTGCTCTGCCGTCAGCAGAATCCATTGCTTCTGCAGATCGGAGCCATCCCATAGGGCCTGAAGGTAGCGCAGGTCTGGACATTGCCTGGTTTGCCAGCGCCAGTGATATTCTTGCCAGCCCCGCTCATAGTTGCCTAGCAGGAGCAGGGCAATGCCCAGGTTAAGATGAGCATTAGCGTGATCAGGTTGAAGCTGCAAGGCGGTTTCAAACTCGGTGATGGCGGCTTCAAATTGACCTAGCTCCAGGTAGGCGCTGGCCAGGTTATTGTGGGCATCAACATGATCCGGTTTGAGGTGGATAGCTTGCTGACAGGTTGCGATCGCCCCCTCCAAATCGCCCTGCTCGAGTCGAGCGGTACCCAGATTACTGTAGGCATTAGCATCCTTTGGGTTTAGCTCAATTGCTTTTTCGTAATGGGCGATCGCCTCTGTCAGTCGCTTTTGCTCATGCAAAACCGTACCGATGTTGTCATAGGTGGCGGCTGAGTCGGGCTTCAACTCTAGAGCTTTGTGGTAGCAGGCCAATGCTTCCTTAAGTTTGCCCTGGCGTTGCAACACAATACCGAGATTCAGATAGGCGCTAAAGTAATCAGGTTGTCGGGCGATCGCTTGCTCAAATTGCCGGGCAGCGGCCTCTGGCTGGCCCTGGCGCTGATAAATCTGTCCCAAGTGGTGGTGGGCCAAGGCACTGGGCTGCAAGGCGAGCGCCTGCTCAAAATGAGGAATCGCTTCCTCCAGGCGATTTAATTTGGCCAGCGTCACTGCCAGGTTATTCTGTGCATTGAAATGATGCGGGGCGATCGCTACGGCTCGCTGGTAATAAGCCAGGGCCTCTAGCAACTTGCCCTGTTGCCCCAACAATGTGCCCAGGTTGTTGTAAGCGTTGATGTTTTCCGGATCAAGGGTCAAGGATGTTTGGTAATGCTGGATGGCCGCTTCTAGGTGTCCGGCCTCTGCTAGAATCACGGCCAGGTTGTAGTGGGCATCAGGCCGATTACCCAACTGTTGCAAAGCGATTTTCTGCTGGGCGATCGCCGCCTCTGACTGCCCTAGGCGCGAGAGTAAGGAAGCCAGATTACTCCGAATTTCTGCCGTTTCTGGCTTTCGCTCAAGCACCTGTTGATAGTAGCGCACCCCCTCCTCCAGTCGCCCCTGGCGCTCGGCTAGCAAACCCAACCAAGAAAGGACATCTACGCGCTCGGGGTGTTGGGCCAGCACCTTTTGACAAAGTTGTTCTGCTTCAGCAAATTGACCCTGCCGGTAAAAAACAGGGACGGCTGCCAATTCTGATGGTTCTGCTGTTGCCATTTCCTGGCTCCCTTATTTGCTGCTTATTGTAGTTGCCCTCTGCGCAGTTGTTCACGGAGATCACACTCAACCTGCCGGAACTAGCAGTTGAATTGCTTTGAATAGCGCGATCGCCACAAGAAACATCGCGATCGCGAGCCAGGAATCCTGGCCAGCATTGATGTTTGAGCGCTTAGTTTGGGCCTAAGCTTGCTAACCAAAGCGATATATTTCCTCTGGTTGGCCACCATCCGGATATACAAAATATACGAACCGTTATGAATCTAATCTTGGTTCAAGCCATAAATAAATCCTGCAATTGTTAAAGATATGGCATCAAGTCTGTCTAAGATGGGAGAGCAATTGTAGGTGGCAGCAAAATGCTCACTCTCTACTGGTTGTGCTTCATTGGTGGCGGTTTTTTTGTCTTGCTGGCTGTTTTAGGTGGTCTGGATGGGGTTGACCTGGATGGCGAGGGGCTGGATACCGATATTGAGTTAGCCGAGCCAGGACGCAGCCGCATTCTGCTTTTGGGAATACTCCGTAGTTTTAAGTTTTCTACCTTTGGGGCCTGTTTCTTTGGTTTAACGGGTATCGTCATGTCAGAGCTAGGGCTACCCGGCACTCTAGTATTTTTGCTGGCAGCTAGCGTGGGCCTACTCTTGGGGGGCGGCATCACCCTGATTTTAGCCAGTCTGCATACCCGCCAGGCCGATAGCTTAACCCGGAGTGAGGAACTGGTAGGGCAGTTAGGGGTTGTGGAATTGCCCTTTGATGCAGCCAGTACAGGTAAGGTACGCCTGCAAATCAGAGGCTCTACTATTGATTTCATCGCCTATACAGATGATGTGCATGGCTTTCGAACGGGGGAAACGGTACTCGTTGTTGGAACCAAAAATAATCGACTCTGGGTTGTTGGGGCAGAGCAAAATTCTGGTCATCCTCCCTTGATAGAAGGGGAAGATTAAGTCTTGAACTCTAGCTTTGGGAGAGAACCCACAGTTGATTGAGAACAATGGATGCAATAGGAGGTAATGTCAACTCGGACTTCATTCCAGAATGCTACCAGCCTAAAGTTCTCCACTGGAACCGACGGGTTCACTAAAGGAATCAGAAAAATCAACTTTTGGGGTTTTGCCGGATCTGCATCCGGCAAAATCTGCTTGGTAGACGACTTTTGCACAGGAGAAAGGCACCGTCTCAAGGGAGGTCAAAAATCACGACTGGCTAGATTTCCCTAACCGCTCCCTGCCTGCTGGTTCAGCTTTTCCCTGAGAATGATGCATTATTCAAAATGCAAAATCAAAAGTGAACAACCTCTACTGAAAGACATTTTGAACGTTTCATTTTTAATCAGTTTCCTGAGTGCGTAAATTTGCTTTTCACTGCTGTAGTTTCTTTTTGTTTCCCATGGGTGATTAGTCATGAATTCTCAATTTCAACCCAGGCTTGAGCGTGCCGGATATCCAATCCAGATCGCACAGATTGAGACAAGGCCAAGTCAAACAACCAGCAATGGCAATGCCCTAACTGGGCTAGTGAATGCTGCGCCGATAGCGGCATTTGGCCTACTTGGAATGCTGCTATTTATCTGGTTTCTCAAAAGTTGTCTGCAAATTTGTAACCCGAATGAAATTTTGGTGCTGTCTGGACGTAAGCATCGCAATGAGAAGGGAGAAAGCGTTGGTTACCGGGTGCTGTTTGGTGGCCGCACAGTTGTTATTCCGATTTTGGAAAGTGTTGAGCGAATTAACATTACCACCATGCCGGTGCCGGTTGAAGTGCGTAATGCCTATTCTAAAGGGGGAACCCCACTGCATATTCAGGCGATCGCCAATGTGAAAATCTCCAGCGATCCACAAATTGTCGGCAATGCGATTGAACGGTTTTTGGGGCGCGATCGCAACGAAATTATTCGCGTCGCCCGCGAAACCCTAGAAGGGAACCTACGCGGTGTGGTGGCGATGCTGACTCCAGAGCAGGTAAATGAAGATCGGCTCAAATTTGCCGAACGGATTGCCCAGGATGTCTCCCGTGACCTAGCTAAGCTAGGAATTCAGCTCGATACCTTAAAAATTCAAAGCGTTGCCGATGATCTCGACTACCTCCGCTCCATTGGGCGACAACGGATTGCTCAGGTGATTCGAGATGCCGAAATTGCCGAAGCTGAAGCGGTTGGTCAAGCCGATCGCATCGAAGCCGAATGTGACCAGCAAGCAAAGGTGGCCCAGACCCAGGCTTTGGCGATCATCCAAGAGAAGCGTAACGAACTCCGTACAATCAGAGCCGAGCTAGAGCGGCAAGCGAAATCAGAGGAAGAACGCACCACCGCTGCTGGTGAAGAAGCCCGTGCCCGTGCTGAGCAACAATTACAAACGGTGCGGGCCGAGCTAGAGCGCCTCCGCCTAGAAGCCGAAGAGGTCTTACCCGCTGAGGCGGAACGGCAAGCGAAAGTGTTTCAAGCCCGTGGTAACGCAGCCCAACTAGCAGAAAACGCTAAAGCCACAGCCCAGGTCAATGACCTGCTCTCCCAGGTTTGGCGCGAGTCGGGCAACGTTAAAGAAATGCTTTTGATTCAACAAATTGAGACGGTTCTCAAAGAAGCAGCCAAAATGCCAAGCCGGATTAAGCTACAACACATCAACGTAATTGATAGCGGCAATGGCGAATCCCTTTCTAACCTGGCCGGAATCTACTACCCCATGGTGCGTCAGTTTTTGGATCAAGTCGATCAAAACCTGGGAATTGATGTAGTCGAAACCCTTAACCGCCAGCAAGAAGCCTTGCCCATTCAGCCGATCGCCACCGCCAAACCACAGCAATCTCAGGGAGGTCAATAATGGAAGTCATCATCGCCCTGTTGGGCATTTTGGGCTTGGGTTCCAGTGCTGGCTATATGGTCATCCGTAACCTGTACTACATTTGTCAACCCAATGAAGTTCTGATTTTTGCTGGTAGCGAGCGCCGTGTTTCTGATGGTCGCCGGGTGGGCTATCGCCTGGTTAAAGGCGGTAGCAGCTTGCGCGTGCCCCTGCTGGAGCGCGTACTCAAGATGGATCTGACCAATATGATCATCAACCTGAAGGTGGCCAATGCCTACAGCAAGGGCGGTATTCCCCTGACGGTAGACGGGGTCGCGAATATCAAAATTGCAGGCGAAGAACCAGTCATTCACAATGCGATCGAACGCTTACTAGGCAAAAGCCGGCAAGAAATTGAGCAGATGGCTAAAGAAACCCTGGAAGGCAACCTTCGGGGGGTATTGGCCAGTCTCACTCCTGAGCAGGTCAATGAAGACAAAATCGCTTTTACCAAGAGCCTGCTGGATGAGGCCGAGGAAGACCTGGCTAAACTGGGACTGGTTTTGGATACTTTGCAAATTCAAAACATTACTGATGATGTGCGCTATCTCGATTCGATTGGGCGCAAACAACAGGCTGACCTGCTGCGCGATGCCCGCATTGCCGAAGCCCGCGCTAGGGCCGCATCGGTGATTGAGGCCGCAGAAAACGATAAAAAGACCACCCTACGCCGCCTTGATCGGGACATTGAGATTTCCAAGGCAGAGGCCGAGCGCCGGATTAAGGATGCCCTCACCATGCGGAATGCAGTCGTAGCTGAGGCAGAAGCCCAAATCGCGGCAGAACTTGCCCGGATTCAAGCAGAGGTGCCCGTTCAGCAAGAACGGATTAAAAAGACGGAGCAGCAACTCCAGGCTGATGTGATTGCCCCAGCGGAGGCCGAATGTAAGCAGGCGATCGCCCGCGCCCAGGGCAACGCCGCTCGCATCATCGAAGATGGTAAAGCCCAGGCCAGTGGGACTCGCCTTCTGGCCGAGTCCTGGCAGGCTGCAGGGGCCAACGCCCGCGACATCTATCTGTTGCAGCGGCTCGAACCCCTTCTCCAAACCCTGGCTTCAGCCATGCCAGAGATCACAGTGGAAAACGTCACAGTCGTTGATTCTGAAAAGGGCAACATGGTCACCAAAACGGCTGCCTTTATTGAGCAACTGCGTCAGACCACGGGAATTGATCTGGCAGCCACTGTGCAAAGGCTGGGAGGCGATCAACCCCGAAAAATTTCCCCAGACACCGAATCCTGAACCCGGAATCTAAAATGTAAAGCGCAAGTTATGGCTTGGGTCAGAAAGCTGAGGCCAAAACCAAGTGCTCAGCCTGTTGGGTAGGCTTTCTGACTCGCCGTCGCCATGTTTCTCACGGCTATGGCTATAAAGCAAGTACTTTGCGGCATCCGTTGGAAGTCCCGCTCTCAAGCTTGGGAGAGGGATTTCAGGGTGAGGGCCAAGAGTGGGCAAATTTACGTCGAAGAGTACTAGGGTTTCCTTTTCAAACGAAGGGCGTGATCCTTGGCTGGGCGTAAGCGTCATGCATACGCCTGGCTTTGCATCTCAGAACATGACCTCAGCCACAACCCCGGAGTCAGCGTCCCTTGGATGCAGTAGGCTATTAAAGCTACACACAGGAAAATGTTTTTCAGAGATCCGTTCATTTGCGAGCAAGCAGAAAATTGAAGACCGGCGCGCCACGGACTCAGGTTAGGACGAAATGTAGTTTGGAACGCATTGCTGGCGGTGAAACCCCTTATATCTTATATCTCTTCTTTGCTAAAACGTCCTAACATACTTGCGTGGTGCCATATTCGCAAAATCTTCTAAATGCCGCTGCTGCCGCCGAGGGACGGGTACCATTTTCTCAGGTCTTTTAGAGCCAATCCTTAACGGACAGAGAAGGCATCATTAAAACGTCGAGTTACCGGCTCAGTTAAAAAGCTGAGAACCGATTTCTTGCGGGTGACAATCTCGGCAGTGGCTGCCATCCCCGGAGTAATCTC
>Ga0272446_1006237_pt1 | contig 12577 bp, 8 predicted proteins | sample YNPCB0061_FD_194587 | JGI IMG/M metagenome (GOLD analysis project Ga0272446, IMG submission 194587) | Hot spring microbial mat communities from Yellowstone National Park, WY, United States - YNP-CB-006-1 | ecosystem: Environmental > Aquatic > Thermal springs > Hot (42-90C) > Sediment | place... | reverse complement strand
TGGTACATCTATCATAGAAGGTTCCAGGCTCACTGTCATGTCCGACCAGGGCCAAGGCCGCAAGCGCTCATCCGTTCTGTCCGCCCCTAAACCCTCCCCCGCCGGGGGAGGGAGTCCGACTCCTCCCTCCAGCGGGGGGAGGTCGGGTGGGGGGCGGTGCGGTGCAGAACGCCTTATTTCAAAGGTATTGGCTCTAAGGCACGGTTACGATCGGCGATCCCCTTCCGCCGGGTTAAAATCCACCAGCGTATCGGGGCCCAGACTTCTTCTGAACCAGTCGGCACCCGGTCCGCCGGTCAACCTGTCGCGGCCCAGATCCCCCGCAAGCGTATCGTTGCCGGCGCCGCCATCCAGCGTGTCATCGCCCGTGCCACCGTCCAGTGTGTCATCGCTCCCATTGCCGGTGATCACATCATCGCCGAGACCACCGCATAGCAGGTCGGCCGCATCGCCGCCATTCAGCACATCGGCGCCGGTCAGGCCGAAGACGAGGTTCGAACGCCCGCTGTCGCCGGCCAGCCTGTCAGCCAGCAGCGACCCGATGAGCACATTGATCTCCAGGACCGTACTGGCCTGTCCATCGTATGCGGTGATCGTCACCACGCCGCGAGCCACATCACGGATATGCGGTGTAACCGTGATTTCTATCGTCCGGTTGGCGCCCGACCCGGCGAAACGAATGCCATTGATCGGGACGTTTGCCGGATTGCTGGTGCCGGCTGTCAGGGTCACTTCCTGAAGCGGCGTATCAACATCGCTGATCGTCAGGCTGAACCGGCCGCTCGGGTGGACGGTTGAGCAGAAACCGGCACCACCATTGATCGCAATCACCGGCGCATCATTGACCGGCGTGACGGTGATGGTTACCGTTGCCGTGGCCATCCCGCCGTTGCCATCGGAGGCGGTGTACTGGAACGTGAACTGGCCGCTGAAATTCGCCGCCGGCGTATACGTGAAACCACCATCGGCATTCAGCGTCACGCCAGCCGGGGCACCAACCAGCGCCGCCGCCAGCGCACCACCCTCCACATCACTGTCGTTCGCCAGAACGCCCGGCGCCGCCACCGTCAGCGGTGTATCCTCCGCCGTGACGTAGCTGTCGTCCACCGCGACCGGCGGCGCGTTCACCAGATTCAGCCCGACGAGCACCGGGTCGTGATCGGATGTACGGTACGCATCCGTCGCGTAGAGCGGCAGGCTGGTCGACTCGCGTTCAAACGACGCCTCACCGGCATCCTGAACGGTGTCGTTATAGTCGAACAACGGCACCTCGTCGGCATTGATGTGCCACTCGGTCACATCCGCCACCTGAGTGGCCAGGCCGGGGCTGGCCAGAGCGTGATCGAGGTAACCGAGCTGGCCGCTGAAGAGATAGCTATAGGCGCTTGCGCCGACACGGGTATCTATCAGATCAATGTAGCCGGCCGCCTCCAGCGCGCGAATGGGATCCTCGTTGCGGTAACTATTCAGGTCGCCGATGATCAAGACGTCAGGATCAGCGCTACCCGTCGGTCTGGTTGCAATCCAGCGAGCCAGAGCAGCCGCGGCGCGGGTGCGACTGCTGTTCCAGAAGCCCTGGCCATCACCCTGGTCGCAGTCGGGGCTTGCACCGGGCCCCTGCAACGTGCAGATGCCGGTTGCGCCACCCAGGCCGGAGTCGCCTTTCGACTTAAAATGATTGACCACGACGGTGAAAACCGCGCCGGTGCCATTCTGGCGGAAGGTCTGCGCCAGGGCCGGGCGCGAGCGGCTACTGTCGAACTCAGGATCAACACTGCTGTCGAGGATGGCGAAACCGCCGACCGGCGTAACGGCGGCGGGCCGGTAGATGATCCCGACGCGAATGGCGTCGCCGCCGATCACGTTGGTGGCAATCGAGGCGTATGCGCCAGGGCCGGCAAGCGCGTTCAGGTCCGTCACGATCTGTAGCGCCGGGTCAACGCCGGGAGTGTTTTCCAGCTCGATCAATCCGATGATGTCCGCATCGAGGCCAAGCAGGGCCTGAGTGAGCTTCTCGCGCTGGCGAACCAGCTCGGCGGCACTGTCGGCGCCGCGGCAATCGGCGGTGCCTGCCGGGCCACAGTTCCCAGTCGAGTTCGACGCGGTCGTATCAACGGTAAGGAAGTAGTTCAGCACATTGTAGGAAGCAACCTTCAGGCTGCCATTGATCGCCGGCGCGGCCGGGCGGGCGTTGACGCTTGTAAATGAATACGTAAACGCCGGCTCGACAGGGCGAATGCGCCAGGCGTCCGTACCGGTCTGGCCGGCAAACGACCAGTGCAGGACACCGGTGAGGCTGGTGATCGTATCACCGCCGCGGAAGAAGTTACTGGTGCTCAGGCCGGGGCGCGGCCAGAAATAAGGCCTGTCGCCGCCGGTGATTGCATCGTTCTGAACGTTATTGGTGTCATCGAGAATGATCGTACGGCTGGCGAGATCAATCTGGTGATTGACGAAACCATTGACGTCCGGCAGGCTCACATCGGTAAACTGGCGTGGGCGGCCACCGGCGGCCAGCACCATCTGCCCATACCGCGCAAGTTCGAAATACTCCGCCACGGTGAGCGTCGTCGGGAAGCGTACCAGCATGCCCTCGAACTGCTCATAGTACGCATCGATCGCGGCGCGCGCCGCCGCCAGGTTGCCGGGTGGCACGCCAGGTACCGGCAGCGTCACCGTGGCCGGTGTCGGCAACGGGTTATTCGAACTGAGCACCTGAACACTGGCCACGGTGGTCGCGCTCAACTGGCTCATGTTGAAGAACTCGCTGGCATTGCCGGTAACCTGCACGCGATCGCCAACCTCGACGTTCACCGGGCAGCCGCTACAGAAGACGAAGATGCCCTCCGAGGTCGCCGGGTCGCTATCCACGTCAACGTCCTCTTCCTGCAGGAAGAAGCCACGTAACTGGCCACTGCCCTGCGTCTGGTAGTCGCCGATCACGATTGCCTCAACCGTGAACGGGCCGGCACCGGTAACGGCGGCACCACGACCCTGAATCTGGTGAATGCGGGTGATCGCCGGGCCGGCGGCAGCCGTGGTGAAGCTGCTGGTAACATCAGCCGCCATTGTGTCCGGCGGGTCGCTGGCATCCTGGTCGCTCACAAGAGACGCGACGACGGTAACGGTGCAGCTCGCGCCGCCGGGCAGGTTCGTGTCAGGGTCGAGCGTGAAGGTCACCGGACCACCGCTGACTGCCAGAGGGACAGGGTTACCGGCACAATTCAGGGTGAAGGCACCGGGCGCAATCGTGACCGCTTCGCTGAACGTCATACTGATAGTGGTATCCACCGGCACGCCGGTCGCACCACTCGCGGGAGTGACGCCGGTAACGAACGGCGCGGCGTCGCCGGGGGCGATCGCGGCACTGATGGTCAGATCGTCGATCGCCAGCGCCTGATCGCCGCCAGGGCCAGGATCATTGATATCCAGCCAGCGCAGCCAGATTTCCTGGCCCGGAGCGATGCTCAACCCGGAAATCGTTGTGCTGAGCGCCACGCGATTGGCGGGGTTATTGCCATCAAGTGCCAGCGGGCCGGCACTATCCGGTGCAGCCACCGGTGCAACAAAGTCGAGACTATCAACATCGATCCAGGTACCGGTCGTCAGTGAGGTCGCACCAACCTGATAGCTTACATCGAGGCGCTGATTCTTCGTGGTCGAGCCATCATTGCGCCACTGTTCGCCCGTGTAGCTGACGGTCATCTCGGTTATCGTTGCGGATGTGTCGTTCACGAGGCGCACGCCATAGTAAATGGTGCCTGGTGTTCCTGAGGAAATGGAGCCAAGCGCACGCTCGTTGCCTGACGTGCTACCAAAACTGTAGAGCGCGCCGGCATTGTCCGAGCCATTACTCGCGCGATAGGTCGTAAAGGCGCCGCCATTCTGGCGAGTGGCATACCAGCCTGCCAGTGTACTGTCATCAACCCAGGGGTTGCTGGTGCCACTGGAAGCCAGGCTGTTGAACTCCTGACTGTAGACTGCGCTCAAGGGAACTGCGGCAGCCTGAACAGGGTGCGGCGTACCGATCATGGCGGCGAGCAACGCCGCAAGCGTGGCGACGGCGACCGCCAGGCGTGTGGATGCGCCGCCGCGGCGGCGATGGACATGCAGCATCTTTCCCCCCTCTGTACACCACAGGAAACGGTGCCCACGGCACGCGCCGGCAACACATCTGCCGGCCCGCGTGACGATGGCGTGGCTGGTGTGATCGAAAAACCCTGCGATAGCCCTCATTGTACCCATGCCCTCATTAAGGAGGCTACCAAAACATGTTAAGCAATGGGTAGTACGGAATGACAATCTTCTCATATACTACACCCGCATCCCACGCGATATTCCTTGACACTGTACTCTGCCGGGTGCTATGCTGTTAGCAACGCCGGCGCGGCGCTCATCGCAGGATACATCGTAATGATTTTACGCGCTGCATATTCGCGTCTATTTCTGGTCTCGCTCGTTCTACCGCTGATCGCATCGCTCCTGACTCCCGGTAGCGCGCCACCGGCCAGCGCCAGTGGCACCATTGCCGCAACACCCGCCGCCATCAGCGAGATAGCGGCGCCTGGCCAGCGAGTCACGCGCGCCCTCACCATCACCAACACCGGTGGCGATCCGCTGACTGCCGCGTTGTACGAGGCGCGAACCCAGGCGCTGCCGGCAATCACCGGTGCCGCCGGGCCGGCACGCGTGCCGCTGCCGTCGCAGGATCAACCGGTGGATGCGCGCCTGGCAACGGAACTTGCCACATCTGCCGCGCGTGGCCCGTTTATCGTCTACCTGCGTGACCAGGCGGATCTCAGCGCAGCCTACACCCTCACCGATTGGGCCGAACGCGGCTGGTTCGTATATCGCGCACTGGTGGAGCACGCCGATCGCACCCAGCGCGGTTTGCGCGCCGAACTTACCGCGCGCGGGTTGCCGTATCGCCCATTCTGGATCGTCAATGCCATCCAGGTTGACGGTACGCTCGCCGACGCACAGGCACTCGCGGCGCGCAGTGAGGTGGCGCTGGTTCGGCTCGACGCCACGCTGGCGATCACACAACAGGCCGCAACGCCGGCGGCGATTGACACTCGCTGCAGCCCGGACGGCAATCCGGTCTGCTGGAACATTCGCGCGATCGGCGCCGATCGCGCATGGAACGACTTCGGCGTCACCGGTAGCGGGGTCGTCGTCGCCTCAGTCGACACCGGCGTCGCCTTCAACCACCCCGCCCTGCGCGACCGTTACCGCGGAGCGTCTGGCAGCGGGGAATACAACCATAACTATAACTGGTATGACCCGCAGGGTGCATTTCTTGTTCCAACCGACGAGAATGGCCATGGCACGCACACGCTCGGCACCGTACTCGGCGCGCTCGACGGCGGCGAGCGTTTTGGCGTGGCGCCCGGCGCGCGCTGGATCGCTGCACAGGGATGCGACGGCTCATACTGTTCCGAAAGCGACCTGATTGGTGCGGCACAATGGCTGCTCGCGCCAACCGACCTGAATGATCGGAACCCGCGCCCGGATCTGCGCCCCATGATAGCCAACAACTCATGGGCCGGGGCCGGCAACGATCCGTGGTATGCCGGCTTCACCGCGGCCTGGCGAGCCGCCGGCATCTTTCCGGTCTTTGCGGCCGGCAATGGAACTGGGGCCTGCAACTCGATCGCTTCGCCTGGTGATTATACTGATGTGGTCGCGGTCGGCGCCGTCGATCGCAACAATGCCATCGCGTCATTCAGCCTGCGCGGCCCCGCAGCCGATGGCCGTATGAAACCGGATTTCACCGCCCCTGGCGTCACCGACGGTACCGTCGGTATCTATTCGTCGGTTCCTGGCGGGTACAACACTCTGCGCGGCACATCAATGGCGACGCCACACGTGGCCGGTCTGGTCGCGCTCCTCTGGTCGGCCAACCCGGCGCTGATTGGCGATTATGATGCCACATATGCCATCATGCGCGATACGGCGCGGCGGATCGCCACCAGCGATTGCGGCGGCACGCTGAATGGCGGCGCGAATAATGTATACGGCTGGGGCGTCATTGATGCCTACGCCGCCGTGGCGCGGGCGCGGGTGGATGTACCCTGGCTGAGTCTCGCGGCCCCTTCGGCGATGCTTGCGCCAGGTGGTAGCACCACGGTTGATGTCACCCTCGATGCCGGGCTTGTCCCCGGGCCGGGAACCTACACCGCGCGCATCCAGATCTATCCAGGGGACCTGGCCCGCGCGCCAACGACAGTAGAGGTAACGCTGCAGGTGCTCCCGCCGGGCGCCGTGGCAGTGACCGGCGCCGTGCGCGACGCAGACACCGGCACGGCACTGGCGGCACGTGTCGGCGTCGCCTCAGGGCAGACGGTGGCGACAGCAGCAGACGGTAGTTTCACACTCACACTGGCACCTGGAACGTACACACTGACGGCATCCGCCCTCGGATACATCCCGCAGCAACAAACGGTGACCGTGCCGGCAGGCGGGCCAATCACGTTCGCGCTGTCGCCCGATGTGCCACGCCTGGCACTGTCTGCTGACCGCGTAGCAGCTACGCTCGACTTTGCCACCGTGGTCACCGAGACGATCCAGATGACGAATCAGGGCACGCAGCCGCTCACCTTCGAGGCCACGGTTGCATACGCGCCATTCGGTATCTACCGCAGTGATGAGCCGGGCGGGCCGGTGTACCAGTGGGTCGATCTTCCGCCCGGCGCGCCCACCCTTACCCTCACCAACACCAGTCGTATTGACGATGTGCCGCTCGGCCTGAACTTCCCACTCTTTAGTTATGTCTATACCGAGACATCCGTCACATCGGACGGCGCGCTTTCGTTCGGCTGGCCATATCAGTATACCGGCCTGAAGGAACGCTGTCTGCCCGCCAGCGAGGCGTTCTACGATCTGCTGGCCCCGTTCCGCGCCGATCTCGATCCGTCACGTGGCGGGACGGTGCGCTACGGCACCATCAACGGCGGCGGGACATTCGTCGTCAGCTTTGAGCGCGTTCCGGCGGCAGACGGCCCACCAGAGGTCACCTATACCTTTCAGGCATTACTCCACACTGACGGACGCATTGTCTATCAATACGCTGACCTTGGCGCGCTGCCGGCGCGCCTCAGCGTCGGTGCGCAGAAGAATCTGGCGCAGGTACAACTGATCGGGTGCGGCGCCGACACGCCGATTGCTCCAGGGCTGGCGATTGAACTCCGTCCACAGGCCCGGCCGGAAGGATGGGCCGACGTGAGTCCCGGGCGTGGCATCGTGGCGCCTGGCGCCAGCGCACCTCTGGCTATCACCTATCGCTGGCAGGCACCGCCGCAGGGGGCGCGCCTTCGTACCCCGCTGACGATCATCAGCAGCGATCCACGCCGGCGCACGACGACGGTCACGCTTGATGCAACGATGCGTGCAGCCCCGCATGGCTTCTGGTTAAGCATCATTGCGCGCCGGTAGCGTCCCGTCGGCATGGTATAATCAGAGCCCGTTCACTCCGCAACGACGGTATCATGTATCCACTGCACCCAATGACCGTGCACCTGCCGATCGGTTTGTTGATCGGCAATGCAGTAATGACCGCGCTCTACCTGTGGCGCGGCGATCGCACGCTCGAAACGGCAGCCTACCATTGTCTGTGGCTCGGCTGGCTGTTACTATTGCCGGCGGTAGCCAGTGGCACGCTGGATGCGGCGCGCCAGCTCACCGACCCGGCGCGATCGCGTGATGATGCGCTCATCTGGGTAAACGCCCATGCGCTGGCCGGGTTGGCAGTGATGACCGTCTACTGGCAGGCATGGCAGGCGCGGCGGCGCAACCCGGCATTGCTGGATGACGCACAGCGGCGACGCGGTTACCTGGTGCGGCTTGGCATCGGTGTGGCGTTGCTGATCCTCACCGGATGGATTGGTGGTTACCTGGTCTATACACTACGCATGGGCGTGTGACGCACGCGCCGGGGATACATGCAAGGAGATTGCAATGATTGGTCTGTTCTTCTATCTGTTGCTCTGGACGCCGCTCAACCTGTTGCGCCGGATATGGTGGAACTGGACGATCGAAGGGCGTGAGAACCTTCCTCCCCGGCCACAGGGCGTCATCCTGGCAGTCAACCACCTGCACTGGAACGATATTCTCATCGTTGGCGCATCATTACCATTGTCGCACCGCCCCTGGTGGATCGCCAAGGTAGAGCTGTTCAACAACCCGATTGTCGCCTGGTGGTTCCGCCAGATGCGTGTCATTCCGATCAAACGTGGCAAGCGCGACGTGGCGGCGCTTGAGGCGGCTGAAGAGGCGCTCAAACAGGGTGTGGTACTGATCGTCTTCCCCGAGGGGCACCGCAGCGATACCGGGCAGTTACAGCCGGGACGCGGCGGCGCGGTGCGCCTGGCGGTGCGCACCGGTTGCCCGATCGTTCCTGTGGCGATATGGGGAACCGAAGCCGGGATTGGCGCCACCTGGCGGCGCCATCCAATCGCCATCCGCTTTGGTGAGCCGTACCATCCACAGGTCGAGGGCACGACGATCCCCTTCGACCGGATGACCGAGCTCACCGACGACATGATGCTACGGATCGCATCGTTGATGCCGGAACGCTACTGGGGGCATTACCGCGAACGGATGCTGGCCGGAGCACGGGTTGACCATTGAGCCGTACCGACCGGCGTCACGCCGTCTGCTCCTCTGGCCCAAGAATCAACTCCGCAATATACACCGCCAGGCGGGCGGCAAGCGTCGTCAGCAGCAGGCTGAGCAACCCGACCAGCAGGCGCCGTTTCATTTCGTCGTCGAGTACCATGTCTCTCATAGGTGCCTCTCCTCCGGCGGCCATTATACCATGTGCATACGATGCGCACGTCCCCGGCCATCTTGCCCTTCGTAAGCCATCCTTCCACGGGGTCCCACATTGCCGCAGATCTACGCTCGTTCAAGGTTCGGGAACGCGTCACGGAGCCTGGCAACAATTGAGCCGGCCACCACACGCGCCTCGGCGATCGTTGCACTATCCGGCGGAGGAAGCTCCAGCGACCGCCTGTCACTCCCGGCGCCGAGGGGCGGGCGGCGCGCCAGCAGTGCAGCCGCAGCAATCGCCCCGACCAGCGCTCCGGCAATCATACCCACCACAAGTGGATCGTCTTTTTCCTGATCACCCATCAAATCACCTCCAGGTAATCAGCGCCGGGGAGCGGCGGAAACGGCGCCGCCGGGATCGTCTGGTACCAGTAGGCAACCGACGCAATATCATCCTGCAACGGCAGGTAACGCCCACCACCGCGCCAGCCAAGCGCCTGGATCGTCACGCGCAAGTCCTGCGCAAAACGGATCGGATCGGTGATGTGCCAGCGGTACATGCCAAAGCGTGTCTGTGAGCGATAGAGGCCATCAGGGCGAATAACCTGCGGGAGACCGGCATAGGGAGTGGTGAACTCACGATAACCGCCGTTCTCTTTGCCAACATCGAAATTGTACGAGCCGCAGAAGTAATCTTCGGTACCGGTGCCGCAGATCGTCGGGTATTCGTCGTCACCGTCAATATAGAACTTGATCTCGCCTTCGCCCCACCAGCCACTATTATTGGCGCCCCAGGCCATGTACGTACCGACATAGTGCCCATGCCCGCGCACACCATCGAGCAGCGTATACACCGCCTTATACGGCAAGGGGTTGGCACGGCGAAACTGGGCATGGAAGTACCCCACATCGTCAGGCACATCCGTCTCAGCATACGTGACCTGATAATAGAGCGTCATCTCCTGCGGCGCGATATTCGTCATGGTGATCCGGTAGCCCTTGCGATAGGGCATCTCCCAGTAGCAGTTGAAGGCACTGCCCGGATTGACGCACACGGCCAGCGAACTGACCTGTGCATACTGCCCCCAGCCACAGGCAAAGAAGTCGCCGACCGGGCACTCGACCGATGGCGTCTCCTGGTCATCCCAGTAGATGCGCAGGATAGTGTGGCGCCAGTGACCAGTGGGTGTCATCCAGATATGCTGGATGGCTCCTGAGCCGCGCACGTCGGCGAGGACGCGCGTCTCACCGGGAGCGATACGGATCGAGGGCGAGATCTTCCACCCGACACCGAGATCGCGGGCGCACGACGCGCCTGTGCCGTCAATGGCCCTGCCACCCTGTCCCTTCTCGCCGGTGACATTCTCCGGGCTAATTGAACGCGTGCGCGCCTTCGACAGGTGCGCCAGGTTGCCCAGGTGCATCCCCAGGCCGTTGAAGCGGGTCATGATTGCCCTCACCACCATCTTCTGCAAGCGAGCGCGCCACCCGCGCTTCCCATGTCTGCAGGTGTGCCCCATATTATACCGAATGCTCGACGATGGGATCTGTTCCATCCACTGCCCCTGCCCTACACGATGTCACGTCGCCCCACCGACGCAAAACAACATGTGTTTGAGAAGTGTGAACAGTGACGAACAACTCTGCTTTCACGGCCTGCGTCACACTTGTGGTAAACTATCAATCTATCAGGGTTGTCCGACTCCGCATCATTGGAAATCCTGTGATATCTCTCAATCACCATCTTCGCCCGAGGGCTCACCGTGACCGACAATAAAATCATCTATTCTATGATCCGGGTCGGCAAAGTCGTACCGCCGAACCGGCACATATTGAAAGATATTTCACTCTCGTACTTCTACGGTGCGAAGATCGGTGTCATTGGCCTGAACGGGTCCGGCAAATCGACCCTGCTGCGCATCATGGCCGGCGTCGACCACGATTTCCTGGGCAAGACGGTGATTGCGCCCGGCTACACGACAGGTTATCTGGAACAAGAACCGCGCCTTGACGAGGCGCTCACCGTGCGCCAGGCCGTTGAACAGGGCGTACAGCCGATTGTGGATCTGCTGCACCGCTATGATGAGATCAACGAGCGTTTCAGCGATCCGGATACCGACATGGATGCGCTGATCGCCGAACAGGGGGCGCTGCAGGAGCAGCTTGACCACCTCGATGCCTGGGATCTCGATAGCCGGCTGGAACTGGCGATGGACGCATTACGCTGCCCGCCCGGCGATACCCCTGTCGCGATCCTGTCCGGTGGTGAGCGCCGCCGCGTCGCACTCTGTCGCTTGCTGCTCCAGAAACCAGATATTCTGCTACTCGACGAACCAACCAATCATCTCGATGCCGAGTCGGTCGCCTGGCTCGAACGCCACCTGCAGGAATATCCAGGCACGGTGATTTGCGTGACCCACGATCGGCATTTTCTGAACAATGTCGCCGGCTGGATTCTCGAACTCGAACGCGGCATGGGCATCCCGTGGCGTGGCAACTACTCGTCGTGGCTGGTGCAGAAGCAGCAGCAACTCGCATCCGCCGAGAAGGCTGAGAGCCAGCGCCAGAAGACGCTGGCGCGCGAACTGGAATGGATCAATGCGGCACCGCGCGCGCGCCAGGCGAAAAGTAAGGCCCGCATCGCCGCCTACGAACAGCTCCTCAGCCAGAGTGCCGAACGCGCCGAGCGCGACCTTGAAATCTACATCCCGCCCGGCCCGCGCCTTGGCAATGTCGTTGTGCGTGCTGAACATGTCGCCAAGAGTTACGGCGACAGGCTGCTGTATGATGATCTCACATTTGACCTGCCGCCCGGCGGCATCATCGGCATTGTCGGCCCGAATGGCGCCGGCAAGACGACGCTGTTCCGCTTGATCACCGGACAGGAACAACCCGATAATGGCTCACTCACAATCGGCTCGACCGTCAGGCTGGGGTATGTGGACCAGAGTCGCGAAACGCTGAACCCGGATCGGACGGTGTGGGAGGAAATATCGGGTGGCGATGAGGTCATTCAACTCGGCAATCGCCAGATCAACTCGCGTGCGTATGTTGCGCGGTTCAATTTCACCGGCGCCGACCAGCAGAAAAAGGTAGGGACGCTCTCCGGCGGCGAACGTAACCGGGTGCACCTGGCGCGGGTATTGCGCTCTGGCGCAAACGTGCTGCTACTCGACGAACCCACGAATGACCTTGACGTCCATACGCTGCGCGCGCTCGAAGATGCGCTGCTCAGTTTTGCCGGTTGCGCCGTCATCATCTCGCACGATCGCTGGTTCCTTGACCGTGTCGCAACGCACATCCTGGCATTTGAGAATGACTCGAACGTCGTCTGGTTCCCTGGCTCCTACAGCGAATATGAGGAGGATCATCGCCGGCGCCTCGGTAAGGCTGCCGACCAGCCGCATCGCACGGTGTACCGCCAGCTGACACGCGACTGATATGAACAAAGGCGAGAGGTGCCAGACGATAGCCGGTTGTGCGCTCGAAGCGTCCCTTTGCTGGATTGGTACCGTATCGCAAGCCTGCCGGAAGCTGTGCGTTCCGCCGCATGTGTTGTGACACCCGTTACCGATCCTTCTCTCTACGTTGCACAACTACTACCACAATCAAACATCGGTTAATGGTACAGTGGTGTACAGAAGGGATCGTGATATGTTTCACGATGTGCCGAGAGGAGGTTAGCGCCAATGGAAGTCCCAGCGTACGTTACAAATGAGAAGCTCATACAGTGGGTCAAGGAGATGGCTGACCTGTGCAAGCCTGACCATGTGCACTGGTGTGATGGATCGCAAGAAGAGTATGATGC
>Ga0272446_1006236_pt1 | contig 12580 bp, 8 predicted proteins | sample YNPCB0061_FD_194587 | JGI IMG/M metagenome (GOLD analysis project Ga0272446, IMG submission 194587) | Hot spring microbial mat communities from Yellowstone National Park, WY, United States - YNP-CB-006-1 | ecosystem: Environmental > Aquatic > Thermal springs > Hot (42-90C) > Sediment | place... | reverse complement strand
CCGGGACCTCTCGGCCTGGCGCACCCCCGAGGGCGGTGAGCCGCACTGGCGCGTCGAGAACGGGGTGCTCGTCGCGCCGGAGACCGGCGGCGACATCGAGACGCGCCGGCGGTTCGGCGACGCCGAGGTCCATGTGGAGTGGCGTCTGCCGCCCCGGTCGCCCGGCGACGAGCGCTCCATGAACCGGGGCAACAGCGGCGTGTTCCTGATGGGGCTCTTCGAAGTGCAGATCTTCGACTCGTTCGGCCCCGATTTCATCTATGCCGACGGGCAGGCCGGCGCCATCTACGGGCAGTACCCCCCGCTCGTGGACGTCTGCCGCGCTCCCGGCGAGTGGCAGAGCTTCGACATTCGCTTCCGTGCCCCGCGCGTCCGGAGCGGCGCGGTGGTGGAGCCCGCTGTCGTGACGGTGCGCATGAACGGCGTGCTGGTGCAGGACCGCGTGCGCCTGCTCGGCCCGACGCAGCACCGGGCGCTCGCGGCCTACGGTCCGGACAGCCCGACGGAGGGGCCGCTGCGGCTGCAGGCCCACGGGAGCCCCGTCGCGTTCCGCAACATCTGGGTGCGGCCCCTGCGGTAGCCGCGCTGTGGCGCAGAGCGAAGCCGGCGTGCCTCCCGCGCCGTAGTTGCAGGTGACGGGCGCGGCGGTTGTCGCTCGCGGAGCGATCGCATGGCGACGGAGAGAGGCCTGGTTCTGGTGACTGGCGCCACCGGCTACGTCGGTGGGCGTCTGGTCCCGCGCCTTCTGGAGGACGGCTGGCGCGTGCGGTGCCTGGCGCGCGAGCCGCGCCGGCTGGAGGGGCGCTGGCCGGGGGTAGAGGTGGTGGCGGGCGATGCCGGCGACCCCGAGTCGCTCCGCCGCGCGCTCGCGGGCTGCCAGGCGGCCTACTACCTCGTGCACGCGATGGGCGGCGGGGAGCGCGGGTTCGCCGAGCGCGACCGCGCGTGGGCGGCTGCCTTCCGCGACGCAGCGGAGGGCGCCAGTGTGCGGCGGATCGTCTACCTGGGCGGCCTGGGCCGGCGCGGGCAGGTCACCTCGCGGCACCTGGCGAGCCGCCACGAGGTGGGCGACGTGCTGCGGAGCGGCACCGTGCCGGTGACCGAGCTGCGCGCCGCGATGATCGTGGGCGCGGGCAGCGCTTCGTTCGACATGCTGCGGCACCTCACCGAGCGGCTCCCGGTCATGGTCTGCCCGCGATGGGTCCACACGCGCAGCCAGCCGATCTACGTGGAGGACGCGCTCGACTACCTTGTCGGCGCTCTGGCCGAACCGCGGTGCGCCGGGGAGATACTGGACATCGGCGGGCCGGAGGTCCTCACCTACGCCGAGATGATGCTGGCCTACGCCGAAGTGCGCGGCCTGCGGCGCTACATCTTCACCGTGCCGGTGCTGACGCCGCGGCTCTCCGCGTACTGGGTGAACCTCGTCACTCCCGTCCCGGCCTCCATCGCTTTCCCGCTGGTGGAGGGCCTGCGCTCCGAGATGGTCTGCGAGAACGATCGTGCGCTCGAGCTCCTGCCGAACGTGCGCCGCACCCCCTTCCGGGAGGCGGTGGCTGCCTCCATCCGCGAGGCGGAGACGCGCCATCTCGCGACCAAGTGGACCGGCGCCTCGCGCGGCCGGCCGGCGGCCAGCCTCGATGCCGGCCCGCTCCCCGAGCGCGGGGTGTTGCGCGACCGGCGGGTGGTGCGCACCCGGGCGCCGCTCGAAGCGCTGGAGCGCGCCGTGCTGCGGGTGGGCGGCGAGACCGGATGGTACTACGCCGACGCGCTCTGGCGCATCCGCGGCGGCCTTGACCGGCTCATCGGCGGCGTCGGGCTGCGGCGCGGCCGGCGCGACGCGGAGACGCTGGAGATCGGCGACGCGGTGGACTTCTGGCGCGTGGAGGACCGGGCGCCGGGCCGGCTTCTGCTTCGGGCCGAGATGCGGCTGCCCGGGCGCGCGTGGCTCGAGTTTCGCTGGCGCGAGGCCGAGGGCGGTCGCGAGCTGGAGCAGACGGCCCACTACCTGCCGGGCGGTCTCCTCGGTGTTCTCTACTGGTGGGCGCTCTGGCCGCTCCACGTCTTCGTTTTCGGGGGAATGGCGCGCAACATCGTGCGGGCGGCGGAGCGCGCTTCCGGGACCGCCCGCAAGGGAGAGGCGGTATGAGCAACATCGTCGAGTGGCGCTGCGAGCGCTGCCATCGCGCCGTGGGCGGAACGCCCTCCCGCCTCGGGGCGGTGCGGTGCAAGCTCTGCGGGAGGCTCGTCTGCAGCCGCTGCCTCGCGCCTCTGGGGATCCTGCGTGGAAGCGGGATCGTCTGCCGCGACTGCGCGACGACCGGCGCGCCGCGCCGCGACCCGCGAGGCGACATCTAGCGGTCTGAACCCTCGCCCGCCGGGCTGCAACGAATCCTCACGACGGCGCGCGCACACTGCAGGGCTGGCGCGCTGTCGAGGAGGACAGACATGCGGCTCTTCGCCATCACCGCGCCCGCCGCGCTCGCGGCGGCGCTCGCCACCGTCCTGTGGGTCGGCCCGGGCCGCCCGGAGCGGGCCGCTGCCGCCGAGCAGCGAACGACGCCGGGGCAGCTCACCATCGTCGGGAAGGACGGCGCGCCCACCGGCCTCTGCCCGCTTCAGCGGACGGACGTGCGCGCGGACATCGCGGGGCCCGTGGCGCGGGTCACCGTCACCCAGCAGTTCCACAACCCCTCGCGCGAGCCCGTCGAGGCGGTCTACACCTTCCCGCTGCCCGAGGACGCCGCCGTCGACGACATGACGATGGCCATCGGCGCGCGGGTGATCCGCGGGCGCATCCTGAAGCGCGAAGAAGCACGCGAGGTCTACGAGGCGGCGCGCGCCGCCGGCAAGACGGCTTCGCTTCTGGACCAGGAGCGGCCGAACATCTTCACGCAGTCCGTCGCCAACATCATGCCCGGCGACGCCATCCGCATCACGATCAGCTACGTGCAGCTCGTGAAGTACGCCGAGGGCCGCTACGAGTTCGCATTCCCGATGGTCGTGGGCCCGCGCTTCACACCGGGGGGCGGCTACCGGCAGCCGGGCGAGCGCGGGCAGCCGAGCCCCCAGACGAGGATCGAAGGCGATCCGGGAGCGACCTCCGTCGTGACGGACGCCGACAAGATCACCCCGCCCATCACGCCGAAGGGTACCCGCGCCGGCCACACTATCGGCCTGACGGTGAGCCTGGATACCGGCCTTCCGATCGGCGAGCTGCGGTCGGTTCTGCATGAGGTGGACGTGCGACGGGCGGGAGCGACGCGGGCCGCGGTCACGCTGCGGAAGCGCGACGAGATACCGAACAAGGACTTCGTCCTGCGCTACACGGTGGCCGGGAACCAGATCCAGGAGGGCCTGCTTGCCTACGCGCCCAGGGGACAGGGCGCCGTCGTGCGCACGGGCGGCTACTTCACGCTGGTCGTCCAGCCGCCGGCGGACCCGCCGCGTTCCATGGTCGCGCCGAAGGAGATGGTCTTCGTCATCGACCAGACAGGGTCCCAGAGCGGATGGCCCATCGCCAAGGCGAAGGAGACGATGCGCCACTGCATCCAGAACCTCAACCCCGGCGACACCTTCCAGCTCATCGGCTTCAACACGGACGTCTACCCCTGCTTCGAGAAGCCGGTGCCGGCGACACCCCAAACGATCGCGCGGGCGCTGAAGTGGCTGGAGCCGATCGAGGGGCGCGGCGGCACGGACATCCTGAAGTCGGTGGACTACGCGCTTCGCATCCCGGACGACCCGGCGCGCCTGCGCATCGTCTGCTACATGACCGACGGCTACGTCGGCAACGACATGCAGATCATCGACTACATCTCCAAGCACCGGGGGCGCGCGCGCATGTTCCCGTTCGGCATCGGCAACGGCGTCAACCGGTTTCTCATCGAGGGGATGGCCCGCGCCGGCTTGGGGGCGCCGGAGTACGTTCTCCTGAACGAGCCGGGCGAGGCGGCGGCCGCCCGGTTCTACCAGCGCGTCGCTCACCCGCTGCTCAAGGACATGCAGGTGGACTGGGGCGGCCTGCCGGTGCAGGACGTCCTGCCCCGCCACATTCCGGACGTGTTCAGCTCCGGGCCGGTGGTGCTGAAGGGCCGCTACACCGCCCCCGCGGAAGGCGACATCACCCTCCGCGGGCTGCTGCGCGGCCGGCCGTGGAGCCGAACGATCCACGTCTCCCTCCCGGCGGTCAAGGAGGACGGCTCCGCCATCGCGACGCTGTGGGCACGCGAGCGCATCGAGGACCTGCAGAGCCAGGACTGGCTCGGGGCGCAGACCGGCAACCCGAAGCTGGAGGTGAAGGAGGCCATCGTCCAGACGGCTCTCGACTACCGGCTGATGAGCCAGTACACCTCCTTTGTGGCCGTGGAGGAGCGCGTGGTGAATGTCGGCGGCAAGCAGCGCCGGGTGGACGTGCCGGTGGAGATGCCGGAGGGCGTGTCCTACGAGGGCATCTTCGGCGCGAAGGACGCGGGCGAGCGCCTCGGCGTCCTCTTCTACCAGGCGGCAGGCCCTGCGGGCGGCAGGTCAGCGGGCGGGTTCGGCGGCGGGTTGGGGGGACTGCCGGCGACACCGGCTGTCTCGGGCGCGGCACGCCGTCTGCGGCTCGACAGGAGCCTGGCCGAGCGGGAGGAGGCGCGCGACCTGCCCAGCGACGCCGCGCTGGCTCGGATGGCGCCGGAGGAGCGCCGGCAGACGCTTCGGGTCGTCAAGCTCGCCGCCGCGCTGCGAGGGCTGGCGGAGCGCGTTCGGAAGGAAGGCGCGGGCGGCTCGCTGCAAAAGCCGGGCGTCCCCACGGTGACGAAAGGGCTCGTGGAGGTGCAGGTGTGGGTGCGCGACCTGCCGCCGGACGGTCTGGCGAAGCTGAAGGCGGCCGGCTTCACCCTCGCCGCGGAGCTGCGGAAGGGGGTGCTGCTGCTCGGCACGGCTGACGTGAAGAAGCTGGACGCACTCATCGAGCTGGGCTTCGTGCGCCGGGTCGAGCCGCCGCGGATGCGTTGAGGCCTCGCGCGCGCACGCCCCGCGGTCCGGCGCTCACCGACAGCCCTCGGGGCGACGAAGCCACAACGCGGCAGGGGAGGCGCCTTGCACCGTGGGCCCGGCGGAGAAAGACCGCCGGGTCCACCGGCGCAGCTGGCGTACGCCCCTACTGCCCAGCCCGCTCGATCGAGGCGGCGAGCCCGCGCGCCAGCTCGAGCCGCGTCACGTGGCCGTCGCGGTTCGCGTCCAGCTCGCTGAACGCCGCGCGCAGCGCACCGCGCGCCTCCTCGCGCGCGACGCGGCCGTCCAGGTCGGCGTCCGCGGCCTCCAGTATCGCGGTCACGCGGATCTGCAGCGCCGGGGGCACGCCGCTCGACTCGCTCCGGAGAGCGCGGCGGCCGCCCGGCGGCGCCGGAGGCGATCGGCCCGCGCAGGCCTCGGCGAACGCGATCACCTCCGCCGTCACGGGGTCCCACGGCTTGCCGAACTCGCGGATGAGCGTGCCGTGGTTGCGGAGGGCCGACACGTCCAGAAGGTCGGCATGGTGGCCGGCGCGTCGAAGCGCCGTGACGAGCGCCTCGCACGAGCGCACGTAGGGACCGCTTGTCTCGGCCAGCGCGACAAGCGCAGGCGGCGCAGGACGATCGGTCCGGACGTAGGCCACCGGGGACGCCTCCCGCCAGCCGCGCGGGTCGCGGCCGAACGCGCGCACGTGCTCGCCGCGCGCCCCGCCGTTCCTCGCCATGAGCGCTGGCACATCGAAGGCGGAGCTGTCCAGCAGCGCCATCGCGCGGATCGCCGCGCGGGGCACGCCGGCGGCCTCCAGGTGGCGCGGGTCCAGCAGCGCGAGCGCGGCCAGGTGCGCGCCCGCCGAGTAGCCCGCCACGCAGAGGCGCTCCGGGTCGCCGCCGTAGCGGGCGACGTTGGCGCGCACCCATGCGAGCGCGGCCGCCACGTCCGCGGCCTGCTCCACCGGCTTGACCGTGGGTACCAGCCGGTAGTTGATGGAGACGAACACCCAACCCTCTGCGACGACCGTTGGCGCCGCGCGGCGCACGTCGCGCTTGTCGCCCTCCGCCCACCAGCCGCCGTGGACGAAGACCATCACGGGGGCGGAGCGGGCACGCGCCGGCGCGAACAGGTCGAGGGATAGCTTGGCGGGGTCGGCGCCGGGGGCGCGGGCATAGGAGACGTCGAGCTCCTCGCGGGTGGCGGGCGCGCGCGGAACCGCAGGCGCTGCGCTCGCCGCCATGCCCTCCACGTGGTCGCGCCACTCCGGCAGCCGGACCAGCCCGTCGCCGTCCGTATCGAGCACCAGCAGCCGCGCCGGCGACCCGAGCTCGCGCGCAGAGAGCACGCCGTCGCCGTCCGCGTCCAGCGCGCGGAAGCGCCGAACGGTCTCCGGTTTCGGCCCGGCCTCCTGCGTGCCGGCTCGGCCCGCGGCGGACAGGCCGACGACGGCCGCGGCGAGCCAGCAGATGCCGGCCTTCGCCTTCCGCCCTGCCCCCGGCGCGGCCGCTCTCGACAGCCGGCGGCCGCTCCGTGGGAAGCCTCGCTCATGGGCGATGACCATACCACCCCCCCCGGACCCAATACCCAACCGCTACATCGGCGCGCCCACCCGGCAGCTCCAGCACAGGCGCCCGCGCGTCGTCCGAGCGTCGAACGCCTCCCCGCACCGCGCGCACCTCCGCTCCCGTGGCGTCACCCGCGACGGCGGACGGTAGATCGACCTCCGACTGAACTGCTCGAACGACACCGGCAGCGACTCCAAGCACGCGGCGAGCGCGCGCCGGAGCACCTGCGACACCCGCTGCTGAGAGCAGCCCAGCGCCTCCGCGATCTCCCGCTGGGTCCAGCGATCGGCCCACAGCCGCGCGCAGAGCCGGTCCATCCGGGGAAGGGGCGTCACCGCCAGCAGGAACCGGATCTCCTCGCGGTCGGTCCGGCAGGGCGCCGCGCACAGCGCCTCCAGCGCCTCGGAGCCCAGCCGGAGCGACGTCTCCCCGGCCCGCGCCAGCTGGCGCTCCGTCCGCCAGTCCCGCCCGCGCCCATCCCCGGCGCGCTCCAGCAGCGCGTCCGCCTCCTGCTCGAGCTGGGCGTCGCCCGACCGAAACGGCGCCGCCAGCGCGGCCCACCGGTACCCGTTCCCCATTCCCGCGGCCTCCTAAAGGTAGACGTATGTACACTTATACGCCTACCAGGACGCCGCGTCAACCCGTCAGGTTCCCTCCAGAGGCCGACCTTAGCCCGCGGCCGCCACCCGCTCGATGACGCCGAGCGTCTCGCGCGCCATCTCGCCAATGCGCACCGTGTGGTAGCCGGCCACCCCCGTGTGCAGCGTGTCGCGCAGCACGCCCGTCCACTGCTCCGGCAGAGCCTTCGCGCCGAGCAGCGCACCCATCACGCTCCCCGTGGTCGCGCCGTTGCAGTCGGTGTCGAAGCAGGGCTGCACCGCCCGGCAGATGGTGCGCCCGAAGTCGCCCTCGCCCCACAGCAGCGCGATCGCCACCACCATCGCGTTGGAGATCGTGTGGCACCAGTCGTGCCCGCGCGTCTCGTCCCACGCCGCGTGCAGCCGCTCGACCGCCTCGTCGTAGCCGATGCCCGCATCGCGCCAGCCCATCACCTGCCGGAGGGCCTCCGCCAGGCGGCTGTGCGCCGGTATCTGCGCCAGCCCCGCCTCCACGCACGCGCGTGGGCTGGACGCCGTGAACGCCGCCGCCACCATTGCCGCTGCCCACATCTCCCCGTAGACGCCGTTCTTCACGTGCGAGATGCAGGCATCGCGCCATGCCAGGGCGGCCGCTTTCTCCGGCGCCCCCGGCGCGGCGTAACCGAAGAAGTCCGCCCGAATCTGCGCCCCGATCCACTCGCGGTACGGGTTCCGCACGCTTGCGGAAGCGGGCGGCGGTATCTCGTTGACCAGGTTGCGGTATGCCACCCGCTCCGCCGTACAGGTGTGCAGGATCGGCAGGTTCCCCAGCCAGAAGTCCGCCACGTTCTCCGGGGTGAACCCCGGACCGTACTGCTTCATGAGCGCCAGGCCCACTGTCGTGTAGTTCGTATCGTCGTCCTCGGGCATGCCGTCCACCTGGTCGGCCCAGACGCCGTGGTCGCGCATCCCGTGCCGCTCTCGCACCTCCGGAGCGACCTCCCCGTACCGGAAGTAGTCCGAGAGCGGCCATCGGCCGGAGTCCTTCAGCAGCCCCCACATCGCGGGCCGGCGCCAGCCCTCGACGGGTTTGCCCAGCAGGCACCCCGCGCACCGCCCCAGCCACGCCCCGGCGACTCGGTCCTCCAGCTCCGCGTCGCCGAGCCGCGACGCCCCGCCCCCGTGCTCGCCGGCCGGCCGCTCGGCCCGGATCCCCTCCAGGTCCGACGGCTCGACGTACGGGTAGCCAGCCCGCACGGGAAGCTGCGCCGCTCTGTCCATCAACTCGCCGAACGCCGTCTGCTCGGCGGGGTTCGCCAGGTCCGCCGCGCTCAGCCTCTCGAAATCCGGCAGCAGCGGCCCGATCTCCTTGCCCTCCTGCTCGCACTGCAGGCGCTCCGTCTCCACGTCGCCGCCATGGAAGACCAGCCAGGCGTGCTTCATTCGGTGTCACCCTCCTTGTCGCCAGCGTCGTAGGGGTCCAGCCCCTCCTCCGCGACGCGGTCGCTCGACTCGCGGGTCAGCGTGCCGCGCTCCACCCGGAGCACGGTGGCCTCCCGGAGCACCTCCCGCGGGAACCCGCGCAGGTTGGTGCAGGTCACGAAGGCCTGGCACCGGCGGCGAAGCCAGTCCATCAGGTGCCGGCGCCGCTGATCGTCCAGATCAGACATCACGTCGTCCATCAGCATGACGGGCGGCTCGCCGATGTACTCCTCCATCAAGCGGAACTCGGCGAGTTTCAGACTGAGAACGACGGTCCGCTGCTGGCCCTGGGAGCCGTAGGTCCGCGCGTCCATCCCGTCGATGTGGAAACGGATGTCGTCGCGCTGCGGCCCCACGAGCGTGGTTCCCCGCCGGATCTCGTCCTGCTCCGCCTGCGCCACGCACGCTCGAAACGCTTGCTCGATCTCCCGCAGCCCCGCGCGCGCGTCCAGAGGCACGTTCGGCGCGTACTCGACGAGGAGCCGCTCCTTGCCGCTCGTCAGCTCGTCGTGGACCTCCGCCGCGAGCGGGGCCAGCCTCTCAACGAACGTGCGCCGCTTGTCCAGGAGCGGCACCCCGTACTGCACGAGCTGCTCCGTCCAGGCCTCCAGCGCCTCCGGGTGCCGGAGCCCCTCTCGCATCTCGCGCAGGAGCCGGTTCCTCTGCTCCAGGGCGCGCTTGTAGGCGGCGAGGTCGAAGCAGTACTTGGGGCTGATCTGCGAGATGTCCAGGTTGAGGAAGCGCCGCCGGACGGACGGCTCGGCGTTCACCACGCCGAGGTCGACCGAGCCGAAGAAGACCGCGTTCAGGTGCCCCAGCAGCTCGATGCTGCGTTGCGGGCGGCTGCCGTTGATGCGCACCGACTTGCGGTCGTTCTGCGCCACGCTGAAGAGCAGGTGGTGCTCACCGGTGTCCTCGCGGACGACCGTCGCCTCGACCTCCGCCTGCGCGGCGCCCGCGCGGATGAGCTCGGAGTCGCGGCCCGCCCGCAGGCTCCTGCTGGTGGCGAGCACCAGGATCGCTTCGAGCAGGTTGCTCTTGCCCTGCGCGTTGCGGCCCACCAGCACGTTCACGCCGTGCCCTGGCTCCAGCGTGAGCGCGGGGTAGTTTCGAAAACCGGTGAGCCGGATCTCCTGTACGTGCATGGCCCGGCCTTCCGTTCAGCGCTCCGCCCTGCGGGTCGTCTTCTCCATGACGGAAAGAAAGATCGAAAGGGCGATGGTGATGATGAGTGTGTGCGCTTCGTGCGTTGCTCGCTCGCCCACGAGGCGCGCAAGCTGTGCGTCGCGGCTCGCGGCCGTGCGTGGCGTCGCGCAAGTCCACCCCTCGGGTCGTCGCGCCACCCTGGGGCAACGCACAAACGCACAGACCGCACACCGTCCGCGTGTGCGCTTGTGCGTCAGCGCTCCAGCCGGGCGCGCAGGCTCATGACGGTGGCGTGGAGCGTGGGGTCCGACTCCATCAGGCTCTCCACGCGCGCTGCGGCTCGCTGCACGGTGCTGTGGTCGCGGCCGCCGATCTGCGCGCCGACCTGTGCCAGACACTCGTTGGTCAGCTCGCGGGCGAGGTACATCGCGACCTGGCGCGCTGCCACCACCGCGTGGGAGCGGCTCGGGCCCCGGATGGCCGCCGCCGTGATGCCGAACTGGTTTGCCACCGCCTCCACGACCTCGCCGATCGTCACGCTCTTGCGCATTTCCGGCGGGAGCGGCTTGTCGATGAAGTATTCACCCAGCACGCTCTGCGCCATCTCCCAGCCGATGGCGCACCGCATGATGGACGCGTAGGCCACCAGTTTCGTGATGGCGCCCTCGAGCGCGCGGATGTTGGACTGGATGGCGCCGGCGATGTGGTGGATGACCTCCGTCGGCACCTCCCACCCCTCGCGGTGGCAGCGCTGCTCCATGATGGCCACGCGCGTCTCCAGGGCGGGCGGACCGATGTCCGCGATGAGCCCGCTCTCGAAGCGGGAGCGCAGCCGCTCGTCCATGGCGGTGAGGTCCCGCGGGCTCCGGTCGCTCGTGATGACGATCTGTTTGCCGGAGTGGTGCAGCACGTTGAAGGTGTGGAAGAACTCCTCCTTCGTGCCCTCCTTCCCGGCGATGCTCTGGATGTCGTCCACCAGCCACACGTCCACGGTGCGGTAGTAGCGCCGGAACTCGTCCATCTTCCGCTCGCGGAGCGCGGAGACGTACTGGTGCGTGAAATGCTCGCCGTCCACGTAGGCAACGACGCAGTTGGGCTCGCGCCCGCGCAGCGAGATGCCGATGGCGTGCAGCAGGTGCGTCTTGCCGAGACCCGAGCCGCCGTAGATGAAGACCGGGTTGTAGGTGGTGCCGGGCGCCTCGGCGACGGCCATCGCCACCGCGTGGGCCAGGCGGTTGCTCCGCCCCACCACGAAGCTGTCGAACGTGTAGCGGTCGTTGAGCTGGACGCACGGCACTCCGGAGGCCGGCTGGTACTCCTCGTGGGGGCGGCGGAGCGGGGCAGGCTCGGGAGAAGGCGCCGTCTCCGCGTTCTCCAGAAGGCGCGCGAGCGGGTCGGGCGGGGCGGCGTCGTTGGCGACAACGAGCCGCAGCTCCACCGGGAAGCCCAGGATGGACTCCAGCGTGGACCGGATGAGCGCCGAATGGCGCTTCTCCAGCCACTCCCGCGCCCAGTTGCCGGGCACCGCGAGCGTGAAGACGCGGTCGGAGAGGTCCACCGGGCGGCTCGGGCGGATCTGCCCTTCGAAGGTCGGCTTCGTGACCTTGTTCGCGAGCTGAACGAGCGCCCGCTCCCACACGCGTTTCAGCGTGACCGTGCGCTCGTCATCACCCAGCGTGAGCTGCTCGTCGAACATGGGGAAGGAGGACCTCGCGGAGACCGCCGGGGGCGGCAGAGCGGCATTATAGCACCGCCCGCCGGGGCCGGCAATGCCGACATTCGGCTTCCAGACGACGATTCCTCGCCGCCCGCAAGCCCTCCTCAACAAGGCCTGTCCGCCCGCAAGCGCGCGCAGGGATAGCCACGTTGGGTGAAATCGCTTTCATCCGAGAAGGCTGGATTTCACCGCGAGACCCCGAATCCTTGACGCGCGCGCGAGCCCCGTGCTATACGTACTCGGGGCCCGCGGGCATGGCGCCCGCGGGCTGGCGTGTGCTTGCGCGCGGCGGTGGAGCCGCAGGAAGAGCATGAGCGAGAGGCAAGGGGAACAGCCGCCGACACAGGAGAAGCCCGCGGTCCGAGTCACGCTGACCGGCGCCGCTCGGGCGCGCGCCCGCGCCTTTCGCATCGCGGGCGTCACGCTGGGCTGTCTGGCCTGTGCGCTCTCGCTGGCGCTCGGCACCGCCTTCGGCCACTTCTACTGGAACAGCGGAGCGTTCGGCGAAGCGCTGCGCGCGCACGGCTGGCAGATGGCGGGCAAGATCCTCACCGGCCGCTCGCCGCTCGAGGTGTGGACGCCCGAGGAGCAGTTCCGCGATCGCTCGTCCATCAACGTGCTCGTCCTCGGGGTGGACCACGACTACGACAACAAGGCCCGCGTGCTCAAGACGCACGGGCGCAGCGACTCCATCCTGATCGCCCGCGTGGACTTCGCGTCCAAACGCATCTCCGCGCTCACCATCCCGCGCGACACGGCCGTGCGGATACCGGGCCACCGGGGCATCCACAAGATCAACGCGGCGCACCAGTTCGGCGGCCCGGAGCTCACCATCGAGACGATCCGCTCCGTCTTCGGGGTTCAGGCCGATGCCGCCGTCACCATCAACTTCGAGGGGTTCCAGAAGCTCGTCGACGCCATCGGCGGCATCGACATCAACGTCGAGAAGCGCCTGAAGTACGACGACAACTGGGGCAAGCTGCACATCAACCTCTACCCCGGCTATCAGCACCTGAACGGCTACCAGGCGATGGGCTACGTGCGCATGCGCCATTCGGACAGCGACCTCCACCGCTCCCGCCGTCAGCACGCTTTCCTGG
>Ga0272446_1006234_pt1 | contig 12583 bp, 9 predicted proteins | sample YNPCB0061_FD_194587 | JGI IMG/M metagenome (GOLD analysis project Ga0272446, IMG submission 194587) | Hot spring microbial mat communities from Yellowstone National Park, WY, United States - YNP-CB-006-1 | ecosystem: Environmental > Aquatic > Thermal springs > Hot (42-90C) > Sediment | place... | reverse complement strand
GCGCACGGCAGGGCGGACGTACTCCCGCGCCAAGCTTTGCGGCACGGGTGGTTCGCAGGCCAGAGTCCAGCCGTGGGCCAGCCGCGAGGTCATGGCGCCGTCTTACCCGCCGGCGCCGGATCAAAGCGGAGATATTGCACCTTGGGCGGCATAGTGGGCGCCAAGGTGAACGCGACGGTGACGGCGCCGTTTTCGCAATCCAGGCGGAAGCGTCCCCGGAGCAGGTTTTCCGGTTCCAGCTCGCCCTGCGGCCGGCAGCGGCCGACGGCGGCTTTGAGCTTCTCGATGCCGCGCCGCCGCGAATCCGCCGATTCATCCAGGAACAGGTTATCCGCCGCCATCTCAGCGGCTGCTTGATCGTCCCACCGCTCCCACAGGCGAACGATCCGCTCCTGCGTGGCAAGCAGCGCCGGCGAGGGCGGAAGCTTGCGGGGCGAGAGACCGCCGGTATCCTGAAGCGCTTCCAAGGCCTCCATGGCGGCCTGCAACGGGGCGGCGTAGGTGATGTTCGCCATGGCGAAGACGCCCACACCGCACTCGGGGAGCCAAAGCATGTAGGACCCAAACCCAGGCAATCCGCCGCCGTGGCCCACCAGGTGAGCAAAACGGGCATTCCGTGAGACCACGAGTCCGTAACCATAGCCGGCGACCCGCGGGGGCGCGGCGGTGAAGCTCGACAAGCGCCGCAACTGCTGCATTTCGCGTAAGGACGAGCGTTTTACCGGCCCGCGGTCTTCCTCATCCCGCGGGGGCCAGGCGCTCAACTGAAACGCCACGTAGCGGGCCAAGTCGCGCGCGTTGGTGAGCAGCCCGCCCATGGCGCCGAAGGCGCCGTGCGGCAAGGCGGGCTCCTCCACGTACTGCCCTTCCTTGAGCGAGTAGCCGGTGGCGCGCAGGCGCTCGGGCGCCGCCGCCGGCTCCAGTGTCGAATCCTTCATTCCCAGAGGCGCCAGAATCCGTTTCTCCAGATATTCCCGATAGGTGACCTTCGAGGCGCGTTCGACGATCCGGCCGAGCAATGCAAAGCCGTAGTTCGAGTATTCATACTCGGTTCCCGGCGGCGTCGAAAACGGGATGCCCGCCCGCAGCCATTCCGACAAAACCGCGCTGGAAATGCCAAGCTGGCGGTCGCCCCACGGATTGTCTTCCGGGAATCCGGCCTCGTGAGTGAGGAGTTGCCGTACCCGAATGGGAGCGGTATCCCGCGTCGGATAGCTCCAGCGCGCCAGCTCGGGAATCCACTTGGACACCGGATCTTCCAGCGAGAGGCGCCCTTCATCGCGGAGCTTCAGAATGGCTAAAGCGGTGAAACTCTTGGTCATCGACGCAATTCGGAAAAGCGTCTCGGGAGTGACCGGTTCGCCCGATGCCCGGCTGCGCACGCCTAGAGCTTTCACGTGAGCCAGTTCCCCGTCGATGACCACTCCGTACACTAAGCCCGGCGCGCGGCGATGGCGCTGAAAGTCCTCGAAGATGCGGTCGAGTTTCGGAAAAGCCTGCTCGAGTTTCACCCGCCGCGCGGGATCGGTGAACCGCGGGGTGAGAGGCGCAGCGGCCAGCAACAACAGAGGGACCAGCAGCATGCCTCCATTGTCGGACGTTTCTCGCCTGGCAAAAAAGCCCCCGGCGCTTCTTATGAGACTTCGGCTCTGAGAAACGCGTCGATCTCACGCGCCGCCTTCACGCCTTCGGCGACGGCCTGAACCACCGTAGCCCCGCCATTGACCACGTCGCCGGCCGCCCAGACGCCGCGCCGCGTGGTGGCCAACGATTCCCCGGCGGTGCGGATCAACCCGCGCCGGGTGAACTCCACGCCGGTGAGGGCGTACTTGATCAATGGATCGACCTTCTGCCCGATCGCCTCCACCACGATGTCAGCGGGGATGGTGTGCTCTGATTCCGGGATGGGTTCCGGCGTGCGGCGCCCGTCCGCGCCGGGAGCGCCCAAACGGGTGCGCACCACGCGCAACCCGGTGAGCTTGCCCGCCGGGTCCGCCAGATAGCCGAGCGGCTGCGTGAGCACCAGGAAATTCACGCCGGCGCGGATGGCGGCGTCCCGCTCCTCGGGCCAAGCGGGCATCTCGGCGAAAGAGCGGCGATACACGATCGAGACGTCGGAGGCGCCGGCGCGCTTGGCCGACAGCGCCGCGTCAATCGCAGTGTTTCCTCCGCCGAGGACCAGCACGACGCCGGAGACGCGCCCGCCGCGTTTCACGTCCTTCAGGAATTCGATGGCGCCATAGACGCCCTCCGGCCGCGCGGGCGCGGATTCCAGCGGGATCGAGTCGCTGAGCCCGGGCGCGAGCAGCACGGCATCGAAGCCCTCGGCCAGCAGGGAGTCCAGCGTGTAATCGGGGCCCAAAGCTGCGCCGCGCCGCCGTTCGATGCGTCCTGTGGAGGCGATGACATCTTCGATCTCCTGGCGCAAGATAGAGTCCGGCAGACGCTCGCTGGGAATGGTGGCTTCCGCCATGCCGCCCACGGTTTCGGTGCGCTCGAAGATGGTCACTGCATGGCCGAGCGAGGCCAGTAGAACCGCGCCGGAGATGCCGGCCGGACCGGCGCCCACCACGGCCACCCGCTTGCCCGTTCCCGGCGCCACGGGGCGAGCTTCAGCCGCCCAGCCTTCTTCCACTGCCTTACGGCTCACCCAGCGCTGGAGATGGCGGATGGGCACCGTTTGCGTGTAGTGCTCATTGATGCACCCGCTCTGGCACAGCGTCTCGGACGGGCAAACATAGCCGCAGATGGCGGCCAGCACATTGGCTTCCCGCAGGGTCTCGTAAGCTTCGCGGAACTCGCCCGCCGCGATATGGCCGATGAACTTGGGAACATTCACGCGCGCCGGACAATGCGAAACACAGGTGGGGTCGTTGCACTGGCGGCAGGTCTTGGCCATGGCGGTAATGGTGTCGAGCGCCTCGGCGCGACCGGCTTTGTAGATGGGTTCGTAGATGGCGGCGTCGCGCGGCACGCAGCCGGTGCGGCCTCCGTCGCGCATGATCTGCGTACAAGCCGAGCAGGCCACACAGACCCTCTCGGGATCCAGCTTGCCTTTTTCCAGAATTTCGCGTGCGAAATCGGGGTAGGCGAACGCCATCCTCCCGGCGCCCACCAGAGTGACCCATCCATTGCGCACCGCCCATGCAGCCAGATGGGGGAAATAGTGCCGCAACCAAGTGTACCCCCCGCCCACCACGGGAAGATCGGGGAACGCCTGCTGGATCCCGCGCACCACATGGACGAAGCGGGCGACGCCCTCCAGCGGGTGCTCGGGCGGGAATGGCGCGCCGGCGATGGGCAGGTCGAACGGCCGGTTCACGTAAGGGTTGTAGTATGGGTTGCCGATGGTGATGTTCACCAGCGGGGCGCCTTCGGCCTTCAGAAAACGCACCAGTTCGATGGGTTCGCGAAGATCCGGCTTGGAGGGGTCCTCGCGGTCCACGCCCCAGCCGTATGGATACGCCATCGCGTCGTACGCGTTCATTCGCGAAGTGACCAGCAGTCCGGGAACCTGGGTCCTGATCTTGCGCACCACGTTGCGGAAAAAGCGGGTCCGGTTTTCGAAGGGTTCCCCTCCGTAGCGGCTGTTTTCCCTGGTGAAGGAGGCGTGAAGCTCGGACACCAGATAGCGGTGGCAAGCCTTCACGTCCACAGCGTCGAAGCCCGCCTTTTGAGCAGCCCGCGCGGCGGCCACGTAATCGTCTTCCAGCCGTTCGAGCTCATCGTCGGTGATGAGGGGATAGTCCGGACCCAAGTTGTGGATCGGGTCCAGAAACTTGGACCGGTGGGCAATCACCGGCTTGGGCACACGTCCCGGCTTCGAGTACCGCCCCGAGTGCGTCAGTTGCAAAACGGTGACCGGACGGAAGGAAGCGCCCATGGTTTCTCTCGCCGCAGCCAGGCTCATTTCAATCAGTCTGGCGAACGCCCCGGCGTTGGCTTGGTGGATCCAGAGCTGGCGCGGGTTGGCGCGTCCTGCTTCTACTACGGCCGTCGCTTCAAACCAGAGAAGCCCGGCGCCTCCCGCCGCAAACCGGCGATAACGGCGGAAGGTGAGTTCATCGGGCGAACCGTCCGCGGTTCCGTCGCAGCCTTCCATGGGCAACACCACAAACCGGTTGGGGATGGTCAGCGGACCTGCCTGCACGGGCTCGCTGAGATTCGCCAAATCTTCGTCTAACTCCAACTCGACGCCGATTCGCGCGATGTCGCGCCGGACTTCCTCCAGCGAGTGATAGTGGAACTGTTCGTGGTTGGTCATTCCCTTGCCTTACAAGTTATCAGGCTAACAAACCGTCTCGGGCGCTCGCCCTCCGGCGGATCGTGTACACTAAAGGAATTGTCCGACCGCAAATCGGGCAGAGATTGCAGGGAGGCGGAGGCGCCGCCTTGCAGCATGGGAGTGACGGCTCGCGAATGAAGATCCTGGTGGCGGACGACAGCATTGTCTCCCGGCATCTGATGATGGAGATTTTGCGCCGCTGGAACTATGAACCGGTCCCTGCCGCCGACGGCGAACAGGCTTGGAACATCCTCCAGGGGGAGGACGCTCCCCGTCTGGTGATCCTGGATTGGATGATGCCCGGGTTCTCCGGTTTGGAAGTGTGCCGCCGCGTCCGGCAACAGGCGCGCGAACCTTACACCTATATCATCTTGCTCACCTCGCGCAGCGAGAAGACCGACTTGGTGGAAGGCATGGAAGCCGGCGCCGATGATTATGTCGTGAAGCCGTTCGATGTTAATGAGTTAAAAGTTCGCCTGCGCGCCGGGCGCCGCATCGTCGAGCTGCATGCCGAGCTTCTGGGCGCACGCGAGGCGCTGCGCGAGGAAGCCACCCGCGATTCCCTCACACACTTTTGGAACCGCCGCTCGGTGCTGGAAATTCTGGAACGCGAGCTGGCGCGGGGCGCCCGTGAGGCTCGCCCGGTCGGCGTGGTCATGTTCGACCTGGACCACTTTAAGCGGATCAATGACACCCACGGCCATCTGGCAGGCGACGCGGTGTTGCGGGAAATGGCCGCGCGAATTTCGGCAACGCTGCGCCCCTACGACGCTTGCGGGCGTTACGGAGGCGAGGAGTTCCTGATCGTCTTACCCGGCTGCGATTTGCACGGCGCGCAAGGGCATGCGGAGCGCTGCCTCCACGTGCTGTCTTCCACCCCTATCGACATCGGCGGCGAAGAACTGTCGCTGACGGCAAGCTTCGGGGTCACCGCCCAACCTGCCGGAATGCATCTCAAAGCGGACGCCGTGATCCGCGCGGCGGATGAAGCCCTATACTTGGCCAAGCGGAATGGAAGAAATCGCGTAGAAGCGATGCCCGGTTTGGAGCCGGCCGGCGCCGCCAGCGGCTGAAAAAGGCCCTTAATTGGCTGTTTTTCGCGCCACTTGAAAATGGCTCAGCGATTCGGCGTACTGGGATACGCCGCGAAAGATCGCCTCAGCCACTTTCTGGCGGTGATCGGGCTTGCTGAACAACGCCTCCTCACGGGGATTGCTGATGAAGCCCACTTCAGTCAGAATCGACGGCATGGAGGCGCCGATCAGCACCACAAACGGCGCCTTCCGCACGCCGCGGTTGCGCAACTTGGGATAATTCCGGGCCGCGAAGGCAAACTGCGCCGCCTGAACCTTCGAGGCAAACTCGCGCGACTCATCAATCTTGTCCGTCAGGGCGATTTTCTGCAAGAGATCTTTCAGCTCATAGACCGATTTCTGCGAACTGGCGTTCTCGCGCGCCGCCACTTCCAGGCTCTCGCGCGAGGAAGTGAAGTTCAGGTAATAGGTTTCCACGCCCGCCGTGGTGCGGACCGGCGAAGAGTTGGCGTGGATGGAGATGAACAAGTCCGCGCGCTCGGCATTGGCAATCGCCGTTCGTTTTTCCAGCGGCACAAAGGTGTCGTCGGTGCGCGTATAAGCCACTTCCGCGCCCATGCGGGTTTCGATCAGCTCTCCCAGCCGGCGGGCGATGTCCAGAACCAAATTTTTCTCCATCAGACCCTTCGGCCCGATCGTCCCGGTGTCGTGCCCCCCATGGCCCGGATCGATAACCACTTTCCCGACCTTTAGACCGAGCGCACGGGTCATCGAGCGCCGTCCCGTACTATCTCTCTTGGCCGGCTCGGCCACCGGCGGAGCAGCAGGGGCGGCAACGGCCGCGGCCGTCTTGGGCGGCGCCGGAGGCGGAGGAGGCGGGACCTGGGGCACGCCCATCCCAGCAGGCCGTGCAAACGCAGGCAATGCGGCTGCCTTGGGCAACGATGCGCCGGCCCGCAATACGGGCGGTTGGGTCATGATCAGCGGCGTAACCGGGCGCGCCGCCGTCTGTTTGGGAGGCGCAAACGTCCGGGATGCCGTCCTTGCCGGCCGCGGCGGCTCTTGAAGCGCCGGCGGGGCGGGAGCGGCCGCGGCCACTTTGCTCCGCCGCAACTCCACCATGAGGCGCGCGGGATTGGACAACCTCGAAGTCTGGTATTCGACCTCGGGCTCTAAATCCAGCACCACCCGGGTTACCGAAACCTGAGTCTGCGCCACGCGGATTTGCTTCAGCAGCGAGTCGCCCACGGGAATCGCATGCACCCCCCTGCCGGGAAATGCGGAACGAGCGTTGCGGAAGTCAAAAAAGACACGTTCAGGATTAGGCAGGCGCTGGTGCGTGAACTCGAATTCTTCGCTGACTTCGATGGCGACCCGCGTTACCTCTCCCAGGGACCAATACCGCACCGGCCCCACTTTCACCGCAGGGGTGGCTGCCTCAACGCAGAGGCATACAGCCAGCCCCAACGCCGTCAGGCGGACGGCGCTCCAGACGCGGTTTGGAAAAGAAACCGGCGCCATGCATAACTCCTATCGAGTCTTCAAGTGCAGCCTGCCATTCGAATCCACAAAAGACTCGACCGGACGATAGGCAGGCTCAGATCTCTGAGCAGCCTGCCGTTGCGCAGCCGCGGTTTCGGCAGCCTGCCGCTGCCTTTCCCGCAACCGCGCTTCTCCCCATCGCTTGCCCACCTGGTAGACGTAGTTGATCGTCTCAGGATAGGGCGGAATCGTGAAGTTATACTTCATCACCGCGGCTTCCCCGGCATTGTAAGCCGCAATCGCCAGCCGGTCGTCGCGGAACAAATCCAGAAGGTAGCGCAGGTAGCGCACGCCGCCGTCGAGATTGTCGGAGACGCGGAACACGTTGGATACGCCGAACCTTCGAGCCGTGGAAGGAATCAATTGCATCAACCCGCGCGCTCCGGCGGGCGAAATCGCCACCGGGTTGTAACCGCTTTCCACCTGAATCACGGCATGCACCAACAGCGGATCCACATCATACTTGCGCGCGGTCTTTTCGACCAGATCCGACAAAGGCAAGTGGTCCGCCGAGGCGCTTTGGAACCTCGCCGGCCGCGCCGCCGCTTGCGTCTTGGACCCGGCGCGGGCTTCCGCGGCCGGATCCACCGCCTTCGGCGTCACCACCACCGGCGTCACCACCGTGCCCCGCACCAGTTTGCCCGTCTTACGATCCACGCGGATCACGCTTGCGACCTTCCGGGCCTCATCGACGCCGGAAGCGGACACTGCGCCTCCCAACAAACAGAATAGCCCAAAATGTATCAAACAAAAACGCATGTTTGTGTTATAAAAGAGCCGGGCCTTCTCCGGCGCCATCTCAATGCTATCATTTTCGCATGCTCCAGGCCGGCTGGGTCATGGCGGGCGGCGCCAGCCGCCGTATGGGACGCAACAAGGCTCTGCTGCCGTGGAAGGGGACCCCGTTGGCTGCGCTGGCGGCCTCCAAAGTCATGGCGGCGGCGGGCTCGGCCGCTTTGGTGGGCCCTCCGGAGGCCCTGGCGGGTCTGGGCTATGAGGTCATAGCGGACTTGTACCCCGGCCAAGGTCCCCTGGGCGGCGTCATTACGGCGCTTCGCGCCTCCCAGGCGGACTGGAATCTGATTTTGGCCTGCGACATGCCGTTGGTGCCGGTGGATTTTCTCCATGCGCTGCTGGCGGCGGCCGAATCCAGCGGCGTCTCGTGTCTGGCGGCATGTTCGGCTCCCGGACGCCTGGAACCCCTCTGCGCCGTGTGGCGAAGAGAAATTCTTTCCGATCTCGAGGAGCTGTTTCACAACGGCGTGCGAAAGATGGAAACCGCACTCGAAGCCGCCGGCGCCGCGGCTCTGTCCGCGGATGAGCCACAATGGTTTTGGAACCTCAATACGCCGGAGGATTGGGGGACTCATGGCCAACCGCCGCCTCCCCCGTGGGAAACATGACGGAGCAGTACCCGCACTACATTGAATTCCGCCACGTCTATAAGACGTTTGACCACCCGGTTTTGGTCGACGCCAGCTTTTTCGTCGACCCGGGAGAAACGGTGGCCATTATCGGCCGGTCGGGCGTGGGCAAGTCGGTGTCGCTGGCTCACATCATGGGTTTCCTCAAGCCGGACAGCGGACGCGTGATCGTGGCCCACCAAGATATCACCGACATGACGGAGTCTGAGCTGCGCGCCATCCGCAAGCGCGTCACCATGGTGTTTCAGTCTGGAGCGCTGTTCGACTCCCTTACGGTGGCCGAAAACATCCTGTTTTCCCTCGAACTGCGTGAAGACTACGACGCCAAAAACAAGGAAGACGTGGTTCGCGGCTTGCTGCGCATGGTGGATTTGGAGGAGTACGCCGATGCTTATCCGGCCGACCTATCCACCGGGTACAAACGCGCCGTGGCCATTGCCCGCGCTCTGGCCGCCCAGCCGGAGTGCATTCTCTACGACGAGCCGACCACCATGGTGGATCCCATCATGTCGGACCACTTGGTGACCCTGATGCTGCGCTTGAAGAAGCATCTTCAGCTCACCTCCGTGGTGGTGACGCACGACCTCGACCTAATGCGGCGGGTGGCGGACCGCGTCGTAGTCCTGCACGACAGCCGGGTGATCTTCTTCGGACCAGTCCACGAAATCGATCAGTGTGACCATCCCCATATCCGCGAATTCCTGGCCATGGACCGGGTGGAACTGTAACGCGCAGTCAGCGCCCGCGCTTTTTGGCCTTGCCTGGAGGCTCCGGACGCGGTATGAGGGCTTCCTGAGCGCAGAAAGGCTTGCGGTTGGCGCCTGGCTTCTTGCGGACGTAGGCGCCGTCCGGCGTCATCACCCGGGCCTTAACGTTTTCAGCCAGGTAGGCGGCCAGAATCTCGTCCTTCAGACGCGCCGCCAAATCCGGATCCCGCACCGGAAACATGACTTCCACGCGGCGGTTGAGATTGCGGGGCATGAGGTCCGCGCTGCCCAAATACAGTTCCTCCTGCCCGCCGTTGCGGAAATAGAAGATGCGGCTGTGCTCGAGAAACCGGCCCACGATGCTGGTTACGGTGATATTCTCGCTGACGCCCGGAACGCCCGGCACCAGGCAGCAGATGCCCCGCACCAGAAGATCAATTTTCACCCCCGCCTGCGAGGCGCGGTACAGCAGCCGGATCATCGGCGGATCCACCAGCGCGTTCATCTTAAAGATGAGCCGCCCGCCGTTGCCTTTGGCGTGCTGGTCGATCTCGCGCAAAATCAGCTTCTCCAGGCGCTGGCGCAAATTCACGGGCGCAACCATCAGCGTGCGATAGTCGGCTTTGGCGGAGTAGCCGGTCAGATAGTTGAACAGATCGGTGGCGTCGGCTCCAAAATCCTCCCGCGCCGTGAACATGCCGATGTCGGTGTACAGGTGAGCGGTGACCACGTTGTAGTTTCCCGTGGCTAAGTGGACGTACCTGCGGATGGCGTCGCCTTCCTTGCGCACCACCATCGCCACTTTGCAGTGAATCTTCAGGCCCACCAGACCGTACACTACGTGGACGCCTTCGCGTTCCAGCGCCTTGGCCCATTCAATGTTGCTCTCTTCGTCGAACCGGGCTTTTAGTTCCACCAGCACCGCCACCTGCTTCCCGTTGGCCTGGGCGTCGAGCAGCGCTTCCACCACCGGCGCGTTCCGCCCCACGCGGTACAGCACCATCTTGATGGCCAGCACGTTCGGATCGCGAGCCGCGCGTTTCAGAAAATCCACCACCGGCTGGAAGGAGTCGAAGGGGTGGTGGAGAAGAATGTCGCCGCGGCGGATCACGGCGAACAGGTCTTCCTCGTCAGCCGCGTTGGCTATGGCCTTGGGGATGGCGGGCACGAACGGCTTGTCCTTGAGGTCCGGGCGGTCCACCTGGTGCAGCGCCCGCAGCCGGCTCAGCCCCAGCGGACCGGTGACCCGGTAGACCGCCGAGGCGTCCACTTCCAAATTGCTCTTGAGAATTTCCACCATCTTCGCGGGCATGTGACGAGTGATCTTTAAGCGCACCACGTCGCCGAACCGGCGCTGCCGCACTCCCTCCTCAATCACTTCCAGCAAGTCGTCGGCTTCCAATTCCTTGATCGCCAGATCAGCATCTCGGGTCACGTGGAAGGGATAAGCTTCCACCACTTCCATCCCGGGGAACAAGACGCCTAGGTTGGCGGCAATCAATTGCTCCAGCCATACGAAGGCCTGCTCGAACCGCTCGGACTTCTTGCGCCGCTTACCGTCGCGCTCCACCGGCACGAGCTGCGGCAGGGTGTCGGGGACCTTGACCCGGGCGAAGTGCTCGCCACCCTTGTGGTCGCGGATTAACACCGCCAAATTGAGGCTGAGATTCGAAATGTGAGGAAACGGTCTGCCGGGATCGAAGGCCAGCGGGGTCAAAACCGGAAACACCACTTCGGCGAAGAACCGGTTGACGCTTTCCAGTTGCTTAGCGTCGAGCGCGGCGAAGTCCAGGATCCGGATGCCTTCGGCCTCGAGCGCCGGCATCAGCTCATCCCGCAGGCAGAGATGGCAATCATTCAAAAGCTTCTTCACCTCGCGGCGGATGGCCTGCAACTGGGCCGCAGGGCTCATTCCGTCCGGACCGAATTCGACGATTCCGGCGTCCAACTGGGCTACCAGACCCGCCACCCGCACCATAAAAAATTCGTCCAGGTTCGATCCGACAATGGAAAGAAACTTCACCCGCTCCAGCAGCGGATTGCTGCGGTCCAGAGCTTCTTCCAGCACGCGCCGCTGGAAGGCCAGCAGGCTCAGTTCGCGATTGATGTAAAGAGATGGGTCGGACAGGTCCCGCTTCGGCGCGGCGTCGGCTGGCTTCTTGGCGGCGACGGGCATGTTCAGTGTCTACCAGAGTAACGCGGAAAAGCTCTCGCTCACCGCCATTCCAGCGAGTTCAGCATCCCGCTGTACACGGGCGCCAGGTCCCTTTCCACCGATTGAGGCGTAATTAAGATCAGATACGCCAGTCCCTGCGGGCGCGCCGTGGTGATCACCGTGTCGATTTCGGTCTGGCCGCGAAACGGCGACGGTCCCAGCAGCCGCGCACGGATGGCCGGCTGCCCCCGCAGGGTGACCCGCTCGCTGCGCTCTACGCGGGCGCCGGGATTGTTCTTGACGATCTGTTCGAGCAGAGCGTCCGTGTCACGCTCAAGGTCCACTCGGCCGGACGGAGAGCGGCTCAGGTTGACAATGACGCCCATCCCGATCAACGCCTGCCCGTCGGCGCTTTGCCCCACGCCTTCCGGCGGCGCGATGGTCACCTCCGCCGACTGCCGGCCGGCGTAGACTTGCCAGTTGGCCGGGTGGCGGATGCGAAAGTAAGAGGTTTCGTAATCCTTCAGCGTCGCCGCCGGCCGTGGAATTTGGGTGAGGTCCGCCGCTGCCGCCTTCACTTTTTTCGGCGCGGGAGGCAGTTGCGCCACAATCTGTTTGGCGCGGGCGAACTGGCCCGTGTTGGCGTTGTATTCGCGCGGGGGCAACAGCCGGATCTCTTCCTCCACCGCTTTTACCCGATTGCCGGGGTTGGGATGGCTGGATAGAAACTGGGGAATCCGTTGCCCGCCTTCGGCTTCCAGTTTCTCGAAGAATCGCGCCATTTCCATGGGATTGTACCCCGCCCGCGACATGATGCGCGCGCCGAGCAGGTCCGCGTCGCGCTCGGCGCTGCGCGAGTACTTGAGCAACAACGAGTTCGCGCCCAGGCCAATGCCCAACTGCGCCAGTTGGCCCAGCATCCCGCCTCCGGAACCGGCCAAAGCCCCCGCCAGCAACGCCGGCAACTGAATCAGATTGGCGCGCGACACCTGATTGGTGCCATGCCGCAGCGCCACGTGCGAGATTTCATGGGCCAGAACTCCGGCCAGTTGCGCCTCATTGTCGGCGGCTTTGATCAAGCCCGTGTGAACGAACATCGGCCCGCCCGGCAGGGCGAAGGCGTTGATCGTATCATCGTGCACCACCCGCATCGAGTAGGGGTAGTTGTCCGCTTCCGGTTGCGTCCACAGTTTCCGCGCCAGGTTTTCCACATAGCGGGAGAGTTCCGGGTTATTCACGATGACGTACTCTTTGGCGATTTGTTCGGCCGCCTCCTTGCCGAGTTGGATGTCTTGCTCCTTGGAAAACAAATTGAAGCCCGGCCTCAGCTCCCGCGGGCGCTGCTCGGCGGCCACCGCCGCCAGTGACGCCAGTAAAACGCTTAGGACCAGCCGTTTCCGCATCGTTCCTTCCTCCTTTTCTTCGATGTTCGCACG
>Ga0272446_1006233_pt1 | contig 12586 bp, 10 predicted proteins | sample YNPCB0061_FD_194587 | JGI IMG/M metagenome (GOLD analysis project Ga0272446, IMG submission 194587) | Hot spring microbial mat communities from Yellowstone National Park, WY, United States - YNP-CB-006-1 | ecosystem: Environmental > Aquatic > Thermal springs > Hot (42-90C) > Sediment | place... | reverse complement strand
GCAACGGGGGAGAGGGAGCTGGAGCGGTTCTGCGCTTTCCTCTCCCCTCTGGGGAGAGGGTTAGGGTGAGGGGGGGAGTGAATGATTACGTTCCGTTTCGCCCCGCCGGATCAGGGCAGATTGCTCTTCAGGTTGACCGGTTTCGCTTCGTTGATGTGCGTCCCCTTGTCTCCCTTGACCAGGACGCCGGCATGATCATAAAAGTTGTACTCCCCGTTCTTGCCCCCGTGGTCCACCAGCAGGTCCTCCTTTTCGTACACCAGGCTGAGGATGTCGCGCCGGCAGAATTCGTAATCCGGCGTGAGCTGAATGGCCAGGGTGGGACAGGCCTCTTCACAAAAGCCACAATAGATGCAGCGGGCAAAGTTGATCCGAAACCACCTGGCGTAGCGGCGCCCGTCCTCTCGTTCGGCCGACTCCATGGAAATGCAGCTCACCGGGCAGACGGCGGAACAGAGGTAGCAGGCCACGCAACGCTCGTCACCGTCGGGGTCGCGGGTGAGGATGATGCGCGCGCGCGAGCGGGACGGCAACGGACGCTTATACTCGGGGTACTCCTCGGTGATGGGCTTGCGGAAAAGATGCTTCAGCGTCACCCAGTAGGCGCTGACCAGCCCTTTCAGCCCATCGCTGAAAGTCTTGATGATGTGCACGCCGTCGTCCGCCATATTACCCCTTCATGCTCGCAGCCACAACATCACGCCGCCGCTTATGACAATGTTCACTAAGCTCAGGGGGACCAATATCTTCCAGCTGAAATGCATCAACTGATCGTAGCGCAGCCGCGGCAGGGTCGCCCGGGTCCAGATCAGAAAAAACGGGACCAGCATGGTTTTCAACAGCAGCCACACCACGGGAGGCAGAAACGGGCCGCGCCAGCCGCCAAGGAAGAACACCGCGACCAATGCGCCAAGCACGATCATGTGGACGTATTCACCCAAAAAGAACAGCGCAAAGCGCATGCCGCTGTATTCCGTGTGGTAGCCGGCGTTCAATTCGTTTTCGGCCTCCGGCAGATCGAACGGCAGCCGCTTGGATTCAGCGACCGCACTGATGATGAAAATGCTGAAGGCGACCGGCTGCAACAATGCAAAGGGGTAGCGGGACTGGGCATTGACAATGTCCACCAGGCTGAACGAGCCGGCCAGCATGACCACCGGCACGAGAGACAGCCCCAGCGGCAGCTCGTAGCTGATCATCTGCGCCGCGCCGCGAATCGCTCCCAGCAGACTGTATTTGGAGTTGGAAGCCCAACCGCCGAGGGCCACGCCGTAAACGCTCAGGGAAGCCAGGGCCAGCACATAGAGCAGGCCGACATTGAAGTCGCAGATGACCATGGGGATGGTTCGCCCCCAAACGGTCACATCTCGGGCAAAGGGAACCACCGCAGCGATCAGAATGGCGATGGTTGCGACCACTGCCGGAGCATACTTAAAGATGAAGCGGTCGGCCCCGGCCGGAATGATGTCTTCTTTGAGCAGCATTTTGATGCCGTCGGCCAGCGGCTGCCAGATGCCAAAGGGTCCCACCCGATTGGGTCCGTAGCGAATCTGCAGTCGCCCGAGCAGCTTGCGCTCGATCAAAATCAGATAAGCCGCCAGCCCCAGCACAATCGCCAACAGCACGGCTATCTTAATCAGCAGCAATAGGAAACCTAACAACCACATGGCTTCATTCCCGGGTCTGTTTCACCTTCAGTGATTGCCGCGTTAGCACGGGAAAGCATCCGGCAACAAATAGTCCTCCAAAACCGGACTTCAACAGTCATTGCCGCGCAGCCGGAAATCCAGGAGAAACCGGGAGCTGACCTGGATTCCCCCCAGAAGCATGCGGGAATGACAGCCATCGATTTGAACATTGCCGCCGGTCCCCAAGCTCCTGCTTGCCGCTGGTTTGCCGCTGGTTCCCAAGCCTCCGCTGGTTCCCAAGCTCCTGCTTGGGAACCCCAAAGACCCCATTCCGCACCACATTTCATTCCGCTGCACCTTATCCGGCCTCATGCCGTGCGGATTTGTCAGCCACAATCTGTTCGACCGATATAACCACTGGATATTGAGCGGATTTCTGCCAGTCCAACCGCCGGTGTCGAGGCAGCAGCAAAACTCCACGCGCCATATTCTCCGCAACCTGCAGCGGGAGCTTCACTTCACCCTTTTCCAGCCGGATGGAGATGCGCTGACCATCCTGCAGCCCCAGCCTGCTCGCATCCACCGGGTGCATGCTGGCTTTGGGTTCGACTTCGACCTGCTGGATGATTTCTGAATAGGAGGCCAGCTCCTCGGTGCCAAACGTCCAGTCGACGGCAAGGACTTGCAACTGGTCCGCCGGCAAATCTCTAGGGCTGAAGCTCGTTTCCGCGGCAAACTCCAGCCCGGCAGCCTTTTCCGGTAGAACACGGATGCCCTCAGCTGCCAGGGGAGACGGCTTTTGTTCGGGATCGAGCCCAAGGTCCCCGGCAATGATCGGCCACGGATCTTGACCGTTGCCTTTTTCCTCTGCCAGCGTGAGTCTTGCAGTCAGGTCCGCCAGCACTTCCCAGGCCGCCCGCGGCTCGCCCCCAGGTATTCCGGTGCCGTAAACGCGAGGAGGGTGGCCCTGATTGCTCACCTGCCAAATGGGCACGCCCACCTGATGGATCGGCCCGGCCACCTGCAGCCGTCCTTCCTGGTTGATGAAAGTCGAGCGCGTTTCAAACAGGGTCTTGGTTGGAAGAAAAATATGCGCCTTTTCGGCCATCCTGGATGGCAGATAATCCATGGCCAAGATACAGTCCAACTTGCCGAGGGCCTTTTCCAGCCTCGCGCGGTCGGGAAAATGCCGGAAAGGATCGCTTTCAACCACCACCAGCGCTTTCACCGCTCCTTCCTCGATGGCCTCAAGGGTGCGCTCAAAAGACCCCGTCGCCGCTGAATCGTAGTGCGCCGCGGCGAATGCATCGGCCCCGGGCAAAACATAAAACAGCCCGGCATGTTCCCCGCCCGCCCGCAGCAGCGCTGCCAGGTCGGCCGCCAGGGATATTGTCGCGTCGGAGACGATATCGGTGCCACAAATCAGGATCGGCCGTCGGCTCCTTTGCAGGTGAGGCAAAAAGGCGGCCAGCTTCTCCCGGTCGGCGTCATCGAAGGGGTAATTGGACGGCAGCCGGTCATAAAATTCCAGGGCGGCAGCACCAACACCAGCAGCGCTGTCTCTGCGCAAAGCCGCTTTGACCAGCCCGCCAAGGCAGTCGTTCAGCTGCGCCGGCGGTGCGGCGAAATGGGTAAAAGCGAACGGTAACGTCACCGGCCGCGGGTCGATCACGGCTATTGCCGCGTCTTTGCGCCAGGCCTGGCGCATGGCAAGGGCCAGCATCGGGGCTTCAGCGATCGGGTCCACCCCAACCGCAACAATGCAATCGGCGCTTTCCACCTCGCGCAAAGAAACGGCAAGGGTCCGGTCCAGCCTCCCGACAGCCTGCCGCACATTGTTTTTCTGAGCATCCGTGAAGAAGTAATCCGCGTGCTGGCAGCGCATGGCCGCGATCAGCCGGTTCAACATCGCCAGGGTTTCGACGCTACACCGAGGAGAGCCCAGGACCGCTACCGCCTCCGGCGCATACCGGCTCAACCCGTTGCTGGCCGCGTCCAACGCCGCATCCCAGGTCACGCTCCGACCATCCACCCGCGGGGTGCGCGGCCGCTCAGGATGGCCGGCGTAGGCAAAACCGTAACGGCCCCGATCACAGATGAAATAGCCGTTCACGGCTTCGTTCAGGCGCGCTTCCTGCCGCACCACCTCCCGATAGCGGGCGCCGGCGACGGTGTTGCAGCCAAGCGAGCAGTGGATGCAAAGCGATGGCCCCCGCTCGAGGTCCCACCTTCTCGCTTTGAACCGCGCCGGCTTGTCGGTGTACACGCCGGTCGGACAAAGGTCAACCAGGTTGCCGGAGAAGGGGCTCTCCAACACTCCGTCCTCGAAGCGGCCGAAATAAACCTTGTTGGCGATCTGCAGCACGCCGAGGTCGCGGTAACCGCAAAACTCCTGATAATAGCGGACACAGCGGTAGCATTGGATGCAGCGGTTCATTTCGTGCTGCACCAAAGCGCCCAGGTACTGGTCCCGATAGGTGCGCTTTGGGCCGAGATAGCGCCGCAACCCGTGGCCGCCCGAAACCGTCATGTCCTGCAGCAGGCAGTGCCCGCCCTCATCGCACACCGGGCAGTCGTGGGGGTGATTGAGCATCAGCCACTCGATGACATGCCGGCGAAAATCCACCACCTCACCATCCGTGGTCGACACCACCATGCCGTCCTGCGCCTCGATCATGCAGCTCATCTGCACCCCCGCCAGGGGCCCGCGCAGGACCTTCACCGCGCACATGCGGCAGGCACCCACCGAACCCAACCCGTGGTGATAGCAAAACCGCGGGACCATGATTCCCAGTCGCTCGGCGGCCTCAATCACCTTGGTCCCCGGAGGGACTTCGATTTCCCGATCATCGATAAGCAGACGCGGCATGGCTTCTTGTATGACTCGCTATTTGAACGGGCATTTCCGCTGCCGGATATGCTCGCGCACTTCCTCTTCAAAAAAGGTCAGCAGGCTTTCCACCGGACAGGTCGCCCCGGGCGCCAGCGCACAATAAGCGTTCCACAGATGTTGAGACATGCTGCGAAGCTGTGGAATGTATTCCTCTTTTCCCTCCCCGTACTCGATGCGTTCGAGCAGGTCCCGCATGTAGGGCAGCCCTTCCCGACAGGGGGTGCACCAGCCGCAGGATTCCCGGGCAAAAAACTGCATCAGGTTCAAGGTCACTTTCACCAGGCAGGTCTTGTGATCAAACACCATGATCGCCGCCGTTCCCAGCCGGTGACCGATGGCTTTGAGCGAATCGAAATCCATCGGCACGTGGTAGTGCTCAGGGGTGAGATAGCGGGTGGAAGCGCCCCCCGGCAGACAAGCCTTGAACTCGGAACCGGGCAGCATGCCGCCGCAATGCTCCTCGATGATTTCACTGAGGCGCACGCCCATGGGCAGTTCCACGCACCCCGGCCGGTTCACCTTGCCGCTGATGCAGTAGAGCTTGGTGCCGGCGGCCGATTCGGTCGCCGCCAGGCTTTTGAACCAGGCGGCGCCGTTTCTCATGATGTGCGGCACAAACGCCAGGGTTTCCACATTGTTGACCACCGTGGGCTGGCCGAAAAGCCCTTTCACGGTCGGATAGGGCGGCGGCTTCATGGGGTTGGGGCGTTTGCCCATGATGGCGTTGAGGATGGCGGTTCCCTCGCCGCAGATGTAGCGCCCGCCGCTGCGGTGCACCACGATGTCGAAGCAAAAGCCGCTGCCCAAAATGTTGTCGCCCAAAAACCCCGCCTGTCGGGCTACTTCGATCTCCCTTTCAAGAATCACCGCACAGCTTTCGTAGGACGGCCGCACAAAGATGAAGCCCTTTTTGGCCGAAACGGCGTAACCCGTTATGATGATGCCTTCGATAACGGTGTGCGGGTCCGCGTGGATGAGCACCCGGTCCTTGAAGGTGCCCGGCTCCATCTCATCGGAGTTGACCACGATGTAACGGGGAAATGGAGCGTCATCCGGCACCAGCGCCCACTTTTTGCCGGCTGGAAAGCCGGCCCCGCCGCGCCCCAGAAGATTGGCTTCCGCCACCTGCTGGATCACGTCCTGCCGCGATTTGCTTTGCAGGACTGCCCTCAGGGCTTCGTAGCCGCCGCTCCGCCGATATTCCTCGAGGGTGGCGATGCGGTCCGGCTTGCGGTTTTGAAAGAGGACCTGTGGATACATTTTCTCTTAGCAGCCAGGCTTCAGGAGTCAGGAGTCAGAATTGCTCTCAAAAGTCATCTCCATCACGAGGACTTCGCCTCCGCAATCAACTTATCCAAAATTTCATCGATTTTTTGTTTGGTCAAGTAGCCGTACACCTTGCGGTTGATCAGCATGGCCGGAGCGCGGTCGCAATAGCCGATGCAGCATGCCGGGAGCAGGGTGAAGAGGCCGTCGGCGGTGGTTTCGCCCATGCCGATCTGGAGCCGCGCGCACAGATGGTCGCGAATCGTTTCGTAGTCATTGATGAGGCACATGGCGCTGTCGCAGAGCTGTATCACGTAACGACCGACCGGCTCACGAAAAATGAAGTCATAAAAGGTGGCCAGCTCCTCCAGTTCCAGCGGCGTCATGCCGAGCAGCCCGGCAGCTTCCTTCATGGCTTCGTCGCTCATGTAGCCATAGTGCTTCTGAATCTCACACATGACGTCAATGGCTTTCTCGCGGGGATGCTCGGCTTGCGCTATTTGCTGGAGGAGAGACTCTCGCAGGGCATCGAAAAGCATGGCGGCATTTTCCTATCGATCGACGTCGGGCATGATGAAATCAACCGAGCCGATCACCGCCGCAAAATCGGGAATGGTCCTTCCCACCACCATTTGCGGGATGGCCTGCAGATTGGCGAAGGCGGGTGTGCGGATACGCATGCGGTAGGCCATGTTGAGGCCGTCACTGACCACATAGTAGCCCTGCTCGCCGCGCGCCATTTCGGTGGCGTGGTAGGCCTCGCCGACCGGCATCTTCGGCCCTCGGGTGGAGTTGATGAAATGATGGATGAGGCTTTCGATGTCCTGCAGGGTGTCTTCCTTCCGGGGCAGCGAGTAGCGGTAGTCATCGGTGATGTAGCGACCCGGCGGCATGCCCGCGGCCGCCTGCTGAATGATGCGAAGGCTTTGCCGCATCTCTTCCAGCCGCACCAGGTAGCGGGCGAAACAGTCCCCGCCGGAGGCGGTGGGCACCTCGAATTGAAAGGCCTCATAGGCGGCGTACGGGACCTTTTTGCGCAGGTCCCACTCGAGGCCGGTGGCCCGCAGGTTGGGCCCGCTCACCCCCCACTCCATGGCGTCCTGCCGCGACAAGCAGCCCACCCCTTTGGTTCGGGCTTGAAAAATGGGGTTTCTGGTGAGCAGCGCGTCATATTCCTTGAGGCGGGCGGGAAAAATCCTGACAAACTGGTCAACCATCTCCTTCCAGCCCTCCGGCAGGTCGGCCGCCACCCCGCCGATGCGAAACCAGGCCGGATGCAGGCGGGCACCGGTTATCAGCTCGATAATGTCCAAAATCATCTCGCGTTCGCGAAAGGTGTAGAACGTGGCGCTCATCATGCCGATGTCGTGGGCGAATGTCCCCAGCCACAGGAGATGATTGCTCAGCCGGAACAACTCGGCAATCATCACCCGGATGTATTGGGCCCGGTCCGGGACTTTGATGCCGGCAAGGGTTTCCACCGATTCCAGGTAAGTCAAGTTGTTTGCGGCCCCGCTCAGGTAGTCGACCCGGTCGGTGTAAGGGATGAACTGGTGCCACGACTGACGTTCGCCGATTTTTTCGGCGCCCCGGTGGTGGTAGCCGATATCGATGTCCATGTTGGTGATTTCCTCGCCCCGCAGCGCAAGGATGAAGCGCACCACCCCGTGGGTGCCAAAATGATGAGGACCGTAGTTGAGCACGAATTCATGGTCGTCTTCACCGGCCCGGAGATGTTGGAGCGCATCGAGGGGCTGACGGGTGCGGGCGTCTGCGTGGAGGTAGGGCGGCATTTCCGTCGCCCGCCCTGGATGAGATTTGCGCAGCGGATGGCCCTGCCAGTCGTGCGGCATGATCAGGCGGCGCAGGTCGGGATGCCCCTCGAAGCGGACGCCGAACATGTCAAACACTTCCCGTTCATACCACGAAGCGGAAGGCCAAATGTCGACGACGCTGGCGGCGGAGGGCTGCTGCCCGGCAAGGGGGACCTTCAGACGCAGGCGGCTAGCGTCGTCAAAAGAGAGCAGGTGGTAGACCAGGGTGAAATCGGCGGGCTGCAGCAGGTCGCCGGCTGCTCGCTGTGGGACCTGCGCCTCGAGACCCGCGCCGCTGTTGGGCAGGTCGCGGTAGGGACGCCGGTCGCGCCTTGCCGATTCGTCAATGGCGGTTAGGTCTTCCAGCCGCAGGAACTTCGGCGTCGAGTGGTCCTTTAAAAAACCGAGCACGTCCTTCACCCGCCCTGCACTCACTTCATAGGCCGGCATATCGGAGGTGTGCGGCACCGGTCTCACCGCTTCGCCAAAGCGAGAGGTGAGCGCTGCGGCCAGCGAGCGGTCGGTTTCGGTCAACTCGATACGGGCGGCCGGCGGGGTCCACATCACATCCGAGCGGCTTCCCCAGAAATTGGGCGGGGTAACCGACGTCCCGCGCAGCGGCGTGCCGTCATAGCCGGGCCCACGGGCGTCGCGCGACTTGGTTTCGCCGGGGACCAGCAGCGGCCGGGTGGTCCCCTGGCTGCCGCCGCCAAGATGGAAAACGGCGCGCGCGGGTCTTTCTTCCGCCGCGATCTTTTCCTGCAGCATCACCAGGCCCTGCAACAGCGCTTCCGGCCGCGGCGGGCAGCCCGGCACATAGACGTCCACCGGCAGAATCTGGTCGACTCCCTGCACCACGCTGTAGACATCGTACATGCCGCCGCAGTTGGAGCAGGACCCCATGGACATGACCCACTTGGGCTCCGCCATCTGCTCGTAGAGGCGCAGCAAAGGAGGCGTCATTTTTTTGAAGATGGTACCCGAGGTGATCAGCAAATCCGCCTGGCGAGGAGACGCCCGCAGGACTTCCGAACCGAAGCGGGCAATGTCGTAGCGCGAGGTGAAGGCTGTCGACATCTCGATGAAACAGCACGACAGGCCGAAAAAAAACGGCCAAACGCTGTTTTTGCGCGACCAGTTGATGATGATGTCGGCCGTGTTCAGCAGCAGGCTCTCAGATGCCGCTATTTCCCCTGGACCGCCGGTCCCCAATCCAGTCCTCCCTTGATCCAGATGTACACCAGGCTGATGAGTAGAATAATGATGAAAAAGGACATCTGCAGCCAGCCAAGCCAGCCGAGTTGATCGAAGGCTACGGCCCAGGAGAATATGAAGGCCGCTTCCACGTCGAAGATGAGAAAAAAAGTCGCCACCAGGTAGAACGGCACGGGATATCGAAATCGAGCCGAACCCGTGGGAATGACGCCGCTCTCATAAGCTCGCAGCTTTTCCGGGGTGTCGTTCTTGACCCCGAGCCGGCTGGTGAGGACCAGCAGCACGGTCATCAGCAGGAACACCACCAGGGCAAACACCGCAAGGCTAAAAATCCCCGGTTCCCAGGGCGACATGAAAGGACTCGGAGGACTGGAAAAATCAGACATTGCCCCGTATCTCAGTAAGGTTCGGTCCACTATCGGGAGCGGCTTCTCGCAATGAATTGGAAGCCGCGTTGCAACCCCATTGAAACTAACAATACCGGTTTAAATGTCAAGCAATTCATTGGGGGCAGCTCTGACAGGCGCTTCCACTCGCCTCGATGTCCTGCCCGAACAACCGCAAGCCAGCAGGCAACCGGCCCCTTGCACGCCGCACAGCTTGCTCTTCGCTCTAAGCTCTTCACTTTCTTCTCAAAAAGCTGCTATATTCTCCCGGCAAGTGAAAAACGGGCAACCTTGTCGATTGCCTGCTAACCACCGTGCCCTGGCGGGCACAACCAAACATGAAAGTGGTTTTTTTGCATTTCACTATTCACCATTCACGATTCACTTTCATTTAAAAGCCGTAAGCCTCAGGGGTACTTGATGCCAAATAATCATTGCAAGCCCAACATTGCCGAAGAATCGGTCGCTGCCGGCCACTCCGATCCTCTCATCAATTTTCTCCACAAGATCATCCGCCATGCCGTGCGGGCGCTGGCGGTGCTGATGGTCCTGGTGATCATCTGGGGCATATGGGATGTGGTCTACGTTCTCTACAAGCAGTTGCTGGAACCACCTTTCCTGCTGCTGAATATCAGCGATATTCTGGCCACCTTTGGCGCCTTCATGGCCGTGCTCATCGCCATTGAAATTTTCCTGAATATTTCTCTGTACCTGCGGCAGGACGTCATCCACGTCAAGCTGGTGGTTGCCACCGCGCTGATGGCCATTGCTCGAAAAGTCATCATTTTCGACTTCAAGACGCTGGAATCGGAATACGTTTGGGCAACGGGAGCTGTGGTGCTGGCCCTGGGAATCACTTATTTCCTCATCAGCAGGGAAGACTATACCTGCCGCATTCCGCCCGACGATAGGACGAATCTGCAAGCGCCCGAATGAACCGTGCTCAGCCCGGCCGCAGCCTTGGAACACCGATGACAGAAGGCTTTCTTGAAAAACTTGCCCGCCCGCAGCCCGATCCCGGTGGCGGGGCCGCTGCCGCTTACGCCGGCCGGCTGGCCCTGGCGCTGCTGGAAAAAGTCGTCCAACTTGAACGCCGGCGCCGACGCCAAGATGCAACCACGATGGGTCGCTGGGCGCGGCTGTTCGCTGCGGCTACCAGCTTGAGTGAAGAATTTTCCAGGCTGCTGGTGGAAGACATCGAAGCTTATGAAAAACTGCAAAAGGCGATGAGCAAAGGCGATCCGGCAGCGCTCTGCGAGGCGGTCGACGCTGCCGTGGAATGCCCCTTGCGGATAATGGCGGGCGCCACCAGGGCGCTGCCGGCAATCATTGAAGCCGGCAGGCACTGCAAAAAACATTTGCTGGCGGACCTGCTGGTGGCTGCCGAACTCCTCGGGGCGGTCATCCAGGGCGCTTTCCACATCGCTTCGGCGAACGTGCCCCTGCTTGCCGACTCCGCAGCGCAGCAGGAATGCCGGACACGTCTCGGCGGAGCGCTGGCTGCCGGCCTCGAATCCCTTGACAGAACCAGGAAAGCGCTCTCAGCCTGCCCGTCGGAATCGCTCCCACCAGACAAAAACCAGCAGAAAACCCACTGATGCAGCCATGACCAGGTAATCCACCGGCTGCAGGCGGCGGCAGCGGCGAGGGACCGGGCGGCCCCGGCTGAACCCGCGCATTTCCATGGCCATGGCGAGCTGCTCGGAGAGCATGAAAGACTGCGCCGTGAGCGGAAAAATGAGCGCTATAAGGTTGCCCATGTTGGTCAGGCGGAAGCGCAGGTCGATCCCCCGCGACATCTGGGCATCCATGATATTGCGTGTCTTTTGCCTCAGCAGAGGGACATAGCGCATGGCCGTCGTCAGGATGAAGCTGAAGGCATAGGGAACATGCAGACTGCGCAGCGCCTCGCTCATCTCTTCCGGGCTGACGCCGCTGAAAAAAAGATAGGAAACGGCAAACAGATTGAACAGTTTGGCGGTAGCCAACAGCGCCTGGGGAAGGTCGAAAGAGAAGTAGACCACGCCCATCACCATGGCCATGGTCGGCCACAGCAGGCGCATCGAACGGGCCCAGCGCTGGGCCTGTCCGCCGGCCAGGATCGCACAGAGAACCAGCGCCGCCTGGATTGCCGCCGTCTCCAGGCGACAGGCAACGGCAACCAGCGCCAGACCGGTGACGCCCAAAACAATGCGAGCTCTTGGATCAAGACCGCGCATGAGCCGCTTCCTTATACTTTTTGGCAAATTCCACACGGAGTGGTTTTTCTGTCCCGCAACAACTGGCAAACAACCCCCCATGCAACTCCATAAAGCTTTCAGGGGGACCGTCGCCCACAATTTTTCCCGCATCGAGAAGCAGCCAGCGGTCCGTAGTCGCGCGGGCGAAGTCGAGATCGTGGGTGACGATCAGCAGGGTGAAACCGAACTGCTCCAGCAGCCTCAAGAAGTCCACCATCGCTTCCCGGAAGCGGCCGTCCTGGCCCACGGTCGGTTCATCGAGGACAACCAGGCCGGGCTTCATGGCAAAAATGGAAGCATAAGCCACCCGCTTCTTTTCCCCTTCGCTCAGCCGATAAGGGGACCGCTCCAGCAGCTCGTTCAGTTCGAATAGATCGCACAGTTCGTGCACCCAGCCATCGTCCAGGCGGCCGACGGCACGCGGGCCGACGGTCAGTTCCTCGCGCACGCGCACTTTGAAAAACTGGTCGTTGGGGTTCTGAAAGGCCAAACCGACCGTGGCGGCAAGCTGATGGGTGCGTTTGCGGCGAAGGTCGGCGCCGGCCACTGTCACGCTGCCCTGGGTCGGCCTCAGCAGCGCATTGCAATGCTTGATGAGAGTGGTTTTGCCAGCCCCGTTGCTGCCGATGATCGCCACCGACTCACCGGCCCTGACGGTGAACGAGACATCCCGCAAAATTTCCTTGCCATCCGCCGCTGCGTGGATTTTATCGAGCTTTAAGATGACCTCATCTTCGGCGCTGCGACGCGGCGTTCGCGGCAGGTAACGGGGAAGCAGTTTTGCCTCCCGCAGCAAAGGCACCGCCCCCTCCGGTCTATCGTCAAAGACCACCGTTCCCCGCGAGAGGACGACACAGCGGGTGGCTTCCCCAAGAAGTCCCTCCAACTTCTGTTCGATGACAACCACCGTTTTCCCGCTGCGATGAATTGCCCTCAGCGCCCGCAAAAGCAGCGTCACGCCGTCACGATCGAGGTCGGCGAAGGGTTCGTCCAGCACCACCACCGCGGGATCAGCGGCCAAGACCGAGGCGATCGCCGCCAGGCGCTTTTCGCCGCCCGACAGGTGCAGGGGCGAGCGATCCAGCAGGTGATCGAGGCGAAGGGCCCTGGCCACCGCTTGCAATCTGGCCTCAACCTGCTCAGC
>Ga0272446_1006232_pt1 | contig 12586 bp, 11 predicted proteins | sample YNPCB0061_FD_194587 | JGI IMG/M metagenome (GOLD analysis project Ga0272446, IMG submission 194587) | Hot spring microbial mat communities from Yellowstone National Park, WY, United States - YNP-CB-006-1 | ecosystem: Environmental > Aquatic > Thermal springs > Hot (42-90C) > Sediment | place... | reverse complement strand
GTTGTCGCGCGCTTTGTGGGTGATTTGCATGCCGGTCCAAAACAGAAAGAAAAACAGCAGGCAAACAGCCAAGATCCCGGCAAAGCCGAGTTCCTCGCCCACCACCGCCAGGATGAAATCGGTGAAGGACTCCGGAAGGTAGAACAGTTTCTGATGACCGGCTCCCAACCCCTTTCCCCACAGTCCCCCGGAGCCAACGGCAATCCATGCCTGGATCAGTTGGTAGCCGGAGTCGAGCGGGTCAGTCCAGGGATTCAGAAAGGCGGTGATCCGTTCCCAGCGATAGGGCACGAGGTACACGAAGCGATAAAACCCCGCGAGTCCAACCGGGGCCAGGGCAATGAGCTGGCGCAGGGGCACGCCGCCGGTGAAGAGCATGATCATGGTCAGCAGGGACAGCATGAAAGTTGTGCCGAAATCCGGTTCGAGCAGCAATAAAACGGCAAACACGCCGCACCAGACCATGTGCGGCAGAAAGCCAACGGCAAATTTTTTGATCCGCTCCTGTTTGGCCGCAAGGGAACTGCTGAGAAATATGATCCAGGCGACTTTGGCAAACTCGGCCGGCTGCAGGTTGAGGCCGCCGAAACCGATCCAGCGCCGGGCGTTGTTGAGCTTCAGCCCGATGCCAGGGACCGCAACCAGCGCCAGGGAAGCCAGCGAGGCCAGCAGGATCAGTCGGGCATAGCTTTTGTACCGGCTATAATGGATCCGGCTGACGGTGGTCATGGTCGCCAGGCCGATAACAATCCAGAGAAACTGCCGCTTGACGTAATAAGCCGCATCGCCGGTTTTCTGAAAGGCCATGACAAAGCTGGCGCTGTAGATCATGACCAAGCCCAATATGATCAGCGCCAGCACTTCAATCCACAGCTGCACGTCCAGAGGCAGCAGCCCTCTGGCGGATTCCGACCCGATCGGGACCGTCAGGCTGTGGCGAGTGGGCGCCAGTTCGGCATTGGAAGTCGTCATTGGGCAACCTGTGCCAGGTGATTGGGAGCAGAATTGGTTTCACGCTGCAGTTTCTGCACCAGCATTTTGAAATGATCGCCGCGCTGCGCATAACTCTGATACTGATCGAAAGAGGAGCAGGCCGGCGAGAGCAGCACCGCGTCGCCGGGCGCTGCCAGCTTTACGGCGGCGGCGAAAGCCTGCGGCAGGTCCTCGAATAGTCGCGTCTCGACTGACCCCGTCAGTTCCTTTACAATTCTTGGTGCCGCCTCGCCAAACACCAGGGCGCCCTTGCCCTTGACACGCAGAGCTTCGGCCAAGGGTGCGTACGACCCCAGTTTGTCGCGCCCGCCTAACAGCAGCCAGACCGAATGGTCGAAATTTTCGAGGGCCTTGAGAACTGCGCCGACGTTGGTCGCTTTCGAGTCGTCGTAAAACCGGATCCCGCGCCAACTGCCCACCCACTCCATGCGGTGTGCCAGCCCGCGGTAGCGATCGATGACATTCTGCATGACCTGCGGAGAAATGTTCAGTGCCGCCCCCGCCAGCGCGGCAGCGAGGATGTTCTCCCGGTTGTGAACGCCCTGCAGCGGCGTGCGCTCGAGGCTCAAACGGAACGGAGCGGCCCCGGGAAAATAGATCAGCGCCTGCTGGTGTTCAACTCGGGCCTGGGCGCTCGTGTCCTTGAGGCTGAACCACACCACCTGACCGGGAATGCTTGACCGTCCCTGCCGGCAGATGGGGTCGTCGCCATTGACGATGGCGACGTCCGCCCCGCTCTGACGGGCAAAAAGGGAGAGCTTGGAAGCGGCGTAGGCGGCAAAGTCCGGGTAGCGATCGAGGTGGTCTTCGGTGATGTTGAGCAACACCCCTACGTCGGGACGAAATTTCGTGGCGGTGTCGAGCTGAAAACTGCTGACTTCCAGCACCAGCAGGTCGGCGCGCTCGCCGGCGAGGACCCAGCTGCTGAGCGGCGTGCCGATATTGCCGCCAACAAAAACCGCGCGGCCGGCCTCCTTGAAAAATTCCCCAATGAGCGAGGTGGTGGTGGTCTTGCCGTTGGTGCCGGTGACCGCCACCACGGGAAGGTGGACCTGGCGCCAGGCCCAATCCAGTTCGCCGACGATCTCGATGCCGCGCCTGGCGGCTTCTTGAACCGGCTCCAGTTCAGGCGGCACTCCAGGGCTGAGAATGATTTCGTTCGCTGTCAGGAAATCGTTGCGGTCATGAGGACCGAGATGAAAGCAGCAGCCTTTCTTTTCCAGTGCGTCGAGTTCTCCGGCAAACTCCGCGCGGCCCCGCAGATCGGCGCCGATGACCTGGTGTCCCTGTTGCAGCAGCAGTTCGCAAACCGCCCTGCCGGAGACGCCCAGTCCGACCACCAGGACTTTCTTGCCGGATTTTGCGGAAGCAGGTTCAGCCATCGAGCAGCCCCTTGACAACTCGTTCCATGGTCATGCCGCGGGAACCTTTCACAAGGATCCAGGAATCCTTGACTGGTCGGGATTTCAGCAGGGCGACAATTTCGTCGTGGTCCTGCGCATGGTGGCAGGCCGACCTGGCCATGCCCGCCTCCTGTGCCCCCTCATCGATGGCCGCGGCGAATTCACCGAGGGTGATCAGCCGGCTGATTCCCAAACCACCGATTTGGCGCCCTAGGTCCCGGTGCAGCTTGCGGCTCTCGGGACCGAGCTCGCGCATCTCGCCCAAAACGGCGATGACCGGACTTTTGTGGCTCGCCTCGAGGGTCGCTCGCACGGCGGCCAGCATCGACATGGGATTGGCGTTGTAAGTGTCGTCGACCAGGACGTTGCCGTTTGGCAGTTGCCGCAGCTCCATTCGCTGCTGCACCGCTCGATGGCGGGAAAGCCCCTCGCTGATGGTTTCCGCTGAATGGCCCATGCCGTAAGCTAGCGCAGCGGCAGCCAGGGCGTTTTGCACCTGGTGCGCGCCGAGGATGGCGGCGCGGATGACAAGCCGTTTCCCCTCGAGGTTGATGGGAAACACACTGGCGCCGCCGTCGAACGTGATCGGTCCGGCGAGGTGCACCGCAACCCCTGCATCATGCATCGAGTAGCTCAAGGTGCGGGCTTTCAGGCCGGTGGCAAAAGCGCGCAGCCGTTCATCGTCATGATTGATAACTGCCAGTTGATCTTGCCCGAGGCTTTCCAGCAATTTGCCTTTTTCCGCCAGGATATGTTCGGGCGACTGCAGCCCCTGCAGATGAGCGGGGTGGATGTTCGTCACCAGGCCGACCGTGGGTTGGGTGATCTCCACCAACCGCTGCATTTCACCAAAGACATTGATGCCCATCTCGATCACCGCCGCCTGATGGCTTTCATTCATGGACAGCAGCGTGAGCGGCGCACCGATGAGATTGTTCAGGTTGCCGGTGTTCTTGAGTACCGACTGATTGATGCCAAGGATGGCGGCGATCATCTCTTTGGTGCTGGTTTTCCCGTTGCTGCCGGTAATGCCGACCACGGGAATCGAATATTGCCGGCGCAGATAGCGAGCCAGCTCTCCCAGGGCATAAAGCGTGTCGGGCGTTTTTATGACGGCCGTGCCAGCGGGAATGCCGTGGTTTGCGTCAACTCTTGCCAGCAGCAGCGCGCATGCCTGTTTGGCGACTGCTTGCGGGATGAAGTCGTGACCGTCATGGTTTTCCCCCGGCAGGGCCACAAAACAGTCGCCCGCTTTGATGCTGCGCGTGTCCGTGCAGATGGCGCCGACCAGGCTGTCAGCAGCTCCTTGCAACAGCTCGCCCCGGGTGGCTTCAACCAGTTTTGCGACGGTCCACTGCATGATCTTCACTTCCCCTTTGAACCGATCAGTCCCGCTCCCATTTTCTCCACGAAATCCCTGACCACCGCGCGATCATCAAACGAGATGGTGCGCTCGGCGAGGATCTGGTAAGTTTCGTGGCCTTTTCCGCCGATAAAGATCAAGTCTCCGGCGGCGGCCAGGGATAGGGCCAGTTCGATGGCTTTCTTCCTATTTGGCTGAATGAAGTAGCCGCGCCTGTCAGGCGTCGGTGTTTCTTCTGAAATCGGTTGCAGGCCCGCCGCCAGTACCCCCGGCTCGATATCGCGGATGATTGCTTCGGGCTTCTCACTGCGCGGATTGTCGCTGGTCAAAATCACCAGGTCCCCCAGGCGGGCACCGACTTCACCCATAATCGGTCGTTTGCCGCGATCGCGGTCGCCGCCGCAGCCAAACACCACGATCAGCCGCCCCCGAGTCATTTCCTTTAGACAGGTGAGGCTCTTTTCCATGGCATCGGGTGTGTGCGCGAAATCCACAATAACTTCGAAACCGAGTTGCTCCGGGATGGGAACTCGTTGCAGGCGTCCATCCACGTATCGCACCCGCTCCAGGCCGGCCGCAATGGCCTCCCGGGGAATATCCAGCGCCAGCGCACTGGTTGCGGCAGCCAGGAGGTTGTAGAGATTGAGACTCCCCAGCAGTGCCGAACGGACCTTTAGCGCACCCCTGGGGGTAGCCAGTTCAGCCCGGATTTCCGTGGTGGTGAGTTCGGCGGAGCGGACCCATACCGTTGCATCCTGGTGATGCAGAGAATAACTCCAGGCATCCCTGCCAACCATCTTCAGCAGACGCTCGCCGAAGGGGTCGTCGCGATTGACCACCGCCGCCGAAAACCCGGATGGGTGCTGCAAATGTTCCGTGAACAAAAGCCCCTTGGCGGCGAAGTACTGTTCCATGTCATGGTGAAAATCCAGATGGTCCTGGGATAAATTGGTGAAAATCGCCGACTGGAATTGCAGTCCCTCCACTCGACCGAGGCTCAGGGCATGGGAAGAAACTTCCATGACCACGTGCGTCACGCCGTCCTGACGCATCAGGTGGAATAAGCGGTTCAGCTCCAACGGATCGGGGGTCGTCAAAGGGGCTTTGTGCGCAGTGTTTGCCCAGCGATAGGCGAGCGTCCCGATCACGCCCACGGAACAACCGCCTTGCTGCAAGATGTTCTCCAGGAGCAGGCTGGTCGTGGTCTTGCCATTGGTCCCGGTGATCCCAATGAGGTGCAGGTGTTCCGCCGGGTGTTCGTAGAAATTGGCCGCCAGGGTTGCCAGCGCCTTGCGACTGTCGCTCACCAGCACCTGGTGGGTCGGCAAGCCGTTCAGCACGGCGTGTTGGGTCAGGACCGCTCGAGCCCCGCGCGTGACCGCCTCGGCGATGAACTGATGGCCGTCCTGCCGAGCGCCCGGCAGGGCAATGAACAGGTCTCCCTCCCGGACTTTGCGGCTGTCCTGGGCAAGGCCGTCGATGGCGACGTTCAGATCACCGCGAGTTTGAAGCACTTCGACATTTTGCAGCAGTGACTGCAGACTTTTACTCATATCTTTTTCCACTGACTCCCAGGGTTGTGGGAGTGTCGTTTTCACTCAAAATCAATCGAACTGTGGTGTCGGAGTCGAGCGGGGTCCCCTCCGGCGGCATTTGCTCGATGACCCTGCCGCTCCCTTGAAACTCCGTTTTCACTCCCAGCGCTTCCAGTTTTAACAGCGCCGCTTTGAGGCTCAACCCGATTACGTTCGGCACCAGGTTCAGGTCCAGACTGCAGGCAGTTGCGGCCTCGCCACCGCGGGCCGCTCCCCCGTTTTTGCCGTCACTCACCAGGCAGACCTTCGGGGGGGGCGCATCGTCACCCGTTGGAGGAACGCCCAGATAAGGCAGTGCCTTGGCCGCAATGCCGCGAAAAATGGGTGCGGCCACCACTCCTCCGTAGATGGCCCCATGCGGTTCGTGAATGACCACGGTGATCACCAGTCGGGGGTCGTTTGCCGGAATGAAGCCGGTAAAGATCGATGTGTATTTGCCGGTCGCATAACCACCGGTTTCGGGATTGACGACCTGGGCCGTGCCGGTTTTCCCCGCTGCCGAATAGCCGGGGGGCGCCGCCTGGATGCCCGTGCCGCCTTCCTCGGTGACCGATTTCATCATGTCACGGACCTGGTCGGCGGTTTTTTTCTGGATGATGCGCCTGCTGGCTGTGCTGGCGAACTGTCGGACCGGCTTGCCACTGGCATCAACCACTTCCCTGGCGATCAACGGCTGACCATATAACCCACCATTGGCAATGGCTGCAACCGCCATCGACAGCTGCAGTGCGGTCACCCCGATGGCCTGCCCAAAGCCGGTGACGGCCAGGTCCATGGGACGCCACTTTTCCCAGGGTCGGACAATGCCCTTTGCCTCTCCCGGCAATCCGACGCCGGTGGCGGCGCCGAACCCAAAGTTGGCGATGTGTTTGGCGTAGCGTTCACTGCCCAGCTGCAGAGCAATTTTACTGGCGGCTATATTGCTCGAGTATTTGATGACCTCCGGGATAGTCAGCCAGCCGTGAGGGTGAACGTCATCGATGGTGTGCCGCGCCAACTGAAACTTGCCGTTCTCGCAAAATATTTTGTCCCTGAGCTTGATGGCCCCCTCCTCAAGGGCCGCTGTCACCAGGAAAACCTTGAAGGTCGAACCCGGTTCAAACGCGTCCGTAATCGCCCGATTGCGCCACAAATCGGCGCTGGTTTTGTCTTTTTGATTGGGATCGAAATAGGGCCAGTTGGCCACTGCCAGCACTTCGAAAGTCGTGGGATCGATCACCACCACTTCGCCGGCGGAGGCGCTGTAGCGGCTGGCGCCTTTCTCCAGTTCAATTTCGGTAATGTATTGCAGGTAGGCGTCCAGGGTGAGGCGCAGTCCTTTTTCTTCAACCGGTTCCGGCGGTGGCGAGTTGCGCAGCCACAAATCTCTTCTCAGGCCGTCGCGCAGGCACGCTTTGACGATGTCGTTGCCTGCCAGCAGAGGATCATACGCCTTTTCAACCCCTTCCAGCCCCTTGCCGTCAAGGCCAACAAATCCCAGCACCTGCCCCGCCACCTGGCGAAAGGGGTAAAAGCGATGATATTCGCTGATCGAATATATTCCCGGTTCCTCCAGGGCTTCCACCGCCAGCGCCTGCTTGTCGGTGAGGCGGCGTTTGAGCCAGATGAAGCGCTTGTTGCTGGAAAGCTTTTCTTCCAGGGCGGCAGAGGGTTCGCCAAGGATTTTCGAGAGTTTGACGGCAGCCTTCTTGGGGTCCTTCAAATATTTACTGTCGGCATAAAGGGACGGTTGAAGAACGGAAAAGGCCATCATGCGGCCTTGGCTATCGTATATGGAACCGCGGTAACTGGGTATGTTGAGCTTGGCTTCGGCTTGTGCCCGTGATCGCTCCAACCAGAGTGAGTGGTCCATCACCTGGAGCATGAAAGCTTTGTACAGTATGCCGATGAAGCATGCGCTCACCACAGTCTTGATCAAAATGCAGCAGAACCGAAAACGCGTGCTCATGCAGTTGTCGCCCTTGGGCTTTTCCATGGCAGCCCCTTGTTAGGATTCCTGCGGTTCAACGCAAAATTAATTTTTGATTCGGCTTGGGCGCTGCTAAACCATGTTTTTCATTTCCAAGCTTTTCCAGATAGCTGGGATCGCAAAGCTGAGACCATTCCAGGCGCAGCTTTCGACTGACCGTGAGCAATCGCTCCTGTTCTGCCTGCAGGCTGGCAAGCTTATAGCCGTCCTGTACGAAATGGATGTGGAGCCAGACATTGGTGATCGCCAGAGAAAGCATCGTTGCCCCCAAGGCGCCTGCCAAGACGAGCCATCTGCGGAACGAACGCTGCACGGGCGACAGTTTGCCTCTCTCCTGGCCGCCGGTTGATTCTGTTTCCATTTGACGCTCTCCTACACTGCGCCTGGGGAATCTCTTCACAGTGGAGCAGCTGGTGCTGTCAGAGTTTTCTAATGGCTCGGAGCTTGGCGCTTCTCGCTCGCGGGTTGATCTCGACTGCCGCTGCAGTCGGTCTAAGAGGTTTTCTGGTCAATAGCTCCACCAACGGTTGCCCCCCGCACTGGCAGACGGGGGCGCTTTGCGGACAGCGGCAACTCCTTGCCCAAGTCCTGAATTGGTCCTTGACCATGCGGTCTTCGAGGGAGTGAAACGAAACCACGCACAACCGGCCGCCGGATTTGAGAACATCCAAAATTCTCGCCAAAAACCGGCTGAGTGCTTCCAGCTCTCGATTCACAGCTATCCTCAGGGCTTGAAAAGTCCTGGTTGCCGGATGAATTCTCCTGCTGTCATGGGTCTTTGGTGTCGCTTTGGCGATCAATCCGGCGAGCTCCAAAGTCCCCGAAATGGGCCTCCGTTTGCGCTGATCAACAATTGCTCTGGCGATGCGGCGGGCCCATTTTTCCTCCCCGAAATTGAAGATGAGGTCGGCCAGTTCGCCTTCCGCCATCGTATTAACCAAATCCGCCGCGGTTTGACTGAGGCTCTGGTCCATGCGCATGTCCAAAGGGCCGTCATGCATGAAGCTAAAACCGCGTTGGGAATCTTCCAGTTGAAAACTGGACACCCCCAGGTCGATCACCACGCCATCCACCGGACCGAGTCCGCGCCCCTGCAGCGCCAGCGGGAGGTCGGCAAAACTGGCTCGTTCCACGTAGACCCGTTCTCCGTAGGGTCGCAGTCGCTCCGAGACCCGCTCAATGGCTTCAGCGTCCCAATCCAGCGCCAGCAAAACACCATTTGGCTCAGTCCTCTGCAGAATTGCCTCCGCATAGCCTCCTCCCCCCGCTGTGCCATCGACATATAGCCCGCCGGAGTGGCAACTGAGGAGCTGCAAGACCTCTTCTTGCATCACCGGGACGTGTCCGCGACATTCCGGATTCGCCATGTAGGATTAAAGTCCGATTTCGGCTATATAGCTTGCGATTTGCTGATAATGCTCCGCGTCCCACTCCATCTGCTGGTCCCAGATTTCCTTGCTCCAGATTTCGAAGCGGGTGAGCATCCCGGCAATCAGTATTTCTTGATCTAATTTCGCTCGTTCGCGCAGTACAGGAGGAATAAGGATTCTACCTTGGTTATCAAACTCAGATTCAACCGCGCTCGAGATAAAAAAACGCATGAATGCGCGCTGTTCGGGTTGAACCTGAGAAAATTCCAACACCTTTGTCTCGATTTTCTCCCAAATCTCCGGTGGATATGCCACCAGACATTTCTCCATTACGGTGATGATCAGAGCATCCGTGTAATGATTTTGCAGGACATCTCGAAGTTTGGTGGGAATGCGCAGCCGCCCCTTGGCATCAAGCCGGTTGATGTACTGCCCACGAAAGTACGGCTTGCCCAGAATACCCACTTTTGCCCCCTTTAACCCACTTATTACCACTAGAGGGCACTCTAAACGCCACAATTGGCATTGTCAAATCAAAAAATGGGCTTCAAGGCAGATTTGAGATTTTTTTTGACAGGTAATGATCGGTTTGCAGGAAAATGTCACAGATTTCAGATCACGCCTGGTCCTCTTCTGCAATCCAAAGCCTCAGCCAGGTGATGCTTTTGCCTTTGAGGCCGATGATATTGAAACGGCAACGGTTGATCGTGACCTCATCTTCAAGGCGTGCAATGCGCCCCAGTTCTTTAATGACCAGCCCGGCCACGGTGCGCACCTCACCCTCCGGCAAATCGAGCTGCAGGCGGCGATTCAAATCGCGAATCAGGACCTTGCCTCTGACTAAAAAGGAGCCGTCGGCCAACTGTTCGACCTCGCTGTCCAGTCGGTCATATTCATCTTCAATTTCGCCGACGATCTCCTCGAGAATGTCCTCCATCGTCAGCAGTCCCACCACATTGCCGTATTCGTCCACCACAAAGCTCAAATGCGAGCGTCTTTTCTGAAATGCCGCGAACTGCTGTCGAATCGAGCGCAGCTCGGGGATGAAGTGCGGTTTGCGCAAAACCTGACGGAGCGAAAAGGCCTCATTTTGGGCTTGCTGCAACAGGTCGCGCACATGAATGAAGCCGATGATATCCGTTGGCGACTGCTCATACACGGGATAGCGCGAAAACTGTGAACTTTTCACTTTGTCGAGCACCTCCGCATAGCTGCATTCAGCAGCAAGGGACACTGCCTCCCGGATCGGCACCATGATGTCACCGACCGTCGTTCGCTCCAGCATGAGCACACCCAGCAGCATGTTTTGTTTGTCCTTTTCAAGGGCGCCTTCGTCCCCGCTGACCTCGATCAGGCTCTCGATTTCCTCGGCGGTGAACTGCTGGGCCACACCGCTGCGCTGCAGGCCAAACAGCTTGATGATGGATTGCGAGACGATGGAGAGGAGGTGCACGATCGGGTAAAATATTTTGATACAGGCTGAAATGATCGGCGCTATGAACAACGAAATTTTATCCGAATGGTAGGCGGCTGCCGTCTTGGGGGTTATTTCACCAAAGATGAGCAGAAAAAGAGTGATGACAAAGGTGGCGTAGAAAACGCCGCTTTCTCCCACCAGGCGAAGGGCGATGGCGGTGCCGATGGCGGAAACTGCCACGTTGACCAGGTTGTTGCAGAGCAGCAGAGTGCCCAGCAGCCTCGCCGGGCGTTCCAGGATATTTTGCACCAACTGGGCGCGGCGGTCCTTTTTTGCTAGGTGGCGGATGCGCAAGTGATTGGTCGCCGTCAGGGCGGTTTCGGAGCCCGAAAAGAACGCTGAAATCATCAGCAAGACAATCAATGCGAGGGTGCTGAGCACCCAGTTGTCAACCATTGCCGATCCTTTCCGTTGGTCTGCTCTTGGTCTTGAGGATTATTGCCGTGAATAGCGAAAAAGCTGATAGTGCAAGGCAAAATAACACATTTTTGTTTGCAGAACAGTGTGGGCTTGTGCTAGTTGATAAGAGTGGCTTGCGGGATGCCTTCGAGGGTATTTCGCCAAACCACTAAAGAGCCTCTGCGAGACCCTTAGGCCTTCCTTCCAAAAAGCAGAGGCTTCTTTATTTTCGGGCTCTAGCAAGAGGCGACAGATATGCACCCGGATGACGAGAAGATACTGAAGCTGGCCAAAGAGGTGATCATCAAATTCATCGAGTTGGGCAGGATTTCTCCCACTAATTTCGAGGAGCACTTCAGGGGCATCTTTTGGGCCATGAAGAATACGGTTGTCGACGCGCGGTTTGCCGACCTCGATCAGCACGCCCCTGCCGGCGACGAAGTGGAGTAACGACTTTCCCGGGCCTGCTGCCTATTTCTCGGAGGGGGGAGCAAGCAACTCATGCCCCCCTCCGGGATGAACAATTGCGCCGTTTATGGTCAGTGCGCCCGGAGAAAGCTAGGCGGCAACTTTTTCCAGGTACTCAAAAATATCTTTGACGGTCCGGATATTTTCCGCATCCTCGTCGGGAATTTCCAGATCAAAAGCCTCTTCCAACGCCATGACCAGCTCCACCACATCGAGTGAGTCCGCGCCCAGGTCATCCACCACATTTGCTTCCGGCGTGATGATGTCCTTTTCCACGCCAAGCTGATTGGCGATGATGTCAATGATCTTGCTTTGCATTTGAGCCTTGTCCATGTCATTCCTCCTGAATTCTCATTGCTGTCTATTGTTCACAAATCCATAAAAGAGCACTTCCATCACTGTCGGCAGCTCGTTCACCAGCGGGTAGCTGCAATCCTGAACCAGCCATTTTTGGATGACCCCGTGAATGAACCCCATCACTCCGAAAAACACCGTCTGGAAATCCACATCCTTGAGGATTCCTGCATGGCTGGCTTCACGGATTTTGCGTTTCAAAACGGGGATGCGCCTCATCACCTTTTTGACATAGAGCTCCTGCACCTGATCGGCCAAGTCAAGGCGCTCCTGCAGGATCAGCCGGTAGAGCCGCTTGTTGTGGTCAAAAAAGGTGAAGTAGACGCGGACGTATTTGCTGATCATGGTGAGAACATCGTCCTGACCATCCAACACGGCCTGGGCCTCCCGTTCCAGCTGGCCGAGACGGGAGGCTATGATCTCGTTGAAGAGCGCGCCTTTGTTGGCAAAATATCGGTACAGCGTCCCCTTGCCGACACCCGCCCGTTCCGCAATTTCATCGACTGTTGCCAGGTGAAAGCCTTTTTCGTAAAAGAGATCCAGGGCGGCGTTGAGGATTTTTTCCCGGGTTGAGTGCTTACTGCTCGATCTCGCTTCCTCGACCGAGTCGGCATCCAGAATCAAGCGCTCCACCACAGTCGGATAAAGCTCCTCAGGCTTGAGGCCCCGCTTTTGCGCCAACAGTTTCAGCCCTGCAAGCAGTTTGGCAAGTGGCAATCGGGAGGCGATGGCCCCCTGTTTGTAATAATCGCGCAACACCAGGGCGCATTCTGCCAGTTCGTCCACCAGGTCGAGCTTGGAGCAGGTCGCGAGGTGCTGTTCCACCAGTTGTGCGACCGTTTCCGGTTCGGCCTCTTCCTGTATCAGCTTTCTAAGCTTCTTGACCGGCGCTGAAGCGCTCTTTTCCCGCATCCCTGGACTGCCCTTTCCTTTCTGTCTTGACGGACTGGTCAGTCATAAACCATAGGAGATTTGCAAAGTCAAGCACAGATCTGTCCGGGGCCGGCGCAAAAACCCCTGATTAGTGGGCTTTATGGCACACTTCCCCTGTGGCGTCATTGACGGAGACCTAATTTCAGCGATTCTACTGGTAACTCTTTGTCATTCCGGCGAAAGCCGGAATCCAGTGGGTTGAGCTACTTTTCTGGATGCCGGCTTTCGCCGGCATGACGGGGTGCATTTCGCCGAAATCAAA
>Ga0272446_1006231_pt1 | contig 12587 bp, 10 predicted proteins | sample YNPCB0061_FD_194587 | JGI IMG/M metagenome (GOLD analysis project Ga0272446, IMG submission 194587) | Hot spring microbial mat communities from Yellowstone National Park, WY, United States - YNP-CB-006-1 | ecosystem: Environmental > Aquatic > Thermal springs > Hot (42-90C) > Sediment | place... | reverse complement strand
CAGCGCCTCGAGGAGACGGCGCTGCTGTTTGCGGGCGCGCACGCCGAGGCGGCGCGCCTCATGACGACGATCGCGCGGCGGCTGCGCACGATCGGCGACGCGGCGCTCCTGGCGGAGGAGCCGTTCCTGCGCACCCTCGTCGAGCGCGGCGCGGCGCCACTGACGGGCGCACCGCCGACGCCGCTCTAGCTCAGCCCTCGTCGTCGTGGGCGATCACCAGCGGGTGGAGCTCACGGTCCTCCTCGTTCATCCGCGTCCACAGCGTCCCGAGCATCGCCTGGCTCTCGGCGATGAACTGGTCCGGCGCGTCGGCGATCGCCGCGCCCGTCCAGCGGTCGCGGTAGGCGGTGAACTCCTCCTGGAGGTTGCCGCGCGTCTCGAGGTAGCGGTTGGCGAGGGCGCGCAGCGTCTCGTCGCTGTGCTGCACGAGCTTCGGGTAGAACGAGCGGTCCTCCATCGCCAGGTGCACCTGGAGCGTGCCCGAGAGCTCGAGGAGCGCCCGTCGCGCGGCGTGCGGATCGGCGACGAGGCGCTGCGGATCGAGGCAGCCCATGAGCCGCGTCGCCACCTTCATGAGATCGCGGTGCTGGCGCGAGAGGTTCCCGACGACCGTCTTCACGGGAGACGGTACGCCTGGGCGGCGCGAACGGATCGCTACGGCGCGATCCCGAGGTACGCCTTCATGTGGCGCACCGCCGGGTCGAACAGCGCCGCGCCGTACTGCGCGCGCGCGAGGTAGTAGCGCAGCGCCGGGCGGCGCGCGACGTAGGCGGCGTCGTTGGCGAGCGGGCGCAGCTTGTCGACGGCCTCGTCGGGGAGGTCGGCCTTGTAGAGCACGTACCCGAGGAGGAGCGCGAGGTCGGCGCCGGCGTCGTCGACCCACTTCTCGGGCCAGCCCCGCAGCGCGACGAGGGCGTGGGCCCAGGCGTGCACCCGCACCGCGCGCTCGACGGCGAGGTAGTCCTTGGCGACCTTGGCGGCGTCGGCCTCGGTGGCGCCTTCGGGGAGCCGCGGCGGCTCGAGGCCGCCGAGGCCGATGGGGTCGTCGGCGGCCGGCGACGGGGTCAGCGCGACCTCCGGATCCTCCGACGAGCGCACGCCGAACGACGCCACCAGCCGCGCGATGGGCGTGTCCGCGGGCGCGCCGTCGCGCCGGGCGCGCGCCACGAAGTGCTCGGCGCGCTGTCGGCGCCCGTGGCGGAGGAGCGCCTCGGCGAGGCGCAGCTCGGTCTGCCAGCGCGCGTCGCCCGACGGCAGCTTGAGGTCGCGGTCGAAGCGGCCGTAGGGCCACTCGGCGGCGTAGACCCGCGTGAGGTAGGGATCGCTGACCCGCGTCGAGCCGAGGAGGTCGCGCGGCGCCGCGAACTCGATGCGCGCGTTGTCGTCGGTGTTGAGCGGCGCGCCGGCGGTGAAGGCGGGGATCTCGCGCGGTACGAGGAGCAGCTGCGCCGCGATGTCCTCGGCGGAGGTGACGCCGCCGCGCTTCAGCTCGGCGGCGAGCACCGGGTGGCCGAAGTTCTTCGCCAGCCGCTCGAGGTCGAGGCCGAGCGGGTGGTTGGCGGCGACCATGATCACGTCGGAGGAGAGGTCCTCGGCGGCGAAGACGTAGGTGTAGGGGAACACCTCGGCGAACGAGCGGAGGATGGTCTTGATGTTGGGCGGCGTCATCTCGTAGAGCTGCGCCCATTGACAGAAAACCCCGTCGTCGGCGAGGCGCGCGCGGGCGAGCTTCCAGTAGTCGACGGTGAAGAGGTTGGAGACGCCGGTGATCCAGGGGTTCGACGGCTCCGAGACGATGACGTCGTACTTGGGCTCGTCGGGGCGCTGCGAGAGGAAGTTGCGCCCGTCGCCGACGATGATGCGGACCCTGTCGTTCTTCTCGGGGTGGTGGTTGTAGTCGCCGAACCAGCGCACGCCCGCCTCGACGACGGCGGGCTCGAGCTCGACGACGTCGGCGTGGCCGATGGGGAACTGCGTGACGGCGCCGACGGTGACGCCGGAGCCGAAGCCGATCACCGCGACGCGCGGGGGCTTGTCGAGCGCCGTCGGGTGGACGACGAGCGGCATGAGGCCGACCATGATCTGCGTCGCCATGTCGTCGCCGTTCGAGGCGTCGACCTTGCCGTTGTTCTTGAGGGCGACGGTCCGGTTCCAGCGCTCGACGCTGACGGTGGTGGCGATGCCGTCCTTGTAGTACTCGAGGATCGGCGTGGCCCAGCGCTGCGACTCGATGATGTCCTTGGCGATCGAGACGCGGAAGAGGCCCGCCGAGAAGTGGACCAGGCTCCAGCGCGGCAGGAGCGCGATCGCGGCGGCGGCGACGAGCGGGGTGGCGACGGCGGTGATCACGCGGCGGCGCGTGGGGCGCTCGCCGGCGAACAGCACCAGCGCCGCGCCGAGGAGGACGGTGACGACGGCGAAGAGGCCGAGCCCGCGCTGGAGGCCGAGGACCGGCAGGACCACGAAGCCGGCGGCGAACGAGCCGACGATGGCGCCGAGCGTGTTCACCGAGTAGGCGACGCCGACGTCGTGGCCGATGACGTCGCGCGCGCGGGCGACGACGCGCACGGTGAGCGGGAAGACCGCGCCCATGAGCAGCGTCGCCGGGAGGATGGCGATGGCGGCCAATAAGAATTGACAAAAAAGGATGCCGTCGACGCTGAGGGTGTTGCCGCGGAGGAGCGCCAGGAAGGCGGCGGGGAGCTTGTCGATGACGACGTAGGAGAAGCCGATGGCGGCGGCGGTGAGGAGGTGCACGGCGCCGAGCCAGGCGAGCGGCAGGCGCGCGCGCTCGACGAGGCGGGCGGTGATCGCGGCGCCGACGGCGAGGCCGACGAGGAAGGCGAGGAGGATGAGCGTGAAGCCGTACACCGACGAGCCGATGACGATGGCCAGCGCGCGCGTCCAGAGGACCTGGTAGACCATCGCCACGGCGCCGGAGATGCCGAAGGCGACGAGGGCGAGGCGGCGCTCGCGCGGGGTGGCGTCGGGGCGCGCGGGGGGCGACTCCTCGACGGGGGCGGCGGCGTCGAGCGAGAGCGCGTCGTCGGGCGAGGCGGCGGCGCGCGGGCGGCGCAGCGACGCGAGGAGGACGAGCGCGGCGAGGCCGAGGTCGGTGATGGCGGCGGCGTGGCTGGTGGCGGTGACGCCGAGGCGCGGCAGGAGGACGAAGCCGCCGAGGAAGGCGCCGACGACGGCGCCGAAGGTGTTGACGGCGTACAGCGTGCCGACGGCGCGGCCGATGCGCCCCGCGCCCTCGGTGGTGACCGTGGCGTGGCGCGAGAGGATGGGCAGCGTTGCGCCCATCAGCGTCGTCGGGATGAAGAGGAGCAGCGTCGCGGCGAGGAAGCGTCCGAGCGAGAGCAGCAGCTCCCGCTCGCCGAACAGGTGGAAGAGGCCGGCGTTGAGGCGCGGGTAGGTCGAGATCACCCACGGCAACGCCAGCGCGTAGAGGCCGACGCCCGCCTCGGCGAGCGCGTAGGCGACGAGCGGGCGCTTCAGCTTGTCGGCGTAGCGGCCGCCCACGCGCGAGCCGAGCGCGAGGCCGCCCATGAACACCGAGAGCACCGTCGAGAGCGCCAGCGTCGTCGAGCCGAACACGAGCGTCAGCTCGCGGGTCCACACCTCCTCGAGGACCAGGCCGGCGGCGCCTGAGAAAAAGAAGCAGATGAGTGCCAGCAAAGCGGCCGAAGCCTAATCCGAAGCCGACAAAACCCAAGCGTCGAAACGTGATCTGGGTCCTGGCGCGCCGCGTTGTCTGTCGTGCATGCTTCAGGCAACCCGGGCAGCGAGCGCCCGGTCGAAGACGGAGTGACCCTGTCCGTGACCTGGCCGATGTCGCCCACCCGACCCGCGAGCCCCGCCGAGGAGCCCCTCGGCGGTGAGGCGGAGGCGTCGTCCCCGTCGGGGACCGCCTCCGTCGCGGCGTCGTCGGCGACCGCCGCGCGCATCGGCGCGGCGCGCGCGGCCGAGGGGCTCGCCGACGAGGCCATCGTCCGCGGCTGCCAGGCGGGAGATCGCGCCGCGATGCACGCCTTCTACGCGCGCTATCAGCGCCGCGTCTTCGGGCTGATCGCGCGGATCTGCGGCGCGCAGGAGGCCGAGGAGCTGACCCAGGAGGTCTTTCTCCGCGCCTTCCGCGCCATCGACCGCTTCCGCGGCGACGCGCAGCTCTCGACGTGGATGTACCGCCTGGCGGTGAACGCCGCGCTCTCGCACGCCGGCCGCACCATGGCGCGCGACAAGAAGCGGCGCGTGGTCACCGACGAGGAGATGGCGCAGCTCCCGGCGCCGGCGGCGGGGGAGGGCGACCCGCGGCTGCGCCAGCACCTCGAGCGCGCGCTCGGGGAGCTGCCCGCCGGGTACCGCGCGGTCATCGTCCTGCACGACGTCGAGGGGCTGCAGCACGACGAGATCGCCGAGATCCTCGGCTGCCGCGTGGGCACCTCGAAGTCGCAGCTCCACAAGGCGCGCGCGCAGATGCGGAAGAAGCTCGAGGCGCTGGCCATCGGGCCGGGGGGCGCGACGTGAGCTGCCGGGTGATCGACACCGCAGAGCTCTCGGCCCACCTCGACGGCGATCTGCCGGCCGCGCGCGCGCGCACCGTCGCTGCGCACGTCGAAGGGTGCGCCGCCTGCCGCGAGGAGCTCGCCGCGTTGGGGGCGATGCGCGCCGCGCTCTCGGCCGCGCCCGCGCCGACGCCTCCCCCCGTCGAGGAGGGCTGGGCCGCGCTCTCCGCCGCCGTCGCCGCCACCTCCGCCGAGAAGGCGCGCCGCCGGGCGCGCTTCGCCTGGGCGCGCCGCCTCTTCGGCGTGCGCCTCGGGCCGATGCGCCTCGGGCCGGTGCTCGCCGCCGCGGTGGTGGCGCTGATCGTCGTCGGGGCGCTGCGCTGGCGTCGCCCGGCGCCGGTGCCGTCCGACGACGCGATCATCGCGCAGGCCGAGGACGAGTTCCGCCTCGCCGAGGCGCACTACCAGCGCGCGCTCGAGCGCCTGACGACGATCACCGAGCGCTCGCGCCCGACCTGGTCCGAGCAGCGGCGCCGCGCGTTCGACGCGGCGCGCGCCGAGCTGGAGACCGCCGTCGAGAGCTGCCGCAAGGTCGCGCGCGCCAACCCCGCCGACGGCGCGGCGCAGGAGCTCCTCTTCGCCGCCTACCGCAAGCAGATCGCCTTCGTCGAGGACGCGCTCTTCGTCGACGAGGGCGGCGCCGTGCGCGACGACGGCAGCGCGCCCGCGCGGCCGCGCCGGAGGGCGCGCTGATGCGCGTCGACCTCCGGCTGGTCGCGACGGCGTCGGCGTTCGTCGTCGCCTCCTTCGTCACGCTCCATCCGATGGGCGCCGAGGCCGCGCCGCCCGGCGGCGAGGTCGAGGTCAACATCGCCTACGTCCCGGCCGTCGGGGCCGAGCACCTCGTCATCGAGCAGCCGCTCGGGCGCGTCACCCTGCGCGCCTGGGATCGCCCCGAGGTGAAGATCGTCGCGCGCAAGCAGGCGCCGACGAGCGCGACCCTCGATCGGCTGAAGGTGAACGTCGAGATCAAGGACGGCACGGTGCGCGTCCGGACCGGCGTCCGCGTCGGGGAGACCTTCCGTGCGCTGCCGCCGCCGGCCGCCGCGCGCGCCGCGGGCTCGACGGAGGTGGGGGCGCCGCTCGGCATCGATCTGACGATCGACGCCCCGCGCTCGGTGGTGTTGAACGCGCGCACCTGGGCCGGCGACGTCGACGCCAGCGGCTTCCGCGCCGGGGCCGAGCTCTCGTCGGCGTCGGGCGAGGTGCGGGCGAGCGACATCGAGGGGCGCGTGCGGACCAACGCGCTGCGCGGGCGGCAGCAGCTGCGCGCCATCCGCGGCGACGTCGAGGCCGACGGCGTGACCGGCGACCTCGAGCTCGTCGAGATCGACGGCCAGCTGGTGGTGGCGCGCGTCGTCGAGGGGCAGATCACCGCGCGCGAGGTGCGCTCACCGACGGTGCGCCTGCTCACGACGGCGGGCGGCATCGTGCTCGTCGGGACGCTGCGCCTGGGCGCGAAGATCGAGCTGGCCACGCACGACGGGGACATCCGCGTGGCGCTGCGCCCGTCGCCGTTCACGCTGCACGCGCGCGCCCTCGAGGGCGTGGTGCGCTCGGCCTTCCCGCTGGCGCTCACCCCGACGTCGGCGCCGGCGATGGTCGCGCCGCAGCCGCGCCTCGACGGCGCTCACCGCGGCGGCGGGGCCACGCTCGAGCTGACCACCTTCCACGGCTCGATCACGCTCGACGCCGAGCCGGCGTCGACGAAGTAGCGCTGCTCAGCTCTTGCCGCGGCCTTTGTCCTTGGCGCGCTGCTCGAGCGTGAGCAGCACGTCGACGGCGTGCTCCAGCGTCTCGAGCCGCCCGGTGAGCGAGTAGTAGTACGACTCCTCGACGGGCGCGATGGCCTCGAGCGCCTCGGCGAGCGGCTCCATCATCGACGACTTCGTCGAGAACGACCCGTCCCACCCGTCGAGCTCGCCGCCGTGCAGCGCCTCCGCCGCCATCCCGGCCGGGTTGAAGCGCAGCACCACCGGCTCGAGCTCGAACGACCACTCCGTCGGGTCCTCGCCCGCCTGCGCCCACTTCCCGCCGAAGCGCGCGCGCGCGACCTCGCCGAAGTAGGCCCCCAGCGCCGCCGCCGCGAGCTGCAGCACCTCCGTCGACAGCTCGCCGGTCTCGCGCGTCTTCTGGATGTAGTGATCGACGAAGGCGAGCGAGTCGGTCGACCCGTCGAGCTCGACGCCCAGCACCCTCCGCACGTAGTCGCGCGCGGCCCCGGCGAAGGTGGCGATCGTCGTCGGGGGGGCGGTCATCTCGCTCATCGGATCACGCAGCTTGCCCACTCGGCCCTCCCGGCGCAAGGGAAGCGCGGTATCATGGCAATCTCATGCCACTCTCCGTCTACGCCGGAGCGACCGCCCGTACCCGACGCGAGCCCGTGGCCTACCTGTGCCCGTGCGGGAACCGCTTCCGCGCCGAGGTCCATCGCGCGGTCGACGTCGCCGCCGACCCGACGCTCGTCGACGCGCTCAGCGACGGCAGGCTGAACGCGGTGCGCTGCCCGGCGTGCGCGGCCGAGGCCGTGGTCCAGGTGTCGATCGTCGTGCACGACCCCGAGCGGCGCCGCCTGATCCTCGCGCTGCCCGACGGCCTGCGCCACCGCGAGCTCGACGAGCTGGCGCAGCTCTTCACGGCGCTCGCCGCCGATCGCGAGGCGGCGCCGGACTACGTCCTCCGCCCGTCGGTGGCTGTCGGCGCCGCCGCGCTGCGGGCGGCCCTCTCCGACGAGACCGCGGCGCCCGCGCCCGTCGCCGTCGAGGAGCGCGTCGCCGAGCGGCCGCTCGCCGCCGAGCAGCCGGAGCAGCGCGCCAGCAACGCCGCCGCCGTCGCGCTCGCCGTCGCCGCGACCTCCGGGCCCAAGCGCGATCCCGAGGGCACCAACCCGCGCGCTCCGCTCCCCTTCGAGGACATCCCCACCGCCGTCGAGCCGCCGCGCGCCCGCGTCGCCGTCCCTGACCCGAAGAAGGCGCTCGTCGATCGCTGGATCGCCGGCCGCGAGGGCCCCACCGCCTTCCTGGTCGACGACGAGGTCTACGTCTGCGCCTCGGTGTCGCCGGCGACGCTCGAGGCGCTCGTCGGTGGCGAGCTCGAGCTGCGCGTGCAGCTCCACCGCATGCCGACCTACCCGATCCTCGCGCTGATGCTCCTCGGCCCGCCGCCGACGACCGCCGGCGACGGCATCGAGCCCTCGGGGCGCCGCGCGGGCATGCGCGCCTCCGACGAGCATCGCGCGTTCCTCGTGCCGCTCGACGTGGCGCGGGCCGCGCACCGCGTGGTCCTCGACGAGCTCGGCCGCCGCGCCGCGGTCACCGTCGAGCTCTACGACACGCAGTACCTCCCGGTGGTGAGCCACCGCGCCGTGGCGCCGCTCGAAGAGAACGTGCGCCGCCTGGTCCTCGAGGCCAAGGACACCCTCGATCGCCTGGCGCCGCCGGTGCGCAGCTTCGAGCGCGCGCGCGCCGCGCTCTTCCACCCCACCTACGACCGCCTCGGCCGGACCCCGATCCACGTCCCGCTCGACGACGCCGAGCTCGCCGCGATGGAGCGCCCGAGCGCGGTCCTCGGCGCGCTCGCCGCCGTCGGCCGCTGGTCCGAGCCGTCGGCGGAGGCCTACCTCGTCGAGATTCGCTCGATCCCGCTCGAGCGCTGGCGCCAGGCGCGCGCCCGCGTGATCGAGCGCGCCATCGAGCTCGGGCTGTGGGTCTCGCGCTCGCTGCTCGAGCGCGCCTCGCGCGACGGCCTCACCCTCGACGGGCGGCCGCCTCCGTCGTGGAGCGAGCTGTTGGCGTCGTCGCTGCGCCGCTTCGCCGAGGTCTCGGCGCGGCGCAAGCCGAACGATCTCTCGGCGGCGGAGGAGGCCGAGAACTGGGAGCGGCTCCTCCACGAGTGCGCGCAGGCCGGCGTCCCCATCGACGACACCGCCAAGCGGCTGCAGCAGGCGGCGGCGCGGCGCGCCCGCGCGACGACGACGGGGGCGGGTGTCGATCTCCGCGCGATGGAGACCACCGAGCTGGTGGCGCTCCTCGAGCGCAAGGAGCTGCGGCGCGAGGCGGCGATCGTCCTGTGCGAGCGGGGCGACACCACCACGCTGCCGGCGCTCTTCTCGACGATCCGCAAGATGCCGCGCGCCGAGGCCAATCTGGTGCTGCCGTCGGTGACGACCTTCGGCGCCGCCGCCGAGCGCTATCTCCTCGACGGGCTGCGCTCGAAGAAGTCCTACGTGCGGCAGGGCTGCGCGCTGGCGCTCGGGGTGCTGCACTCGCCCCAGGGCGTCGAGGCGCTCGCCCAGCTGCTCGTCTTCGAGCCGACCGAGATCTGGTCGGAGGTCGCGCGCGCCCTCGGCGACGTCGGTGCGCCGGCGGTGCAGCCGCTCGTGGCGCTGCTCCGCGACGCGCTCGCGCAGCCGGCCGAAGCGGGCGACGAGCGGCGCGCGCGCATCGTCGGCGCGCTGGCGATCGAGAAGCTCGCCGAGGGGCGCACTCCCGTCGCTGCCGAGGCGCGCCGCGGGCTCGCGCTGGTCCCCGACATCCGCGCCGCCGACGAGGTGGTGCGCCCGAGCGCGCTCGCCGCGAGCGGGACGAAGGAGGCCGCGCCGCCGCCCGAGGTCACGGTGGTGCGCGGCTTCTCGCGCCGCTTCTACGAGGCGCTGTCCGAGGGCGCGGGCGCGCGCGAGCTCGACGCGCAGGAGCTCGAGGAGGTGGTCGAGCTCGAGGCCGACGCCGAGGCCGACGCCGAGGTCGACGAGGAGGTGCAGGACCTCTCCGAGCTGGCCCAGCTCGCCGACGACTACACCCCGGCGGCGGGCCGCGCGGCGCCGGCGCCGCGCCTGCAGGATCTCGACGACGTCGACACCGGCCAGCACCGCTCGCCGCCGCCGCGCGAGCGTCGCGGCTCGGGGACGAGCTCGGCCGCGATCGGCGCCAAGACGCCGGGCACCGCCTCGCGCGCCTCCTATTCGACCTCGGGCGCGATCGGCGACAGCGGGCCCAAGCCGGCCCCGCGTCCGTCGGCGAAAGCGCAGTCCGAGAAGTCGTCGGACGCAGGCAAGAAAAAGGACGACACCGCGCCCACTCCACGGTCGAGCTTGCCGGGGGAGGGCCGCTGACGCTACTCTCGCGAGAGCGGCTTCCCTGATGCGAATCGGCATCTTTTCCGATACCCACGCCAACGTCGAGGCGCTCACCGCCGTCCTCGGTGCGTTCGAGCGCGAGCAGCCCGGCATCGATCGCTTCGTGTGCCTCGGCGACACCGTCGGCTACGGCGCGAGCCCGAACGAGTGCTGCGACCTCGTGCGCAAGGTTGCGGCCTTCACCATCCTCGGCAACCACGACGCCGCCGTCGCGGGGCGGATGGACTACTCGTACTACTACGACGCCGCTCGGCAGGCGCTCGACCTCCACGCGTCGATGCTCACGCCCGAGAACATGGCCTGGCTGAAGACGCTGCCCTACGAGGTCCGCGACGGGCACATCAGCTTCTGTCACGGCTCGCCGGTGAACATCGAGGAGTTCGACTACATCTTCGCGCCCGAGCAGGCGGCGCGCTGCCTGCCCGAGTGGGATCGCCTCGCCGACGTGACCTTCATCGGCCACTCGCACCTCTGCAAGTCGTTCGCGCTCTCGCCCAACGACGTGCACGAGGTGGTGGCGCAGAAGTTCGAGCTGCGCCCCGGGCTCAAGTACATCATCAGCGTCGGCTCCGTCGGGCAGCCGCGCGACTACGACAACCGCGCCAGCTACACGATCTACGACAGCGACACGCGCGTCTTCGAGTTCAAGCGCGTCGCCTACGACATCGACGCCGCCGCGCAGAAGATCTTCTCGATGAAGCTCGAGCAGAACTTCGGCCGCCGCCTCTTCATCGGCGTCTGACGATGTCGAAGCGCGCCACCGTCCTCGGGGTGCTGTCGATCGTCTTCGGCCTCCTGACGGTGTCGTACACGCTCCTCAACCTGCTCGTGTTCCAGTCGCTCATGCGGAACATCACCGCCATCGGGCCGACCGATCCGCAGCAGGTGCCGTTCCTCGCCGCGGCGAACGAGCTCTTCGACGCCCAGCGGCCGCTGATGGTCGCGATGGGCGTACCCTTCGTGGTGATGTCGATCGCGCTCACCGTCGTCGGCGTGGGGCTCTACCGTCGGCGCGCGTGGGGGCGCACTGGCGCGGTCGCGTGGGGGTGGCTGGCGCTGGTGGTGCTCGTCGGGATCATCGTCGCCAACATCGTGTGGCTGCACCCCGAGATGGCGCGCCTCTCGGCGGAGATCTACGCCAAGCACCACGTCGAGGCGCCGGTCTCGTCGGAGGCGACGCAGCTCGTCGGCACCGTCGGGACCTTCTGCTTCTACGCGCCGTTCCCGCTCGTGCTGCTCGCGCTGCTCGCGCCGAAGCGCAACGCCGCGCTCTTCAGCTAGCGCGGCCTGATGTCCCGATTCGCCTCGGCAGCGAACGTCCTCGGAGCGCTGTCGATGGTGTCGGGGGCGCTGACGGCGATCGTCGCAACCTGGTACTCCGCCCTGCGGTCGCGAATGTGGGGCTGGGACACCGCCGCCCTGATCGTCGCCGTCGTGGCGGCGATGTCGGTCGTGCTCGTGGTCATCGGCGTGGGGCTCTCTCGTGGGCGCGCCTGGGGGCGCGTGAGCGCTCTCCTCTGGGCGATGTGCGCGCTGGCGGTGGTCGTCGCGCTCGGCGTCTACAACGTCATCGGCTTCCGCGACTCGTTGGCCTTCCCGACGACGTTCGGGCGGCGGTCGGGCGTCGACGGACTGGCGGTGGCGAACCTCTGCCTCGCGCCGTACCCCGTCGTGCTGCTCGTGATGCTCGGGCCGAAGAGGGCGCGCGCTCTGTTCAGCTAGGGCGGCGCGCGACGACGGGCGCCGCGGCCGTCGGCTTCGGCGGCGCCGGCGGCGGCAGGACCAGCGCGGGGGCGCGCTTGAGACGGGCGCGGAGCTGCTCGATGCGCGCCTTCCAGGCGTCGTCCATCCCGCGGCGCGGTGCCGGCAGCAGCGCCGCGAGCTGGGCCGCCTCGTCGGCGCTGAGCTCCTCGGGGAGCTTGCCGAAGTAGCGGTCGGCCGCCTCGGTGATGCCGTAGACGCCCGGCCCGAGCTCGACGACGTTCAGGTAGAGCTCGAGGACGCGCCGCTTGTCGACGAGCTGCTCGAGGCGCCAGGTGAGGACCGCCTCCTCGAGCTTGCGCGCCCAGGTGCGCTCGCCCGAGAGGATCAGGTTCTTCACCACCTGCTGCGAGATCGTCGAGGCGCCGCGGTGGATGCGGCCGGCGTCGAGATCCTCGACGAGCGCGCGGCGGATCATCTCGACGTCGAAGCCGTGGTGGCGGAAGAAGCGCGCGTCCTCGGCGACGAGGAAGGGGCGGATGACGGCGACCGGGAGCGCGTCGAGCGCGCGGAAGTTGGGCGCGCCGGCGGCGAGGAGGAGGTCGCGCGGGCGGCCGGCGCCGTCGGTGGCGCGGGCGTGGAGCGGGGCGAGCAGCGCGCCGGTGTCGCCGAGCGGTGGGTCATGGACGACGCGGCAGCCCATGTCGAGCGCGACGTCGAGGCGCAGCTCGGCGAGGCGATCGGCGGCGCCGGCGAGCGCGAGGTGACCGCCGACCTCACCGTCGACGGCGAGCCCCTCGAGGGCGGGGATGGCGGCCGGCGGGAGCGCGGCGAGGACCTCGGCGCAGCGCGCGCGCGGGAGGCCCAGGGTGAGCGCGCCCGACGGCGCCTGCCCGACGGGGCGGGTGACGGTGCCGGCGAGGGACAGCGCCAGCGACGGGGCGCCGGCGCGCGAGAGCGACAGCGCGAGCGGGGCGCCGTCGTCGATGGCGAGGCGACCGCGGTCGACGCGCGCCTCGCCGCGGACGCGCAGGGTGAGGCCGCCGAGCGGGCGCGCGGCGACGCGCTTGTGGTGGACGTCGACGTCGGCGACCGTGACGTCGACGGTGGCGGCGAAGCGGGGCGCGTCGGGGGTGTCGGGGCTGGCGGCGGCGCGGGCGAGGGCGACCGTGCCGCTGGCAGTG
>Ga0272446_1006230_pt1 | contig 12588 bp, 9 predicted proteins | sample YNPCB0061_FD_194587 | JGI IMG/M metagenome (GOLD analysis project Ga0272446, IMG submission 194587) | Hot spring microbial mat communities from Yellowstone National Park, WY, United States - YNP-CB-006-1 | ecosystem: Environmental > Aquatic > Thermal springs > Hot (42-90C) > Sediment | place... | reverse complement strand
TCATGCCGGTCTCGTCCATCAGCTCGCCGTTGACGCGGTGGATGCGGGCGCAGGACTCGCAGACGACGACGAGCTTGCGGGCGTCGCAGTCGGTCTTGTCGGTGCAATCGCGGCAGCGTGCTGCGAATTCGGCCGCCGAGGGTTCGCGGGTGTACCCGACGACCATCTCGTCGCCGAGCGCGCCGCAGGCCTGGCAGGCGAGCTTCTCGGAGAGAATCTCGTTGATGGTTTTGTCCCAGTCGAGCTGCATGGGATTCCTCCAGGGATGGAGCGGAAGCACCCCGCTCACAGCTCCAGTGTATACCAGCCCGCCTGCCCCGGCATTTCCTCGATGCCGACGGTGAGGCGCCGGATGTGGGTGGCGCCCTGCTGCAGGAGCGCCCCGAGAAGGCGCCCGGCGAACCACTCGGCGATGCATTCGGCGGTGGAGTTGAGGATTGGCAGGGGCAGGACGTCGCTGGCGGGGAAGCGGTAGGTCCGGCCGCGGTAGCTGACCTCCCAGGTGTCGGGCTCTTCGCGGATTTCGAGGTGGGGGCTCGACCGCTGGAGGATGAACTTATGGTCCAGCAGCTCGGTCAGCTCGCGGGCGGCGCGTTTGACCGCGCCGAAGTCCCACACCCAGGCGTCTTCAGTGAGCGGGCCCTCGATTTCGATGAAGACGTCGTAGTTGTGGCCGTGGAGCGGCTCGCAATCCCCCGAGAAGGTGGCCATATGCGCAGCAGCGAACCGCAGGCGATTCCGTTCGACCGTGATCTTGCGTGACGTGTGCATGGGCTCCATCGTAGCGGCCGGGCGGCGAACCGCGCGCATTGCCGCAATCCGTTCCGTTCGTCACAATCCTGACGAGGCGCCAACCGGCGCAGGAGCCTGCCGCGTGACGATCATCGCTGTGACCGCTGCCCAGCCCGGTGCGGGGAAGACCGGCGTCGCCGCCGCCATCGCCCGCGCGCTCGCCTACAGCGGGAGGCCGACCCGGCTTGTCCGGCTGGAAGAACCCGGCAGCCGCGCGGCTGAGGATGCGCGGTGGTACAGCGGGCTGGAGTTCGCCCCGGGCAGCCCCGCTGATCCGCTGAGCAGCGTTCCCGGAACCGCGGCCGATGAGGTGCTGGTCGTTGAATGCGGGACTGCGGCGGTTCCGGCCGGGGCAGTCGTGGTGGCGGTGGCGCGCGGCGCGGGGGCCGGTGCTCCGCCGGCGCATGCCGCGGCAGTCGTGCAGCTTGCTGTGCCCGGCGTGCGCGGCGTGGGGGTCAAGAGCGGCGCGCCGCTGCACATCCAGGTGGGCGAAGACCGCACGCTGGCAGGATTTGCGCTCGACGAAGCGCTCCGGTGGCTCCACGCGGAGGTGCTGCTGCCGGGCGACCTGCCCGAGGACACGACCTCAGACCACCTCGTGATTGCGCCGATCGGCTCCGACGCCGGTCAGCCGTATTTTCGCCGGTTCCCTTCGATGACGGTCGTCGCGCGGTTCGACCGGACCGACATGCACCTCGCTGCGCTGCGCGCGTCGCCGAATGCGCTGATCCTGACGGGCGGCCGCCAGCCGAGCGGCTACACCATCGACGCGGCCAGCGCGAGCGGCGTCCCGCTCGTGCTCTCGCGGACCGACACGGAAAACACGGTGATCGCCCTCGAGCGGGTCTTCGAAGGGACCCGGTTCCGCGGGGAGCGGAAGCTGGAGCGGATGAGCGAACTGCTGGCAGGAACGGGACTGTTCGAGGCGCTGCTGCAGCCGGCCCCGGCAACGGCGTAGCGGTCCTCGCGGGCGCTCCGCGCGGAGGCACACTCCGGTTGCCCTGCAAGCACGGACGGCGGAGAACAGCAACCAGGGAGCGGGTTTATCCCCCGATGACGGGCCCGTCATCGGGCGCCTGGCCCGGCGGCGGCGCCGGGGTTCCGCGGGCCCCGAAGGGGTCGCGGTTCGGCCGCGGCTGCGGCGCGGGAGCCGGAGGAGGAGCGGCCGGGCGGACGGGCTGAGGTGCGGCTGCCCGCTGCGCGGGAGCCCGGGGAGCAGGCGCCGGCTGGGCGCCGTACTGGCGCGGCTGCGGCGGGCGCACCGGCCGCGCGCCGAAACCCTCGCGCGGGGGCTTTTCGAGGCCGCAGTAGGGACAGGCGACCCACGCGTAGCTCAAGGGCCTTCCGCACTGGCGGCACGGCTCTTTCAGCTGCGTTCGGCAGGAGGGACAGACGAGGAAGTCGTCCTGGACGCGGCGCTTGCAGGTGGGACAGGCCTTCTGGTCTTCGAGTTCCTGGAGGAGCGCCTCTTCCTCGAGGGAGCGTTCGTACAGCTCCGCCAGCGTGTAGCGAGGCCGGACAATCAGGTAGACCCAGTGGCCCGGCAGGAAGAAGAGGAGGACGAGGAGAACGGCTACGGTCTGGAGGACCGGGTCGCGGGTGCGCTGGCGGATGTCCCGGTAGGTCCAAAAGACGAGTGCGACCCAAACGGCTGCGAGGTAGATGAGCAGCAGGGCGAGGACGTAGCGGACCGTTGCTTCCCAGGAGCCCCCGGGCCACGAATCGAACATCATCAGCTCCGGCGAGGGCACCAGCCCCGCATCACCTTACCGCAGGCGGCAGCAAGGCGCAGCCGTTGAATCGCTCAGCCGGGTGATCGAATGCTAGGATGCGGGAGTGAGTGCACCGACCGGGACGGCCGATATCCTCGCGGGGCTGAACGACGCGCAGCGCGCCGCCGTGACGCACGGGGATGGGGCGCTGCTGATCCTGGCCGGACCGGGGAGCGGCAAGACACGGGTCATCACGCACCGGATCGGCTGGCTCATCCGGGAGCGACGCATTGCCCCGTGGCGCATTCTCGCGGTGACGTTTACGAACAAGGCCGCCCGCGAAATGCGCGAACGGGCCGCGCGCCTCATCGGCGAGGACGCGGAGGCGGTCCACATGGGCACCTTCCACGCGATGTGCGCCCGGTGGCTGCGCATCGACGGCGAAGCGGTAGGAGTGCCGCGCGAGTTCGCCATTTATGACGACTCGGACCAGCTCGGCGTGGTGAAGCGGGTGCTCGAAGAGCTGCGCATCGACCCCCGGCAGTTCGCGCCGCGGGGCATCCTGTCGCGGATTTCGGCGGCGAAGAGCGAGATGCTGACGCCGGAGGCGCTCCTCGGGCGGATCCGGACCTACCAGGAGGAGGTGGCGGCCCGCGTCTACGAACGGTACGATGCCGCGCTTCGGCGGGCAGGGGCGCTGGACTTCGACGACCTGCTCCTGCGGGCGGTCGAATTGCTGCGCGTACCGGCGATGCGGGAAAAGTGGGCCGGCCGCTACGAGCATGTGCTGGTCGACGAGTTCCAGGACACCAACCCGGCGCAGTATGTGCTGGCGCGCGAGCTGGCGTCGGTGCACCGGAACATTACCGTGGTGGGCGACCCCGACCAGGGGATCTACTCCTGGCGCAGCGCGGATATCCGGAACGTCGAGCACTTCCGCCGGGACTTCCCCGAGGCGACGGTGGTGCTCCTGGAGCAAAACTACCGGTCAACCGCGCCCATCCTCCGGGCTGCGGAAGCCGTCATTGCGCGCAATCCCGGACGGCATCCCCGCCGGCTCTGGACCGAGCGGATCGGCGGCGAGCCGATCGTGACCTACGAGGCGTACAACGACGAGGAGGAGGGCGAGTTCGTCGCGCGGGAGGTCGACAGGCTCGTCGCGGCCGGGCGGAGCTACCGGGACATTGCCGTGCTCTACCGGACGAACGCGCAATCGCGCCCCTTCGAAGAGGCGCTTGTCCGGCACCGGATTCCGTACCGGCTGGTTGGCGGCGTGCGGTTCTACGAGCGGCGGGAGGTCCGCGACCTGCTCGCGTACTTCCGGGTCATTCACAACCCCGCAGATGAGGCGAGCCTTGGCAGGATCATCAACGTGCCCGGCCGCGGCATCGGCGAACGCACGGTCGACCGGCTCCGCGAGCTGGCCGCTGCGCAGGGCACGAGCCTGTGGGAGGCATGCCGCTCGGCAGCCGACGGCCGGGCCGAGGGCATCGGGAGCCGCGCCGCAGCGGCCCTGCGCGGGTTCGTCGCCACCATGGAGGAGCTCAGGGAGCACCGGGACGAGCCGCTGGGCCGGCTGTTCGAGCGGCTGATCAACGCCGTCGGGTACGTGCGTTACCTCGAGGAGGGGGATGACGCGGAGGAACGGATGGAGAACGTGCTCGAACTGCAGGCGTTGCTGGCGGAGTACGAGGAAACGGCCGGTGAGGGGAACGACCTTGCGACCTTCCTGCAGGACGTGGCGCTGGTGACGGACCAGGACACCCTCGACGGCCGCGGCCAGGGCGTGACGCTGATCACCCTGCACGCGGCAAAGGGGCTCGAGTTCCCGGTGGTGTTCCTGGTCGGGATGGAGGAGGGGCTGCTCCCGCACATCCGGTCGTTCGATGACCCGCAGCAGATGGCAGAGGAGCGCCGGCTCTGTTATGTCGGGATGACCCGCGCGATGGACCTGCTCTACCTGACGCGGGCCTACCGCCGGATGACGTTCGGCGCGAGCGCGGCGAATCCCCCGTCGCGTTTCCTGGCGGACGTACCGGCCGAGATCCGGCGCCCCTACGGGAACACCACCCGCGGGTACGTTGAGGCCGCTGCGGCGCTCGTCGACACCGACGACCTCGAGCCCGCGGAGACGCCGGTGTTCCCGGTCGGCACGCGGGTGGTCCACCCGAAGTTCGGAGAAGGCGTGGTAACCGACGCGCGGGCCAACGGCAGCGACACCGAGTACGTCGTCGAGTTCAATACCGCCGGGACACGCCGGCTGCTCCAGAGCTATGCGAAGTTGAGGGCGCTGTGAACGGCGAGCTGCTCTTCCTTGTGCCGACGACGGTCGAGGCATGGGGCGACTGGTTTCGTGAGAACGGCCTCGTGATCGTCGCCGTCATCGCGGCGCTGGTGGTGCTGCGGTACGTGGTGCAGCGCGTGGTAAGCCGGGTCATTCGCTCGGCCGCGCTGCGGGCGGCCAGGACGCGGGCCGAGGACCCGGAAGTGGTGAAGCGGCGGGTGGATACGCTGCTCGCCACGCTGGGCTGGCTGTTCAACATCTTCCTGGCGCTCCTCGGTGCAGTGATCGTCCTCGATCAGCTCGGCGTCCAGGTATCGGCGCTTGTTGCGGGCGTCGGGGTGGCCGGGCTTGCCGTCGGGCTCGCAGCGCAGACGCTGATCAAAGACGTCATCAACGGGCTCTTCATCCTCGTCGAGGGGCAGTACGCAGTCGGCGATGTGGTGCGGGTGGCAGGGGTCAGCGGACAGGTGGTCGAGATCACGCCCCGTCGGACGGTGCTCCGCGACCTCGACGGCAACGTCCACATCATCCCGAACAGCGCGATCACGGTCGCGACGAACATGACCTCGGGATTCAGCCGGGTCAATCTCAACGTTCTTGTGGCGTACGAGGAGGACCTCTCGCGCGTCATCCAGGTCATCAACGAGGAGTGCGAGCGGCTGGCCGCGGACCGGGCGGACGATTTCCTGAGCACGCCGGCGGTGGTCCGGGTGGACCGGCTTGCAGAGGACGGCGTCGAGCTGAAGGTCGTCGGCGACGTCAAGGCGTTCAAGCAGTGGGAGCTGATGGGCGAACTGCGGCGCCGGGTGAAAGAGCGGTTCGACCGGGAGGGCATTGAAATCCCGTACCGGCACGAAGTGCAGGTGCTGCCGAGGCCCCGGCCGCCGCAGCCGGGCGCGTCCGGGGGAGCAGCCGGCGCGGAAACCAGCCCGCGGAATTGACCTACTCGGCCGGGGCAGCCTCGCGGTGTGACCGTTCGGCGCGGACCTGGCGCGGGTCGAGCGGCTCCCCGCAGCCGCCGCAGACGAGCCGGGCTCCGAGGACATGGCCGCACTGGTGGGTGAGGGTCAGCGGCGGCCCTTCCGGCCCTGCCATCCAGCGGTCGCCCCACGAGAGCATGGCGACAAGCACGGGGTAGAGGTCGCGGCCCTTTTCGGTCAGGCGGTACTCGCAGCGGGGCGGCCGGTCCTGGTACTGACGCCGCTCGAGGACGCCATGTTCGACGAGGCGCTGGAGGCGGGCCGCCAGGACGTTGCGCGCGATACCGAGCCGCTGCTGGAAGTCGTCGAAGCGGCGGACGCCGTTGAAGGCCTCGCGGATGACGAGCATGGTCCACCACTCGCCGATGACCTCGAGCGTGCGGGCGACGGAGCAGGGCATCTCGGCGAAGCTGGTGCGGCGCATGGCGGGAGCATACCACACCGGCATGGCAAAGTTGCTGGCAGCAACCGACCCTGCGATTCGTCCGGCAGCAGAGCTCGGAGTAAGCTTTGCGCAACGCAACCCCATTTTCGGAGCAGAGCATGAGCTACGACCCGCGAGCCCACAGCCGCATCCTCGTCGATGGCCCCGACCGGGCCCCGGCGCGTTCGTACTTCAAGTCGGTCGGGTACACGTCAGAGGACCTGAAGCGGCCGCTCGTGATGGTCGCGCATTCGTGGATTGGCACGATGCCGTGCAATTTCAACCACCGCGAGCTTGCTTCGGAAGTGATGGCCGGCGTCTGGGCGGCAGGGGGCACCCCGATGGAGGTCAATACGATTTCCATCTCCGACGGCATCTCGATGGGCACCGAGGGAATGAAGGCATCGCTCATCTCGCGGGAGCTGATCGCCGACTCGATTGAGCTGGCGGCGGTCGGCTACTCGTTCGACGCGGCGGTCATCATCGTTGGCTGCGACAAGACGATTCCGGCGGCGGCGATGGCCCTCGCCCGGCTGAATATCCCGGGGCTGATCCTCTACGGCGGGTCAATTGCGCCCGGCAAGTACCGTGGCCGTGACATCACCATCCAGGACGTCTTTGAAGGAGTGGGGCAGCACGCTGCGGGCAAGCTTTCCGAAGAGGAGCTTGAGGAGATTGTGGACGCCGCCTGCCCCGGGGCGGGGGCCTGCGGCGCCCAGTACACGGCGAACACGATGGCCACCGTGATGGAGTTCCTCGGGCTCTCGCCGATGGGCAGTGCGACCGTCGGTGCGACCGACCGGCGGAAGCGGAAGGTGGCGTTCCAGGCTGGCGAGCTGGTGATGAAGGTGTTGAATGACGGCCTGCTGCCGCGCGACATCCTGACCAGGCAGGCGTTCGAGAATGGCATCATCTGCGCTGCTTCGACGGGCGGGTCGACCAACGCGGTGCTGCACCTCCTCGCCATCGCGCACGAAGCCGGCGTGCCGCTCGACATCGACGATTTCGACCGCATCTCGGAGCAGACGCCGCTCATCGGGGACCTCCGCCCGGGCGGCCGCTACGTTGCGCTCGACATGGACCGGGCGGGCGGCACGCGTTTGCTGGCGAAGCGGCTGCTCGAGGCCGGCAAGCTCCACGGCAACGTGATGACCGTGACAGGGCGAACGATCGCGGAAGAGGCAGCCGAGGCGGTCGAAACCCCGGGCCAGGATGTCATCCTGCCCGTCGAGAAGGCGCTCAAGCCGACCGGGGGGCTGGTCATCCTCAAGGGCAACCTCGCGCCGGAGGGCTGCGTCATCAAGGTCGCGGGGCACGAGCGGATGTACCACGAGGGCCCGGCGCGGGTGTTCGAGTGCGAGGAGGATGCGTTCCATGCAGTGACGGCGGGGCAGATCCGGCCCGGCGATGTGGTGGTTATCCGGAACGAGGGTCCGAAGGGCGGGCCGGGCATGCGTGAAATGCTGGGCGTCACCGCGGCGCTGGTGGGCGAAGGCCTCGGCGAGTCGGTTGCGCTGCTGACGGATGGGCGCTTCAGCGGCGCGACCCGCGGCCTCATGGCGGGGCACGTGGCGCCCGAGGCGGCAGTCGGGGGCCCGATTGCGCTGGTGCGGGAAGGCGACATCATCAGTTTCGACGTGAAGGGTCGGAAGCTGACGCTCCACGTGGATGAGGCGGAGCTCGGACGGCGCCGGGCGGAGTGGAAGCCGCGCCCGCCAAAGTACACGCGCGGGGTGTTCGCCAAGTACGCGGCGCAGGTTTCGAGCGCCTCTACCGGCGCGGTCACGTCCTGAGGGGCACCGGGGCCGCCTGCCGGGCGGCGCTCCTAGCGCCCCTGGACGCGAAGCTCGGTCGCTGCCGGCAGGACCGCGCCGGGGTAGGCGCCAGGGGCGATTTCCGGCATGTCGTGCGCGAAGACGCCGCCGCGTGTCGGCACGGTCCACACGTGGAGCTGCCACGGGGTGCGCGCCGTGAAGATGCCGGGGCAGTCCTGCCGGCTGGCGACGGTACGGACGGCGCTGCCGACGAAGCACAGGTTCTCGTGGTAGTGCCAGGCATCGAGCGGGCCGAAGTAGGAAGGAGGCTTCTCGGTGACGCCTTCAGCGAGGAACATCGCGCCGACGAGGCGCCAGTTCCCATCGAGGCGCTTGGTGTACAGGAGGACCTCGGGGCGGGCGGGGTCCATCTCATGCCCGTCGCGCTGGTAGTCGAGCCTGATGAAGTGGGCCGCGATGCCCGGGAGGTCCTGGGTGATCTGAATATAGCCGTCGGCCATGGCCCGCCGGACGTCCTCGTAGGGCGCGATATTCGCGCGGAGTTCGGCGACGAAGGCTGCGGCGCTGGCGAGCTGCTCGGCCGTCACGGGAATTTCTGCGTGGTGATGCTGGGCCGAGCCCTCACCCATCGGGTCCGAGGCACCGGGAACATCAGCTGCGTGGGTATGGCCATCGGCGGAGGTGACAAATTTTGCTGCTATGGCCGGGCCGACTGCCCGGGCGAGGGCAGGGTCGAGGACGACCAGCTGCGCCGGGTCGTGGAGATGGCCTGCATCATGGATGTGCCCGCCGCTATCGGCACGGGAAGCGAGCCAGATTGACCCGGCAGCGGCCACGCCGACCATCGGGAGGCCGGTCCCGCGGAGGAGCGAGCCCCAGAGGCCGTCGCCGCCGATGTTCCGCTCGTTCAGCCAGGTCACCGCGACCCCCAGAAGGCAGGCGGCCATGATGGCGGTTCCGGCGACGATCATGAGGTGTGACGGGTTGGCGAGTGAGAGTACGTCCTCGCGCTGTGCCAGGGTGACGTCCCGCGAATGGCGATAGACATCCCAGCCGAGCCCTGCGAGATGGAGCGCAAGGCCGGAAATCGCGCCGAGCCATAACGTCCGGTAGTGCATCGTTCTACTCCTCGCGGGGAAGCGTACGCGAATGACGTTCGGGCCGGAAGCGGCGAAGCGCAAATGAGCGCGGGCCGGTATGCTTCGACCACCACGACGGGGCTCCCGACGGACCATGCCGATTCGCCGCCTCCTGATTGCGAACCGCGGGGAGATCGCCCTGCGAATCATGCGCGCCGCCGCCGAGCTCGGCATCGAGACGGTCGCCGTCGCCCCGGCGGACGACGCGGGCAGCCTGCACGTGCGCCGCGCGGATCGGCGTGTCGAACTGCCCGGCGCAGGGGTCGCGGCCTACCTTGACGGTGCGGCCATCGTACGGGCTGCCACGGAGTCGGGCTGCGACGCGGTCCACCCTGGGTACGGATTCCTGAGCGAGCGGGCGGATTTTGCCGCGGCGTGCGAGGGGGCCGGGCTCATCTTCGTGGGGCCGCGGCCGGAGACGCTGGCGGCACTGGGCGACAAGGTGGCTGCCCGGCAGCTGGCGATGGCCTGCCGGGTGCCGGTCGTGCCGGGGACGCCCGGGGCGGTCGACGTCACGCAGGCGCGGGAATTCCTCGCCAGCCTCGATGGGGCGCCGATGCTGCTCAAGGCTGTGGCCGGCGGGGGCGGGCGGGGTGTGCGGGTCGTCCGCGCGCCGGAGGAACTCGAGGCGGCATTCGCCCGGGCCAGCTCGGAGGCAGCGGCCGCGTTCGGCGACGGCTCACTCTACGCCGAGCGGTTCATTGAACGTGCGCGGCACATCGAAGTGCAGGTCATCGGCGACGGGGCTGGCGGGGTCACGCACGCCTGGGAGCGGGAGTGCAGCCTGCAGCGGCGGCACCAGAAGGTCGTCGAGATTGCCCCGGCGCCGGGGCTCCCGGAAGGGCTGCGGGAGCAGCTGGTCGCCGCGAGCCTGGCGATGGCGCGCCAGCTGCGATACCGCGGCCTCGGGACGTTCGAGTTCCTCGTCGATGCCACGCGCCCGCTCGACAGCGGGTCGCCCTGGTACTTCATCGAGGCGAACGCCCGGCTCCAGGTGGAGCATACGGTGACTGAGGAAGTGACCGGCCTGGACCTGGTCGCGCTGCAGCTCGCTATCGCCGGGGGCGCGACCCTGGCCGAACTCGGACTCGGGGATGGGCCCCCGGCGCCGCGCGGCTTCGCCATCCAGGCCCGCGTCAACGCGGAGCGGATGACGGCGACCGGGATGGCCTACCCGGCTGCAGGGACGGTCACTGCGTTCGCGCCGCCCGCGGGACCATTCGTCCGCGTGGACACGGCCGCGGCGGCGGGCGCCAGCATCAGCCCGGCGTTTGATTCGCTGCTGGCGAAGGTGGTCGTCCGCTCGCCGGCACCGGAGTTCGGGACGGCCGTCGCCCGCCTCCGCCGGGCGCTGGGCGAGTTCGAGGTGGCCGGCGTGGAGAGCAACCTCGGATTCTTGCGTGCACTTGCCGAGCGGCCGGAGCTGGCCGCGGCCGACCTGTACACCCGGTTCATCGATGACCACGCCGCGGAGCTGGTCGAGCGCGCCGCGCAGCTCGCGCCGCCGGCACCGGAGGCATCCCCTGCCGGCGCCCAGGTTGCGGGGGCCCGCATTGACACCAGCGACCCGCTGGCCGTGCTCGATTACGGGAAGCGCCGGGCCGCTGCGTCGAGGCCTGAGCCCCAGCCGGTCGCCGAAGGTGAAGAAGCCGTCCGCGCGCCGCTGCAGGGCACCATCGTCGCCGTGCAGGCGGAGCCCGGGCAGAAGGTACGGGCCGGGCAGGTGGTGGCGGTGATGGAAGCGATGAAGATGGAGCACGAGGTGACGGCTCCATGCGCGGGGACGGTGGTACGCGTCGAGGTTGGGCAAGGGGTGCCGGTGGTCGAGGGCGCCGTGCTGCTGACCATCGCCCCGGGCGAGGCCGACACCGCGGCCGAAACGGGGACCGAGGAGGTCGACCTCGACCGCATCCGGCCGGACCTCGCCGAGGTGCTCGAACGGCGCGCCCGCACGCGCGACGAACGGCGGCCGGAGGCGGTCGCCAGACGGCATGCGACCGGGCACCGCACGGCGCGTGAAAACATTGCACACCTGTGCGACCCGGGCACGTTCATTGAATACGGGCCGCTCGTGCTCGCGGCGCAGCGGGCGCGCCGGTCGCTCGAGGAGCTGATTGAGAAAACGCCGGCCGACGGCCTGGTCACCGGGGTTGGCAGCGTCAACGGCGAGCTGTTCGGGGACCCGGCGAGCCGGTGCGCGATTATGGCTTACGATTACACCGTGCTCGCGGGCACGCAGGGCGGCCAGAACCACCGCAAGACGGACCGGATCATCGACGTGGCCGAGCAGGGCCGGATGCCGTTCATCCTGTTCGCCGAGGGCGGCGGGGGCCGGCCGGGCGACACCGATATCGTTGCGAGCGCCCTTTCGCCTCCGACCTTCACGCGCTTTGCTCAGCTCTCCGGGCTCGTACCGATGATCGGCATCACGACGGGGCGGTGCTTCGCCGGCAACGCAGCGCTGCTGGGCTGCTGCGACGTCGTGATTGCGACTGAAGATGCGAACATCGGGATGGGCGGCCCGGCGATGATCGAAGGCGGCGGTCTCGGCATCTACGCCCCGGAGGAGATCGGACCGACGTCGGTCCAGGTGCCGAACGGGGTGATCGATATCCTCGTCCGCGACGAAGCCGAGGCAGTCGAGACGGCGAAACGGTACCTCTCGTACTTCCAGGGCAGCCTGCCGACGTGGGATGCTGCCGACCAGCGCCTGCTGCGGACGGTGGTCCCCGAGAACCGGCTCCGGGTGTACGACGTGCGAAAGGCGATACGGCTCGTCTTCGACACAGGGTCGGTGCTTGAGCTGCGGCCGAAGTTCGGCCTCGGCATCATCACGGCGCTGGCCAGGCTGGAGGGGCGGCCGGTCGGTGTGGTGGCGAACAACCCGGCGCACCTCGGCGGCGCGATCGATTCGGACGGGGCGGATAAAGCGGCGCGCTTCCTTCAGCTGTGCGATGCGTTCGACCTGCCGGTGGTCTACTTCTGCGACACCCCGGGCATCATGGTCGGGCCGGAAGTGGAGAAGACGGCGCTGGTTCGGCACGCGGCGCGGCTGTTCCTCACCGGTGCCAACATCAGCGTGCCGACGTTCACGGTCATCCTGCGCAAGGCGTACGGACTGGGGGCGATTGCGATGGCGGGCGGGACGTATCACCGGCCGCTCTTCACGGTGGCCTGGCCCACGGCCGAGTTCGGCGGCATGGGGCTGGAAGGCTCGGTGAAGCTCGGCTATCGGAACGAGCTGGCCGCAATCGCGGACCCGGAAAAGCGGCGGGAGTTCTATGAAGCGATGGTGGCCCGCGCCTACGAGCGGGGGAAGGCGCTCAACCAGGCCTCGCTGTTCGAAGTGGACGACGCGATCGACCCGGCCGAGACACGCGACTGGCTGACGGGGCTGTTGCGCTCCATCCGGCCCGGCCCGCCCCGGACCACCAAGAAGCGTCCGAACATCGACGCCTGGTAGCGAGCAACGGACCGCGGCG
>Ga0272446_1006229_pt1 | contig 12590 bp, 9 predicted proteins | sample YNPCB0061_FD_194587 | JGI IMG/M metagenome (GOLD analysis project Ga0272446, IMG submission 194587) | Hot spring microbial mat communities from Yellowstone National Park, WY, United States - YNP-CB-006-1 | ecosystem: Environmental > Aquatic > Thermal springs > Hot (42-90C) > Sediment | place... | reverse complement strand
TTCCCCTCGCGCTCGCGCGAGGGCCCCAACCGTGCCCGCTGTCCCTCAATCCGCCGCCTGGATCGAATCCACCCGCAAGATCCCCGTCTTCTCGTAAAATACGCCACGGATTTTTACTTTCTTGGCGGCATGTTTCTCTGGGGTTTTCTGGTCGCTGAGCACCATCATCTTCCCCTTCGCGTCGAGCAGCGCATACTTCCACTTGCCGCTCTTCACGCATTCGCGCACGCATTTCTCGTCCGGCTGGATCCCCATGTGCGCGTGGTCCGCGCCGCACATCGTGTCCGTGATCACGCCCCGGTATTCCTTCACCGGCCCCTGCGCCAGAGCCGCAATCGGCAGGGCCATCCAAAGCAATCGCTTCATTTCGTTGTCTCCTTTTCTTCGTGCAGCAATTTCAGCCCTCTTTGGGCTTCCAGGCGGAGCCAAAGCCGTTCGTAGCGCTCCGGCGCCAGGCCCCGCCGCAATTGGAATTCCCATATTTCACCCGCGCCCGCGCTGGTCAGCGCCAAGTGCAGCGGCCCCGAACTCGAAACCAGCGCAATGTCGGCATCGAGCCATGTGCGCGATTCACCCGGCCGCGCCGCGGCGAACACCACCCGGTCCTCATACACGCGCAGAACGCCCAACGCCCCGCCGGTCTTCTTCAGCCGCTTCGCCGGCAGCTCCCACTCAAACTTCGCCCCCGGCGCCGCCAGCCGCGCCACCAGCCGGCTGTCAGCCGCCGTCCGCAGCAGCTCATACACGGGTGCAAGGTCGGGCGCCCCATCGAGCAGAAACTCATGCTCGATGTCCCGGCCCAGCCGCACCCGGCTGTCGGCATAGGTCCGCACGCGCACGCGCCGGTCGTCGCCGATCTCCAGCCGCTGCATGTCCTCCCACTTCCATCGCCACGCATGCGGCTTCTTCTTCGCGCCCGCCTGCGTGAAGCCCGCGCCGTCGGCGTCCAGCGTCAGGATGCCGGCGCAGCCGCCCCGCCAGTGGTTGTGCCGCGCGGGAAAGTCCATCGCCGCCGCCGGCGCCGCTGCCAGCGCCAGAACAATTACAGCAAAACCTGTTTTTTCACTTCCGAGTGCCATTTCCACACCTCGTAAATCGCCGGATACACCAGCAGCTCCAGCAGGAACGACGTCGCCACCCCGCCCACCATCGGCGCCGCGACCCGCTTCATCACGTCCGCCCCCGCCCCCGTGGCCCACATCAGCGGCATCAGCCCCGCAAACATCGTCGCCACTGTCATGAACTTCGGACGAATCCGCTTCACCGCCCCGTGCACCACCGCCTCGCGCAGCTCTTCTTTCGTCCGTAGCCGCCCCGCGCGCTTCGCCTCTTCGTACGACAGATCCAGATACAGCAGCATGAACACCCCGGTCTCCGCGTCCACGCCCATCAGCGCGATCAGCCCCACCCACACGCCGATGCTCATGTTGTAGCCGAGCCAGTGCAGCAGCCACACCGCGCCCACCGCCGAAAACGGCACCGCCAGCAGCACGATCGCCGTCTTCGCCCACGACCGCATGTTCAAATACAACAGCAGCAGGATCGCCGCCAGCGTCGCCGGCAGCACCACCCGGAGCTTCTCCTTCACCCGCGCCATCGCCTCGTACTGCCCGCTCCATTCAAGCCAGTAGCCCGGCGGCGTCCGCAGCTTGTCCCGCAGCAGCGCCCGCGCCCGCTCCACATAAGACCCGATGTCGGCGCCTTCGATGTCGAGGAACACATACCCGGCCAGCATTCCGTTTTCATTGCGGATCATGCCCGGCCCGCTCGTCACCCGGATCTCGGCCAGTTCGCGCACCGGCACGAACGAGCGGCCGCCAAACACCGGCATCAACGCCTCGCGGAGTGCGCCCAAGTCCTCTCGGTAGCCGCGGAAATAGCGCACGTTCACCGGATACCGCTCGCGCCCTTCCACGGTCACAGTCACGTTGTCGCCGCCGATGGCGTTCATCACCAGCATCTGCGCGTTGTCGATCGTCAGGCCATACCGCGCCAGCGCCTCGCGCCTCCACACGAAATCGAGATAGTAGCCGCCTGTCACCCGCTCGGCGTACACGCTGCGCGTGCCGGCGAGCGGCTTCAGCAATTCTTCGATCCGCAGGCCGATCCGTTCGATCTCCGCGAGGTCGCGCCCGTAAATTTTGATCCCCGCCGGCGTCCGGATGCCCGTCGTCAGCATGTCGATCCGCGCCTGGATCGGCATCGTCCACGCATTCGACACGCCCGGCAGCGAGAGCTTCTCGTGCATCTCCCCCACCAGCCGCTCCCGCGTCATGCCGGGCCGCCACTGCGAGGGCGGCTTCAACAGGATCACGGTCTCGAACATTGACAGAGGCGCCGGGTCCGTCGGCGTCTCCGCGCGCCCCGCTTTGCCGAACACCAGCTCCACTTCCGGAAACTCTTTCAGCAGCCGGTCCTGCACCTGAAGCAGCCGCCCCGCTTCCGTGATGTTCAGCCCCGGCATCGTCACCGGCATGTAAAACAGCGAGCCTTCATCGAGCGGCGGCATGAACTCGCTGCCGAGGCCGAGGAACACGGGAACCGTGACTGCCACCAAAGCCACGGCGCCCCCGATCACCAGGTAGCGGTGACGCAGAGCCCAGCGGCACGCCGGCTCGTACGCCGCGATCAACAGCCGGCTCACCGGGTGCTTTTCTTCGGAATGGATCTTTCCAATGAGCACCGCCGTGGCCGCGCGCGACAGCCAGCGCGGCCGGAAACGGAACTCGCGCCATTGCGTGAACAGAATGCGCACCGCCGGGTCCAGCGTGATGGCCAGCAGCGCGGCGGCGATCATCGAGAGGTTCTTCGTCCACGCCAGCGGGCGGAACAGCCGCCCTTCCTGCGCCTCGAGCGCCAGCACAGGCACGAACGACACGGCAATCACCAGCAGCGCGTAGAAGCTGGGGCCGCCCACCTCCTTCACCGCCGCGATCACCACGTCGCGCGCCTCTCCCGGGCGCCCCTCGCGCTCCCACTGCTCGAGCTTTTTGTGCGTCTGCTCGACCACCACGATCGCCGCGTCCACCATCGCGCCGATGGCGATGGCGATGCCCCCCAGCGACATGATGTTGGCCGTGATTCCCATCGCCTTCATCGGCACGAACGTGATCAGCACGGCCACCGGAATCGTCAGGATCGGAATGATCGCGCTCGGCAGGTGCCACAGGAACAACAGGATCACCAGGGAAACCACCAGCAGCTCTTCCGCCAGCGCCCGCTTCAGCGTGCCGATCGAGCGCAGGATCAGGTCGCTGCGGTCGTAGACGGTGATGATCTCGACCCCCTCCGGCAGCGCCGGCTTCAGCTCTTCCAGCCGCTGCTTCACGCGCTCGATCACGCGCAGCGCGTTCTCGCCGTCCCGCATCACCACGATGCCCGCGGCCACTTCGCCCTCTCCGTTCAGGTCCGCCACGCCGCGCCGCAGGTCCGGCCCCAGCGCCACGCGCCCCACGTCGCGCACGCGCACCGGCACGCCGTTGTCGCTGAGCTGCAGCACCACCTCCTCAAGGTCCTCTTTCGAACGCGCGTAGCCGCGCCCGCGGATCATGTACTCCGCGCCTGCCATCTCGATCAGCCGCCCCCCGGTGTCGTTGTTCGACGCGCGCACCGCTTCCACCACGCGCTCCAGCGGCAGCCCGTAGGCGCGCAGCCGCTGCGGGTCCACCTGCACCTGGTACTGCCGCACAAAGCCGCCCAGCGGCGCCACCTCCGCCACGCCGGGCACGCTCTTCAGCCCGTAGCGCATCGTCCAGTCCTGCAGGCTGCGCAGCTCGGCCAGCGAGTGTTTCCCCGTGCGGTCCACCAGCGCGTACTGAAACACCCAGCCCAGCCCCGTGGCGTCCGGTCCCAGCTCCGTCTGCACGCCCTGCGGCAGCCTCGGCATCACCGAGGACAGATACTCCAGCACGCGCGAACGCGCCCAGTAGATGTCCGTGCCGTCCTCGAAAATGACGTACACAAAGCTGTAGCCGAAGTCCGAGAAGCCGCGCACGTCGCGCACCTTCGGCGCGCCGAGCATCGCCGTGACGATCGGATAGGTGACCTGGTCTTCGATGATGTCCGGCGAGCGGTCCCAGCGGCTGTACAGGATGACCTGCGTGTCGCTGAGGTCGGGAATGGCGTCGAGCGCCACCGATTGCAGAGACTGCCATCCCGCCAGCGTCAGAAACGCCGTCGACAAAATCACCAGAAGCGGGTTTCTCGCGCTGAATTCGATAATTTTGCCGATCATCGCCCGCCGCTCCTCATCCGGCTCTCGCTGTCGATGAGGAAGGCGCCGCTCGCCGCCACGCGCTCCCCGGCTTTCAGCCCTTCTTCGATTTCCGCCCAGCCTCCGCTGCGCCAGCCGGCGATCACGCGCCGCGGCGTGAACACCCCCGGCGCCTTCTCCACGTAAACCACCTGCTCATAGCCGCGGTCGATCAGCGCCTCTTCCGGCACCGCCACGCGCGCCGCGCGCGAGCGCCCGAACGCAACCTGCACGAACAGATCGGGCCGCAGCGCCAGATCGGCGTTGTCCAGTTCGAGCCGCACGTCGAGCGTGCGCGACTGCGCATCGGCGCGCGGCTGGATTTGCGTCACCACCGCCTCGCGGCGCAGCCGCGGCGCGAAGCTCGCCGTGATCACCGCGCGCGATCCCTCGCGCACGGCGCCCAAGTCAGGCTCGGGAACGGAAGCGAGCACCCACACGCGGCTCAAATCAGCCAGCGTGTAGAGATCCATCCCGGGCTTTACCATCTGTCCGGCGAACGCCTTGCGCTCGAGGATGAAGCCCGCGGCTGGCGCGCGCACGGGCACGGTGCGCACAGGTTCTCCCGTGCGGTCGATCTGATCGAGAATCGCGGGATCCAGGGCGAAGTGATGCCGGAGCCGTTGCCGCGCCGCCTGCCACATCGCTTCCGCCGCTTCCGGAGCGCCGGCGGCCGTGGCGCGCGCCAAATCCTGCCGCGCTTTGCGCGCCAGCAGATACTCGCGCTGCGTCGCGTAGAGCTCCGGGCTGTAAAGCGTGAGCAGCGTCTCGCCTTCGCGCACCAAGCGCCCGGCGAAGTCGGCGCGCACCTCCTCGATCCAGCCTTCCAGGCGCGTTTCCACGCGGAAGACGCGACGCTCGTCGGCGGCGACGCGCCCGGTGACGGTGACCGGTTCGCCCAGCGTGCGCGGGGCGGCTTCCACCGTCGCCACGCCCGTCAGACGGAGTTTTTCGGGCGCCGCCATGACGTCGGCCGAATCATCTTCGTACACCGGCTGGAGCTCATGGCCCGTCTCCGGGTTGAATCCCGGGCGGTCGCTGCGGTAGCCGGGATCGCCGGGATCGCGATAGTACAAAATGCGGCCGGATTGTTTTTGCCCCTCCTGCGCCGCCTGCCCGGGTTCTTCATCGGGAACCAGCTTCATGCCGCAGATGGGGCAATCGCCCGGGCGGTCCGAGCGCACTTGCGGGTGCATCGGGCAGTGGTAGCCCTTCTTCGGGGCTTGCGCTTCGTGGCGGTGCAGCCAGGCGGGCAGTTTTGCCTCGCGGGCGAGATAGCCGCCCGCGAATCCGGCCGCGACAAGCAACAGAACTCCCGGGGTGCGGCGCATCGGGTCACTCCTCTCCGGTCAAATCCGCGCCGGTGAGTTCCTCCAGCCGGACCAGCGCAACGTGGTAGTCGCGCAGCGCCGTGTGGTAGTTCTCCTCGGCATCCAGCATGGCGCGGGCCTGCTCGAGTACATCGGAGAAACCGCCGCGGCCGGCTTCATAGGCGGCAAGCGCCGCCTCCAGCGCCAGCGCGGTCTGGGGGACGAGCGTCGTGGAATAGATCCGCAGCAGCCGCCACGCCGCGCTGCCCGCCAGCCACTCGTCCTTGATGCGGAACAGCAGGCTGTTGCCCGTGGCCTGGTAGCTGCGGCGCGCGGCTTCCGCCGAGTGCGCCTGTTCGGCCACCGCGGCGCGCTGCCGCGCGCGCGTGAAGAACGGCAGCGGCAGTTCCACGCGCGCCTCGAACATCGGGGGCATGCCGCCCATGTTGGAGTAGCCGGCCGCGATGGTCAGATCCGGGGCCCCTTCCTTGCGGGCGAGCTGCACGGCCAGTTCCGTGCGCCGGACTGCGTGGCGCTGCGCCGCGACGATGGGGGACCAGAGGCGGGCGCGCTCGTAAAGCTCGTCGAGCGAGGAAAGCGCTTCGCGCGGCTCGGCGTCCGCAGGACGGGGAACTTCCGTTTCGAGCGGGCGCGCCAGCAACGCGTTGATCTCGGCTTCGCTGCGGCGGCGGAGTTGTTCGAGCGACGCCTGCTTGGCTTCGAGCAGCGTCAGCCGCGCCTGCGCCTCGATCAGCTCCTTCTGCGAACCCTGCCCCGCCTGATAGCGCGCCGAAGCCAGTTGGAAGAGGCGGTCGAGCAGGGCGCGGTTGCGCGCCAGCACGTCCAGCATCGCGTGGGCGTGCTCGAGTTCGTACCACGCCGCCTTGAGGCGCGCCACGACCGAGACCTGCACGGCCTGGTATTGCTGGCCGGCGGCGCCCGCTTCTTCCAGCGCGATCAGTCGGCGCAGTCCGCGCTTGCCGGGGGCGGGCAGGGTCTGGGAGGCCATGAATCCTGCCCGCGCCATCGGCTCGCGGCCCAGCCCCTGGCCCGGCAGCGGCCCGCCAATGCTCGTGTAGCCGACCCAAAGCATCGGATCGGGCAGGCTGGCCGCCTGCGCGGGACGCTGTCGGGCGGACTCGAGCTGCTTCCGCGCCGCGAGGATTTCCGGGTTGCGTTCCAGGGCTTCCTGGACCAGGCGGGCGAGCGCGCCCTCGCCGTCCGTAGCCATGAAAAATGCAAGCAGAAATGTTTGAAACATAAGATCCACCTCCTGAAGCTTCTCTTTCCTGCCGTCGCAGGCCGCTCTCCGCCCGGAGAAAGGAGGCAACGGCGCCGGAAACAGGGGCGCGAAGAGGCCAGTCCGGGCGGCCCTCCGGCTTCACGCCTGAGGACAGCGGAGACGCGGTTCTGCCGCAACGCCGGCGGGGGGACACGCCTCGGCGCCACCGTTTTCCTGGCGCCGCATGCGGGAAAAACGCATCAGGGAAGGCGCAGCGCACGTCCCCTGCGGGCTTCGCGGGAGGGGGATCAGATTCTCAACGGGAGGAGGGCAGCCGGCGGCGGCTGTGGCGGTGGACGGTCGTCCAGGAAGCTCGCCATCGCAGCCTCGGAAAAGAGCGCGGCAACGGCTGGAGAGGCGGGCGCGAACTCCTGCGCCTGCCAGTCCGGCTCGACCGCCTGCTTCGCCCTCTCGATGGCGTCGAAACCGGCGGGTTGCCAGGAGCAGGGTTTCGACTCGCGCTCCGGCTTCGGCTTCGGGCAGCAGTCGTGGCCGCAGTGCGCCTTCGGCTCTTCCTTGGGCGCACAATTCCGGCACGGCGCGCCAAGCATCGCGATGGCGAGTCCTACGGAGGCCAGAAACCGGGGCCAGCTTCGGATCACAGCTCTTGCCTCCATCTTAGGCGGAACGGCGCATAAAACACAATCGCCTTGATCTTGCCTTTGTGAGACGAGCCGGGAAACACCCGGCCATCCGCGGCGCTTTTCTCAAAAAATGGCGCGGAGATTACCCTGCCCGCGCGTGCTTCGGCGCCCGTCATCCATCGCACCGGACGCGCCGTCCCGGCAGAGGCCGAATGGACCAGGGCGGCTTCCATTGCGTGTTTCTGCTGCAAGGCACGCGTGCAGTTGCGCCTTCGCTAATTGCCTTGTAGAGCGAGGCTGCCTTGGCTAACCCGAAGTTCTACTCGACCCCAGACGCTATCTGACCGGCACTGCAAGAGAAGCAACGGATTCGGCCTTCGCGATTCTGGCTACAAGCCGAGAAGCTGGAAGGCGCGCGATTGGAGCGGAGTCAGTTGGGTGAGTTGATTGAACGATGGAGAGTCCGGCGCGGAGGCGATGCGGCAGGTGTTGCGGCAGCGGGTGGCGAGTTCCCGCAGCAAAGTCTCGAAGCTATGAACGGGGAAGCCGTCGGCGGTGACGCGGCCGGTCTTCTTGGCCAGCGCCGCCGCGGAGCACTCGGCGGGCGCGACGGGGTCGCGGCGCCAGCGCTGGCGGCTCAGTTCCTCGTCCTGGAATAGCAGCGGGGCGAGGTCCTTGCGCATGTGCCACTCCACGTAGAAGGCCAGCATGCAGAGCAGAATGTGCGCTCGCACGTGATCCTCGGTGCGGTGATGGATGGGGCGAATCCGCAGATCGATTCCCTTCAGGCTGCGAAAAGCGCGCTCGACTTGCGCCAGACTCTTGTAGCGGCGCACCGCGTCCGGAGCTGAGCAGCGGCTCTTGGGCTCGCTGGTGCGCACCACGTAGACGCCGTCCAACTGGCTTTCGCGGCGGATGGATTCTTCCCGCCGGGTCCAGGAGAAGACGCCGTCGGCGATGGTGAGGGCGAAGTGCTTGGCCACCTTGAAGCGGTTCAGCACCTTGCCGGCCTTGAGCGCGATCTCGGCTTGCTTGAGCGGTGTGCGGGTGCGACGCTGGACCTCGGCCTTGATTTTGGCCAACTCCTTCTCGGCGGCCTCGATCAACTCGGCGCGCTTGCGTTTGCGCTCGTCGGCCAGCAGCGGATTGAAGCAGGCCACCAGGCGTTCGCCGGGATAGTCGGGGGAACTGATCTCGGCCTGGTTGATCTTGTCAAACAGCGACAGTTGCAGGCTCCCGCCCTCGGCCAGTTCGCGGATGGCCGGACCGCGCAGCGCCGAGATCCAGCCCAGCCCGGGATGCTGCTTCAACGCCCCGGTCTGGGCGTCGGTGAGCATGCCACGGTCGCCCACCAGAACCACGCGGTTCAGGCCGAAGCGTTGGCGGAGCTTGTCGACCTGATCGGGCACCGTGGTGGGATCGCCGGTATTGCCGGCATAGACGTCGACGGCCACCGGACGGCCTTCGCCATCGGTGAGCAGGCCGTAGACGATGACCGGCAACCCTCTCTTGTCATCGCGGTTGTGACCGTGCCGGGCCAGCGGGCAAGCGTGGCCTTCGTAGGAACTGCTGCTGACGTCGTAGAGCACCAGCGAGCCGTTGCGCAGGTGGCGCTGGGCGACAAAGGCGTCGGAGGCGGCTACGAACTTCTCCCCGGCCAGGGAGCGGCGGAGCAGGTGGGTCTGGTAGAGCTTGCCTTTGTAGATGCGGGGGGTGGTGGCCACATGAACCGGGCCGTTCCTGGACGCCATGTCTAATGAAAGGAATCAGAGGGGCAAATGCAAAAGAAAAGCGTCATATTTAGTGGCTGCAAATGGAAAGCCGAAAACGGCCCATCGGCTTGAACTGGAGGGAGTTGGGTCAATTCACGCGGTGGGACTTCGGACTAAAACTGACGCGGGCAGGTGTCTCAAAGTGTTGACAAGTTCCGCTCGCCAGCCGTGCAGCTCGACAAAACCGGCACGTCCGCAAAAGGGGGCGCTGTCTGGGCTCGCAGCCGGCGTGGACATCGGCACTGCCGTTCCTGTCGCGCGGGGCGGCCGAGCAGATGCGCAGACCCGTGCAGGGGGTGTCCGCCGCCGGCCGGCGCCCGAGGCAGAGCAGGGTCGATCGGCTAGCATCGGCGTTTATGGGGATTTGGGAACATCGAGGCGGGCCAGGACGGGATTGGGAGAGCTGATGTGCGGTGGCGCTGGAACCCTGCTCACGCCGAATCGTCTGGCCAAGCGGGGTGATCGGCCGCCGGAAGTCTCGCTGACAGTCTCCCTTGCGCGCCTGGCTTCGATGTCTGGGTGATTGAGAGTGAATGGTGCGCCCGGAGTGATTCGAACACCCGACCTACTGGTTCGTAGCCAGTTGCTCTATCCAGCTGAGCTACGGGCGCACGCTGCGGCTTTCACTTGCATTATAACGGTCCGCAGGCAGGCCGGGCAAGATCCGTCCCTCCAGGGCCGTCTCCGGCGGCGCCCCCGCCTTCCGTGTCAAGATGGCGCCATGACACTGGATCTTGCAGGCAAGACCGCTCTGGTCACTGGCGGCACGCGCGGGATCGGGCGCGCCATCGCGGAACGGCTTCTTGAGGCGGGCGCCTCTGTCGCGCTCTGCGGCCGGGATTCCCAACAGCTCGGACAGACGCTGGCTGACTTGCGCGCACGATTTGCGGCAGAAACCCTAAAAATCCTCGGCCGTGCCGCCGATGTTCGGAATGAGACGTCCATTCGGGAGTTGTTCGAATGGATCGATCAGGAACTGGGAGGGCCGGACATCCTGGTCAACAACGCCGGGGTAGGCGTGTTCAAGGATGTGGCCGCGCTCGGGCCCGAAGAATGGAGTCAGGTGATTGAGACCAACCTGGGCGGAGTATACCGGTGCTCGCACCACGCCGTCCCGCGCATGCGGGCTCGCGGCGGGGGCTGGATCATCAACATCGCCAGCCTGGCAGGCCGCAATGCCTTCGCCGGCGGCGCCGCCTACAATGCCTCCAAGTTCGGTCTCGTCGGCATGAGCGAAGCCATGATGCTCGACCACCGCCACGAAGGGATCCGCGTCGCCTGCATCCTGCCCGGCAGCGTGAACACGGCCTTCGGCCGCGGCGAGGCCGCTTCATGGAAAATGGCCCCGGAAGACGTCGCCGAAGCCGTCGCCGCCGTCCTCGCCATGCCGGATCGCACCTTGATCAGTCTGGTGGAAATGCGCCCGTCCCGGCCTCCCAGGCATTGAGGCCAGCGGGCGCGGGAAAGGAAGACGACTTGGCTGATGCAATGAGAGTCCTGGACACGGCGGCCCAGCCGGCGCCGGTATCGGGCGATGGACGGCGTTTTCCGTTCTCCCGCAAATCCAACCTCAGAACGGGCGGGCGCCTCCTCGCGCCGGAGGTCCTGGATCCCCGGCGCACCGGCAGCGAGGCGGCTGAGCTTGAAGAAGGGCTACGCGCGCTCGTCGTCGGCCAGGAAGAGGCCATCCAGCAGATCGTCAACGTCTACCAGATGTATCTGACCGGGCTCTGCCCGCCCAACCGGCCTGTCGCCAACCTGCTCTTTCTCGGGCCTACCGGCACCGGCAAGACGCGCATCGTCGAAGCGGCGGCGGAAACCCTCGTCGGCACCGCCCGCGCCGTCGTCAAGGTCGATTGCGCCGAGTTCCAGCACAGCCACGAAATCGCCAAGCTCATCGGCTCCCCGCCCGGCTACCTCGGCCACCGCGAAACCCACCCCCTGCTTAGCCAGGAGGTCCTCAACCAGTACCACACCGACCGCGTCAAGCTCAGCTTCGTCCTCTTCGACGAAATCGAGAAAGCCTCCGACGCGCTCTGGAATCTCCTGCTCGGCATCCTCGACAAAGCCACCCTCACTCTCGGCGACAACCGCAAGGTGGACTTCTCCCGCGCGATGATCTTCCTCACCTCGAATCTCGGCGCGGCCGAAATGCAGTCCCTCGTCAGCCCCCGCCTCGGCTTTGCCGCCTCCGCTCCCCTCGAGCCAGGCATCCGCGTCGAAGGAAAAATCCGCCGCAGCGGCATCGAGGCCGCCCGGAAGAAGTTCACCCCCGAATTCATGAACCGCCTCGACAAAGTCGTGGTCTTCCGCCCGCTCGGCGAGGCCGAGCTGCGGCGCATCCTCGATATCGAACTGAGCTTCGTGCAGCAGCGGGTCCTCGCCGCCTCTGCCGAGCGCGCCTTCATCTTCCGCCTCACCGACGAGGCCAAGGCCGCCCTGCTCGCCGACGGCGCCGATCTCCGCTACGGCGCCCGCCACCTCAAGAGATCGATCGAACGCATGCTCGTGCAGCCCTTGTCCAACCTCATCGCCACCGGCCAGGTGCGTGGCGGCGACGTGCTGTGTGTGGACTGGGACGAGAGCCAGCAGTGCCTGCGCTTCCTGCGCGAAGAAGAGGGCGTTTCCGTTCAGGCGCTGGCTGACATGCTCGAACCCCGCATGCGGCTGTGGGTCCGCTCCGCCGCCGCCGTCCAGCCCGTGCCTCAAAAAGCCCCGGCCGCCCGCGGCTCCCGCCGCCTCTGACGGCCACCCGCAAGCAGGCCAAGGCCGGGGGCCCCAACCGTGCTCCTCTCGCCCCCTCCCCTGGTCTCCCCTCGCGCTCGCGCGAGGGCCCCAACCTTGTGCCGCTCTGGTGGCGGTTTCCCTTTTCTTTGCGGGTCTCCCCTCGCGCTCGCGCGAGGGCCCCACCCGTGCTCCCGCAGTGCCTGCGGATTCTCCGCGTTGTTTGCGGTTTCCCCCACTTGGTTGTCGGTTTCCCCTCTTCGCTTGCGGTGTTCCCCTCGCGCTCGCGCGAGGGCTCCGGCACTGCAGCCACGATTCTCTCTCTTCCAGGCCGCAAGCGAAGCAGCCGAAGGCCGCCAATACGTGCGCATCCCCCGCTCATCCACAATCAGGGTTCCCCCCGGCCTTGGCCGGGGGCCCCAACCGTACTCCTTTCGCCCCTTCCCCCGGTCTCCCCTCGCGCTCGCGCGAGGGCCCCACCCGTGCTCCCGCAGTGCCTGCGGATTCTCCGCGTTCTTTCCGGTTTCCCCCATTTGATTGTCGGTTTCCCCTCTTCGCTTGCGGTGTTCCCCTCGCACTCGCGCCATTCCCCTCTGGATTGCCATGTTCCCCTCGCGCTCGCGCGAGGGCCCCACCCGTGCTCCCGCAGTGCCTGCGGATTCTCCG
>Ga0272446_1006228_pt1 | contig 12591 bp, 9 predicted proteins | sample YNPCB0061_FD_194587 | JGI IMG/M metagenome (GOLD analysis project Ga0272446, IMG submission 194587) | Hot spring microbial mat communities from Yellowstone National Park, WY, United States - YNP-CB-006-1 | ecosystem: Environmental > Aquatic > Thermal springs > Hot (42-90C) > Sediment | place... | reverse complement strand
CGCGTTCGAGACGTTCGCTCGGGAGAGAGACTGGCACTCGGCCGGCGATGCTCGGGTCGGTTCCATGGCCTGATCCATCCGGTGCATCGCAGCGGTTGTGTCTTTGCGTGGCAGTTGGGCCCGACTCCGCTGACCGCGTAGCGACACCCAGGTTGCGAGCATGCCACAGGGACGTCATGGCGAGGGGCCTGCTGATAGCCTCGGTGGCAGCGGGTGCGACAGAGGCCACGATCGGTCTCCCGGGCGCCTCGCCGAGCCCGAACGCCCCAGGCGACCCCATGGATGCGAGGCTCGTCGTGGGGATCGCAGGAACGGCCGGCATCGGTGCGCTGGCGCGGACGCCCTTCCCTGCAGTTGATGCCTGCGTGCCAGGGAGCGACCTGCCGTTCCGGGCGAGCCATGCCGCTGCGAGCACAGCGCTCCAGGGAGGCGTGATGGTGGTTGGACCGATGGCACTGATGGTACCGTGCCAACTCTGCAACAGTCCTCGCGCGGCTGCGGGCGTGATGGTGGTTGGACCGATGGCACTGATGGTACTGACGATGTCCTGCCTGCAGACGCCCGCGCGGCCTGCGGCGTCTGGCTGGGTCTCTGTACCGCTCCTCACGCGCGAGGCGAAAGCGGCCGGCATCCATCCGGGCGGTGAAGGCGGCCAGTGGCCCCGAGGTCCAGTAGCGGTCAGCCCCGCCGACCCGCGCTTCCTCCTCCTGCCGATCGACGTGGGCGGCGTGTATCGCAGCCTGGACGGCGGGCGGCACTGGCAGATCGCGATGGTGGGCTGGAACGCGCGCGGCGCGAACGCCTTCGCCATCGACCCGCGCAACCCGCGGCGCGCCATCGGCGTCGGCGGCAACTCGCTGGACTGGAACCCCGGCTGGGGCTCCTCGCCCCACGGGCTCTACCTCACCACCGACCAAGCCGCCTCGTGGCGCCAAACGCTGGCACTCGACAGCGGCCACGGCGGCGCAGTGGCCTACGACCCGCGCTCCTACGACCGCGGGCGCCGCTTCTGCGCCGTCGCTTACTATCTTTCGCCCGAGCGTGGCGTCTACCGTTCACAGGACGGCGGCGCATCGTGGTCGCACCTCCGCGACTCTCCGGAGCCCGAAACCGTCCGGGGCGAATGGGCTCTCGGCGGAGACGTCTTCCCGAGGCTCGCGGTGGACCCGGTCTCGGGAGCGGTCTGCGTGGCAGGCGCGCGGGGCCTCTGGCGCTCGACGGATCGTGGCGCCTCCTGGGAGCGCCTGCTCGACACCCCCGTGACCAGCGTCGCGACGACGCCAGCCGGCGCGCTCTGCATCACGGGTCCGAGCGGTGTGGCGCGCTCGGACGACGGGGGGCGCTCGTGGCGCGCCCTTCGCGGCGAGGGTCTGGAGACCGGCGCGGGGCGCTCGGTGCGGGACCTGGCGGTCAGCCCCGCCGACCCGCGCCGCATGCTCTGCTGGGTGGCGGGAAAGCCGTTCGAGTGGCCGCGCTTCGTCTCGTGGGACGGCGGCGCAACGTGGCGGCGCGTGCGCACGGAGCGCGGCCCGGCGCCGTTGCCCATGAACGCTCGGGAGGGCCGCTTCGCCTGGCACCCCTCCGACCCGAACGTGGCCTGGTGTCTGGGCGGTGACTGGGTGACCCGCTCGGAGGACGGGGGCCGCACCTTCCATTGGTCGAGCAACGGCTACGCGGGCATCATGGTCGGCGGCCTGTTCGGCTTCTCGGTCCACGCGCCCAATGCCCTCTTCCTCGGCTTCCAGGACTACAACGGCGCGCTCACCGCGGACGGCGGCGCGACGTGGCTCTGCCCGGACGTGAGCGGCAAGGGCTGGGGCGGTCACATCTACGGCGGCTTCACGGTGGACGGCCGCACGCTGTGGGGCGGCGACGCGGAGGGGTGGGGATCGGCGCGCCGACTTCGTCTCTCTCGCGACGGCGGACGCACCTGGGCCACCGTGGTCGGTCGGGACGGCGAGCCGCTCGTCTGGGCTGGCCCCGACGTTTCGTATGCCGACCCCGCGGACCCCCGCGTGCTGTTCGCCTCCAATCTGCGCTCGGCGGACGGCGGCGCGACCTGGAGCCCGATGGCTGGGTGCGACGGCGTCTTCACGCACGGCCTGCGCACCCGGGCGCTCTACGGGCGGCGCGGCGACGACGTCGTGCGCTCGCGCGACCACGGCGCCACCTGGGAGCGGCTGGCCTCCCTCTCGGGCGGGTTCGACGATCTGGCGGTGGACGGCGGGACGGTGCATGGACCGTGCTGGAGACGCCGCGCGACCAGTACGGGCAGATGCGGGTCCGCTCCGTGGCGCTCGACCCGAAGGACCCGTCCGTGATCTATGCAGCCGGCTCGCGCGACATCTACGCGAGCCATGCCACGGTCTGCCGCTCGACCGACGGCGGGCAGACCTGGCGCAACCTGACGGTGACCGCGCCGCTCCGGCCCGGCACGACGGGTGGCCCGCACGAGGTGAACGCCATCCGCGTGCACCCCGTGACCCGGGAGGCGTGGGCAGCGGGGCAGTGCTTCGGCATCTGGCGGATCGCGCCCCCCGCGCCAGGCGAGCGCGGACTGCCAGCGGATCGCGCCTCGGCTCCTCGCGCGCCGGGGGTCCCCCGAGGATAGCGACAGGCCGACGGGCGAAGGGTCAGGGATTGGCTTGAGCCCTCCAGTGCGGCCGCAGCGCGGCGTGACCGGCGGGGCCCGTCCTCAGCCGCGCCACGGCTCCCGCAGGCGTCACGGGCCGGACCTCGACGTCCCTGCGCAGCTCAGTGAAGCCGATCAGCGGTCCGTGCCGAGGCGTTCGGCGAGGCGCGCCGCCGCGTCCGCGAGCGCGAGCCTCGCGAGGTCCACGGGGACGGATGCGCGCGTCAGCGGCCGGCCGGCCCAGTCGATGCCCGCCATCCGGTTCCCGCGTCCGTCCATGCTTGCCGCCTCGACGGGGCGGCCCGGACCTCGCCGCACGATGCGCAGGTAAACGGGCACCGTCGCGTCGTAGCTGGCCAGCGCACGCTGGACCGCCAGGCTCGCCCGTGCGGCGTTCGCCTTGCCGCCAAGGTCGCCAGGATCGCGCACCAGCGGCCGGCCCATCTCCAGCAGGCGATCCGCCCGGTCCTGCGCTTCGGGGCTGCGCTCGGCCGCCACGGCGAGGCACGGCTCACCGACCGCCCAAAGCGTCACGCCGTCCACGCCCAGCCTCTCCGCCAGCGCGCGGACGCGCTCCGCACGCGGGGCAGGCGAGCCCGAGCCGAAGGTGACGAGGCACCAGCCCTGGTCTGCACCGCGCCGGTACCGGGCGGCCGCGAACCTGTGCGTCGCGCGGCGAAGAGCATCGCGGGGCGCAAGGAGCGTGACCGTCTCGCCGCGCCGGCCGTGCAGCACCTCTGCCTCGCCGGCGGCCACTGTCTCGAACAGATCGGCGGGCTGCACGCCCATCCCGCGCAGCGCGGCCTCCGTCGACTCGGCATCATGCGCGCAGAACGCCGCCAGACGCCCGGCCATCTCACGCGCGGCCACGACCCGCGCCCGCACCCACTCCGTGTCCGGCAGGCGGCCGTCCGGCCGCAGCCGCACGATGACGACCGGCGGCGCCAGCGCGAGCCTCTCCGCCGGCTCCGCGGTCGCAACCGGCCCGCTCCCAGCGAGCGCGGGCGCGAGCAGCAGGATGACGGCAGACCGAGACGCGCTAACCGCCTTCATGTTCTCCTCCCTTCCGCGTGCCCACGGGTGCCGCCCAGCCCGCCGCGATCCAGCCGGCGGCCACGCCCGCAGGCGCCCGCACCGCGAGCGGCTCGGCAAGCCCCGTTCGGATGCCGGTCAGCCGAAAGGCCACGAGCGTGAACAGGACGGTGAACGCCGCCGCCGCGAGAGCGGCAACCGCCACGCCGAGAGCGGCCCGGTAGCCGCACCAGAGCGCGGTGAGCACGGGCGGCAGCGTCAGCACGGCGGGCGCCAGGATCCGGTTGTCGCGCGGCACGCTCAGCCGGAAGACGACGATGAGCGCGCCTTCCACCACGATCGAGACAATGACGTAGGACAGGCCGAAGGCGAGCGCCCTGCGCAGCCGCGTTCCGGTCACCTCGCGGCGCCCCGTGGGCGAGCTGGCCGCCCCATCGCGCTCCACCAGCCCAGCCGGCGCGCGACCGCCGGGTCCAGCCGGCCGGCGCGCACGAGCCGGGCGGCTCGCTTGCCCGCCAGCCTTGCGCCAGCGCCGTCGTGCACGATGAGCCAGTCCCAGTGCATCCTCGCCTCCCGCTTCACGGCGAGCCGCGGGTCGCTCGGGTGCGGCTCCGCCGGCGTGTCGTCCGCGAACGCGTGCAGCCACCGCACACCCGCGCCGTCGTTCACGCGCGTGTCGCCGTAGAGGTCCCCGTCCGCGAACACCCCGAAGGAGACCCGCACGTCCGCCGGACCGGGCCGCAGGTCGCGCTCCGGCGGCACGCGCATGTCCACGACGCCTGCCGGCGCGGCCGCGTCAAGGTCGCGGTAGATGGGCTCCAGACCGTCCACGAGGACCGTCACGCGACGCCGGCCCGGCGCACCGCTCACCCCTACCGAGAAGACGTGCCAGTCGGTGTACAGGATGCGGCCGGCGCGCGCGGGCGGCAGCGCGAGCCGGATGTCGGAGCGCTTCCCGCCGTCCTCGCCGGCGATGAGGTCCGAGCCGAAGAAGAGCTCGTCGTCGAACGGCTTCTTCCGGCACCGCTCGAACATGCGCCAGTGCATCTCGCCGTTCACGCCCATCTGGGCCAGCGTGCGTCCTCCCACGGTGACGGTGGCATAGAGGTCCGCGCCCAGCAGGCGCTCCTCCATCCGGAAGCGGAAGTGGACCCACAGACCGCTCGCAGGGTCGGCGCGAAGGTCGCGCTCCATCGAGAGCATGTGGTACCGGCCGCCCGGCCGCCGCACGACGGTAAGGAGGCCGCCCGCCACGCGGGCCGTCCCCGTGGCAAGGTTGCCATACTGGTGGATCGGGCCGCGCCACAGCGCCGGCTCGTCGAAGTCGTCCACTTCGGCAAGCGGAGCGCTCAGCACGGTCGCCGCCAGGAGGAGCGCCAGCATCGAGACCGCCTTTCGCCGCTTTCTCGGGGCGGAGAGCCGCCCTCTCCAGCTTCTTCCGCGGCCGCCCGCGAACTCCTGCACGCTGCGCTCGCAGGAGACGGACCGCTGCGCGACCAACGTTCGTCTCGACCGCCGCCCCGCTCGCCTTGCTCAAGGAGACCCGTCATGCCCTGCTGGCTCGCCGCTACCCCGCTTGCAGCGCTCCCCGCGCCCTCCGTGCCAGCCCCTCCGTTCCGCGTCGGGGTCGAGGTCCCGGTGAACCTGCCGATCGTGACCTCCTTCGAGAACGCGCTCCGGGACCTGGGGCTGGGCTACGTCAACTTCTACGTCACGAACGCGCCGGGGTTCGACCTGCCCGAGCTCGAGGTGACGGGCTCCATGTCGGCGCTGTGCGAGCGCGCGGGCCTCGACTTCGCGCTCGCCTGCCACCACCGCAACCCCTCCGCCGAGACGATCGCCGCCGCGGCTAGAAGCCCGCGGTTCCAGGGGGTGCTGGTCGACGAGGTGGAGCACATCCGCCTGCTCTTCCCCCAGTTCGCGCCCATCGCGCGCGAGGACCTGCTCGCCGACCCCTCCGCGTTCACGGCGTTCGAGCCGGCCCACGACGAAACGGTGGAGGGCTACCGGCGGCTGCGAGAGCGCTTCACGTCGCAGGGCGCGCCGCGCGCGATCGCGACCCACGTCTGGCCATCGCTCCTGCACGCCGCCGCTCGCGCCGGCTGGACGCCGTGCCCGAAGGTCTGCAAGGAGTTCTACAGCCCCGTGAGCCTGGCCATCGGCATGGGGGCGGCGCTCCAGTACGGCCGCGATCTGTGGGTGGACGTGGACATGTGGTACTTCGCGCTCGTCCCGGGCCACCCGGTGGAGGAGGTGGAGGCCAACCTCCAGATGGCGTACTGGCTCGGGGCGGACCTTGTCTACCTCGAAGGGTGCGGCTACAACCTGCACCCCGCCGGGCGGCAGGGCGTGCCCTTCTCGCTGTTCAGCCAGATCGACGACCAGCGCTACCAGCTCACGCCGCACGGCGAGATGCTGAAGCGGTTCTGCCGAACGTACCTGCCCGCGAACCCGCGCGCGCACACGTTCCGCGACGTGCTCCCGACCGTCGCCATCGTGCGCTTCGATGACACCGACGTCGGCCAGAAGTCCTGGGGCGCGCCCCGGCTCTATGGAACCGAGCGGCTGGCGCCGGACGCCGAGACGGCTGCCTGGTTCGGGATCTGGAACGTGCTCACCCACGGCGCCACCGGGCGGGACGGCATCGCCTTCTTCAAGGCGTCCATCAGGCATCCCACGACGGAGGCCGGAGCGCACGCGCGCCTTGCGCCGTCCTACCTCTCCGACCCCGCCTCCGCGGAGCACCGTTTCTTCGTGCCGCTGAACGGGGCCGTCGTCTACGACCATACGGTCGGCTACGAGCGGCTGCGGGGCGTGCCGCTCCTTTACGCCACGGGCAAGGCGCTGAGCTCCGCCACGGTCGAGGCACTGCGCCGCTGCGTGCGCGAGGGCGCCACGTGCGTCGCATGGGGACCGCTCGCCGCCCGCACGGGTCTGGCGCGCTGGGAGAAGGGCGTCAAGGTGGTGCGCGAGGGCCGCGGCCGGTGGGTGCTCACGGACGACTTCGAGGCGCCCGCCGCGGTGCGGCCCGTGAAGCGCTTCCTGGGCCGGCCCGACGAGATCCGCTACCGCTTTGGCGAGCGGGTCGTGACCCTGCGCCGCGTCACCGACAACCAGGTGCGCGTGGAGGTGACGCCCGCTTCGGCGGCCCGCTGACGGCGCCGCGCCTCACCCGCCGCTCGGCGGGTAGATGTGCGGGTTCTGCCGCTGGCACTCCTCGATGACCGCGATCTGGCGGCGCACCTGTTCCACCGTCACCTCGAGCGGCGCTCCCTCGGTGAGAACGCGGTGCAGCATGGCGTAGGCGGCAGCCGACATGGAGCCGAACAGATCGAACCCCTCCGGGGCCTGCCATCCGTCGGTGTGCCAAACGAGCGCGTCGGAGCAGTAGGCGGGCGTGCCGTCCGCCTTCGAGAGAGGCGTCGTGGTGAGCGAGACGGGCGGCGCTTCCGCCGGGTCGTACCAGCTCCACTCCAGCCGGCTCGTGTCGCCCGAGAGACCGCCGCGCGTGCCGTAGACCGTGTAGGTCGGCCCGACGATCCGGCGGCATCCGGAGACCTCCACCTGCACGATCGGCCGGCCCGGCGCGCTCAGGACGACGATGGCGTGGTCCTCCGCATCGCCAAGCGCGGTCGCGAGGCGCATCCAGCACCGTACGTCGGGCTCCGTCGCGTCGCCGAAGAGCTGCAGCGCCTGGTCGAGGGGGTGGGGTCCGGTGTTCAGCAGCGCGCCGCCCATCTCGGCGCGGAGCGTCTGCCAATCGTAGCGCCGCGAGAAGCCGCTGAACGCGATATTCACCTGCACGATCTCGCCTAGCAGCCCGCTCGCTATCACCTCGCGCATGCGGCGGAAGGCGGGCGAGAAGCGCGACTGCTGGAAGACCGCCAGCACACGCCCCGCGCGGCGGGCAGCCTCCACCAGGCGGTCCACGTCGGCCACGCGGCTCGCGAGCGGTTTCTCGCACAGCACGTGGAGGCCGGCGTTCAGGAGCTCCAGGGTGATTGGCACGTGGTGGCGGCTCGGGGCGGCGTTCACCACCAGGTCGATGTCGCGCCGGCCGAGCAGCGCCTTGTGGCTCGCATGCGTCTCGCACGCGAGCTCTGCCGCCGCTCGCTCGCGCCGCTCCGGCAGCGGGTCCACCGCCGCGACGATCTCGAACCGCTCCGTGTCGCCCTTCAGGTGGGCCGCGTGGATGTCGCGACCGCTGCGCCCCTGCCCGATGATCGCCACCCGCAGACGCTTCACCTCTGCCCTCCCTTGCGGCCTCCCGGCCGCTTCAACCCCACGTGAGCTCCCACTCCGTCTCGTCGGCCGCCGCGACGATCGGCACGACGACGGACCCGTTCGCGCCCCGGCGGCAGACCGCCTTCGCGCCCGCCACCCGCGCCTCCGGCAGCCGTTCCGCGCCCGCGATGACGAGCGCGCCGTCCTCGCCGGCCGGCCGGCGCAGCACACCGCGCAGCGCGCCCTGCTTCCACGCCACGTCGCGCAGCTCCGCGCCGCCGCTCTGATGGAACGTCGTCGCGACGACCCACGGGTGTGCGCGCGCCTGGCGCACGACGAGCAGCTTCACCGCTGGCCCGAAGAAGGAGGCCTCCCACGCCTCCGTCCCCAGGCTTTCGAGGAGACCGTGGGTGTCGCCGGGGTGCCGATAGCCGCGCGGCCGCTCCGGCACGAAAGGCGATGCGCCGAGGAACTGGCCCGACCAGAACTCGTGGGCCCACCACTGCGTCGCGGGGTCGAGGCCAAGCCGCGCGAGCGGCAGGCGGAAGCGCGCGATGGAAGCCTTGCCGTACTCGGGACGAATGTCCTCGCCATAGTGGAACAGCGCCACGAGCTGCCAGCGGTCCCAGCCGGTCTCCACCTGCAACGCCCACACGCGCGAGACGCCGGGCCGGGCATCCCCGCGCGCGTCGGCGTCCTTGCCGCGCGTCTGGCTCTCGTAGTCGAGCGAGGCCACCGGGAACGGCTCGAAGAGATCGAGCGGCGTGGCCGAGCGACCCAGCGGGGGCAGCGTTGCGAGGAGTACGCGCCAGCGGTCCTCTGGGAGGAGCGGCAGGTCGTCTCCGATGTCCACCTGTCCGCCCGCCAGGAACGTGGCCGTGGCCCGAACGCGCGCCTCCTCGAGCGTGCCCGGCTGACCGGTCACCAGGCACGAGGGCTGGATCGTGCCCCACCGCCCGTTTTTCCACAGGTGGCCGGCCACGTTGCGACCGTAGTCCTCCTCGAGGTGGCGCCAGCCCACGTAGCCGGTGTTGCCCGTGTCGGCGCACGTGTAGAGGAGCGGCGGGGCGCCCGTACCCGGCAGGTCCGGCGCGCCGCAGTTGAGCACGAGGGCGTTGGGGTCCGCGGCGCGCATCTCCTCGAGCATCGCCAGCATCCCGCGCCGGATCGCCTCGGCGCCCGCGCCGGTGACCACCTCCGGGTCGTGGCGGCGCTTGAGCACGGGGTGGACGGCCGAGCCCATGAAGTCCGGCTTCAGGTAGCGCACGCCGCGCCGGGCGAGCGACCGGACCCTCTCCCGCACCCACTCCACCGCGCCCGGGTGCGAGAGGTCCAGCGCGTGCGTCTGACCGTGGGGCTCCCAAAACCACTCGCCCATGCCGATCGGCTGGCCGCGCTCGTCGCGGGCGAACCACTCCGGGTGCTCGCGCACCACCGGGTCGAGCGCGCTGACCGTGAACGGCGCCGTCCACGCGCCGAGCCGGAACCCCCGGCGCTCCAGCTCGGCGGCCAGCGCGCCGAGCCCGCCGGGAAACTCCGACTTCTCGCGCGCCTCGGAGGGCAGCCAGCCCTCCTGCCAGCCCAGGTCCACGAGCAGGGTCCGCAGGCCCAGCGCTCGCAGCCGTGCGGCGGCCACATCGGCGTTGCGGAGCACGCGCTCGGTCGTGACGCCGAGCCGGTGCGGGTACCAGGAGCACCAGGTGACGGGCGGCTCCGCCAGCGCGAGCACCCCGTGGCGGGCCGCCGTGAGGTCACCGTAGCGCGCGAGGAGGGCCAGGGGGTCCTCGCCGACGAGCACGAGCAGCGCCTCCAGTGGCACGCGAGCGCCCGCCGGGATGCGCGTCGCGCCTCCGTCGAACCCGGCCCACCACTGCGAAAGCACTCCTGCGGGCGTGGCCGATACCCCCACGTGGCCGATCCACCGCTCGCCCGTCTCCCACCCCACGAGGAGCGCGCGGCGAGCGGCCGCGTCCCAGGCGACCCACACCGCCTCCGACGCGGCGGGGCTCGCCTCCGCCGCACCGCCTGGCTCGCCAGCGACAGGCGCCGCTGCGGCGGCCTGGCCGCTCGATGCGAGCGGCCGCACCCGCGCCCAGTAGGACCCCTGCTCGTAGAGCGCGACACGGCCCGGCTCGGCGCCCAGCCGCGGCGCCTCGCCATCGCGGTGGGCGGTCGCGAGCGCCCGCACGCGCTCCAGAACCGCCGACGCGCGGCCGGCGTTCTTTAGCGCGCTCTCGAGCCGGAACCCGCCGCCCGGCAGCGGCGTGAGCGTCTGGCGCAGCTCCAGCCCGCCCGCGAACCGCGTGTCGGCGCGCCAGCCGTCGCCGCGCTCCCATTCGGTCCTCGCCTCCGCGCCAAGCTCGCCCGCCTCGGTGACGAGGTCCGGCGCCAGCCCGCCAAGCCGAAAGCCCGGCCAGCCGGGGGACACGAGCGCCAGCCGCCCCGTCGCATCCGCCTCGAACGCCGCGAGCCCGTTCTCGATGCGCATGGTGACCGTCTCCTCCTTCGTGGCCACCTGGACGGACGGGGTGGCAGGGGTCTCCTCGATTGGCGGCGAACCAGCCGCCAGCACGCGGCGGTGCGCCGCCGCTCCAGGAGGTCCGGCGCATGAACGTCGTCCTCATCATCTCGGACACGTTCCGCTTCGACAACCTGACGCACGCGGGCCCCATGCCCGTGCGTACGCCCTGTCTGGACGCGTTCGCCCAGCGCGCCGTCTCCTGCACGAACGTCCTCACCGGCAGCTTTCCCACGATTCCACATCGAACCGACCTTACCTCCGGCCGGTTCGGGTGGCCCTGGTACCCCTGGCAAGCGCGAGAGCTCGGAACGCAGAACCACTTCCCGCAGATCCTGGCGCAGGCGGGCTACGTCTCCCAGCTCATATGCGACTGTCCGCACCTGTTTCCCGCGCGCTTCAACAGCGGCTTCCACGCCGCCGTCGCGCTCCGCGGGCAGGAGAGCGACCTCGCCATGCTCCGCATGAACCACCCCATCGAGCACGTCATGCCGCCCGAGAAGACGCGCATGGACCGCTTCTTCCAGAAGCGCAACCTGCCCGACCTCTCCGCGTGGCACAACCGCGACTGGCAGGGCGAGGAGGACCGCTTCCCGCCGCGCACCGCCGCAATGGCGGTCCGCTTCCTGGAGGAGAACTACCGGCACCACCCCTTCTTCCTCTGGGTGGACTTCTTCGACCCGCACGAGCCCTGGGACGCGCCGGAGTACATGGTGCGCCGCTACGACCCGGACTACCGCGGGACGCCCATGGTGCACCCGAACTATGGCAAGGCGAGCGACCTCACGCCCAAGGAGCTGCGGAACCTGCGCGCCCACTACTGCGCGGAGGCCGAGCTGGTGGACCGCTGGGTGGGCCGCGTGCTGCAGAAGATCGAGGACCTGGGCCTCTTCGAGAACAGCGTCGTCCTCTTCACCAGCGACCACGGCATGAGCCTGGGCGAGCACAACCGCACCGGCAAGAGCAACATCAACGATGGCGACGACCGCTACTGGCCGATCTACCCCGAGATCGCTCACGTGCCCCTGCTCATCGCGGCCCCAGGCCTGACCGGAGGACGCACGGTGGGCGCGCTCCTGCAGCCGCCGGACATCCTGCCCACCGTGCTCGACCTTGCGGGCGCGCAGGCCAGGCCGCCGCAGCCCTTCCACGGCCAGTCGCGTGCGGCGCTCCTGCGCGGCGAGGCCGGCGCCAGAGGCCGGGATGTGGCGGTCGCCGCCTCGTACGTGCGCGCGCAGAACGGCAAGGTGCGCCCGAAGGAGTGCACGCCAGTCGTCTACACCGCCGAGTGGGCCTACGCGCCCATCGGCGCCGAGGGCCGCCCGGAGCTCTACGACCGACGCACGGACCCGCTCGCCGCGCGCGACGTGGCGGCGCAGTGGCCCGACGTCTGCCGTCAGCTTCACGCGCACTTGCTGCGCTGGCTGGCCGACCATGACGCTCCGGCGGAGGCGGTGGCGCCGTACCGAAGCGAGTAGGAGTTGGCGGGTGGGTTGTGGCAGGTGGCGGTTGGAGTGCGGGCGCCGCGCGAACGCGCGGGAAGGAAGCGCATGAGATGCGCGCAGACGATGCGATCCATCAAGCCGCCGGACAGGCGGTCGCCGACAGGCTCCAGAGCCTGCGGCTGGGCGAGCAGGTCACGGTCCGAAACCTGTGCATGGTGCCGCTCCTCGACGGCACGGGCGACGCCCCAGGCTACCTCACGCTGGACGAGGCGATCGCTCAGGGCTTGGTGCAGATCACTGAGCTCTCGGAGGGCGGTAGCGTCCCCGAGCTCAAGCTGACCAACGCGGCGAGCCAGCCAGTCCTGCTCCTCGACGGCGAGGAGCTGGTCGGCGCCAAGCAGAACCGCGTGCTGAATCTCACGATCCTGGTACCGGCGGGGGCAACGACAGTCATTCCCGTGTCGTGCGTCGAGGCCGGCCGATGGGCGTACCGCTCGGAGCGGTTCGCCGCTTCGCCGCGCGTCCACTACGCCGCCGGCCGCGCGCAGCGGATGGAGCAAGTGAGCGCGTCCCTCCGCCGGGAGGGGCGGCGCCGGTCCGATCAGGGGCAGGTGTGGGCGCACATCAGCGCGCGCATGGCCGACCTGGGCGCCGATTCGCCGACGGAGGCGATGGCCGACATCTACGAGCATCACGCGGCGACGATCGAGGAGTACGCGAGCGGCATGCGGCTGGCAGAG
>Ga0272446_1006227_pt1 | contig 12594 bp, 8 predicted proteins | sample YNPCB0061_FD_194587 | JGI IMG/M metagenome (GOLD analysis project Ga0272446, IMG submission 194587) | Hot spring microbial mat communities from Yellowstone National Park, WY, United States - YNP-CB-006-1 | ecosystem: Environmental > Aquatic > Thermal springs > Hot (42-90C) > Sediment | place... | reverse complement strand
GCCATGCCCGAGAGGACGGCGTCGCGCGCGGCGAGGCGCTGGTGGGCGCTCTCGAAGGCGGGCGCGGCGCCGACGCGCCGGACCGCCTGCAGGCGGGGCCTGGGCACGGCCTGGGAGGTCCCGAAGGAGCCGTCGGACGTCTTGACGACGATGGTCTGGGCGCCTGCGAGCAGGACGGAGAGATCCGGCGAGGGGTTCTTGGGGCGGGCGGGGAGGAGCTTGCGCTCGCCGATGGAGGTCCAGATGCGCTGCCCGTCCGTGTCCGCCGGCCCGGTCGCGCCGATGGCGTCGCAGCGGATCCGCGCGAGGAGGGCGACGAGGTGCAGCTGCTGCTGGCGCTCCGGCGAGACGACCTCGACGAGACGCTTGGCGGCGAGGGCGACGATCTCCTCGGCGGCCATCTCCTCGACCGCCTCCCCCGGCTGGACGGGCAGGGCGGCGAAGAAGCGCCGGTAGGAGCCGAGGGCAGCGCGCCCGTCGGGGCCGAGCTGGAAGGAGGTCTCGCGGATTTCGATGCGCCTGCCCCCTCGGACGTCGGGCTGGGCGACATCGAGGGTGGCCGGCACGAGGCCGTCGAGCAGTGCCAGCGCCCGCACCGGGGCGCCGAGGACGACCGGGACCGGGCCGGTCCAAGGCGTCAGGGCGGGGATGTGGATGGGGGACATCTCGATCGGCCTTCGGCAGGAGGCGGGCCGGCGCGCCCGCACGGGGAGGGGCGCGCCGATGGGGGAGGGATCAGGCGGAGAGGGTCTGGAGGATCTGAGGCACCGGTGGGCGGAGACGGGCGGCGGGATCGGGCAGAGAAGGAGGTGCGGTGGGCACTGTCATCCTCGGACGTGCTCTCGAGATGGACGTGCTGGCTGGCCTGGCCGGCCCAGGCGTCGGCGGCTCGTCCGAGGGCCTCGACGAGGCGGCGGGCGCGTCGTCCGGCGGCGCGATCCGCGATCCAGGGCTCGGCGGCGTGGAGATCGGCGGGACAGCCCTCGGGAGGAGGGGCCCTGGAGCGGAGGACGATCCCCTGGGTGTCCTCGACGATCCTGGAGGGGGTGAGGCGCCAGTCGGGGGCGACGAGGATCACGCCGATCTCGCTGCCGTCGCGGATCGTGCGGAGGCGGTGCGGGCCGCGGACGATCTCGACGAGGTCCGTGTCCTCGACGGCGGTGCGCCATCTGGCCGGTTCCTCGGGCAGGGAGAGGGAGTCTTGCGCACGGGAGGCGTCCCTTCAGGGGGCGGGCAGGACGGCGAGGAGCGGTGGCAGGGGGCTGTCGCTGGGCGGCAGGCCAAGGAGGAAGCCCGTCGCCTGCGCGACGGGGACGCCGAGGAGGAGGAGGGCGCCGGGGGCGCCGAGGGCGACCAGCGTGGGCCAGGGCGGATCCGGCCGGTGGCCGAGGGCCTGGGCCAGCGCGGTGGCGGCGAGGCGCTGGTGGGCGGGCTGGTCCTTGTCCTCGCCGCCGAGAAGGAGGGCGTGGTCCTCCGCCGGCCAGAGGGCGGCCTCGACGGCGGGGAAGGGGCGGGTGCGGATCCAGCGCTCGGGAGCGGCGTGGGGGCGGCCGCCGAGGATCCAGCGTCCCTGGAGGTCCTGGGCGAGCAGGACGCTCATCCCCCCGCGGCGGACGAGGAGGCCGCGCTGGGCCCCGAGATCGGCGCAGTCCTCGGGGCCGAGGGCGCGGGGGCGCCCGCTCGCGTGGGCGGCGAGCCAGGCGCCTTGGGCGGGGGTGAGGGTGGGGATCACGGGGGGAGGATCTCCGGCGAGACGGCGGGGCCTGCCGGCGGGAGGGCCCCGGCGGCTCAGCGATCTGGGAAGACGGCGAGGAGGTCGGGCTTGTCCGACGCCAGCACCGCCACCGATCGGGCGCGGTGGAGGAAGAGGCTGACGTTGGGCCCTTGCGCGTCGGCGGCCTGCTTCAGCGCGACGAGCGCGGCCTGGCCGGCGTTCTTGCGGAAGATCTCGGCCGCGGCGCGGCGGCGGAGGGAGAGGACGGCCGAGGCCAGCGGACCGGCGACGGGGACGGTGGTGTTCTCGGGGATCCGCTCCGCCAGCGTCGGCAGGACGGGCAGGAGGATGTGCTTCATCGGCAGCCCCTCGAAGGCGACATCGGAGGGCAGGCCGGTGCCGCGGCGCCAGATCGAAGGCACGCCCTCCTCGGAGAGCATGATGCCCACCGAGCGGCAGGCGTAGAGGATCCGGAACGGCGGCAGCTTCGGGATCGCCTGGCCGAGCGCGGCCAGCAGCGCGTCTCCGCCTGGGATCTCGGCCGGCGCCGGCGTGCCCGCCTCGGCGCGGACGGACTTGCCGGAGACGTAGGCGGTGAAGGCGAGGGGAGCGTCCGTCGGGGCGTCGATGCGCACGACCTGCGGCGAGACCGTGCGGCCGGTGTCGTCGGTCCAACGCCAGCGGGACGCACCCTGGAGGAGCAGGGCGACGAGCGGCTCGTGGGTGCGCGGGTCGGTGCTGGACATGGCGGAGGAGGACATGGGATGACCTCGCTTAAAAAGCAATGTTCTGGGATCGGGCGAGGCGGACGGCGCGGGGACGCCAGGCCTCGCGGGGGAGGGGGGCGTCGGGCAGGATCGCTGCGACCCCGGGCCAGGTGAGGACGCGCGGGGTGTTGGCCCCGTCGGCCTTGGGGTGATGGCGCAGGGAATCGAGGACGGCGGGGCAGACGCCGACGGCGGCCTGGGCGAGGCGGAGATGGCCGCTCTCGAGGGGGGAGAGCGGGACCTCGCGGGTCTCGGTGGCGCGCAGGGAGGCCATCGCGTCGAGCAATGCGCGGGGGCCGCAGGGGAGGGGGTCGAGGGCGGTGGTCTTGAAGGAGAAGGTGCCGTCGTCGAGGGCCTGGAGGATCCAGCCCGGGCCGAAGGTGGGGGTGGGGCGGTCGGGCAGGCGCAGGAGCAGCGCGGGGGTCAGGCCGGCGCGGAGGATCTCGAGGGCCTTGGGGTGGCCGCGGGAGACGTAGGGGCCGTCGGTGACGAGCGGGTCGAAGCCGAGCCGGCCGACGCCGTGCCACACGCCGTCGTCGGTCTCCTGGACGCAGACGTCGGCGCCGACGCCGGTCTTCCAGGAGGCGTAGAGGGAGACGGCGCCGATCTCGTGGCGCCGCAGCGCACGCATCGTCTGCTCGATCGTCATGGGGGGGCTCCTCGCGGCGGGGGCCGGAGAAGGCCCCGCCGCGGGGAGATCAGGGGTTGCTGCCTTCCCCTCCCGGGCCTTCTTCGCCGGACGCCGGGGGGCCGGCGGTCGTGGATTCGGAGAGGGTGAGACTGACGGGGGAGGCCGCGGGGACGGTGGCGACGGTGAAGGTGGTGGTGACGGAGACGAAGACGCCTGGGCTCTGGAACCAGGCACTCCAGGGGCCGCGCAGGAGGCAGGATCCGCCGGCGGCCAGGGTGGAGCCGCAGGTGGTGGAGGTCTGGCCGGAGAGGGAGACGATGGCGCCGGGGCCGCTGCCGGTGTTGGTCAGGCTGGAGACGACGCGCCCGCGGGCCTGGCTGAAAGGACTGGATGGTGCAGACGGCCCCGTCGCTGCCGCCGGTGCAGACGAGATCGGAGAAGGTGCCGGTTTCGACCTCCTGGAACGGGGTGGTCGGGGCGAGGACGAAGGCGACCCAGCCGGTGGCCGAGCCGGTGAGCGTGCGCTCGGCGCCGCCGGCGGAGAGGATCGCGGTGCGGCCGGAGAGGGTCGTGCCGGCGCTGAAGGTGACCTCGATGGTGCAGGCGTCTCCGGGGGCGAGGATCTGGGTGCCGCAGGTGCCGCCTGTGATCCCGTCGTCTCCGGCGTGCGTGCCCGTCAGGGCGGGAGCGGCAAGGGTGCCGTCGTTGCGCAGGGTGAAGGTCTGCGAGGTGCTGGCGGATCCGGGGCTGGAGGCGGCGATGGTGAAGACGCCGGGGAGAGCGGGATCGAAGGCCCAGAGGGGAGCGACGCTGGCGGCGACGCCCGTGAGGAGGACGTCCTGCGCCGCCGGGCCGTCCGAGGAGAGGGTGGCGGAGAGGGGGCCGTTGGGCGCGGCGATGATCGTCGCCGAGACGCTGCAGGCCTGGCCGGGGGCGAGGCTGGGCAGGCAGTTGTGGGAGAGCGAGATCGTCCCGCCGGTGGCCGAGACGATCGCGGGGGAGACGACGGACCAGGCGAGGATCGGATCGAAGCCGGTGGTCTGGGCCTGCGGCGCGATGCCGCCGGGCGCGCCGGCGGCCCCAAGGGTGGCCGAGCGGTGGGACGCAGGGCCGGGAGCAATGCGGTCCTTTTGGGCGTTGGGGATCCGGGCGCCCGGCGCCGTTGGAGCGCTGGGATCCGTCGGTCGGTCGGCGGTTTGTCGCCTTCCGGGACGGAAGGGCGTCAGTTGTAGCCCTCGCTTCCCGGCCCGCCGCAGGCGCTGGAGGCGGTGATGGTGGTCGAGAGGAAGGCGCTGGAGGTGGGGGCGGCGGCGGTGACGACGACCGTGACGGGCAGGGAGAGGGAGGTGCCGCAGACGTAGGGGGAGGTGTCGGGGCCGTAGACGCCGAGGTCGCAGAAGGTGCCGGGGCCGAGGGTGCCGCCGGGGGCGGGGCAGCTGCCGCGATCGGCGCCATTGTAGGAGGTAAGGGTGGCGGCGGCCGTCCCGAGGTTGCGCAGGCGCAGGGTGCCGACGACGCGTGCTACGATGAAGTCGCTTGCGTTGTCGCCGCCGCCCGTGCTGCTGGACCAGGTCTGGAGCCAGTACGACTGCACCGCGAGGGCGAGAGAGGCGGCAAAGCCGGACGCGCTGCCGGAGAGGGCTTGGGAGGCGCCGCCCCCTGTGAGGGTGCCCGTGGCCGAGGCGACGTTGTTGGTGTAGGTCGCGCGCACCGTCGCGGTGCAGGCCTGCCCGGGAGGGAGGGAGACGCCGCAGGTGTGCGACACCAGGGAGAAGGTGAAGCCCGCGCCGCTGCCGGAGACCGACGGGGCGGCCGGGACGCCCGCGCCCGAGCCGACGTTGGTCAGGGTCAGGACGCGGTCGACGACGGCGGGGTTGCTCGAAGGAGATGTCACGACGAAGGTGGCGGGACCCGACCAGGCGAAGGCGGGGGCAAAGCCGGACGCGCTGCCGGAGAGGGCTTGGGAGGCGCCGCCCCCTGTGAGGGTGCCCGTGGCCGAGGCGACGTTGTTGGTGTAGGTCGCGCGCACCGTCGCGGTGCAGGCCTGCCCGGGAGGGAGGGAGACGCCGCAGGTGTGCGACACCAGGGAGAAGGTGAAGCCCGCGCCGCTGCCGGAGACCGACGGGGCGGCCGGGACGCCCGCGCCCGAGCCGACGTTGGTCAGGGTCAGGACGCGGTCGACGACGGCGGGGTTGCTCGAAGGAGATGTCACGACGAAGGTGGCGGGACCCGACCAGGCGAAGGCGGGGGCAAAGCCGGACGCGCTGCCGGAGAGGGAGAGGGTCTGCCCTGCGATCGAAAGGGTGGCGGCACGCCCGGCGACCGTGTCCGTGGCGGAGAAGGTGATCGAGAGGCTGCAGGTCTCCCCGACCGCCACCGTCTGGCCGGTGCAGCCGTCCGTCGAGACCGTGAAGTCGTCTGCATGGGGGCCGGAGAGGACGGGGCCGGGGGCTGTGCCGCCGAGGGTGCCGGTGTTGCGCAGCGCGACGGAGAGGGTCTGCGTCGCCGGATTCGAGGTCGGCGCGGTGATGGAGAAGATGCCGGAGCCTTCGAGCGTCCAGGCAGGAGCAAAGCCGGAGGCGGTGCCGGCGAGCGGGGTCTCCGCCGGGCCGGCGGAGAGGAGGCCTGAGGCTGCGACGTTGTCGGTGTAGGAGGCCAGGACGGTGGCCGTGCAGGCCTGGCCCGGAGCGAGGACGGCGCCGCAGGTGGTGCCGGCGAGGGAGAGGGCGTAGCCGGGGCCGGTACCCGAGACGGCAGGGGCGGGCGGCGCGGCGGCGAGGGTGCCGACGTTGGTCAAGGTGAAGGTGCGCTGGACCGTCGCGGGCGTCGTGGTCGGCGCGGTGAGGTCGAGGGCGCCCCCGCCCGACCAGGCGAAGAGGGGAGCAAAGCCACTGGCCTGTCCCGAGAGGGTGACCTCGACGGAGGCGAGCCCCCCGGCGGCGAGAAGGGCGGAGAGGGCGCCGTCCGCGGCGGCCGTGGCCGTCGCGGAGACGCTGCAAGCCTGGCCAGGAGCGAGGCTGGACGGGCAGTCGTGGGAGAGCGAGACCGTCCCGCCGGTGGCCGAGACGATCGCGGGGGAGACGCCGAGGGCGTCGGCGAAGCCCTGGTTGGAGAGGGTGAGCGTCTGCGTGTCCGTCCGCGGCAGCGGGGCCGGGCCTGGGGTGCCGTCGATGGCGAAGGGGCTGGGGACGGACCAGGCCAGGAGGGGATCGAAGCCTGCGGCCTGGGCCTGGAGCGGCACGCCGCCCGGCGCGCCGGAGGCGCCGAGGGTGGCCGAGCGCAGGCCGTTGGAGAGGGCGGTGGCCTCGATGGTCAGGACGCAGGACTCTCCCGCTCCGAGCGTCTCGGGGCAGTCGGAGGCCGTGATCGAGAAGGCGACGGCGTCGGGGCCCGAGACGGACGGCGGCGAGAAGGGAAGGGAGCGCCCGCCCCCGGTGTTGGTCAGTGTCGCCGTCCCCGTGGCCGTGGGCTGGGCCGGGGAGAGGACGAACGAGAGGAGCGGAGGGCTCCAGACGAGCGCGCCGGGCAGGACGCCCTGGAGGGGATCGCCGGCCGGCTGGCCGGGGGCGGCGGCGTCGCCGACGAGGATCTGTCCGGTGCGGTCGGTGAGGTCGGACGTGCGCTGGCCGAGCAGGGCGACGGTGCCGATGGCCCCGACCGCGACGAGGGCGACGAGGATGGCATAATCCACGAAGGAGGCGGCGCGTCGGCGGCGAAGAAGAGGCATGGGGAGCTCTCCGGTGGGGCGAAAGGAGAAGATGGTGCAACGGGGAAGATGGTGCAACGGGGAGGCGGGGGCAATCCGGCCCCGGGAGGGCAGATTGGAGCGTGCCGTGGGGGATCTCGGATCCCGGGACGGGATCAGGCCTGTGGCGGGAGGCCGAGGACGGGGGAGAGGTCGATGGGCGCGAGGGCGACGGCGGCGCCGTCGGGCTGGGCGTCGAGGACGGCGCGCAGCGCCTGGCCGCAGGCGATCGGATCGGCCGCGGCGACGACGAGGGGCGGCGTGTTGAGGCTGCGCGCGTCCTCGACGCGTTCGGGGGGCAGGACGCGCTCGGCCTGGGCGCGCATGTCGGCGAGCATGGGAAGGAGATGGACGACCAGCCGGGCCAGGCGGACGGCGTCGGGCACCGGGCAATGTGCGGACGCATACAGTGGTCGTGCCCCGGGGGGGGGGGGGGGGGGGATTGGCCGGCGGCGATGGATGAGTTCGTCCGCGCCGCCAGGGGACGTCCTTGACACAGAGGGCTAGAAGATAGATTGGCTGACGTCGAGCCTCCCATCCATTCCGTTCAGATGGCGATCCAGAGTCGGGTGATGTCTCGACGGAAAACCCTCTCTAGGTTCCGGACAAGAGAAGCGCTGCCAGGGCATCTGGCATCAGCGCAGGACCGATAGGCTGTCCGTCCGAGGAGGTTCGGCGGAGACCGTCGCGACCCGCATGCAGCAGGATCTCCGGGCCGTAGGCCTTGAGCGGGGCTCGGCGCCGGAGGCGGGCGATGAGATCCGTGTCCTCCTTGGTCTCGACCAGACGTCGGGTTCCGTCGGCGAGGCCGACCACGAAGTCGGGATAGTGCAGCCCCCCGGAATCCGAGCGGCGAAGGCCGACAGACCAGGGCTTGGAAGGGGGATTGCGGTGCCACCAACGGACGACGCCGGCGAAGGAGGAATCCTCGAGGAGATCGACGAGCCAGCGCTCCGCGCGGTTGATGGCGAAGGTCTCGTCCATGGGAACGACCGTGTGCCGGAGCCCGCCGATCACGATGGCGGGCGGCAGGGCGGGAGAGCGCCAGCGCGCCAGGGCGTCGGGGGCCGGCATGTCTGTCTCATAGAGGCTGCGCCGTCGGATCCGGAGATCGGCTTCGACGGGGGAGACGAGCAGATCGGGCAGATGGACAGACATCTCCTTGGCGCGCGTGTCCCGGAGGTCCGCCAGCAGGGCCGACAGGCGGTCCTTGCGCTGAATCATCAGACCGACGAAGAGGACGTGGATGCCCTGCGGAGAGAGCGCCAGAGAAGAGACGTAGGGAAGGGCCTTCATCCGCTCCCGCAGACGATCTTGAAGCCCGTGACCGAAATCGTTGAAGTGCGTGCGCAGGTAGGCGTCGGCAATCAGATCGAGTTCGATGAGATTCTCGATCTGGAAGAACGAGGAGAGGCGGATCGGAGGTCGGTTCGGCTGGTCGAGGCGCAAGGAGTCTTCGATGATCTTGACCTGGACCAGGCCGCGGGCCTGGGGGAGCAGGGCAGCGATCTCCTCCGGCGTCGGGACGATCTGCGACCAGATCTGGCCGTCGTCGAGGGTGTCGAGGAGGGGGATCTCGGCGCGCCGTTCGCTGGGGAGGAAGGCGGGCGGATCCGTCGGAATGTCTGCCATGGCCAGGCGGCGCCGGTGGATCCGCAGGCCCAGGGCGGCGGCGTGGAGATCGAGATCCCCCTGGGTGGCGTAGGACGGCCGAAGGGTGCTGGGCAGAAGGGGCGCCAGGACAGGAAGGAATGGCCCCGCAGGAAGCGCTCCCCCGAAGAGAGGGCCTGGGGTGAGCATGATCGAAGGCTGAGAGGAGCCGGAAGCCGGTCCAGAGGCTGCCAGATCTCCCTGGGCGGAAGGCGGAGCAGGCGCGGAGGGAGGAGGCACGGGCGCCAGCGCCTGGGTCTGGACGTCGATGTCGTAGGCCTGCTCCAGGGCGTTGAGGGCCTTGGCAGCCTCCGAGTAGCCTCCTTGGGACAGCTGGTCCGGGACGCAGACCCAGGCGCTGGTGAGGACCTCCAGATCGTCCGCCGGCAGCGGGACGGACTGGGTGCTGAGAACTTGGCGCAGGGCAGCCGGGATCCGGAGCACCCGACCGATGGCCTGCTGGGCGCGGCTGGCGTCGAGGACGGGCCGGAAGGAGACGAGGGCGGAGGCTTCGGGGGCGTCGAAGCCGAGCGCGCCGGCCTCCTTGAAGACCAGGGCCCGGAGGCCCGGGCGGCCGAGCGCGTCCTGGAGGGCCCGGGAATCGCCGTCGGCGCGGACGACGGCATCGGGGTGGCTCCACCCGAAGGTCTCCCGCAGGAGCACCTCTCCGTCGACTTCCGCCTTGCTGCCGGCGTCGTTGCTGACCTGGAGGAGAAGCAAGGGCCGCAGCGGAATCCCGTGGGCCCGCGCGACCTGGGCCTGCTGGTCGAGCATGCGTCCGGCATGGCGGAGCAGGCCCTGGCGGCGGAGGGTCTCGTTCTGGAAGGGATCGGAGGCCGGCTCGAGATAGGAGAGGACCAGGCGCGGCTTGACGAGATGGGCTGCGACGGCGTCGCTGCGCGGGACCGTATGGACCGCCGTCGGGAGACCAAGCGCCTGCACGACGGTGCGCAGCCTGACGTCGTTGGGCGTGGCGCTGGCGGCCAGAAGAAGATCCGGGGCCAGCGCGCGGAGACGGTCGGCAAAGGCCGTGGTCCGGGCGCCGATCTCGAGCCCGACATGGGCTTCGTCGAGAATGACTCCCAGGCGCAGGCCATCTTGGCGCAGCGCCTCGCGCCACCGCAGGAGGGAGGGCCCCTGCTCGCTGTCGGCGTGCAGGAGGGCGTCGCGGTTGGCGAGCAGTTGGAGCGTCGCAAGCCAGATGTCGCCCACCTGGTGGGGGCGGGCTCGATCGGCGTCGAGATCGCGGACCCGCAGGCCAGCCTCCATCAGGGGCCCGCGCGCCTGGTCGAGCAGGACGCCGAGAGGTGCGGTCCAGAGCCAGACGACGTCCGGCCGGGTGGCGGCCGCGGCGATGGCGGCCAGCATTCGGGTCTTGCCCGCCCCCGTGGGGGCGGCCAGGCGGATCGCCTGGGCGCCCTCCCGGAGATCCTCGAGGATCTCGGAGACAGCCGCCTGCTGGAAAGAAAGGAGGCTCATCGGACGAAGGTCTCCGTGGGCCGGAGCCAGGCGTTCAGGGTCTTTGGAGCGTCCTCGACGCGGACGTCGGGGCGACCGGATAGCGCCTGGCGGGCGATCCCGGGCCGGTCGGTCCAAAGGACGCCAGCGCCGGGCAGGGCACGGATTTGATTGGCCATCTCCGAGGACCACTTGGGCGCATAGGCGATCCAGGTCTCGGCAGGCTCCTCATTCCGGGACGGGATGAAGGCAACCGCCATTTGGCCGCCATCCGGCCAGGCAGAGACCGGCGCTCCGGCGGCGATCTGCAGGGCCGGCCAGGCGGTCAGGGGATCCTGCGCGGCGTCCGCCAGATCCCCCTCCTCCGGCGGCGTGAGGCCAAGACGGACATAGGCGAAGCCCGCGGCATGGGGCACGGGCATCTTACCTTTGGGCGGTGCCGCCGCATCGGCCTGGATGACGCGGCGGACGCGCTCGCGACAAACGTCGCGACAGAGGTTCTTCTCGGGCTCCTTCGCGGTCGCCTCCGCGTTCGACACCAGGATGAACCGCCGGTCCCCGTCGTCCTCGGCGTTGAGCGCCAGCACCGCCTCCGCGGTGGTGCCCGATCCGCCGAAGAAGTCGAGCACCAGGCTGTCGGGCCCGGTGATCTGGCGCAGCACCTCGCGCACGAGCGAGGGCGGCTTCGGATAGTCGAAGACCTTGTCCCCGAACCAGGCCTTGAGCGCCGCCGTTCCTTCTCCGGTCTGGCCGACGACGGCGTCGCGCCGGCCGTCGGGCGCGTCTTCCTTGTCGGCGGTCGAGCGGATCCAGGAGGAGAAGGCCTGGGTGTCCGTCTTGAGATCGCACTTGAAGCGCTTCAGGCGGGGAGTTCCCCAGGCGATGGTCTTGCCGACAAAGAAGTCCAGGCCGGGCAGTCCGCGCCGCAGCAGCGGCACTCCCTTGCCGTTCTGGGGGACATCCCCGGCGTCGATCGCTGCCAAGAGGTCGTCAAGCGTGTTCCAGACGGCGGTGCGCGGCGCCTTCGGGAAGAGAATGCGCCCTTCCCGGATGTGCTGCTCCATGCTGGCCTTGCGGGTTTTGCCGGCGCTTCGAGATTCTGATGCCAATCGCCATACGGCATCAGGGTTGCACGGATACCAGTAGCCGGTCTGCGGATCCTGGAGAGGATAGTAAGTCAGGGGACGTTCCTGATAATTCTTAGGAGCAGTCAAATTGTCTGATTGCCAGTCTCCCCGTGGGTCCTGATCGGGGTTGGAATACATCGCGAAGGTCTTGGCGACGCCGCCCAGGCGGATGTCCTCGATGGCGTGGCCGCCGTAGAGGAGGATGTGCTCGTGGTCGATGGAGAGTCCGTGGTCGGGGTCGTTGGCGCCTTGGCGGGAGCGCCAGACGAGGGAGCCGATGCGCCGTCCGCGCATCAGGTGTTCGAGCAGGCCTTCGACGAGCCAGCGGGTCTCGTCGCCGATGCAGACGGCGAGGATTCCGGTGGGGGAGAGGAGGTCGCGGGCCAGGGCCAGGCGTTGGGCGAGGAAGTCGAGCCAGAGGGAGTGGCGGAAGCGGTGGGTCTGGTCGACGCGCTTGTCGTTGTAGACCCAGGAGGTGGCGCCGGTGTTGTAGGGGGGATCGAGGAAGATCGCGTCGATCGTTCCGCGATGGGTGCGGTGAAGAAGGCGTAGGGCCAGCAGGTTGTCGCCTTCGAGGATGAGGTTGCCGCGGTCGTGGTCGGGGAGGGAGAGGTCGGGGAGGAGACGGAGGCGGAGGGGGAGGGCGCGGGTGGCGGCGTCGGCTTCGTAGGTGTCGATGGAGGGGGGATCCCAGCAGAGGCCGACGCGGCGGTCGAGTTGGGCCTCGAGATCGGCCACGCGCTTCTCGAGGAGGGCGATGCGACGTCGGGCGTCGACCCGGGACCCCTTGTCGGGCATGCTCGGGGCGGCTTCGGGAAGGAGGGGGAGTTGCTCGGACATGGAGGCAGGCCCTGCCGGCGTTGGCGTGCGGAAAGGAGGACAGATAGGGCTGGCGGTGGGGCGGAGGTTGTGACCGATGCTTGGGTCGCTGGCGCGATAGAGGTTGGTGTTTGGGGAACGGCTCAACGGACATGGAGACCGAGGATCGACCATGCCGCCTGGGCGCGGTGGGCGAGCAGCGCGATCCCGCCCTCGAAGGGGAGGAGAAGCCGGGCCTCGTCGGGCCAGGCGGAGCGGAGGCCCGCGATGCGCGGCAGCGTGGCGCGCAGGCGCGCCACCGCCAGGCGGTCGTGGGCGGAGCCCTGGGGGACGTCCTCGCCCGACGGCCAGGGAAGGGCGGCGCTCGGGCGGTCGGGGGAGCGGTCGAGGTGGGAGAGGAGGAGGGCGAAGGGCTGCTCGTCGGGCAGGCACGCGGCGGGGCCGGGGGCGAGCGCCCAGGCCTCGGGGAGGCCCTCGCGGGGCAGCAGGACGGCGGCGGCCGGGTCCAGCACCAGGGAGGCCCCTTCTGGGAGAAGGTCGGCGGGCAGATCGAGGACCGGCTGGGGATCGAGGAGGATCTCGTGGGGGCCGCGGGCGCCGAGCGCGACGCGCGCGAGGGTGGGCGATCGGCGCGGACGGGGGCGCAGGACGAGCCGGTCGTGGGGATCCTCGCCGAGGGACGC
>Ga0272446_1006226_pt1 | contig 12596 bp, 6 predicted proteins | sample YNPCB0061_FD_194587 | JGI IMG/M metagenome (GOLD analysis project Ga0272446, IMG submission 194587) | Hot spring microbial mat communities from Yellowstone National Park, WY, United States - YNP-CB-006-1 | ecosystem: Environmental > Aquatic > Thermal springs > Hot (42-90C) > Sediment | place... | reverse complement strand
CGATGGTCGCCTCGCCGAGTTCCTCCTCAAGCTCGGAAAGCGCTCGCCGCATCAGCTCCTCGTCGGCCTCCCGGCGCGCCATCCGACTGGACGCCGCGATGGCCTCGAGGAGTTCGTCGCGTCTGATAGGCTTGGCGAGATGCCCGTCCATCCCCGCCGCGCGGCAGGCCTCGACCTGTTCCGGCAGGACGGCGGCGGTCAGCGCGATGATCGGAACTCGCCCGCGCGGCGGCGGCAGGGCGCGGATGCGACGCGCCGCCTCGAGCCCGTCGATGCCCGGCATCTCGACATCCATGAGCACGAGGTCGAACGAGCCGCGTGCGACCGCCGCCACCGCCTCCTCGCCGTCGCAGGCGAGCTCGACGTGATGGCCGGCCGCGCGAAGCAGTGTTTGCGCCAGCACGCGGTTGGCCGCGACATCGTCCACCACGAGCACGCGCAAGCACGCGACTTGCGGATCGGGGCCTCCTGACGGCGTCGTCGCGCCCGGGATCGACCCGGCCTTCGCGAAAGGGATCTCCAACCAGAACCGCGAGCCGCGCCCGACCTCGCTGTCGCAGCCGATCCGCCCTCCCATCGCCTCGACAAGACGCGCGGAGATGGCGAGCCCGAGGCCGGTCCCGGGCTCGATCGAGGGTGCCATCCGCTCGAACTCGCGGAACAGCAGCCCGAGCCTGTCGCGAGGAATGCCAGGGCCACTGTCCTCGACCTCGATGAGGACCGGTCGGCTGCCCTCGGCTGCCGTGGTGGCTTCGGCGGACATGGCGCGAAGGGTCACCACCCCACCCGCTGGAGTGAACTTCACCGCGTTGGACAGCAGGTTCAGCACGATCTGCCGCACCCGCGTCGGATCGCCCCGCACTTCGCGAGGCAGATCGGCGCCCAGTTCGACACGCAGGTCGATGTGCTTGCGACGGGCATTGATCCGGAGGAGCTCCGCTGCGGAAGTCAGCAGCGCCGGGAGCTCGAAGGAGCGGTCGGCGAGCTCGATCCTTCCCGCCTCGATCTTCGAGAGATCCAACAGGTCATTGATCAGGTCAAGCAGATGCCGCCCCGACTCGGCGATGATTCGCACCTGCTCACGCTGCTCCGTGCCGAGCGAGGCGTCGCTCTCGAGGAGCTCGCCGAAGCCGATGATGGCATTGAGCGGCGTGCGCAGCTCATGGCCCATGCGGGCGAGAAACCGTGACTTCGCCTCGGCCGCCGCCTGTGCCGCGTCGCGAGCCGCCTCAAGATCCTGCATCGCCTGCTTGAGCTTGGTGATGTCGGTGCGCACACAGACGAGGTTTCCGGCGCGGGAACGACGCTCGCGCGCCTGGAGCCATCGCCCGTCGTAGTTGCGGAACTCGCGGCTTGGTCCGGCCGATCTAATGAACTGGGCGCGATCACGGACCCAGGCGTTCCGTTCGGCCTCCGGCGCATCCGGCGCGATCTCGTTCACATACATCCCGGACAGGACGCCGGCGTCGAGCACCTCCTCCAGCCTGCGACCCGGCGTCAGCACCGGCGCCAGACCTGGATACGTCTCGACATAGGGGCGATTGGCGAGCACGAAGCGTTCATCGGCATCATAGACGACGACGCCGGCCGGAATGGTCTCGAGCACGTCCCGAAGCAGCGCCTCGGCCGCGAGGCGACGCCGCAGCTCCTCGGCGGCGGCCTGTTCGGCCTGCTTCCGGCTGGTGACGTCGGTCTGCGTCGCGATGAACCCGGTCAGATCGCCGTTCTCGTTGCGCACCGGCGTGATCGTGAGCTTGACCCAGTAGCTCGTACCATCCCGGCGATAGTTGAGCAGCTCGGCCTCGACCGCCTCGCCCTTGCGAAGCGCCTCGCCTATCCGGGCCCTCTCGATCGGATCCGTGCCCGGCCCCTGCAGGACCTCCCCAGGCTTTCGGCCGATGAGAGCCTCCAGCGAATAGCCGCCCATCCGGGTGAAGGCCTCGTTCACCCATTGCGTCCTGCCGTCGCGGTCGGTCAGGATCGCTGCGTTGGCCATTTGGTTGACCACGAGCCGCAAGCGCTCAAGCTCCCCAATCCTGGCCTTGCGGCTCGAAATGTCCTCGAGCGTGCCGATCACGCGCACCCAGGGCGGGGAATGCCGCACGACCCGGGCGCGGGTCCTGACCCACAGCCTTCTGCCGCGAAAGGTCACGAAGGGCAGGTCGAGATCCCAGCCCTCCGCCTGTTCGCGCGCTGCTTGCATCGCGCGTTCCAGTATGAGCCTGGCCTCCGGCGGATAGCAACGAAGCGCTGCCTCGACCGAGGGCGGGAAGTCGGCATCCGCCTCGCGTATCTGTTGGGCGCGATCGCTCCAGACCAGCCTCTCCCCATCCGGCCGCCAATCCAGGAGCCAGGCGCCGATGCCGGCAAGATCCAGAAAGGGCCTGCCGGCCAGGAACATCGCCTCGAACTCGTCGGAAGGTAACATGCGTCCTCACGCCCTGACCAGGAACCGGAAAGGTTCGTCATGATGGAGCGACCCGTCTCATCGCCTCGCGGCTCATCCAGGCAGGCCTGGCAATTGTCATGATCATGTCATCATGCTGAGGCCCATCAGACTCCGGCATCCGGAGGAGCGCGAACCGTCCCGAGCGGGATGCTCCTCAATTACGCCATGTCCATGAAGAAAGTGAAAGCCCACGAAGTGTTGGTCCGTGGCCCGGCCGTGTCCGCATCCCGGCGGCATCGCGACCGGCCGGCGAAGGCGCGCCGAAACGCTGCCTGTCGCGGGCCTCGCCGGCCCTGATGCTCGCGCGGTCCGGAGCTGAGGAGGCCAAAGCCTCGGTGCCGCGTCGCGCGTTGGCCACGGCGGGAACCCCCGTTCCCTGCGATCTTGGGCCATGCTATCCGTCCGTTGCAACAACGATGGCGATAGGCCCCATGAGCTTCGACATGTCCGGTCGTCGCCGACGACCCGAAGCGCCGAGGGTGATCCGCGCGTCCTCGCACGCGCGAGGGGCCGCCCTGTTGATCGGCAGCCTCGCCCTCGCAAGCGCCGCCTCGGCACCACCGGCCCTCGCGTGGACGGAGGAGGCGGGTCGCGGTCTCGCGATCGTCACCCTCTCCGCGAAGGACCTCTCCGACCGCTATGACGGTGGCGGTCGGCGGCGTGGTGGCCCGAACGCCGGCGCGCTCGAGCTCTCCCCTTACATCGCCTACGGACTCACGCCCTGGCTGACCGGCATCTTGCAGCCTCGCCTGACGCTTGGCCGCGCCGGCGGGGACACCAACCTCGGCTTCAGCGACTCCGATTTCGGCGCCCGCATCCGGCTTTGGCGTTCCGATGCCTCGGTGCTGTCCTTCCAGGCGCTGGCGCGAACGCCAGCCGCCCCGACCTCTCTCGGTCAGCGCGGATGGGGCTCGGACCTGCGCTTCGTGGCCGGGCGCGACCTCCAGATCGGCAGCCTCGGAGGCTACGCCGCGCTGTCGGCCGGCCGGCGGTTCTTTTCCGACCGGCCGGACGAGTGGCGGGCGGATCTGGCCCTTGGCCTTCGCCCCGCCGAGGGCTGGCTCCTGATCGGAGAATCCGTGAATCTGGCGCAACATGGCGCCGCAGGCTGGCGCAGCCTCGTGCAAGTCTCCGTGGTGCGCGACGTGGTGCCAGGCTGGTCGGTGCAGGCCGGGGCCTGGACCACCATCGCAGGCCGGTCCTATCCGGCGGAAACCGGAGGCCTCATCGGGCTTTGGCGCCGCTTCTGAACCAATATCACTACCCGGCCGCGACTGTCCGACATGTCAGCAACACCCCGGCGCCGCCGCCCCGCGCCCTGGACCGCCCGCTTGGCCATGGCAGCCCTGCTTCTCGCGCTCCTGCTCGGCGCGCCGACCATCCACGCCGCCGAACCCGTCTTGCCGAGCCCTCTTCTCGCCCAGGCCCGGCCCTCTCCCCCGCCGCTGCCTCCCCCGCCAGCCCTGCCACCGCCACCGGCAGCCCCTGCCGCTCCGCGGACGCCGCCCTCGCCGCCCGTCCCGCCTCTTGCGGTCGGGGCCGAGCCGCGGGCCGTCCCGGCGAATGTCCGGATTCTCGAAACGAGCCTGCGACGGCTCGGCTTCGAAACCGGCATGGCGCTGCTCGGCGCGGATGACGCCAAGTCCCTGTGGCTGCCACTACCGCGCAATGTCGTCATCCGCGAGGCGCGCTTGATCCTGCCCTGGCGCGCCGCCTTCCCGCGCTACCGCATCGCTTCGCTGCTGCTCAGCCTGGACGAGGTTCCGCTTGGCTCCTGGCGGCTCGAGGACGGGGCGTCAGAGGGCATGTTCGATCTCGCCATCCCTCCCTGGCTGCTCGATCGCCCGGCGCTTCGCCTGCGCCTCGAACTGCGCGGTTGGCTTGGCGACGACCGCTGCATCGATGACCGCGCCGCGCGCGGCTTCATCGCCTTCGCGCCGGACGGGGCGCTCGTGTTGCGTCACGACCCGCCCTTGGACATCGCCGGGCTGCTCGACACCCTGCCGCGCGACGTCACGCTTGCCCTTCCCGTCCAGGCGACCGAGGAGGAATTCCGCGACGCGCTGTCGGTCGCGATACTGCTCGAACGCGCGGGTCACCGCGTGTCCTTCCAGGACGGTCTGGCGCCCGGCGCGATGATCCTCGTCCTGAGCTCGCCGAACCGCCTTCCTTCGCTGCTCGGCTCCGGCGGCCTTCCCCATGGCCTCCCGCCGGGAACGGTCACCGTCCACGACGGACGCCTCGTCGTCGTCGCTGGCGGCGACGCCCCGTCCCTGTTCGACCCGGCCTGGCGCGATCTCGCGCGCTCGCTGCGTGTTCAGGTCCCGCAGGCTCGGCCGCGCAACCCCGGCGCAACGCTCGGCGAGCTCGGCATGGCGCCGCTCGAGCTGCCGGTGATCGAGGAGGCGAGCGCCAGCCATGTCTTCCGCCTCTCCGATCTGCCGGCCGGATCCTGGCCGACCGCGCTCGACCTCATTCTCGTCGCCGGAACCTTCCATACGGATCCACGCCCGCCTATGCTCGAGCTCCGCTTGAACGGCGGCCTCGTCTGGGCGTCGCCCCTGCGCGACGAACGCGGTCCACAACGCCACCGAATGCCGCTTCCCGCCCACCTCATCGGGCTTGCCAACGAATTGCGCCTCGTCGTCCGCCGTCAACACGACGAGATCGCCTGTCGCACGAGGCCGCGGCCCCTGATCGTCGAATGGCGGCCGGAATCCCGCATCCGGCTCGGCGAGGTGCCGCAGCCCGGTCTGGACATCGCGACCCTGGTCGCCGCCCGCGGCCGGCCAGGCCTCCTTCTTGCCGACGGCTTGCTTGATCGGCCGGCGGCGGCGCTGACGGCGGCGCTCTTCGCGCTGCGCGACGCCTGGTACCCGAGGTGGAGCGCTCCCGACGAACAGGACGTGCGCATCCATCTCCTGACCGCGCAACCGGATTCGCCAAGAGCCATGGACTTCCGACGCCGCCAGGACATCTCGCGCGCCACCGAGATCCGCGGCGGCCGGCTCGAATTCGCCGGCGGTCCCGATCTCGCCTCGGCGGAGGTCCTGCCACCGGATGTTCTGGAAATCCGTCCCGCAACCGCCGCTGTCAGGCCAGAGCGTGGCCAACCCCATCGCGAGGCCGCCTTCGCCTTCGGCGCCCAGGGGATCGCCGTCAGGACGGAACCGCGGCGCGACGCCTCGCCCGAAGCGCTCGTGGACTGGCGCGACTGGCTGTTCAGCGAGGGCTGGCCGGTGCGCCTCGGCTTCCTGCTCGCCGGCCTCGTGCTCGGCCTTGCCGCCGCCCTCGCCTGGCCAAGGCGAGCGGATCGGACAGGCCAGCCATGAGCGTGGCTCTCCAGACCCGCGGCGACATCCCGCGTCAGGCGACGGCCGGAGGGCACCCGCCAGGACCGCTCGGCGAGGCCCTGCTGGCGCGCGGCATCCTCACCCCGGAGCAACTCGCGGAAAGCCTCGATCTCGGACGGCGCTGGCGCATGCGCCTCGGCGAGGTGGTGGTGGCCAAGGGCTTCGCACGCGAGCTGGACGTGGCCCATGCGCTCGCCGACCATCTCGGCCTGCCCTTCGCTGATCTGCGTGAAGACCCCCCTGATCAGTCGCTTCTGACCGGCCTGAACATCGCGCGAATCCGCGCCCTGCGCGCCCTGCCCTGGCGCCGCGAGGCGGATGGGACGATCCGCTTCGCCACCGACGATCCGGCAGCCGCCGAGGCCAATCTGCGGCGGACCGATCCGGAAGGCGGCTGGAGCCTGGCGGTCGCCACGAAGCGCGATCTTTCGCTCACCCTGCGCCGCTTCTTCCACGCCGAACTCATCCACGAATCGATCGACAGCCTGTGGGAGCGCGAACCCACCCTGTCGGCGCGAAGCGTGCTCATTCCCGAACAGCGCGCCACGGCGCTCTGGCTGCTCGCCGGGCTGTGCGTCGCGATCGCGCTCTGGCCAACCGACGTCCCCACGGCGCTCTACGCGATCGCCAGCCTGTTCCTCGCCGGCATCGTCGGCTTCAAGGCCTTCCTCTGCCTGGTCGGTGCCGCCCATCAGGAATTCGAACAAGCGGTGACCGACGAGGAGGCGAAGGCCATCCCGGATGCCGAGCTGCCAACCTTCACGATCCTCGTGCCGCTCTACAAGGAGCCGGAAGTCCTGCCGATCCTTGTCGCCGCCCTGCGACGACTTGCCTATCCCATCTCGAAGCTCGACATCAAGCTGGTGCTCGAGGAGGACGACACCTCCACCATCGAGGCGGCGCGCGCCCTGAAGCTCGAAGGCGTGTTCGACTTCGTGCTGGTCCCGCCATCGCAGCCGCGGACCAAGCCCAAAGCCTGCAATTACGCCCTGCAGCTGGCGCGCGGAGAATATTGCGTGATCTTCGACGCCGAGGACAAGCCCGAGCCTCTGCAGCTCCGCCGCGTGGTGGTCGCCTTTCGGCGCGGCGGCCCCCGCCTCGTCTGCGTGCAGGCACGGCTGAACTACTTCAACTCGGGAGAGAACACGCTGACCAGACTGTTCGCCCTCGATTACGCCCTGTGGTTCGACTATTGCCTGCCGGCGCTCGACTACATAGGAATGCCTATCCCCCTGGGCGGTACCTCGAACCACTTCCGCACCCAGACGCTTCGCGACCTCGGCGCCTGGGATCCGTTCAACGTCACAGAGGACGCCGACCTCGGCATACGCATCTCACAAAAGGGCCTGCGCGTCGGCGTCGTCAACTCGACCACCTGGGAGGAGGCCTGCTCGCGCGTCAAGCCCTGGATCAAGCAGCGCTCACGATGGATGAAGGGGTATGCGCAAACCTGGCTCGTCCACATGCGAGACCCGGTCGAGCTGATGCGCAGCTGCGGGCTTTCTGGCTTCCTCGGCTTCCAGATCTTCGTGGGCGGCACCGTTCTGGCCTCCCTGTTGAACCCGATCCTGCTCGGCTTGTTCATCATCTGGCTCGCGACCGGCTGGCATCCAGTTCCAGGGGCCGGCGAAGGGCCGGTGCTGGCGCTCGGCCTCGCCTGCCTCATCGTCGGCAACGCCTTCTTCGTCTTCATGGGCGTGCTGGCGCCGCTGAAGCGCCGGGAACTCCGTCCCCTCGCGCTGTGGGGCGTGCTGACCCCCGGCTATTGGCTGCTCGCCTCGATCGCCTGCTGGCGCGGCGTCCTTCAGCTGGCTACCGAACCGCACAAGTGGGAGAAGACGCCGCACGGGATCTCGGCGGCAACCCTCGCCGAGGTGAAGGCGGCGACCGGGTGAGCCCCTTCGCGCGCGGCTTGCTGATCGCGCTGCTCGCCCAGACGCCCCTGCTGCTCGCCGCGCTCGCAGGCCATGTCCCGACAGAGGCCCTCGCCGCCGCCGGACGGGCGGCGATAGCGGCGGCGGGCGACCCCTCACCCATTCCGCGCTGGCCGACGCTTCCTGAACTGCTCGCTTCGGCGCTTGCACGTTTGGTCCCGGCAATCTGGGCGGTGCTCCTGCCGGCCTGCCTCGCCACCGCACTTGCCGCCGGGGCGCTGGTGCGGCTCGCCGCAACCACACGCTGGCAGCGACAGGCCGGGCTGATCGCCCTCTCCCCAGCCCTGCTCGCCGCACCCGATCTCGGCTGGCTGCTGCTTGCCGCGCTCTGCCCGCTGCTGCCCCTCGCGAGCGAGCGGCCCTTCGATCTGCGAACCCTGGCGCTGGCCGGACCTGCCGCCACGCTCGCCGCCTTCCTGCACCCTGGCGTCCTTCCCGCCCTGCCCGTCCTGCTCTTCGCGGCCTGGATCTCGCTTGCCCCAGACCGATGGCTCGACCAGCCTTTCGTGGTCGGCTTCCTGCTGCTGTTCCCGCCGGCCGCCGGCATGCTCGGCGCGGCCTACATCGCCCTTGCCTTCGGCGCATCCACGCCGGCGATCCTCGCCACCATCCCCGACCCTGCGGCCTGGTTCCGGATCGATCCGCTCTCCCCCCAGCTTCTCCTCGCCCTTCTGTGCCCCTTCTGGCCGCTCGCGCTGGCGATGCGTGGCGCCACGCGGCAGACGGCCGCGCTGCGCATCGCCGCCCTCGGACTGCTGCTTGCCGCGCTTGCCGCGGCCACGAGCCCAACTGGCGGCATCTGGCAGTCGGCGACGCTCGGTCTTGCGGCCGCGCTGCCCCTGGCTGCGCCGCGCCACGGGCTGCCAGGCGGGCTTGCACGCCATGCCGGAGCGCTCCTGCTCGCGGCCGGGTTCGCCCCGGCGGCGGTTGCGACACCGCCAAGCCTGCCTCCTCTCCTGGCGGCGGCGATGGCGGAACCCCCGCGGGATTGGCGCTGGCGCGAGGCGATCGCGCGCGCCTCGACCCTGCTTGAGCACGAGGACGCGCCGCTTGCCGCCTTCGCTCCGGTGACCCGGATCCTGCCGCCCGGCTCGCGCCTCTTCCAGGAGGCCGAGGCCGGGCTTTGGCGGGCACCCCAGGCCGTGCTGCGCGAGCCCTGCCGTGGCCTGTCGCGGCTCGCCCGAGCCAATCCAGGACTTTGCCTCGCTCTACCGCCGGGCTATACGGCCGCAATCGAGGAGCGTGAGCGCCGATTGCTGGTCCAGGCAGAGGCCGGGCGACGGTGAGCCGGCGCGGCGGCCTTACGGCAACGCACCGGGGGGCGGGCTCGGCGTCCCGAGCCGACCACCGAGATCGGGACGTCTGCCTCTCGCGGCCTGCTCCAGCACGCGCCAGCCAAGCTTCCCCTGCGGGGTGAAGTCGGTGTCGCGCACCCCGCCGGCCTCCGGATCGGAATAGACGCACCACCACCAGGCGCGCGCCATCCCGGCCTTGCGCGCCTCACCATCCCAGACCGCGATGGCGCGCGCCTGCAGGGCCTCGTCGGGCGGGCCTTGCGTCTCCTCCGGCGAGCGCCAGGGTTCGGCTTGCGCCCCATGCTTCGAGCGCATGCCGACCTCTGCGAGCGAGACGCTCCGGCCAGGCGGAGCGACCGTCCGCACGGCGCGCAGCTCAGCGGCGACGCGCGGCGCCATGCCGGCAGGCGAGGGATCATCGCCAAGCGGCGGCCAAGCGGACACGAGAACCTCATCGAGCGCGTCCCAGGCGCGGAACCGTCCAAGCCCCTCGACGCCATGCGCCGCATAGGAAAGCTTCCCCGAGAACACTCGCCGCACGGCCCAGGCCACCTCCCGCCAGCCTTCCGAGCCTTCCAGCCCGACAAGCTCCGTGCCGATGACGAAGCCGGCGGCTCCGTTGCGCTCGGCCGCCTCGGCATGCGGGAGAAGCAGCCGCGACAGGCCGGACAGCCACGCCCCGGGGTCCGGTGGTCTGGCGGCTCCCGCCCAATGTCCTGGAATCCAGAGATGCGCCTTCGGCCAGGGCGTGAGACCGGCACGCCGCGCCTGCCGCACCGCCTGGCCAAGCCGCGACGGATCGATGCCGCCGGGCTGCGGCAGCGGCGCCGCCGGATCTGGCTGCCACAGGAAGAACACCGGAGCGACCTCGGACAAGCCGATCCCGGCCAGCTCCTCCATCAGCCGCGCGCAACCGTCGGACCCATAGGGAGCGGAGGGCATCTCCTTGAGGTTCGCGCCCCAAAGGAACCGTGGCGGGATGCAGGAGGAGGTGCTCATGCCAAGCATCGCGGCCAGGCCCGCCAGGGCGGAGCGTCGCGGGATCGGGGCCATGGCCAGGATGTCGCACAAAAGGCCTGGAAACACCATCCGGCGCTCGACGCCCCGGCTCCGCCGAGCATCAGGCGCGGCCGTAGGTGTCCTCGAACCGCACGATGTCGTCCTCGCCGAGATAGGACCCGGCCTGCACCTCGATCAAGGTGAGCGGGATCTTGCCCGGGTTCTCCAGACGGTGGACGCAGCCGAGCGGCAGGTAGACGCTCTCGTTCTCCCGCAGCAGCAGCTCCTCGGCGTCGCGGGTGACGAGCGCGGTGCCATGCACCACCACCCAGTGCTCGGCGCGATGGAAGTGCTTTTGCAGCGACAGTTTCTGCCCCGGCCGCACCTGGATCTTCTTCACCTGGAAGCGGTCGCCGAGGATCAGCCCCTCGTAATGGCCCCAGGGGCGGTAGACGCGGCGATGCTCGGTCGCCTCCTTGCGGCCCTGGCGCTTCAGGCGCTCGACGATCGCCTTCACCTCCTGCGCGCGGTCGCGGCGGACGGCGAGCACGGCGTCGTCGGTGACGACGAGGCAGATGTCGGTGAGGCCGATGGCGGCCGTGAGGATCCCCTCCGAGCGGATGTAGCAGCCGCGGCTGTCCAGCGCCTCGACCGGGCCGACCAGGACGTTGCCGGCGGGGTCGCGCGGCGAGGCGTCGAACAGCGACGCCCAGGAGCCGAGGTCGCTCCAGCCGAGCGAGGCGGGCACCACCGCGGCGTGGTCGGTCTTCTCCATCACCGCATAGCCGATGGAGATCGAGGGCGCGGCGCGGAACGTCCCGGCGTCGAGGTACAGGAAGATCGGGTCCCGCGTCGCGGTCGCGACGGCGGCGCGCACGGCGGCGAGCAACTCCGGCGCGTGGCGCTCGAGTTCCGCCACCAGCGTCGCGGCGGTGGCGACGAACATGCCGGAGTTCCACAGGTGCCGCCCTCCGGCCAGGAAGCGCGCGGCGGTGGCGGCGTCCGGCTTCTCGACGAAGCGGGCGACGCGGAAGGCAGCGGTGCCCGCCACCGGCTCGCCCACCTCGATGTAGCCGTAGCCCGTCTCGGGCGCGGTCGGCGTCATGCCGAAGGTGGCGATCAGGCCGCCTCTTGCCGCCGCCGCGGCGTGGCCGAGCGCCGCATGCAACGCCGGGGTATCGGCGATGGCGGCATCCGCCGCCATGATCCAGAGCAGGGTCGCGGGCGACTCCTCGTGCGCGAGCAGCGCCGCGGCGGCGATGGCGGGGGCGGAGTTGCGGCCTTCCGGCTCGAGCAGGATGGTCGCGCCGGCGACGCCGCCGGCGCGCAGCTGCTCGGCCACCAGGAAGCGGTGCGCCTCGTTGCACACGACCACCGGCGGCAGGAAGCCCGGACCCATCGCGCGGCCGGCGGTCTCCTGCAGCATGGTCCGCTGCCCGACGAGGGGCCAGAACTGCTTCGGATAGGCCTCGCGCGACAGTGGCCACAGCCGCATGCCGGTGCCGCCCGAGAGGATGACCGGCAGGATCGCCCCGCCGGTGTCGCCGTCCGCCATGCCTTCGATCCCATGCTGTGGCGGGCGGGATACGCCCGGGCGCCGAAGAAGCCAAGCCCGACTTTCACAGTCGAAGGGCTGTGGCGCGCGCAGGCCATCGACTTTGCCGGGGCAGTGATGCGCCATGAACCGGACCCGGTTCCTTGGACACTCGGTTGAGTTACGCGGCCATGGGCATGGCCGCAAGCTCGTGTTGGCGGCGTCGTGCGTGTGGGCTGAGGTGGCCGTTTTCTCGATCAGCCATTGGGCGTTGTAGCGGGCGATGAAGGCTCGGACGGCGTCGCGGAGGTCTTCGAGGGTCTCGAAGACGCGGCCGTGGACGACCTGCTCCTTGAGTGTGCGGAACAACCGCTAGACGACGCCGTTGGTCTGGGGCTCGCCTACGAAGGCGAAGCTCGGGGTCATGCCCCAGGCTCGTGTCTGGTTCTGGAAGTCCTCGGCCATGAAGCAGCTGCCGTGATCATGGCGCAGCTGGACGCCGCGGGCGGCGTCGCGGCCGAGATGGCCGAACTGCTGGCGCACGGCCATGCCCATGGCCTGCAGCGCCTCGCGGCGCGTGCCGCGCTTGCTGACGTGCCAGCCGAGCGCCTCCGCGTTCCAGTGTTCCACCGTGGCGAAGAGCCAGACCTTGCCGTCGCGCACCGTGGCGACCTGCGTGCCGTCGATGGCCCACATCACGTTCGGCGCGTCGGTGATGATCTTCCAGTCATGGTCGTCGGCGGGGCGTGGGCGGGCGCGGTGTGGCGACAGGAGGGCGTTCTCGCGCATCAGCCGCAGCACCCGCTTGCGCGCGATGCGCAGCCCGTCCCGGACGCGCAGCCGCGCCCAGACCTTGCGATGGCCCTCGCCCGACCAGGGCGAGCGGGCGAGGTCGGCCCGGATCGCCGCCAGCAGGGCGGTGTCCGGGACCGCGGGCTTCGGCCCGCGGCGGCCGGTCGGCCGCGCGGGGGCCAAGCCCTGCGCCGCCTGCCGGGCCAGGTAGAACGATGATCGCGGCACGCCCCAGACCGC
>Ga0272446_1006225_pt1 | contig 12597 bp, 7 predicted proteins | sample YNPCB0061_FD_194587 | JGI IMG/M metagenome (GOLD analysis project Ga0272446, IMG submission 194587) | Hot spring microbial mat communities from Yellowstone National Park, WY, United States - YNP-CB-006-1 | ecosystem: Environmental > Aquatic > Thermal springs > Hot (42-90C) > Sediment | place... | reverse complement strand
CTCTCCAGGTGCAGCGGGTTGTGGAGAGTGGAACGCCTGACCGTCGATTCGGGTGAGAAACGAAGAGGCTTCAAATCAATCAGCCGTGGTAAGTGATGGGCTCCAGCGATTCCGAGGGGGTACGCGCGATGATCAACCTGCAGCGGCTCGAAGGCTTCTACTGGGTGGCGAAGACGCAGGGGTACGCGCGGGCGGCGCGGGCGTTCCCGTACCCCATCACGCAGCCCGGGGTGCACCAGCAGGTGCGGCGGCTGGAGGACGAGCTGGGCGTGAAGCTCTTCGAGCGGGTGGGGAAGGACCGGGTGGTGCTGACGCCGCGCGGACAGCTGCTGTTCGACGCGCTGGCGCCGTTCTACGAGCAGCTGCCGCTCATCGAGGCGCGGGTGAAGGGCGGCGTGGTGGGCGGCACCTTGAAGATGCACGCGGCGGGTTACCTCCTGCGGCACCTGGTGCCGGAGTGGCTGCGGCGGCTGCAGGGCAAGCGGCCAGACATCACCGTGGCGCTCACCGAGATGCGCGCGGCCGACCTGGCGCTCCTGCGCACCGGCGAGACGGACCTGCTGGTGGACTGGCTGCCCGACGTGCCGGCGGACATCGCCACGCGCGTCATCGGGCGCACCGAGGGGTGGATCGTCGCGCCGTCGCACGGCCCGTACGCGCAGGCGGGCAAGCTGAAGCTGGAGGCGCTCGCGGCGGTGCCGTTCATCGCGTACCAGTCGGACCGGACGCTGAAGGGGCTGCAGCTCGAGGCGCTCAAGCAGCACGGCGTGGCGCCGGTGGAGGCCTTCTCCGCCGACTCGTCGGACACCATCCTCGGCTTCGTGGCGGCCGGGCTGGGCTTCTCGCTGGTGCCGTCGTTGAGCGCGACGGGACCGCGGCTGGCCGGCGTGGTGGCTCAGAAGCTCGAGCGGCCGGCGACCAGCTTCCCCATCTACGCGGCGTGGCGAAGAGGCGCCGGCGTACACCCGCTGGTGGAGGCCGCGCTGGAGGTCGCCCCGGCCTGACCCGGCGGACGGCGGCAGTCAGCGCTTCGGCTTCTTCGCCGGCCTCTTCTTCGCGGGCGCCTTCTTCTTCGGCGCGGCCTTCTTCGCCTCGGCGGCGCGCTGCTTCTCGAGCTGCTTCTTCCACGGCGGCGTCGGCGTGGGCGGGCGGAAGACGACTTCCCGGCGCGCGCTGGCGGCCGAGGTCGCCGCGGCAGGCGTCGCGGCCGGCGCGTCCATCGCGAGGCGGTAGGCCCGGCCCACCCAGTCGCCGAAGAGCTCGGCGTCGTCGTGCAGCGACTCGCCCATCACCACCCAGTGCGCCATGGGGTTCTTCGCGGCGGGCATGGGCTTCCACGGCAGGGCCCCGGACAGCGCGAGCGCGGCCTCGAACGTCTTGCGGTCGGGCAGCTTGAGCACCACGCGGCCGTCCCACACCAGGCCGAAGATGTTGCCGCGCGCGAAGAAGGCGTCGCACCCGAACATCGGGCGCCGGCTGATGAAGGGGAACGGCTGCAGGGCGGTGACGAAGAGCTCCTGGAGGTGGCGATCCATCGTGCTCATGGCGCCACCATGCCACGGCGGCGGGTCGTCACGGCACCGTCTTCGGCTCGCCCAGGGTGCGCTGGAGGATGGCGGCGGCCAGGCGCACCTCTTCGCTCTGGTGGATGCGGGCGGGCCGTGAGTCGCGGGCGGCGCGCACGTCGTCGAGGAGCGCCATACCCTCGGCGCGGCTGGCGGCGAGCGCGCGCAGCTCGACGTCCATCGAGCGCAGCGACAGCGCGGTCAGCAGCAGCGGATCGCGCACCGTCTCGAGGCGCACGCGCGCGCTGCCCAGCGTCAGCCGCGCGGCGTCGTGGCGGCCGGCCTGCGACTCCATCGTGGCGAGGTAGGTGAGAAAGAGCCCTTCGTGCCGCAGGTCGCCCACGTCCGACAGCATCGCCAGGGCCCGCTGCAGCTTGTCGCGCGCCGCCTCGTGGCGGCCCTTCAGCGTCAGCACGTACGACAGCTTCCCGAGGAAGTAGCCCTCGAGGCGGACCTCGTGGATCCGCTGGCAGCGCTCGACGGCGTCGGTGAGGTAGGCCTGCGCGAGGTCGAGCTGCCCCGAGTCCAGGTAGAGGCTGCCCATCGCGCCCAGCACGCGCGCCTCGTTCAGCCGGTCGCCGCGGGTGCGGGTGAGCGGGAGCGCCTCGTCGCAGCACTCCACGGCCGCGGCCAGCTCGTCGCGCGCCACGCGGACGATGGCGAGGAAGGCCAGCGCCTGGATGAGCGTCGGCTGGTCCGCGTGGCGGCGGGCGAGCGCGAGCGCCTCCACGAGACCCTCGAGGGCGGGCTCCAGCGCGCCGCTGACGAAGCGCGCCACGGCGAGATCGCACGCCACCCGGCCGACCAGCCTCTCGTCGCCCGAGGCGCGGGCGTGCACCAGGGCCTGCTCGAGGTCGGACACCGCGTGGGCCAGCCGGCCGCGCACGCGCCAGGCGTTGCCGCGCTGCTGGTACCCGGTGGCGAGGGGCGCCGGCTCGAGGCCCACGCTCTCGCCCAGCCGCAACGCCTCGTCGAGCAGCGCGAGGTGCGACGCGTAGGGCCCGCGGCGGAGCATCACCGGCTCCAGCACCTGCAGGGCGGCCAGCCCCGTGCGGGCGCTCGCCTTCGTGGGCGGCAGCGTGCCCAGCGCCCGCTCGAAGATCTCGCCGAGGTTCTGGTGCTCGACGAAGAGCCGGCTCATCGCCTCGTCGGCGCTGGCGCTCGATAGCGCCTCCACCCAGCCGTGGCCCAGCTCGAGGAAGTGCGCGGCGTGGCGCTCGCGCGCGTTGGCCACCGCGCCCAGCTCGACCAGCTTGTCCGCGGCGAACTCCGCCAGGCTCTCGAGCATGGTGAGGCGCAGCTCGCGCGGGAGCTCGGGCGCGGCGAAGTGCTGGAGCATCGACTTGCGGTGCAGCGCCTCGAGCGCCGAGAAGGGCTTCGGCGCGCCCTCGACGGTCGACAGGTCCAGCACCGCCTCGGCGGACTCCGGCGTGAAGCCGCCGCGGAAGACGGACAGCTGCGCGAAGGCGAGCTGCTCGGCCGGCGTGAGCAGCTGCCAGGACCAGTCGATGGCGTTCCACAGCGTGCCGTGGCGGCCCTTCGAAGGGTCCTTCCCGCCGAGCACCTCGAAGCGCCGCTGCAGGCGCTCGAGCAGCTGCTGCGGGCTCATCTGCGGCAGCCGCGCGGCGGCGAGCTGGATGGCCAGGGTGTGGCCCTCGAGGCGGCGGCAGATCTCCTCGATGGTGGCGAGATCGGCCGGCGGCACCGGGCGCGCGAGGCCGGCCGCTTCGGCGCGGGCCAGGAAGAGCCGCACGGCCTCCGAGTCGGCCGCGCCCGTCTTCAGCGGCGCCAGCGGGTGGATGACCTCGCCCGGCACGCGCAGCGACTCGCGGCTGGTGACGACGAAGCGCGCCTCGGGCGCGAGCTCGAGCCAGCGGCCGACGGTCTGCGCGGCGAACGGCACCACCTGCTCGAAGTTGTCGAGCACCACCAGCGCGCGGCCGAGGCTCTTGAGCGTGCGGCCGGCGTGCGTCACCGTGGCGTCGCTCGACGCGTCGACCGGCACCACCACGTCGAGCGCGCGGCCCACGGCCTTGCACACCTCGTCGACGCTGCGCGCCTGCGACACGTCGACGAACCACGCGCCGCCCGCGCCGGCCCAGGACTCGCGCTGCCGCCACGCCAGCTCCTGCGCGAGGCGCGTCTTCCCCATGCCGCCGAAGCCGACGATGGTGATGACGCGCGCGCCCTCGGACAGGTTGGCGGCGAGGAGATCGAGATCGAGCTCGCGGCCGATGAAGACGCCGGCGGGCGGCACGAGGTTCGACTTGCGTCGCTCGCCGCTGCCGAAGAACTGCGAGAGCGCCCCCAGGAAGTCCTCTTCTTCGCGCAGGGCGGGCCGGCGGCGCTCGGGGCGGGTGGGCTCGCCCTTCGCCTTGACGACGTGGTCCTTCGTCGTCTCGTCCGCGCGCGGCGTCGACGGGCGCGGGCCGGACTTCGTGGGCTCGGGGAAGAGCGCGCGCAGGGCGGCGCTGACGCGGCGGGGCGAGTGGGGCAGCGGCTGCGCGTCGAGCCACGCCTCCATGGCGTCGGCGGCCTGCGCACAGTCGGGGAAGCGCCGGTCGCGCTCGTGCGCCAGCATGCGCATTACGATCGCTTCGACGGCGGCGGGCACCGGCCGCACGGACGACGGCGGCTGCACCCGGTGCTCGAGGATCGCCCGCAGCACCTCGGCGTCGGACGGCTTCTGGAAGAGCCGCTGCAGGGTGAGCAGCTCCCACGCGACGATGCCCAGCGCGAACTGGTCGCTGCGGCCGTCGAGCTCGAAGCCCTCGAGCTGCTCGGGCGACAGGTAGCTCAGCTTGCCCTTCACCACGCCGGCGTCCGTCTTGGTCGAGCGGTGGGTGGCGTGCGCGATGCCGAAGTCGAGCACCTTGGCGATGCCGTCCCAGGTGACGAAGAGGTTCTGCGGCGAGATGTCGCGGTGGACGATCTGTAGCTTCTTGCCGTCGAGGTCTGTCTTGGTGTGCGCCGCGTGGAGGCCGCGCGCGCCGTCGATGACGAGCTGCAGCGCCACCTCGATGGGCAGGGGCGTGTCCAGCGCGCGCGCCTGGGAGATGACCGTGCCGAGGTCCTTCCCGCGCAGGTACTCCATGGTGATGAAGTACGCGCCGTCGTGCAGGCCGGCGTCGAAGACGTTCACGACGTTCGGGTGGCTCAGGTCGGCGGCGGTGCGCGCCTCGTCGAGGAACATGCGCACGAACTCCGGGTTGTCGGAGTGGTGCGGGAGGATGCGCTTGAGCACGACGAGCTTCTCGAAGCCCTCGATGCCGCGCTGGCGCGCGAGGAAGAGCTCGGCCATGCCGCCCGAGGCGAGCTTCTGCAGGAGCGTGTAGCGGCCGGCGAAGGTGGTCATCGGCACGCGGAGTCTGTCACGTCACTCCGCCATCACCACGAGGATCTGCCCCGCGGTCACCTGGTCGCCTTCGCGCACCAGCACCTGCTGGACCACGCCGTCCTCGGGGCTGACGGTGGTCTGCTCCATCTTCATCGCCTCGAGCACGAGCAGCACCTGCCCGCGCTTCACCGGCTCGCCGTCCTTCACCTGCACCTTCACCACCTTGCCGGGCATGGGCGCCATGAAGCCGCCCTTCACCGCCTCGTCGACGGGCGGCGGGAAGCGCGGCGCCTCCGTCAGCACCACCGGGCCACGCTCGGTGTGCACCCACAGCTTGCCGGCCGCCTCGACGACGCGCGCGCGCGTGCGCAGGCCCGACGGATCTTCCAGCGTCAGCACCGGCGCGTCCCACGCCAGCACGCGCCAGGTGCCCTCCTGCCCGCCGGCGCGCACGAGGAAGCGGCCTCGGCCCAGCGCGCGGTACTCCACGCGGCGCCCGCCCTCGTACTCTGCGAACTGGTCCATCGACCGGCTGTTGCGCCACCCGCTCGGCACGTGGGGCAGGGGATCCGCCGCGCGGCGCACCTCGTGGCCCGCCAGCGTCGCCGCCACCGCCGCCAACGTGTCGCGGGCGTCGTCCTTCGGCTCGGCAAGCGCGTCCTTCATCTGCTCGTCGATGAAGCCGGTGTGAATGCGGCCCGCCACGTACTCGGGGTGCGTGAGCAGCCGCGTGAGGAAGCCGCGGTTCGTCGTGACGCCCTGCACGACGAGCTGCTCCAGCGCGCGCACCATCGCGGCGGTGGACGCCTCGCGCGTCTCGCCCCAGGTGACGAGCTTCGCAACCATCGGGTCGTAGTGCATTGACACCTCGCCGCCCGCCTCGAGGCCCGAGTCCACCAGCAGGCGCCCCACGTCCGGCACGTGCCAGTCGTGCACCGGCCCGACGCTCGGGAGGAAGCCGTTCGCGGGATCCTCCGCGTAGAGGCGGCACTGCACCGCGTGGCCGGTCTGCTTCAGCTCGCCCTGGGTGAAGGGCAGCTTCTCGCCGCGCGCGATGCGCACCTGCAGCTCTACCAGGTCCACGCCCACCACCAGCTCCGTCACCCGGTGCTCGACCTGCAGGCGCGTGTTCATCTCGGAGAAATAGAAGCGCCCCGACGTGTCCACGATGAACTCCACCGTGCCCGCGTTCGTGTAGTCGATGGCCTTCGCTACCTCGACGGCGGCCTTTCCCATCGCGGCGCGCGTCTCGGGCGTGAGCGCCACCGACGGCGTCTCCTCCACCACCTTCTGGTGCCGCCGCTGGATGCTGCACTCACGCTCGAAGAGGTGCACCACGTTGCCGTGGTGGTCGCCCAGCAGCTGGAGCTCCACGTGCCGCGGCCGCTCCAGGTACTTCTCGATGATGAGCGTCGGGTCGCCGAACGAGCTCTTCGCCTCGCGCTGGCCGGACTCGATCGCCGCGTCCAGCTGCGAGGGCTCGCGGACGATGCGCATGCCCTTGCCGCCGCCGCCCGCCGACGGTTTGAAGATGACCGGCAGCCCCAACTCGAGCGCCTTCGCCTTCAACGTCGCCACCGACTGGTCGCCGCCGTCGAAGCCCGGCACCAGCGGCACGCCGCGCGCACCCACCAGCGCCTTGGCCTCGCGCTTGAGCCCCATGGCGCGAATGGCCTTCGGGGTGGGGCCGATGAAGACCAGGCCCGCCTGGCCCACCGCCTCCGCGAAGTCCGGGTTCTCCGCGAGGAAGCCGTAGCCCGGGTGCACCGCGTCGGCGCCCGCCGCCTTCGCCGCGCGCAGAATGGCCTCGACGTTCAGGTACGACTCGGCGCTCGGCGCGGGGCCCAGGCGCACGGCGCGGTCGGCGAAGCGCACGTGCGGCGAAGCTTCGTCGGCGTCGGAGAAGACCGCCACCGTGCCGATGCCCATGCGCTTCAACGTCCGCATGATGCGCAGCGCGATCTCGCCCCGGTTCGCGATGAGGACTCGGTTGATGATCACGAGAAGAGCTCCGTGCCTTTCAGTGACGGAAGACGCCCCAGCTGGTCGTGCCCTCGAAGGGCCGCGAGTAGGCCGCCGACAACGAGATCGCCAGCACCGTGCGCGTGTCGCGCGGATCGATGATGCCGTCGTCCCACAGCCGCGCCGTCGCGTACAGCGCGCTCGACTGCTGGTCGATCTGGTACTCGATCATCTGCTTGAGGCCGGTGAGCTGCTCCTCGTCCACCGCCTCGCCGCGCCTGGCCGCCGCGTTCCGCTGGATGAGATCGAGCACTCCTGCCATCTGCTTGCCGCCCATCACCGCGATCTTGTGCATCGGCCAGGTGAAGAGGAACCGCGGCTCGTACGCCCGGCCCGCCATGGCGTAGTTCCCCGCGCCGTAGCTCGCGCCCATCATGATGGTGATCGCCGGTACCGTGCTGTTCGACACCGCGTTGATCAGCTTCGCACCGTTCTTGATGATCCCGCCCTCTTCGTAGCTCCGGCCCACCATGAAGCCGGTGATGTTCTGCAGGAACACCAGCGGCACGTTCGCCTGGTTGCACAACTGGATGAACTGCGCCCCCTTGTTCGCCGACTCCGAGAAGAGGATGCCGTGGTTCGCCAGGATGCCCACCGGGAAGCCGTGCACGTGCGCCCAGCCCGTCACCAGCGTGTTGCCGTACAGCGGCTTGAACTCCGAGAAGCGGGAGCCATCGACCAGCCGCGCGATCACCTCGCGGGGATCGTACGGGACGCGCGTGTCCGGCGAGACGATGCCGAGGATCTCCTCGGGATCGTACTTCGGCGGCTCCACCACCCGCGGCGACGGCTGCGCGCCCTTCTTCCACTCGAGGTGCGCCACCACCTCCCGCGCCAGCCGCAAGGCGTCGCGCTCGTCTTCCGCCAGGTAGTCCGACACGCCCGACAGCTTGCTGTGCATCTCCGCGCCGCCCAGCGCCTCGTCGTCCACCACCTCGCCCGTCGCCATCTTCACCAGCGGCGGGCCGCCCAGGTACACGGTGGCCGCCTTCTTCACGAAGATCGCGTAGTCGCTCATGCCCGGCACATACGCGCCGCCCGCCGTCGACGAGCCCAGCACCACCGTGATGCTCGGCAGCTTGTGCTCGCTCTTGCGCGTGAGATCGCGGAAGCCCGCGCCGCCCGGCACGAAGATCTTGTCCTGGTTCGGCAGGTCCGCGCCGCCCGACTCCGTCAGGGTGATGGATGGTAGCCGGTTCGACCAGCCGATCTCGGCCAGCCGCCGCGACTTCACCACCGACAGCTCGCTCATCGAGCCGCCCTTCACCGTGGAGTCGTTCGCCGACACCAGGCACTCCACGCCCGACACCCGGCCGATGCCGCCGATCACCGCCGCGCCCGTGGTGTGGTTGTCCACCTCGTGGCCCGCCAGCGGGCACAGCTCCAGGAAGTACGAGTCGCGGTCCAGCAACAGCTCGATGCGCTCGCGGGGCAACAGCTTGCCGCGCTGCTTGTGCCGCTCGACGTACTTCGGCCCACCTCCCTCACGGGCCTTCGCCAGCGCCGCCTCCACCGGCGCCAACAGCTTCAGGTTCGCCTCGCGGTTCGCCGCGAAGCCGGGAGAGCGCAGGTCCAGGTGCGACGGCAGAACCGGGTACGGCTGCTCGTTGACGCGCATGGGCGCGCATTGAAGGGCCACGCCGCGTCGTGTCAACGGGAATTGACTCGGCAGTCAATCTAGGGCCCGTTTCTCGATCGCCCCTCGCCGGGGGCTACAATGACCGGGAATGTCGAAGCCCGCGCGCATCCTGATGGTCGACGACGCGGAGTTCGCGTTCCGGTTCCTGACCAGCCTGTTGGAAGAGCTCCCGACGCCGCATGCCCTCGACTGGCAGGGCAGCTACGAGGCGGGGCTGGCTGCGCTCACCGGGCCGCAGCCGTACGACGTGTGCCTGCTCGACTACCAGCTGGGCACGCGCAGCGGCCTCGACTTCCTTCGCGAGGCGTCCGAGCGCGGCTGCCGCACGCCCATCGTCATGCTGACCGGCCAGGGCACCCGCGAGCTCGACCTCGAGGCGCAGCGCCTCGGCGCTGCCGACTACCTGGTGAAGGGCGACTTCAGCGCCGTCACCTTCGACCGCGTGGTGCGCTACGTCATGGAGCGCGCCCGCACGCTCGAGAAGCTGCGCGAGTCCGAGGAGCGCTACAGCCTGGCGCTGCAGGGCGCCAACGACGGCATCTGGGACTGGCGCGTCGGCTCGACGGAGATGCACCTGTCGGCCCGGTGGAAGGCCATGCTCGGCTACACCGACGACGAGCTGCCGGATCTCCAGGACAGCTGGTGGAGCCGCGTACACCCGGACGATCGCGCCGGCCTCGAGCGTGCGCTCGATCGCCACGTGCACGGGCGCAGCGAGTTCTTCGAGCACGAGCACCGGCTGCGGCACCGCGACGGCGGCTGGCGGCACGTGCTGGCGCGTGGCAAGGCGGTGCGCAACGCGAAGGGCGAGGCGACGCGGCTGGCCGGCTCCGTCACCGACGTCACCGACGCGCGCAGCCGCGACGCGCTCACCGGGCTCCCCAACCGGGTGCTCTTCCTCGACCGCCTCGAGCAGTCCTTCCTGCGCGCCCGGCGAGATCCCGAGTACCGCTTCGCGGTGCTCTTCGTCGACCTCGACCGCTTCAAGAACATCAACGACAGCCTGGGCCACGCCGCCGGCGACGCGCTCCTCGAAGGCATCGCACGCCGGCTCGAGCGCTGCACGCGCGCGATCGACACGGTGGCTCGGCTCGGCGGCGACGAGTTCACCATCCTCCTCGACGACGCCCGCGAGCCCGACGGCGCCCTGCGCGTGGCCAACCGCATCGTCGAGGAGCTGTCGCACGCGTTTCACATCGAGGGCCGTGACGTCTTCACCGGCGCCAGCGTGGGCATCGCGCTGTCCGGCCCGCACTACGAGAAGCCGGGCGACCTGCTGCGCGACGCCGACACGGCCATGTACCGCGCCAAGTCCGAGGGCAAGGGGCGCTTCGTCGTCTTCGACCGGACGATGCACGAGCGGGCGCTCAAGGTGCTGTCCGTCGAGTCGGGGCTGCGCCGCGCCATCCTCGAGCACGAGCTCGAGGTGCACTACCAGCCCGTCTTCTCGATGAAGGAGCGCCGCGTGGTGGGCGCCGAGGCGCTGGTGCGGTGGCGCGATCCCCACCGGGGCCTGGTGGCGCCGCTGGAGTTCGTGCCCATCGCCGAGGACTCGGATCTCATCGCGCTGCTCGACCAGTTCGTGCTGAAGCAGGCGGCGGCGCAGCTGCAGCGGTGGCGCACGACGTGGCCCGGCCAGGAGCTGTTCGTCGCGGTGAACGCGTCGCGCAAGCAGTTCTCGCGGGCCGGCTTCGCCGACGAGGTGTCGCGGGTGCTGGACTCGGTGGGCCTGGTGCCCGGCGCGCTGCACCTCGAGGTGACCGAGACCGTCACCATGGACCCGGCGCCGTTGGTGGCCGCGCAGCTGTCGCGCGTGGCCGAGGCCGGCGTGCAGCTGGTCATCGACGACTTCGGCGTCGGCTACTCGTCGCTCGCGGTGCTGCACCGCTTCCCGTTCCGCGGCCTCAAGGTCGACCGCAGCTTCGTCCTGAACCTCGACCACTCGACGCAGGCGGTGGAGGTGGTGCGCGCGATCCTCGCCATGTCGAGCGCGCTGGGGCTGTGCTGCACCGCCGAGGGCGTCGAGACGCAGGCGCAGTACGACCGCCTGCTCGACTTCGGTTGCAGGCACGTGCAGGGCTACCTGTTGTCGAAGCCGCTGCGGGCCGAGGAAGCGACCGCCTTCCTCGAGGCCGCGTTCGATCACCGCAAGGCCACCTGAGCCGGGGACGGCGGGCTCTGCATACGCGGCGCCCCCTTCGATGCGCCGCCGGCCCTCCCGCCGTCCCGGCCAGGCTCGTGTCGTGGCGGCGCCGTCCTCCAGCGGCGCGCGCCGTCGGTGTCAGCGCTGCACCCCCTCGAGCGACGCGCGCGACAGGTAGATCGACTGGACGCCGTCCCGGGTGTCGGTCCACGCGGCGAAGCGGTGGGTCGCGCCCAACGCCAGCCCGGTGACGTCGGACAGCTGCTTGTTCACCCCGTCCTCGGGGAAGTGCGCGTCGGACACGCGCTCGGCTTCGCCCAGCGTGCCGTCGGCCGCGGCGGTGACGCTCCACAGCTCCCACTCGCCGCTGCGGTTGTCGAGCCAGGTGACGTGGCAGCGTCCCTGGCCGTCGAGGGCGGCGTGCGGCGCGAACTGGGTGGTGCCCGTGCCGCCCGGCACCTCCAGCGGCCGCTGGCTCGACGAGAACGGCCCGTCGGACGAGAGCACGAAGACGTCGGCGTCACGCGACTGGGCGTCGAGGAAGGCGAGGCAGCGGCGCGTGCCGCCCGCGGCGAGCGACGGCATGGGGTCGAGCGAGTACTCGCGCGTGTAGAACAGGCGCTTCACGTCCAGCCCGCCCATGGAGGTGACGGTTCCCTGCGCGTCCTGCTGGAAGGTCTGCACGCCCACCTGCGAGAGGTAGCCGCCGTTGGTGAGATCGTACCCGAGGCGCTGGTACGGCAGGAGCAGCTCGCCCGAGCCCAGGCGCGCCAACGGCCCGCGCGGCATCGTGTAGTCGTAGGTGCCGGAGTCGTCGGGCACGAGCGCGGGCAGCGTGAAGGTGGCGCCGTGGTCCGCGGTGCGCGCAGCGAGCACGCTGGAGTCCTGCGACTCGTAGCGCTGCCACACCACGTCGACGCCCTGCGCGTCCGCCGAGAGCCACGGCCGGTAGTGCAGCGTCGCCGACAGCGGGCCGCTCACCGGCACGCTGGGGCTCCACGTGTCTCCGCGGTCCGTCGAGACGGCGAGGAGGATCTCCCCCGTGCCGTAGTCGTTGGCGCCCGCGCCCGGGTGGTAGTCGTTCCACGCCACCAGCACGGCGCCGCTCGCGTCGACGACCAGCGTCGGGGAGTACGCGTAGCCGTCCGAGCCCGCGAAGCGCTTCTTCTCGGTAAACGTGGCGCCGTCGTCGGTGGAGACGGACACCGCCACCGCGTACTGAGCGCCCCCGTTGGTGAGGGTGGTGTACGCGACATACAGCGTGCCGTCGGCGGCCAGCGCCAACTGCGGCTCGAAGCACACCTGGCCCTGCGCGCAGACGCGCACGTTGGCGCCCCACGACGTCTTCGCCGCGGCGGGAGGATCGACGACGCAGCGATCGACCTCGAGGTGCGTGCCCGGCGCGCAGGCCACGGCGTCGACGACGCAGCGGCCCGCCTCGAGGTGCGTGCCCGGCGCGCAGGCGACCGGCGCGATGGTGGACACGCAGAGGTTGCCGTCGAGCCGCGTGCCCGGCGCGCACTCGATGGGCGTCAGCGTCGAGACGCAGCGGTCACCGTTGAGGCGCGTGCCCTCTCCGCAGGTGATGGTAGGCCCGGCCGCGGTGCCGCAGGCGCAGGCGACGAGAGACAGCCCCAGGAAGGCCAGTCGGTTGGTCATGGTGCGGCGGGCCCTGAGCAACCCACGGGCCAGCGTGCGCTTGGGCCGTCCTGACGCGCGCTTGTCCCGCAGGCCGCGGCGTGCGCCCGTCGGAGAACCGAGGCAGTGCCGGCTTTCTGTCAGCGACGTGGCAGCCGAGTGGCGGCGCTCACCCCAGCCAGGGCTTCACCCATTCCAGGCTGCGATCCCACAGCGCCTTGGCCAGCGCCTCATCTTCGGCCTGCGGGGAGCA
>Ga0272446_1006224_pt1 | contig 12598 bp, 7 predicted proteins | sample YNPCB0061_FD_194587 | JGI IMG/M metagenome (GOLD analysis project Ga0272446, IMG submission 194587) | Hot spring microbial mat communities from Yellowstone National Park, WY, United States - YNP-CB-006-1 | ecosystem: Environmental > Aquatic > Thermal springs > Hot (42-90C) > Sediment | place... | reverse complement strand
ATTATGGAAACCGTTAATCTCGGCATCAAAAACCTCCTGAGGCATTCCCTTCAACCCTTTCACCCTTTCTCATTCTCGGGGTTGAGAGGGGTTGGAGTAGTTGACAGTTGACAGGGACAGCCTGCACTGAGCCCTTCGCATATTTTCCAACAGGACGGAGCCGTGTGTCACCTTCGCGACTCTTGCTCCGCCAGCTAAGCTGGGGCGCTTGATTCCCTCACCTCAGCCGGGCTGCCACAACGATCCGCTGACACGGGAACGCTGTGCCTTCCCTCGCTTTTCACCGCCTAGAACCGTCTGCGGAAATCAGGCTGACGTCGGATGCCTCAGCCGTCTCCACCCCACGAGCACGCCAGTCCACTGGAGTCCGGCCCAGCCATGCGCCGGGTCCTAATGCAGGGACCGACGCTGACGCTAATCCTAACCAATTTCGCCAAGGGGACACATCGCTCCGTCCCCTTGGAAAATACGCCAAGGGCTCAGTTCAGGCCGTCCCTGTGCGCCCCCTCCTGTGCGCGCCTGTGCGCCCCTGTGCGCCCTGTGCACTTCAGGCCCTCCCTGCACGCCCCTCCCTGCACGCCCCCAATTCACCCCCCCAAACCATACCGCCGCAGCTTCTCGTACAGCAGCCGCCGGTGTATCCCCAACACCTCTGCCGCCTTGCTCTTGTTCCCCCCCGAGACGCGCAACGCCCGCTCGATCATCGCCCGCTCCAACGCCTCCACCGCCTCTTCCAGCTTCGCCCCCTCCGGCACCTGATCCGTCCACGCGCCCACGCCGCCAACCGAAACCGAACCCGAAACCGGAGCCGGCCCAAGCTGAATCTCCTCCACCCCTATCACGCCCCCATGCGCCAACGCCACCGCCCGCTCCACCACGTTCTCCAATTCCCGCACGTTCCCCGGCCACTCATATCCGCACAGCGCCTGCATCGCCTCCGCAGAAATCGATACCCCCTTCCCCGCCCGCCTCAAAAAGTGACCCACCAGCGCCGGTATGTCCTGCTTCCTCTCCCGCAACGGCGGCAGGCGAATCGTCAACACGTTCAGCCGGTAATACAAGTCCTCCCGAAACCGCCCCTCCGCCACATCCTTCTCCAAATCCCGCGCCGTCGCCGCCATCAAGCGGATATCCACGTGAATTGGCTTGTTGCTGCCCAGCCGCTCAATGCTCCGCTCCTGCAACGCCCGCAACAGCTTGGCCTGGATCGCCGCAGGAAGATCCCCCACCTCGTCCAAAAACAGCGAACCCCCATCCGCCTCCTCGAACCGCCCCACCCTCCGGTACAGCGCATGCGTGAAGGCCCCTCTCTCATGCCCAAACAGCTCCGCCTCCAGCAAACCCTCCGGGATCGCCGCGCAGTTGATCTTCACCAAAGGCCCCCCGCTCCGGCTGCTGTGCTGGTGAATCGCATCCACCACCAGCTCTTTGCCCGTGCCCGACTCGCCCCGCACCAGTACCGTCGCGTCGCTGCGCGCATACTGCCCGATCCGCTTGTATACCTCCTGCATCACCGCACTGTCGCCCACCAGCGGCCCGCGCCCCAATCCCCCCACCGCCTCCGCACCGGCCTCTAACGACCGCGCCGCCAATGCCCGCTGGATCACCGCCAACAACCGCCCCGCATCCACCGGCTTCGTCAGGTAATCAAAAGCGCCCTGCTTCATCGCTTCAATCGCCACCGAGCTTCCCCCGTAGGCCGTCATCACCACCACCGAAATCCCCGCCTCCGCCTCCCGCAACCGCTGCTGCACGCTCAAACCGTCCATGCCCGGCATCCGCACATCCAGCAGCATCACCTCCGGCCGCCGCTCCAATGCCGCCCGCAGCGCGCTCTCCCCATCCGGCGCCGTCAGCACCTGATACCCCTCCGCCTCCAGTAACCCGCGCAGCGCCTCCCGCGCTGTCGGTTCATCCTCGGCGACAAGAATCCATTGGCCTGCCATAAACCTATGCCGCCATTCGCACCACGAAGCTCGCGTGCTCCTGGCTCGCATCGTACTCCAAATCCCCGTTCATCTGCCGCATCAGCTCCCGGCTTACGGCCAACCCGAGCCCCGCCCCGCCCGGCTTGTTCGAGTAAAACATCTCGAACAGCCGCTCCTGCTCGCCCGCCGAAAGCGCAGGACCGCTGTCGGTCACCCGCACGGAGGCCCTTTCCCCACCCTCGATTTCCATCCTCACCCAGCCGCCCTCGCCCTGCGATTCCATCGAGTTCAGCAGCAGGTTCAGCAGCACCTGCGTCAGCCGGCCTTCATCATAACAGGCCCACACCGGCCCTCCCCGCTCCTCGATCTCAATCGCAATCCCCTGTCTTTCAGCCTGAGCCGCCACCAGCCTGGCGGCGCGTTCGGCGCACGGCCGCACGGCCTGCCGCTTCAGCTCCGGCGGCCGCTTCTGATCAAACGCCAGAAACTCGCGCACCAGGTCCTCCAGCCGGTCCACCTCGGCGATGATCGAGTCCAGGTGGCGCCCCTCGATCCGTCCCTGCTCGGCCTGCTTCTTTAACAATTGCGCCGCCAGGCGCATCCCGTTCAGCGGGTTGCGGATCTCGTGCGCCACCGCGGCCACCAGGCGCCCCATGGTCCGCAGCCGGTCCTCCCGGCGCAGCTCCTTCTCTAGCGCTTCCCGCCTCTCGATCATCCGGTTCACCGCCCGGGCAATCTCGCCCAGTTCCCCCGGCGCCGCAGGCAGCCGGTGATGATAGTCGTGTTCCAAAAGCTCCAACCCTCGCGTGATTCCCCGAACGCCTCTGGCAAAACCGGCCGCCGCCGCCAGCGTGGCCACGATGCTCACCAGCGCGGCTGTCACCAGCGCCGCCAGCCACCACCGCCTCTGCTGCTCCCGCGGATCCGCCAGCCCGGAGACTCGCTTCATGGCCCACGCCGACATGTCCAGCTTGCGGTTGTAACGCGCGCTGATCACCACGGCTTGGTCCGGACCCATCGCCACCCGCCGCGAATCTAAGCCCGCGCGCGCCGCCTCCACCGCCGCCTGAATCTCGCGCAGTTCGGTCTCCGGCAAATCCGTCTTCTGGTCGGGGTTCAGATGCGTGGGAAACGCATACCCCAGAAACTCACCCCCCGTCCAGTAGCCCCCTTCGACCCCGGGGTAGGAGCGCAACACCGCCAGCGTGATGCCGCGCAGCGACACATCCTTCAGCTCAGTCGCCGTTTCAGCCCAGTCCGCTTCCTGCGCGGCGCGTTCGGCGCCTTGAGCCGCCAGTTCACCGGCCGCCGCTTCCACCGCTCTGGCTGCATCGCCAATCACAATCTGCGCGGCGCCGCGAATCGCACCCGAAATCAGGAAAACGCTCAACGCGGCAATCAGGACGCCGGTCAGGCAGATGAGCGCCAGTTGCCACTGCATCCGGCGGCCCGCCAGCGCTTTCCACATACCAGTCGCTCAATTCATTATTTCAACCGCGGCGGCTCCCGCGCCGGCGCCGCTGTCCGCGCCAGATACTCCAGCGCCCTAACAATCTCCTCGCATACCTTGGCGAACTCATCGGCGTCCCTCGCCTCCTTCCGGTCATACGCCCGGCGCGCCTTCTGATAGAACTGCCGCCCCGCCTGCGCCAGACCCTTCGCCCGCGGATCCTTGCTCTGGGTCTGGAAATACTCGGCCTGCTGGAGCCGGAAGTAGGCCCGCTCCAGCCGCTCGGCTTGCGCCTCCCGCGAAGGATACCCCTTGGGACTCGTCTCCCGTGAATGCCGTATATGGTCCACCGCCCGCGTCAGCGCCTCCGCCGCCTGGCTGAACCCCTGCGCCGAGGAAACGCGCCCCGCAGCCAGTTCCCGTTCCGCATCCGCCAGAAACTGCCGCGCCGTGGATTCCAGGTTCCGCGCCGCGGCGTCATTAACCGATACCTCGGTAAGCCGCTGGCGAACCCGTTCGATTCGTTGGGCCATCGCCGCCTCCGGAGATTCCCCTTTCTTTTTGCCGCCCTTCTTTTTTTCCGCGCCGCAAACGGCCGGCGTCAGCCACATCAGCGCCAATGCGCAGGCCAGAACCCGCTTCATATCGCCTCCTTAAGGTAGAATCACGATGTTGGCGCGTCTTTGCGCAAAAGAACGCGCGATCCGGTCGAACACGTTGAACTGCGCCACATAACGGCCCGGTGGAACACTGTGTAATGGAACCCGTATTTCCACCGGAACCGTGCCCGTCCGCTGGCCCTTGTCATCTTCCACCAATACCGGCTCGCTCTCCTCCACCAGCCGCCCTGCCCGGTACAGACCCACTGCCGCGGCAATGCTGGGCTTGGGATGGTCCGAGCTTGTGCTGGGTCCGTACACTTCCGCATAAGCGATCAGTGTCTGGTCCCGCCGAAAAACCCGTGTGACGCTCGGGATCAGCTTCGCCCCGTCCCGCACCAGTGGGTGCGCCGCCAGCCGCTTCTGGTTTCCATCAGCCCTCCCGGCCGCCGCCGCCAGCGGCTCCCGCTGGGCGCTCCATACCACCGAACTCAAACTCAACCACTCCCGTTCCGGCCACGTCTCCGGTACGCGGAACGCCGTCTCGAAGGTCCCCATACGCCCGGATTGATTCTCCCGCACCAGAAAGCGCAAGCGATACTCGCCCGGAACCAGCGTAAAGCCCGTGTCGTATTGGATGTGACCCCGCTTGCGCCGCGCCGAACCCTCCGCATCCAGCCGCACGGTGATGGCGTCCCGCACCGCCGCCGCCAGCGAACCGCGCAAGTCCCGTACTTGGCCGATGAAATCCAACGCCGTAGTTTCCGCCTCCCCCCTCCTCGCCAGCGGAATGCTCGAGCCGGGAATCTTCACCGCGACAGCGGCGAAATAGCGCCTCGAGGAAAGGCGAAAACAATTCACTTCCAGCGCCAGTTCCAAATCGCGCACCGGGTCGCCGAGCAGCAGCGCGTCCTCCAGTTGCCGCTCCTTGTCGGTCCCGCTCATTCGATCGAAACGCTTCGCTGCAAAATAGCCCGCCCGGTGCTCCAGCCGCAAGCCCTGACGCTCCTTCAAACGCACTTGGGTCCGCCGGAACCGCCCGTCTTCGGCCGGATTGGAACTGTAGTAGCCCAATATGTAATAACTCTCCACCGCCTTCTGCGCTTGCAGGATGCCCTCGCTCAAATCGTTGGACTCCAGGGTGGCCTTCCCTCCGGTGTCCGCCGCTAACGTGTAAAGCGTCTGCTGTTGAGCGCGGAAAGAATCCATCAACCCGAACTGCGCTTTGCCGCTAAACAGAGCGCTGCCTTTCGGCGCCCCCCGCGAGGCGTCCCCGCCGGGCGCCATGGCCATCAAGCCTCTCGCGTCTACCGGAAAAAACGATACATTGGCGCGGACGGCGGCGTTCACCGTTGCCCGCAATTGCGACAAATTCTCAATTCCGGTCTTGCCAATGCCGCTCGAAAAATAAACCAGCGCTTTCTTCTCCGGCAGCGCCCCCAGCATCCGCACGGCATTCTCCAGCGCGGCCAGTTTCCGGTCGGTGTTGAAAAGTTGGAATTCCGCGTCGTCCGCCTGAAACGCAGCTCCCGAATCCGCCGCCAGGTCTGGATCCCCCGCTTCCAGACCGGCAGCCAGTTCGCTCGCCTCTCCCACCCTCAGCCCCCGGATCGCTTTTCGAAGAAGTTCTACATCCTGCGTGAAGTCCTGCTCCACCCGCAAACGTGCCCCGTAACTCATCACCGCAACAAGATCCACCGGAGTCATGTTGCGCTCGACAAACTTCAACGCGCCCCGCTGCGCCCTCACCGCGTCTTCCGGCGGCATCGAAGATAGATCGAAGTACAGCGCAATCAAGCGCCGGTCCTTGTACCGCACCGCGCCCGCCGCCCCCGCCTCCGCCTCTCTCCGCGCCTCCTTCGGCGCATGCGGCGCCGCTGCGGGCGCGGGCTCCTCCGCAATCCCCAGCCGCTGAAACTCAAACACCGCGATGCTCTGCGGTTTTCCGTCCTCCAAAACCAGGAAGTCCTCCCGCCTCAGTCCTTCCACCGGCTTGCCGCTGCGGTCCTTTACCGTGACATCCAGCACCACCAACCGCGTTGTGGCCGTGAACTTCACCACTCCAGGTTCCTGCGCCGCCAAAACCAGCGCCCATATCGCCGCCGCCGGATAACGCATACTCAAAAACTCAACCGCAAGTGGAATACCATGCTGCGCATGGGCTGCGCCCCGAGCGCCAGTCCATATTCGCTCGAATTCACCACTGTGCCCAGGGAATTCACATTCACGTGATTCGTGCAATTGCTGCACTCGGCGCGCGCCTCCAACCTCTTTCTCTGTTCCCCAAGCCGGAAGGACCGGGCTACCGCCAGGTTGACCGCCGCGGAGAACGGTCCCGGAATCGTGTTGCGCGCAGCATTGCCAAACCTTCCCGCTGGCGGGATTGTAAACGCCAGCGTGTTAAAGTAGCCCGTCCGGCTCTTTATCTCGGCTCCGCTGGCATCCGCACGCCCCGCCCCAATCGCCCCCGTGCCGCCGGCGTCGGTGCGGTTCCCCAGCACACGCGCAGTGAACGGCGTCCCGCTGGCCCAAATCACCGCACCTCCGGCCGTCCAGTTTCCTAACAACGCCGGCTTAAGTCCCCCGCCGCGCAGCAACGTCCCGCTGTCGCCGAACGGAGAGGCCCATAGGAACGAAATCCCCAGCCGGTGGCGCTGGTCGAAATTCGCCAGCCCCCGCTCGGCGCGGAGATTTCGGTCGTCTTGCGCCGGCGTCCCGCCGCTTCCGCCGAAGCTCGCTGCGTTGTCTATGGCTTTGGAAAACGTGTATAACATTTCCGCGGCTACGCCCCGTTGGAAGTGCCTTATCAACTTGACCTGCCCGGCGTGGAAAATCGAATTGCCCTCCGAACTCTCCCAAGTGAACCCTACCGCATTCCCGATCAGCCTCCTCTGTTCCGAGGTGAGCGGCGATCCGGGCGCCGCGCGGTTGGGAAGCCGTTGCACGTTCAATCGCGTGCCCTTTGTCCCCACATATCCCACCTCCAAACCGATGTGCCGCGCCAAATCGTGCTTCAGCGATAGGTTCCAGGTCTGCGCATACCCGGAACGGTAATGCCGGTCCACCCCGGCTGTGTTTGTCACCGCCTTCACCTGCGTCTGGGTGAACGCCGTCCCGATCCATAGCGGGCGCTCCAGGCTCGTGCTGACGGCGTTGGCTTTGGCGAACGGAGGCTGGGAAGCCAGCAACGGCGGAAAACGCTGGTAAATCGAACCATCGAAAAACACCCCGTAACCGCTCCGTATGTGAAACTTGCTGCCCTCAATGGGTCGCCATGCCAGCCCGATCCGCGGAGATAAGTTGTTACGGTCTCCCTCCACGAGCCCGGCCGGAAACCGCCCGCTGAAAGGTCCTTCGCCTCCCGCCGTCACCGGCGCCGCCGCCGTGAAGCCCGGCGCTACGTCCAGGTTCGTCATCCGCCCATATCTCTCGCTTGGCGGCGCGAAGTACTCATAACGCAGGCCGTACTTCAACGTGAAACCAGGCAACGGCTTCCAGTCGTCTTGCAGCCACCCGCTTACCGCCCACCCGCGAAAGTAAGTATCCGAACTGCCCCAGCGAATCGATCCCGATTGCGGCAAGCCGAGCAAGAAATCCGCCAGGTCCCATCCGGTGTTCGCCGCCGGCTGACCCGCCGCATCCAGCCGGCTGGTGGCGAGTCCGCTGAAGACCAGCGTCCCTCGTGCATCCTGATCCGTTACCGTCGCCGTATGGACGCGCCGCAGTTCCACTCCCGCGTCCACCTTGTGCTCCTCCTGGTGCCATTTCAGCGAATTGCTGAGCGCAAGGCTCCGGTCCCGGCGCAATTGCGCGCTGGCGTCGGAAAGCGGTGCATAGTTGGTAAACCGCAAGTTCGGCGGTCCGTAATTGACGGGGTCCCGCGAAACCCCTTCAATGCCCAGTTCCCCGGCTACGTCCCGCTGGAAGGCGAAAAACGGCGTCAGTAGCGTCCGGTTGCGGCTGAAAGAAACCCGCAAGTTGTTCACCGATTTCCCGCCCAGGCTGTGCAGCCAGCTAACCCCAGCGCTGAAACCCAAGCCTTCCGTGAGGTCGCGGAAACCGAATAACTGCGCCGGCGACGAACTGCGCCACTGCGTGGCCAGAGAAACGTCCAAATGATCGGCGCCCGAGATGCTGTGGTTCACCCTCACCGTTAGATCCTCGCTCCTCTGCGGCGTGGAAACCATCAATTGATAGTTCCGCGCCTCCCCGCTCTGGTTCGGTAACGGAATGTAGTCCAACAACCCCACCGAAATCCGAGCCAGGCGGCTGGCCGGAATGCGGTTGCCAGGAAACGGCAGGGATGCCGCAGGATCGAAAATCACGCCCCTCTGCAACCCCGGAGTTCCGAAATCCCCTGCCCGCTCAAGCACGGTTGGCGTTGTTCCTACCCCATGAAATGGGTTCCGGCTGCGAACCACCGCGAGGCTTACAAAAAAGAAGGTCCGGCTGGTGTCTGCCAGCCCGGGAATCGCCAGCGGCCCCCCTAACGACACACCCGCCCGCGTGGTCGAATAGCGCGCTTTCTCAACCTCCTGACCACTGGCCGAATAAGGACGCGCATCCAGACTAGAATGCCGCAGGCTGGCGCTGAACGAGCCTCGCACTTTGTCCCGCCACCGGTTCACCCGGTTGCCGAAAATCGCTACGCCCGGAGCTTCGGGCTTGCCTTTCTCCTTGGCCTCTTTGGGGGGCTTCGGCTTGGGAATCCCTCCGCCCGGACCTGGACCGCCAAAACCGGTAAAGTCTCCGGGGGCTTCGAACCTGCCGCTGACGCCTGCCACCGGTTTTTCCGCCTTCGGCGCCCCCGGCAAAGGCGGCCCTTTGGCTTCGTCCTTGGCCCACTCCGCCCGCATCTTCGTTAGTTCGTCGTCCCGGGAGGCAAGCTCCAACCCACGGCTCAAGCTGCCGCTCACCATCACCGCCTCCTCGGCCCCCGCGGCTTCCACCGCCAAACCGGCCAGATCCTCGGCAGGCAAAGCTGAACGTTCCTTCGGTTCTCTGGCCTTCAATGCCTGCTTTTCATCCGCTTGGTCTAGCGGCGACTCTACCGCCAGCCGCCACTCCAAAGGCTCGCCTCCCGACTCTACTACGACTGTCTGAGTGGCTGTACGGAATCCGAACAAGCGAACGGTGATCTCCCACTTGCCTGGGCTCAAACCCCGCAGCACATACAAGCCCGATTCATCCGTCGTAGCGGTCACCTCCGCTGCGGAGTTCCGCGCCACGACCACCGCCCCTGCCACCGGTTCGCCGCCGCAACGCACAATTCCGGTATGGTCGGCGGCGCACGCCGCCAGACTCCAAACCGCAGCGCAAGCCAGTAGACGCATATTCATTCAGGTCGAATGAGGTCACATGCAATCGCCCAGCCACCGCTAACCGATTGATACTAGAAGAGGAGACCACACGCGAGTGAGCGGATTTCGAACACTCGTCCCACAATTCCTAAACTTTCCCTAACCCGTGGCCGATGAAGTGTTGTAAACCAGATGCATTTCGAGCGGTGCACGCCCGAACAAGACGAAGTCAACAGCCTCAAGGTCCACTTCCTGGCGGCCCTCAACCACGAAATCCGGACCCCTCTCGCTGGCATCATGGGGCTAGTGGATTTGTTGAGCGAAACGCCACTAAGCGCCGAACAAAAAGAACTTCTGCAAGCCACCCGGGATTGTGTCGATACCCTGCACCATACGCTCACTTCCATTCTTGAATACTCTGCCCTCGCCGCCGGCAAGATCCGCCTATCCGAAAGTGAGTTTCCCCTCCGGCAGTTGCTTCGCGGGGCAGCCGAGCGCTTCCGGACCCAAGCCGAAGAGAAAGGCTTGCGCTTTCGCGTCCTGGTGGATGAGAGTGTGCCGGAGCTATCGGTTGGTGATCCCCTTCGATTACAACAACTTCTGACTCAAATCGTAAGTAACGCCGTAAAGTTTACCCACGATGGCTCGGTCACCGTCGACGCCGCCGCCGAGCCGGCGCCGGACGGGTGCATTCAGCTCAACGTCACCGTGATGGATACCGGAATCGGCATCCCACCAGACAAACGGCACGCCATTTTCGAAAGTTTTCAACAGATTGAAAGCGGGCTGTCGCGTGGCTATCCCGGACTGGGGCTGGGCTTGGCGCTGGCGCAAAAGCTGGCCCAATTGCTAGGCGGGACGCTCGATTTCGACAGCACGCCAGGAGAAGGCAGCCGATTTTCGTTCTCAGTTACTCTGCCAGTGGCGGTTTCCAAAGCCACGACCGAATCGCCCGCCAAAGAAGCCGCCTATCGCATCTTGGTGGTGGAAGATAACAAGGTGGCGCGGGAAGTGGTCCAGCATGTCCTGCGCCGCCGGCCGTATGATGTACGGTTCGCCGAATCAGGACAACGAGCTATCGAGGAAATTTCAAGCACTACTTTCGATCTCATCCTGATGGATTTGCAAATGCCGGGCATGGACGGCATCGAGGCGACCCAGGAGATCCGCAAACGCCCCGCCTACAAGGACGTGCCGATCCTGGCGCTGACAGCAAACGACTCGCCGGAATACCAAGAGATGTGCCGCCGCCTCGGCATGCAGGGTTTCCTGGTCAAACCGGTGCAAGCGGATGAAGTGCTCCGCACGCTTGACACGCTGCTTGTCAGAAACGCCCGCCGCCGAGATCAAAGCACTGAATTACACACGCCGGCGCTCTGACCGCCAGAGCAGCCGCGTAACCGGCGTCGGCATCCAAATCCCAAATGGTCCAGGGGTGGACGTTCAGGCAAACCGGGTGCACCGAGAACTGTTCCAAGCCCATCGACAGCCCACCCCCCACCGCTTTCACAAAAGCCTCTTTTCGCACCCAAATGCGGTAAAAAAGCTCCAATTTTGCGCCGGAACGTGTCATTTCGAGCGCCTCGCGCTCCGCTGGGTGGAAGAAGCGGCCGGCGATGGCCTCTGGGTCCACGCGTGGCTGAATGGCTTCCACATCGACGCCCACCTCGACCCCCCGGGCCACGGCGATGAGCGCCAGATTCGAGGTATGGGAAAGGTTAAAGAAAACATCGCTATCCGGCAGATACGGCTTGCCTTTTTCGCTGCGAGCCAGCCGGATTGCAGCAGGTTCCATCCCGGTATAGCGAGACAGCAGGCCGAGCAGCGCATGGCCGCTTTCGCGCCAATCTCCCGCCAGCCGGTAGACATGTACGGTGGGGTTCATAGCGCCAGATCGGAAGCCAGCGCCCGCAGAAACTCTTCCTCTACAGTCTGATAGAAGAAATGCCCCCCGGGGAAAAGGCGCTTGGCGAAGGAGGCGGTGGTTTGTTCGCGCCAGGCTTCAAGCTGGCTGGGGGAGATATTGGGATCGGATTCGCCGCCGTAGGCGCGGATGGGGCAGGAGAGCGGAGGCTCCTCGGCATAGACATATTGCCGGTAGAGGGCGGCATCGGCTTTGAGGGCGGGCAGGACAAGGCGCATAAGCTCCCGGTTTTCAAGGATTTCCCTGGGGACGCCTTGGAGTCTCCGGAGCTCTTCCAAAAAAGCCTCCTCGGAGGGTTCCGGCGGCGGCGTCCAATTCCGGCGAAACTGTGGCGCACGGGCGGCGGAAACGAACAGAGCGACGGGTTGGGGCTTGCCTTGGCGGCGCAGCTCTCTGGCCAACTCAAACGCCACAACTGCGCCCATACTGTGTCCAAAAAGAGCGAAAGGAACGTCAAAATGCGCACTTATCGCTCTGGAAAGCGCATTTACGAGTTCTTCCATGCGGCGGAAGGGGGGTTCACCGGCGCGGCTTTCCCGCCCGGGCAGGCGGGCAGGACAAACGGCGATATCGTGGGGCAGCGCATCCGGCCAGCCGTGGAAAGAGGCGATGCCGCCGCCGGCGTGAGGGAAGCAGAACAAGCGCAGGCGCGCGGGCTTGGCGAGCGCAGCGGGGGCGAACCAGTGCCCTTCGGGTGAGGTTTCGCTTTTCTTTTTCAGCCGTAAAGCCAACAAGCGCCGCTTCTCCGGGGAAAGGGATTCGAGCAGGGATTGCCGGGCAGCGGCTGAGGCAATCTCAGCGCGCTGTTTGCGGGGCTTTTCGAGCGTGCGGCGGAGGAGCGTCTCGAAAGGCAAGATGTTGAGATTCTCCACATAGCGGAGCGCAGCCTGGCGGGACTGGCGAGAGATGTCGGCGTAATGCTGTGGGTCTGAGAGCAGTTTTTCGAGAGCCGCAGCCCAAGGTTCGATGTCCTGGGGAGGGACTTCGGCCACGGGAACCATCTGTTCGTCCAGTTTGGGACGGTAGTGTTCGATGGGCCGGACGGGCAGTAGGTAAGGGACGCCCATTTTCGCTTCGGGGATGCCTCCGACGGCGGCGGCGATTACGGGTATTCCGCGGAGCATGGCTTCGACGATGATGCGGGAGCGGGCTTCGGCCCATAGCGAGGGGACCAGAAGGATGCGGGTCCGGGCGAGCAGCTCGTCGATGTTGTCGACGGGGGGAAGGATGGAGATGTTGGGATGGGCGCGGAGTGCGGCGAGGTCGGCCTCATTCGTGCCCCAAGTGGGGACGGCGGCGAAGCGCACATGGGGGAGGCGGGCGGCAAGCGCGGTGAAGATGGTGATGCCTTTGACCGCGCAGGGGTTCACCAGAGTGACGAACTCGTTGGCGAGGTT
>Ga0272446_1006223_pt1 | contig 12599 bp, 9 predicted proteins | sample YNPCB0061_FD_194587 | JGI IMG/M metagenome (GOLD analysis project Ga0272446, IMG submission 194587) | Hot spring microbial mat communities from Yellowstone National Park, WY, United States - YNP-CB-006-1 | ecosystem: Environmental > Aquatic > Thermal springs > Hot (42-90C) > Sediment | place... | reverse complement strand
TCTTTTTCTGCGGGGTGGTTGCTGTTGTATTGGTTTCAGTGTTGCTTGCCATGCCACTATTCTACCGCAATCTCGAATTTGACAAGCTCAAAAATGCCTTAATTTCCGACCAATGACCTGAGTTGATGAGGTTGACGAGAGTGTATTACAAGTTGGGTGCAACCGTCGTAGGTCATCGCCTCCAACGTGACATGGCGCCACGTCACGCCGGAGGCGATGACCTACGACATAAGTGATTTCGCCCCCAAAAATAGACCCTTGACGACGGAGGTTGTGCTGCATCAAACGCTCGATGATATACTGTTAGCCTCGATGGATTACGGAAAAAGCAGTTCGGTATGCATACCTGGATGTCTGCCAGGATGTCTGCCCACATCCCATGGTTGAAGAGGCCTCCATGACACACTTTGTCGGTTTTCACCCACCGCTCGCCTTCCACACCAACATCCTCACCATCTTCCCCGGTTTCCAGCCGTGGAGCCTGCCCAAGCTGGCGCGCTGGGCGGTGGAGAACGGTTTCGATGGGCTGGAAGTCGGGCCCGCCGTGCCGCTCAAGTCGGCGGACTTTGCCGAGGCGCGGCGCATCGGCGCACGGATTTTCTGCCTGACCTACGGCCGCAACGTGCTGGCAGGCGACCCGGAAGAGCGTGCACTGCATCAGCGCAACGTGCTCGAACGTCTGCGCTTTGCCGGCGGCGAGGGCATCCCGCTCGTCGTGCTGGCGACGGGGCGCATCCCTGGCAAGAGCCTGCGCGCCAACCTGCCCGACGTGATCGAGTGGTTCAGCGCGCAGGTGCTGCCACTGGCGCGCGCCGGCAACGTCACCGTCGCCGTCGAGAATTGCCCGGCGGTCGGCAACATCGCCACCAGCCCGGCGCTGTGGCGCGAACTTTTCGACAATGCGCTGCCGGAGCTGATGCTTGGCTTCGACCCCAGCCACCTGGTCTGGCAATTTGTCGACGCCTACGCCGCGCTGCGCGAATATGCGCGACGCGTGCGTCACGTCCACGTCAAGGACACGCTCATCGACCGCGCCCGCCTCGCCCGCGAAGGCATCGACGGCGACGGCTGGTGGCGCTACACGCTGCCCGGCTGGGGCGAACTCAACTGGGCGACGATCATCGCCGAGTTGCAGCGCGTCGACTATGCCGGCTGCCTCAGCATCGAGCACGAGGACGCGGTCTGGGATCGCAGCGAGGGGCAGATTCTGCAATCGCTGCTGCTGAGCAAGCGCTATCTGGAACAATTCCTTGCCGATCCGGTCGAAGTGCCCGCCGTCGAAACGGTCGCGCCGGAGAAGGTGGCGGGGGTCAGGCCGATTTGAGAGAGTGGAGATTGGGAGATTAGGCGATTGAGAGATTGAGTAGTGTGCAGGGTGCAAATCGCACAATCTCTCAATCCCTTAATCGCTCAATCTCTCTACACAGGGAACCAACAACCATGACAACCAAACTACGCATTGCCTTTATCGGCGCCGGGCGGATGGCGAATCTGCACGCAGGGCTGATTGTGGATGAGCCGGACGTACAGATTGTGGCGGCGGCGGATATCGACGCGTCGCGGGCGGGCGCGTTTGCGGCGAAGTGGGGCGGCGCCGCCTTCACCGACCATCGCGCCATGCTCGAACAGACGCCGCTCGATGCGGTCTACATGTGTACGCCGACGACGCAACATGCCGCCATCGGGCTGGATTGCCTGGAATTTGGCGTCGCTCTCTATGTCGAAAAGCCGCTCGATCTCGATCTGCGCACAGCGCGGCGCTTTGTCGAGTCCGCCGAGGCGCGCCACACGCTCGCCATGACCGGCTTTCAGTGGCGCTACAGCGAGGGCTACCGCCGCGCCGAGGAGTTGATCGGCGACGAACCGATTGCGCTCGTCAACCTGCGCTGGTACTGGACGCGCCCGCCGATCCGCTGGATGTGGGATCGGGCGCTGGCAGGCGGGCAGATCGTTGACCAGAACATCCACCTGATCGACGTGGGCGCCGGGCTGGCGGGCGAGATCACGACCGTTTACGCAGCGTACAACGACCGCCAGGTCAATTACGAACCGGAGTTCCAGAACTGGGACGGCTATGCGTTGACGCTGCATTTCAGTCGCGGCGCGGTCGGTCAGTGTGCGGGAACTTACGCACTTTTCCCTGAAATTCAGTTGGAGCCAGCAGCGGATTTTGCGCTGCGTGACCGGCTGGTGCGCATCACCGACAAGCGCGTGCAGTTGTACACGCCTGCTGGCGTCGAGACCTGGCAGAACACCGAGCCGCTTCATCGCGGCGTCAATCGCGCCTTCATCGCCGCCGTGCGCACGGGCGACCGCAGCTACATCCGCACACCGCTGCGCTCCGGGCTGCGTTCGACCGCGACTGTCCTGGCGGCGAATCGTTCAGCGCAGACGGGCGCGCCGGTCAACGTGGCGGCATTTCTGAACGCGGAGAGTGCAACATGACAGCGACGAGCCAACCCACTGTTGCCCTGGTGGCGATTGCGCGCCCCACCTTCGATGTGCCGCTGGCGCAGGCGGTCGCCGACGCCGCGCTGGCACAGATCGAGCGAGCCGGACTACACGTCGTCGGCAGCCGGAACACGCTGATCATGGACGCCGAGAGCGCCGCCCGCGTCCAACATGAACTGCGCACCACACATCACGATCTCCTGATATTGCTCCAAGCCAGCTTCGCCGACAGCGGCATGGCCGTCGCACTGGCGGAAGCGGCGGCGGAAGCGCAGGTCCCCGTGCTGCTGTGGGCGGTTCCCGACGAACGCGCTGGCGGGCGGCTGCGCCTCAACAGCCTGTGCGGCATCAACCTGGCGGGCCACGCGTTGATGTTGCGCGGCATCGCCTACGACTACCTGCTCATGCAAGCAGATGACCCGGCGGCGCTGGCGAAGATCGAGACGCTGGCGCGGGCTGGACGTGCGCTGCGCGCGCTGCACGGCGCGACGCTGGGTGTGGTCGGCGAACATCCGGCTGGCTTCGACACCTGCGCCTACGATGCCGACGATCTGGCGCAACTCTTTGGCGTGCAGGTGCGTCCCGTGGCGCTGGCGGATACGCTGGCGCAAGCCGCTGCGACTGGCGACGCCGAGCGTGAGCGCTTTGTGACGCGCGTGGCGCAACTGGCGCCCAATGTGGCTGAACTCGACCAGACCGCAGTGCGCGGCGCCGCCGGCGTCTATCACGCCCTGCGCACGCTGGCGGACGACGCCCGGCTTTCTGGTGTGGCGGTGCGTTGCTGGCCCGAATTCTTCACCAAGCTGGGCTGTGCGGCGTGCGGCGCGATGAGCGTACTCAACGAGGAGCAGTGCCCGGCAAGTTGCGAAGCGGATGTCAACGGCACGGTCACATCGCTGTTGTTGCAAGCGCTGGCTGGCGCGCCAGCTTTCATCACCGATCTGGTCTCGATCGAAGCGGAAAGCGACAGCGCGGTGCTCTGGCACTGTGGGCTGGCGCCGGCCAGCATGGCTGATCCCGAAGCTGAGATTCTCGGCACGATCCACAGCAACCGCAAGCTGCCGCTGCTCTTCGAGTTCCCGCTCAAGCCGGGGCGCGTCACCGTGGCGCGGCTACATCGAACCAGACAAGCGCCTGTGGGGAGTCCCCGTTTCGACGCGGAGGCGCAAGGGCGCAGAGATTCGCAGAGAAAGAGCAGCGCCGCTTATCAGCTTGTGATCGGCGGCGGAGAGATGGTGCGCGCGCCCAAGAGTTTCACCGGCACGAGCGGCGTGTTGCGCTTCGACCGGCCGGCCACTGCGGTCTTCGACACGATCATGCGCATGGGGCTGGAGCATCACGTGAGCATCGTCTACGGCGACTATCGGGCGGAGCTGCGCCACGTGGCGCGGCTGGTCGGGCTGCCGGTGGTGGAGTTAACGTGAGCGGTGCGCGTGGTGCGCAGTAGCTGATATTTCCCAAACCCGACGTGATGGAGACTTGCTGTGAAGACAAACGCTTCGCTCGTATCGCCTAACCCGGTGCTGGCGCAGCTCGGCTATCCGCCCGATGCGCGCCTGGTGATCTTCCACGCCGACGATGTGGGCATGTGCCATGGCAGCAACCGCGCCTTCATTGACTTGCAGGCGGCGGGAATTGTCCGGTGCGGTTCGATTATGGCGCCGTGCCCCTGGTCGCCGGAGATTCTCGACTACTGCGCCGCGCACCCAGAGATCGACGTCGGCGTGCATCTCACCCTCAACAGTGAGTGGCCGGGCTATCGCTGGGGGCCCGTGAGCACGCGCGCAGCGGAGAGCGGGCTGATCGACGCACGTGGGTGCTTCTGGCCGCAGGTGGCGCAGACACAGGCGTCGATGCAAGTGACGGCGGCGCTGGCTGAGTTGCGCGCCCAGATCGAGCTGGTGCGAGCGGCCGGCATCGATTTCACCCATCTTGACACCCACATGGGTGCGGCGCTGCTGCCGGCGCTCTTTCTAGCCTATGTCGAGCTTGGCTTTGAGTACAATGTGCCTGTGTTGGTTTTGCGTCAACTTGACGACTCTGTGCGCGCGCTGGGGTTCACTCAGGCCAGCGACGCGGAGTGGTCTGCGTTTGTCGCTGGGCTGGAGGCGCGCGGGATGCCGCTGATCGATCACTTCCGCATTACGCCAGGCTATGGGCCAGGGGAAACCGAAGGCGGGCGCGCTGAACTCTACGCGGCGACGCTGCGCGCCCTGCCGCCTGGCGTCACCTACTTCAGCCTGCACCCCAACGCTCCCGGCGACATCGACGTGATTGCGCCCGATCGCGCGCATTGGCGCACCTTCGAGCACGACTTCTTCCGCTCGCCTCAGTTGCAGGAACTGCTGCGCGAGGAGAACATTACGCCGATTGGCTATCGCGCGTTGTGCACGCTGATGCGGACGCGGCGCTGAAACGGGCGCAAGGTCTGCCACTGAACCTGGGTTTGGGTTGAAAAGCAGCCTGCATTTTCCAGAAAATAGCATTTGTTCAGGTTGATCCACTACCTTTGACTGACAACGATGAGGCGGGGTGGCGTTACGATTACTCAGGGGGTGTTTACACCATCCGTACGACGTGGGATCGAACAATGCTTTGAATCAGGAGGGGTGCAAATGGTGGCAAAGTTCAAATCTGTGGGGGTGCGCCGGGCGAGCCTGCTGATGCTGCTGTTGGTGCTGGCCTGGACGTTGCTGGCGGGATGCGGCGGTGCAGATCGTGGCAATGCCTCGATCTTCGAGGCGACGCCGCCGAGTGTCGCGCCGAGTGTCGCGCCGAGTGTCGCGCCGCCGGTCGCAACGCCAGCGCACTATCGGATTGGCCTGATCATGAAGACCCTGACCAATCCCTTCTTCATCGAGATGGAGAAAGGCGCACGCCGCGCGCAGGAGGAGCTCGGCGTTGAGCTGATCGTCAAGACCGGCGCTCAGGAGACTTCGATTGAGCAGCAGATTGCCATTGTCGAAGAAATGATTGCGGCAGCGGTGGACGCGATCGTGATTGCGCCCGGCAGCTCGACAGAGTTGATCCCGGTGCTCAAAAAGGCGCAGGATGCAGGCATTGTGGTCATCAACATCGATAACCGGCTGGATGCAGCGCTGTCGGCGGAAATGGGTCTGGTGGGCGTCCCGTTCATCAGTGTGGACAACGAACAGGGCGCTTATCTCTCGGCCAGGTGCATCGTGGAGCGGCTGCAGGGACCAGCGGATGTGGCAATCCTGGAAGGCATTCGTGAAGCCAAAAACGCCCAGGATCGCAAAGCTGGCGCCGAACGCGCCTTCGCCGAAGCGCCGGAGCTTACCGTGGTTGCCAGTGAGACGGCGCATTGGAAAATCGATGAGGGCTACGCAGTCACCAAGAGCATCCTCGATAAACACCCAGGCGTCAAAGGCATCTTCGCCGCCAATGACATGATGGGCTTGGGCGCCATCAAATACCTGGACGAGAGCGGGCGCCAGGATGTGCTGGTGGCGGCGTATGATGCGTTGGAGGAAGCGGTGGCGATGGTGGAAGCAGGCAAGATGCTCTGCACCATCGACCAACAGGCCGCTGAGCAAGGCTATCTTGGCATTCAGTACGCCGTGCGCGCCCTGAATGGGGAGACGCTGCCTGCCGAAACGATGGTTGACGTCAAACTGGTCGGTCAGCCCTGATAGTAGTTGCGTCAGGCGTCATCGGTCACGGCTCACAGGGAATCGCCGCATTGCGCCTGAATGAAAATAGGGGCGAGTTGCGAGGGGCGACGACTGTTCGCTACCGTGTTTGCTGCACCGACAAGGCATGACTCGTGACTCGTGACGCCTGAATTCTGTTTCCGTCAGCCGTAACCAGAACAAGAGTAGTGAACCCGTGTGCAAAATGCTATGAAGCCGCGCTTGCCCAGGATCAAGCTCATCTGGAAATTTTTGCTCTTCATCGGCGTCACCAGTGTGGCGCCGCTGGTAGGGATGGGCTGGGCTTCCTACCAGACGGCGCTGCATACGGTGGAAGTGCAGGCTGGTCAGCACACCCAAGAATTGACCATGCAGCAGCGCAAATATCTCGACCTGCTCCTCCAGGAGATCGAGAGCTTGATCGCGAACCTCGCCAGCCTGGATGACATCAAGCAGGTAGTGGCGCAAGAACGGACGGAGACCGACATCTTCACCAGGCTGACCACCAACGCTCGCATCGGCTACATCCTCAGTGGCTACACCAACCTGCGCGGACTGGTCTCGATCGATGTCTTCACGGCGGGCGGCGACCAATATCACGTCGGCGACACACTCAACGTCCAGGAATTGCGCACCGATGCGCTGGCGCGCATCCGGGCCGCCGCCGAACGCGCCCAGGGCGAGATCGTCTGGCTGGGTATCGAGGATAACATCAACCACGCGTCGGCAGAGCCGAAAGTGATGGTGGCGGCCCGACAACTCAATGTGATCCCAGGGCTTACGCAGGCGACGCAGCCGACGGGGTTGCTGATTGTCAACTACGGGCTGAATCGCTTGCGAGAGCATTTTGCTCATGCCACACAAGACGCCGCAGCGTCGATGATGATCATCGATGCCGAACGTCGCGTTCTCTACGCCACTGACGCCGGGCGCGTCGGCTCGGTCATCAGTCGAGCATTTTACGACACGCTTGCAGGCGCCGGCGGGGCGTTTGTCCAGGAGATCGGCGGGCAATCGGTGTTTGTTTCATATAGCCGTTCGCCGAAGAGCAACTGGCTTGTGGTCAACTTCACCCCGATGAATGTGTTGACCGCGCCGACAACCCAGATATTCCTGGCTACGCTCTTTTTGTTGCTGGTGAGTCTGGCGATGGTCGGCGTCGGGACGATCTTCCTCTCACGTGCGGTGGTGTCGCCGATCAACCTGATCACGCGCAGCTTCCAACGGATTCAGCGGGGTGACTTGCAGCAAATTACACCGTTGCAGGTGCGCTCCAACGATGAGATCGGTGACCTGACCCGTTGGTTCAACGCCTTTCTCGACTCGCTGCTCGAAAAGCAGAAAGCTGACGCCGAACTGCTGGCTGCCAAAGAAGCCGCTGAAGCCGCCAACCTGGCTAAGAGCGAATTTCTCGCCAACATGAGCCATGAGATCCGCACGCCGATGAATGGTGTGATCGGAATGCTTCAACTTGTCCAGGACACGCCGCTGACTGAGGAGCAGCGCGACTTCATCACAACCGCGCGCACTTCCGCCGAGGCGCTGCTGCATCTGCTCAACGACATTCTTGACTTCTCCAAGATCGAAGCGGGCAAACTTGATCTGGATAAGGCTCCATTTGAGCTGCGACCGCTCATCTTGACGCTGGTCAAGGGCTTTTCGGTCGTCGTCAACGGCAAGCAAATCGACCTGATCACCACCATCGCCGACGATGTGCCGCGTGTGCTCGTTGGCGACGCGCTGCGGTTGCGGCAGATTCTAGCCAATCTGGTGGGCAATGCCATCAAATTTACAGAGCAGGGCAGCATCCATGTGGCCGTGAAGACGCAGGCGCGCAGTGACGCGCAGATCACGTTGCTCTTCAGCGTGGCCGACACGGGCGTTGGTGTGGCGCCGGATAAGCTGACCTCGATTTTCGACGCGTTCGTTCAGGCGGACACGTCGGTGACGCGGCGGTTTGGCGGCACCGGGTTGGGGTTGACAATCTCGGCGCGGCTCGTGGCGATGATGGGCGGCAGAATCTGGGTGGAAAGCACTCTCGGCCAGGGCAGCACCTTCTTCTTCACAGCGGTCTTTGAGCTGGCGTCGACATTGCCAGACGACCAGACGCCGCCGCCTGAGCCGATCCACGTCGCGGCTGCGATGGCCGCACACGGCGCCGCTGGCGCGACGACCCCGCAACTGCGCATTCTGTTGGCGGAAGACAACGCTGTCAACCAAAAGCTCGCCGTACGCCTGTTGACCAAACACGGGTACGCCGTCACCGTCGCCAACAACGGACGCGAGGCGTTGGATGCGCTGGCGCAGGCTGACTACGATGTCGTGTTGATGGATGTTCAGATGCCTGAAATGGATGGGCTGGAGGCTGTGCGGCAGATTCGGCAGCGCGAGCAGGGACAGCCGCACCATCTGCCCGTCATCGCGATGACGGCGCACGCCATGCAGGGTGACCGGGAGCGTTGCCTGGAAGCTGGCATGGACGACTATGTATCGAAGCCGATCAAGGTCGATGAGCTGCTGCGCGCCATCGACGCTGTTTTGCCCGCTGGCGCGGCGTCGTCCTGACACACTGCTCACATTGCGCACCTCATCGTCTCCGGCGTGACCACCTGATGCCACTGCTTGTCTGCTTGTCGCCGCACTTGCCTTCCGAAAAGACATCTCGTAGTATGAACGACGTGTTAGCGCCGGCGTCGCGTTGGAGCGAGTGCACGTGGGCGCAAATAAGCTGCGTGTTGCGTGTTGCGTACTGCGTAACGAAACGCAACACGCAACACGCAACACGCAACTCGGGCGTCACTGGTCTGTTTAAGCCCATGTGCACCTACGAATCCTGCCGCTGCAAGCTGTTTTTTTCGGTTGTGCGAACGTATGCAAACCTTTCTCATCGGTCTTGAAGTTGGCACATCAGCCGTCAAGAGCGTGCTCTACGACCTTACCGGAGCAGAACTCTTTTCGACGCGCTGTGCTTACCCACTCCTCACGCCACAACCCGGCTGGGCCGAGCAGGATGCTGGAGAACTCTGGCGCGCCCTGCTGACTGTGCTGCGTGAGACGGCGACCGCGGCACGCGCTCAGGGGCGGGTGGCTGCGCTTGCGCTGGCCGCCCAGGCTGGCTCTGTTGTGCCGGTGGCTGCCGACGGCGCGCCGACAGCGCCGCTCATCACCTGGCTGGACACGCGCGCGGCCGCCATCGTCGCCGGCTGGACGCATACCGGCGGCGCAGAGCGCATCCGGCAGATCAGCGGATGGCATCCACACCCGGGGCTGCCCCTGGCGACCCTCACCTGGCTGGCGCAGCATTCGCCCGATCTGGTGCAGGCGGCGGCGCACATTGTCGATGTCCACGGCTATTTGCTTCAGCGCCTGACCGGACAGCCACTCACCGATTTTTCCGAAGCGGCGGAGATGCTACTGCTCGATCGGGCGACCGCCACCTGGTCGGAGGAGCTATGCGCGCTGGCTGGCGTGCAGCGCCGCCAACTGCCCGATCTGTTGCCTGCGGGCGCTGTCGCCGCGCCGCTCCTGCCTGAGGTCGTGCAGGCGACCGGCCTGCCTGCGACGACATTGGTTGTGGTCGGCGGCCATGATCAATGTTGTGCGGCGCTGGGGATGGGCGTCACTGCGCCGGGGCAGCTCATGTTGGCCAGTGGCACGGCGTGGGTGCTCACCGCACTGACGCCCGACCTGCCGGTGGCGCAGATTCCGCCTGGCATGGAGCTGAATCATCACATCCTGCCAGGTCTGCACACGGTGTCGCAACTGCTCGGCGGTTTTGGTGCGGTCATCGGCTGGTGGCTGTCGCTGCTCTGGCCGGACGTCGAGGATCGCTACGCGGCATTGGCAGCCGCGTTGGCGGCTGCCCCGCCTGGGGCGCGTGGGCTGCGTTTCCTGCCCATCGGCAGCAGCGCCCAGCTTGGCAGGGGTCGTGGTGGTTTTCTAGGGATGCGTCTCGATCACTCCCGCACTGATATGGCGCGCGCCCTGTGCGAGGGGATCGCCTGCGAGGTGCGTTGGGCGCTGGACATGCTGGCAGCTTCAAACCTGACGGCGACATGCATGTGGATGGCGGGTGGCGCCACGCAAAGCGCGTTTTGGCCGCAGCTCATTGCTGATGTGACCGGCGTGCCCGTCTATGTTGCGCCGCGCGCAAACTGGCAGGCGCGCGGCGCCGCCATCCTGGCGGGCGTCGGCGCCGGTCTGCTCGGTGATGACCCGGTTGTTGCTGCCAGGAACTGGCAAATCCCGCTGATCGAGGTGAGCCCCAACGGCGGTCTTGAGCCGCTCTATACTGCCGCATACGCTGACTATCGTCACCTGTGTGCACGTGTCGCGGACGAACAACCATTAGATCAGGAGTCATTATGACAACACGTCGTCTGAGTCGCATCTTCCGCGCCGATGGGCGCACCTTGATTGTGGCCTGCGATCACGGCATGATCTCCGGCCCTGACGTCGGCATCGAAAACCTGGGGGACACGTTAGAGCGGGTGATCGCCGGCGGCGCCGACGCCGTCATGGCGAGCTATGGCACAGCCACGCGCTTTGCCGCGCAGTTGGCGCGCGTCGGGCTGGTGCTGCGCATCGACGGCGCAGCCACAGTGCTGGGGCCGAAGGGTGGGTCGGGCGCGCAGTTCTACACAGTGGAGGATGCGCTGCGTCTCGGCGCCGACGCGCTCTGTGTCACTGCCTTCCCTGGCTCGCCGGTCGAGGAGGCGACGCTGACGGTGCTGGCGCGCGTGATCCGCGAGGCGCACGCCTGGGGCATCCCCGTGATGGCGGAGATGGTTCCCGGCGGCTTCGACAGCCCACCCGCCGCGCGCACGGTGCACAGCGTCGGGGTGGCTGCGCGCGTGGCAGCCGAGCTGGGCGCTGACTGGGTGAAGATACCCTATGTCGATGGCTTCGAGCAGGTGGTGGCTGGCTGTTATGCGCCAGTGGTTGTGCTGGGCGGCCCGCACCAGGACGCGCCGGAAGCGACGTTGACGATGTTGGAGGCGGCGCTGCGCGCAGGCGCGGTCGGCGCCACGATCGGTCGCAACATCTGGAAGGCCGCCGACCCTACGGCAATGACGCAGGCGCTGGTCGCCAGAATTCATGGCGCCGCATGAGTGTCGATTTCTCAGTGGTGCGCGGCGTGCTCTTCGATGTTGACGGCACGCTCTGGCGCGGGAATACGCCGTCGCCGGGGCTGGCGGATTGCTTCGCCTGGCTGCGCGCCCGCGCGGTCGGCGTCGGCGTCATCACCAACAATTCGCTCAAGCCGCCGGCGCACTATCAGCAGAAGCTGGCGGCGTTCGGGGTGACGGTCGATGAGCGTGAAATCCTGACCTCGGCGCAGGCCACGGCGCAACACCTGGCGCATACGCTGGCGCCGGGGGCGCGCGTCTACGTGATCGGTGAGGCGGGGCTGCTGACGGCAGTGCAGGCGGCGGGCCTGGCGGTGACGACTGACGCCGCGGCGCCGGTCGCCGCTGTCGTGGTCGGCGGTGACCGCTGCCTGACCTACGCCAAACTCAAGGCGGCAGTGCTGCTGCTCCAGCGTGGCGCGCGGCTGGTCGGCACGAATCCCGACTTGCTGATTCCAACTGCCGCCGGGCTGGCGCCGGAGACGGGCGTGACGTTAGCGGCGTTGACTGCGGCGACAGGTGTTGCGCCGACGATCATCGGCAAACCGGCGCGTTGGCTCTTCGAAGCGGCGCTGGCGCGACTTGGCCTTGATCCGGCGCAGGCGCTCATGGTCGGCGATCGTCTCGACACCGACATCCTCGGCGCCCAACGGCTTGGGATGCAGACGGTGCTGGTCACGAGCGGCGTCGATGACGCAGCGTCAGTGGCAGCGAAGGGGATTCATCCTGACCTGACGGTGGCGCATCTCGGTGAACTGGCAGCATGGTGGATGCAGCACAGTGGGAGAGCAGCCTGGGAATCAATTCCCGGCTGAGAGCTCAAGCCCACTAAAGTGGACTGGCGTGCAATGCGCGGCTTGTCCCAGGTGTAGCGTTTGCGGTGGGCGGTTTTCGTTGCAGATCATCGCCACCTTGCGGTGGACCCATCAGCCGATCAGCGCCCGTGCGTGTTGCGCCACGGCGTCCCCCAACTTGCGATGCTCCGCTGCCTCGAAGTGGATGCCATCGAGGTCGCTGGAGACGACGACCGCCGCCGTGTCCAGGAAGGCGCAGCCCAGGGCTTCCGCCACCTGCCGATAGTGAAGTCCCAGTTTCAGTGACTTGTCCCCGGCGCCCTCAAACATCTCGGCAAACCAGGTCAACTTCGCCACCGGCGGCGGCGCCAGCAGCAGCACCTGGGGCGCCGCGCCGCTGCGACCTGCCGCGCTCTGCTGCACAATGCGCACCAGGACGCCGGCGCCCTGCGCGATGTCGAAAGCGGACAGGCTGAAGCGCTTTTTCAGGTCATTGGTGCCGAGCAGAATGACGACCAGGTCGAGGGGGCGGTGCGTTTCCAGGCAGGGAATCAGATAATCCTTGCCGCACT
>Ga0272446_1006222_pt1 | contig 12600 bp, 10 predicted proteins | sample YNPCB0061_FD_194587 | JGI IMG/M metagenome (GOLD analysis project Ga0272446, IMG submission 194587) | Hot spring microbial mat communities from Yellowstone National Park, WY, United States - YNP-CB-006-1 | ecosystem: Environmental > Aquatic > Thermal springs > Hot (42-90C) > Sediment | place... | reverse complement strand
GACGAAGGGGAAGCGCTTCGCCAGCGCGACGCCCCGGGTGGCGCCCGCGAAGGCGTCCTTCGGGGTGTCCTCGGTCGCGGCGACGGCGCCCGCGGCCGCGCGGCCCACCATCGCCTTCCACTCGTCGGTGCGCGCCTTCGGAGGCACGTCCTCGGCGTGGTCGAGCAGCTCGGCGTAGCCGCGGCTCGCGTCCAGCGCCTTCAAGTCCTCCATTGTCCAGGTGCCGGCGGCGAGCGCCGCTCCCGACAGGCACAGCGCCGCGAGGGCCAACGCGCTTCGCGTCATGGCAACTTGCTCCCCGAGAGGAACCCCGCGGCGCCGGACGAGCCGTTGCGGGTGGTGACGAAGCGGAGGGTGTTGGTGACCGGGTCGCGCCTGAACCTGAAAGCCTCACCGAACTCGCAGCGCACCGCGTCGAAGCGCTGCACCTTGCCGCAGCGCTTCTCGAGGTGCGTCACCACGGGCTCGCACAGCTTCCACACGTCGAGCTCGGCCATCACGTCGTCGGGGAAGGTGTGCCAGGCGAAGGAGACGGCGACGGGCTTGCCGCACGCCTTCGACAGCCCCTCGGCGGCGTCGGACGCCTTCTTCTCATACTTCGTCCACAAGCCGGGCCAGGCCTTGCGCTCGAAGCGGTACAGCACGCCGTCGGTGCGCTGGGACTTCTGCTCGGCCAGCAGCGCGGCGACGTCGACGGCGGTGGTGGCGGCCTCGTCGTAGACGACGGCGAACTCGGGCCGCTCGGGCACGTACAAGAGGTAGCGCTCGCCGTCCTGCACCAGCACGGTCCAGTCCGCGCCGCCGCGGCGAGTGGTGAAGCGGAAGCCCTTCGGGTCGCTGGTGACGCGGCAGTCCAGCACCAGCCCGTCGGCCTCGCTGTCGGAGCCGCGCACGCGCACGGCCGCCTTGCCGCTGTCGCGCGGCGACAGGCGCACCACCTCCACCACCTGTCCGTCCTTGCCCTTGTAGGCCTTCACGGACTCCACGCCCGGGGGCAGCGCGGCGAGGGACAGCATGAGCCAGACGGGCGTCATCGGGGGCCTCCCTGCGACACGCGACGGGGCGACCTCGTTCCAGACGAAGCCGCCCCGCCACGACGAGCGCACTCGAGAGCGCGTCAGTTCAGCGCCTTCTCCATGACGGCCTTGGCGTTGTCGCTCACGTTCGCCGCGTCCTTCGCCATGTGGAAGATGAACTGGCCCTTGTCGAAGGACATGTTCCGCAGCGTGCCTTCGTTGCTGCCGTCGTCCTTCTTCGGGCCCTGCACGCCCGAGAACAGGCACTGGATGCCCTGCAGCTTCTTGGCGATGGCCTTCTTGTACGCCGGGCGTTCACAGAGGGCGGTGATGCCTTCGACGACCGGGTTGCACCACGAGTAGTACGCCATGCCCGACCACTCGTCGGACTTGAAGTTGTGGAAGTCCGTCTTGACCGTCGTGATCTTGGTGCCGCACTTCTCGTTGAGCGCCTTGAGCGGCTCGGCGATGGACTTCTCGAACTCTTCCTTGCCCTCTTCCTGCGCGGGCTTGAGCTCGGGCTCACCGGCGAACGCGACAGCGGCGGCGAACAGCGCGACGGCGATCAACAGCTTGCGGTGCATGAAACCCCCTCCGGGTTGAGAGACGCGCGGAGCATGAGGCAGCCCCGCGCCGCCCGGCAAGGAGAATTCACCCGCGGAGGATCGGCAGCATGCGCGCGATGGCGTCGCGCAGCACGGGCTCGGGCGTCACCAACGGCGGGAGGATCCGCAGCACGTTGCCGCGCGTGTCCTTGCACAGCACGCGCGCCTCCCGCGCCAGCCGCTCGGCCATCGCGTGCGCGTCGTCCCGCGTCCGCTCCACCGCGATCATCAGGCCGCGCCCGCGCACCTCCTTCACGTTCGGCGCGCCCTCCAGGCCGTCCGACAACAGCCGCAGGGCCTGCTCCCCCAGCGTCGCCGCGCGCTCCACGAGGCCCTCGTCGACCAGCACGTCCAGCGCGGCGAGCGCCACGGCGGAGGCGAGCGGGTTGCCGCCGTACGTCGAGCCGTGCGTGCCCGGCGTGAACAAGTCCAGCGCCTCGGCGATGCCGCACACCGCCGACACCGGGTACACGCCGCCCGACAGGGCCTTGCCCAGCACCAGCAGGTCCGGCCGCGCGCCCCAGTGCTGCCAGGCGAACAACTTCCCGGTTCGGCCCAGGCCCGTCTGCACCTCGTCGAGCGCGAAGAGCACCCGGTGCTGCGTGCACAGCTCCCGCACGCGCGGCAGGTACTCGCCTGGCGGAATGACGACGCCGCCTTCGCCCTGGATCGGCTCGAGCAGCACGCCCACGGTGCGCGGGGTGAGCGCGGGCTCCAGCGCCGCCGCGTCACCGAAGGGCACGCGCACGAAGCCCGGCGTGAAGGGCCCGTAGTGCGCGAACGACGACGGCTCATCCGACAGGCTGACCGCGGTGATGGTGCGCCCGTGGAAGTTGCCGCTCGCGACGACGATCTCCCCCTGCCCTTCCGGCACGCCCTTCACCTCTTCGCCCCAGCGGCGCATCGCCTTGAGCGCCGTCTCTACGCCCTCGACGCCGGTGTTCATCAGCAGCGCCTTCGGGAAGCCGGTCAGCGCGCCGAGCCGCTCGAGCAACCGGCCCATGACGTCGTTGTGGAAGGCCCGCGAGGTGAGCGTCAGCCTGTGCGCCTGCGCTTCGAGCGCCGCGATGATTCGCGGGTGGCAGTGCCCCTGGTTGAGCGCCGAGTACGCCGACAGGCCGTCGAGGTACCGCGTGCCCTCCACGTCCCAAACGAAGCAGCCTTCGCCGCGCGCCAGCACCACCGGCAGCGGCCCGTAGTTGTGCGCGCCCCAGGTGTCGGCCTGCTCGATGTACCCGGCGGGCGACATGGACTCGCCGAGCGCCACGGCCGGCCGGCGCGCCACCGCCTCGGCCTGCTCGAGCAGCGACGGGCCGCCGCGCTGCACCCAGCGGTAGCGCACCCGCGCGGACGGCGCCGGGAGCTTCAGGAAGCGCTCGAGCCTCGCCGGGCTGGCGTCGACGATCACGTCCGGCTTCGCGCGGCGCATCGTCTCCTCGAGCTCGCGGCGCTGCGCCTCGGAGTACCCCAGGGCCGGCAGCAGCGGACCGAGGTGCGGGAACTTCTGGAACGCCTCGGCGATGGTCCCGACGGCGAACGGCCGGGGATCGATCAGATCCTTCGCCCCGCTCTGCCTCGCCGCCACCACACCCGCGCCGAACGCCATGCCCCCGTGCGTCAGCGTCGGCCCGTCTTCCACCACCAGCACGCGCTGGCCGTGCGCGCCGTCGCGGGGCTCGAGCGTCACCTCGAGATCTGACTCCACCACGACGGCCTTCGGGTTCAGCGCGGCGAGGTTCTTCCGCACGGCAGCCAGCGCCTCGGGTCTCGCCATGGCCACCTTGTTCAACACCAGCACGTCGGCGCGGCGCACGTTCGTCTCGCCGGGGTAGTAGGCCGCTTCGTGGCCGGGTCGCAGCGCGTCCACCACGGTGATGGTGAGATCGGCCTTCAGGAACGAGAAGTCGTTGTTCCCGCCGTCCCACAAGACGACGTCGGCGTCGCGCTCGGCCTCGCGGAGGATCGCCTCGTAGTCGACGCCGGCCCAGATGGTGAGGCCCGCCTCGACGTACGGCTCGTATTCCTCTCGCTCCTCGATGGTGCACTCGTGCGCGACGAGCGCCGCTTCGCTGTCGAACTTCTGCACGCGCTGCTTCACCAGGTCGCCGTAGGGCATCGGGTGCCGCAGCACCGCGGGCCGGAGGCCCTGCGCCTTCAGGTGCTTCGTCAGCGCGAGCGTAAGCGGGCTCTTCCCCGCGCCGGTGCGCACGCCCAGCACGGCGATGACGGGCCTGGCCGAGACCAGCTGCGTGTGCTCGGGCCCCAGGAGCGCGAAGGACGCGCCGGCCGCCTGCGCCACCGACGCCGCGTGCATCACCTGCTCGTGCGCCAGGTCCGAGTACGCGTGGAACACGAAGTCGGCGCGGTAGCGGGCGATCAACGCCGGCAGCTCGGCCTCGAGGTGAATGGGAATGTCCTTCGGGTAGCCGGGCCCGGCGAGCTCCTTCGGGAAGGCGCGCTGCTCGATGAAGGGGATCTGCGTGGCGGTGAAGCACTCGACGTGGAAGTCGGGGTGCGCGCGGAAGAAGGTGAGGAAGTCGTGGAAGTCGCGGCCGGCGGCTCCCATGACGATGCAGCGGTGCGACGACATGACGACCTCCCGCGTTGTGGGGCCGTCGTTCGACGCCTACTCGAAGACGACCTGGGTCCCAGCCTCGCCCTTCAGGGCGCGCTCGACGGACGCGGCGTCGCAGATCACGGCGCGGCGGCCGGGCGCGTTCACGAAGCGCACGCACGCCTCCACCTTCGGGGCCATGGTGCCGGGGGCGAAGTGGCCCTCGGCGAGGAGATCGCGCAGCCGCGCCGCCGTCACCCGCCCCACCGGCGCCCGCCTGGGGCTCGCGAAGTCGGTGAAGGCCGCGGGCACGTCGGTGATCACCAGGAACAGCGCCGCGTCGAGCGCGTCGGCGAGCAACGCCGCGGTGAGATCCTTGTCCACCACCGCCTCGACGTGCAGCAGGTGGGTCCCCTCGCGCGCCACGGGGATTCCGCCGCCGCCGCACGCCACGACCACCGCGCCCACGCGCAGCAGCGTGCGAATCACGTCGGACTCGAGGATCTCCATCGGCTCGGGCGACGGCACGAGCCGCCGCATGCCCCGGCCCGCGGGATCGACGCCGACCTTCGCGCCCTCGCGCTCCAGCACCTTCGCCCGCGCCTCGTCGAGGAACGGGCCCACCGGCTTCGAGGGGGCGTGAAACGCCGACGCGTTCCGGTCCACCACCACGTGCGACAGCACCGCCGCCACCAGCCGCTCGTCGCCCTTCTCGGCCAGCACCTCGCGCAGCGCCGTCGCCAGCACGTCGCCCAGCTCGCCCTGCGTCGTCGCCACGCAGGTGTCGAGCGGCAACGGGTACGCGCGCCCGCCCGCCACCTCGACGCGCAGCAGCTGGTGGCCCACCTGCGGGCCGTTACCGTGCGTCACGACGACGCCGCCGCTGCCCTTGAGCAACGGCTTGAGCCGCGCCGCCACGTCCGCCGCCAGCTCGCGCTCCCGCGGCACCGACACCACCCCGTCCGGCCCGGCAAACGCGTTGCCGCCCAGCGCCACGACGGTGGGTTTTCGGGACGAGGTCGAACCCATTGGGTTGCCGTTGAGCAACCCATGTGCCGTCGACTTGCCCACGGACGGGCCGCGCCCGGCTGCAACCTTTGCGTTGGCGCCGCCCGCCCCGCAGACGTTTCCGATGACGCGCGGGCCAGGACCAATGGCATCGGCGCCATGCGCGCCCCCTGCTGGCGGGCAATGCCCCTGGCGCTCGGCCTCTGGCTGCGCGTGGCTGGCGGGCCGGTTGCGAAGCGACAACGTCCGGCCGGCGGTCGACTACATCCGGGCCGGGTTCTGGCGGCGCTCCTCGGGCTGCGGCTGGGACACGCCGCGCCGGCGCGCCACGGCCTGCTTCGTGCGATCGCCCAGCAGGTAGAACGCCGGCACACCCGCAGGCTGAGCGCCGCGGACACGATGCGCCCGCCGATCACCGCGATGGCCATGGGCCGGCGCACCTCGCTGCCCGGCCCCAGCGCGAGCGCCGACGGCACTGGGCCCGCCTTGAGCACCGCGTCGTGCGCGCTCAGACCCTGCCCCTGCTGTTGCACCGCGCAGTCCACCAGATCGTCAGCCCATGCCTACGACGCCGCAGCACGCTTCCCGCCCTTCAGGCGTCGAGGGCCGATCGCACCGCCGCCGCCAGCTCGTCGCGGCTCACCGGCTTGGCGAGGACATGGTGCACGCCGAGCGCGGCGGCCTCGGTGAGCTGGAGACCGTCGCTGTAGCCCGAGATGAGCACCACCGGCACCGACGGGTGCTCGTCCTTGAGGACCCGGGCGAGCTCGACGCCGGACAGGCGCGGCATGATGACGTCGGACAGCACGAGGGCGTACGCGCCGGGCGCGGCGCGCACCCGGGCCAGCGCGTCGGCGCCGTCGACGGCCATGGTGACGCGGTAGCCGATCGACTCGAGCAGCCGCCGGGTGGCCGTCCTCACCAGCGGCTCGTCGTCGACCAGCAGCAGGTGCTCGAGCCCCCCGACCGGCGCCGGCACCGGGCGCGCTTCCAGAACGGGCTCCGTCGACCGCGGCAGGTACACGTCGAAGGTGGCGCCCCGCCCCGGCGCGCTGTCGACGTGCACCGCGCCGCCCAGGCTCGTGACGATGCCGTGCACGACGGCCAACCCGAGGCCATGGCCGCCCCGGTCGCCCCGCGTGGTGTGGTACGGCTCGAAGAGCCGCGCCTTCGTCTCGGCATCCATCCCCACGCCGTCGTCGCGGACGCGCAGCCGCACGCAGCGCCCCGCGAGCTCGGCCGGCGCGTCCGCCCCTCCGTCGTCGAGGACCAGCTCGATGTGCCCGTTGCCGACGATCGCGTCGCGCGCGTTCGAGCAGAGGTTCAAGACGACCTGCTGCAGCTCGGTGGGGTCGACGATCACGCTGCCCGGCGGAGGGGCCAGGCGCACGTCGACCGTCACAGCGCTGGGGATCGCCGCCCGCGCGAGCGTCAGCGCCTCCGCGACGGCCTTGCCCGGATCCGTCGGCACCCGCTGCGGCCGCTCGCGGCGCCCGAAGGTGAGGATCTGCCGCACCAGGTCGCGCGCGTGCACCGCCGCCTCCCCGATGGTGCGCAGGTCCTCCTCCGCCGGGCTGCCGTGGGGCAGGGCCCGCCGCGCGAGCTCGGAGTGCGCCATGATCGTCGCGAGGATGTTGTTGAAGTCGTGGGCGACGCCGCCTGCCAGCCGGCCGATGGCCTCCAGCTTCTCGGCGTGCCGGCGGCGCTCTTCTTCGGCCCGCTGCGCCGTGATGTCGCGCACCACCACGACCGAGAGCCACTCGTCGCCGTCCTGGAAGGCGCTCGCCTTCAGGTCGGCGAGGAACGTCGAGCCGTCGCGGCGACGGGCGAGGGCCACGTAGGACAGCGGCGCGGTGTCGCCCGCGGCCCGGCGCGCGACATAGTCGAGGACGCGCTGGTGCTCGGACGGATCGAGCATGTCCATGATCGGCAGGCCCACCATCTGGGCCGGATCGTCGTAGCCCATCAGCGTCGCGCAGGCCTGGTTCGCTTCGACCTGGATGCCGTTCTTCGAAATGCCCACCGCCTCGCTGGTCGTCTCGAAGAACGCGCGCGCTCGCGCCTCGGCGCTGCGCCGCTGCTGCTCGCCACTCAGGTCGCGGACCACCACCAGCATCACGTCGCCGCCGATGGGCCAGCGTTGGAACTCGGCTTCGACGACCTCCCCGGTGGCGCGGACGAGCTTGTGTCGGTAGGTGGCCGCGCGGGCCTCGGCGACCGAGCGCTCGATGTCGGCGCGCAGGGCCGCCCGGTCTTCGGGCCGGACGAAGTCGAAGAGCGAGCGGCCGGTGAGCGACTCCAGCGGGGCCCGCACCAGCTCCGCAGCGGCGCGATTCACCCAGGCGATCACGCCGTGCCGGTGCGCCAGCATCGCGTCGGGCGCGAGCTCGGCCAGCCGTCGGAAATCCTCGCCGGTCAGCCCACCCGGCCCCGGGGAACCTCCCTGCTCCATGGCCACGCCAGTCTACTTCCGGCTGGGCGGGGGGGCTCCATGCGAGGCGAGCAGCGGCGTCAAGAGCTGCCCCCCGCCGGCGTTCTCAGGCAGCAGCGTCACCGGGGCGCCGCTCTCGAGCAGCCGCTGCGTCTCGAGCAGCTCGAACATCGACTCCATCACCTCGCTGTCCGCGGAGATCGCCTGCAGGGCCTTGCCGACGATCATCGGCCGCTGCGCGGCGGCGCGGGCGAACTCGGCGGCGGCCTGGCGGTCGGCGCTCGACTTGATGATGTTCACCTGGTTGGTGCCGTCCTGGCGGATGGCGCTCGTCACCTGCCGCAGCCGGTTGACGACCTTCTCTTCGATCTGCCGGATCATCGCCAGGTCGCGGAAGTGCACCTTGCGGATGTAGACGCTGCCCAGCTGGTAGCCCCACTCGAGCGAGCGCGGGCTGACCTCGTTGCGCACCGCCTGGCTCATCACGTGGCGCGTCTCGAGCATGTCCGCCAGCTTCATGTTGGACAGCGTGCGCACCGCGGCGTTGGACACGTTCGCGCGCAGGGAGCCCCGCGGGTCCGCGTTCTTGAAGAGGAACGCGACGGGATCGTTCACCTGCATCTCGTACCAGATGCCGATGCCCATCGGCGCGCCTTCCTCGGAGTTCACCGGCTGGCTGCGCAGGTACTCCTGGTCGAGGCGCAGGTCGACGGTGTGCACCTTGCCGAAGAGCGGAATGAGCGCGGCCTTGATGCCCAGCTTCGCCCACAAGAGGTGCAGGCCCGGCTCCTTGATGGTGCCGATCACCTCGCCGAAGAGCGTGAAGACCTTCGCCCGGCGCTCCTCCACCGTGGTGTAGAGCCCGAAGGCCTGCGCGACCGCCAGCGCGACGGGGAAGCCCACCAGGAAGAAGAAGAAGCCACCGACCATCGAGATGAGGAAGCTCACGGCTTCACCTCCAGGAACGCCGCGCGCGCCTTGGCGAACAGCGACAGCTTCACGTTCCGCACGTAGGCCCGGAGCACCCCGGGCCCGCCGTTCTTCTTCAGCTCGCCCAGCTGGTTCGCCATCTGCAACAGCGGCTCGACCTCGGCCTGCGCGTTCAACGACTCGATCTCCACCGCGCGCTTGGACTGGACGATCTTCTGGTCCGCGGACGCCTGCGCCAGCGACACCTCGGCGCCGACCTGGTTGTGCGCGGTGTTGATGGCGGCGAGCGCGCTCTCGACCTCCGGCGGCGGGTCGATCCCGGTGATCAACGACGCGTCGAGCACGATGCCGTACCGCGCCGACGACGACAGGCAGCCCTTGTCCATCTCCTCGTTGAGCAGCCGCAGGTTCTTGCGCAGGTCGTTGATCGACACGCCGGCCTGCGCCGAGATGTCGGCGGTGATGGGGCTGTTCGCGGGCAGGAGGCCCTGGCCACCTTCAGGCGCCTCGAAGGACGCGATCTTCTGGCGGAGGATCGAGATGAAGTAGCCCAGCACGTGCACCAGCGGGCGCTTCACGCCGAAGATCACCGCGTACAGGTTCTGCTCGGACAACCGGTAGCGGATCTGCCCCACCAGGCCGATGTTCAGCTGGTCCTTGGTGACGGCGTCCAGCATCGTGCCGCCGCGGTTGGCGTTCACGTCCTCGGGATCGTACGCGAGGTTCACCGTCTCGGTGGCGACGGACACCTTGTAGACCTTCTCCCACGGCCACTTGAAGTACGGGCCGCCGGGAGGGATCACCTCGACCTGCGGGTAGCGGTAGCGATCGCGCTCGTCGGGCCGCAGGTACTCGGCCATCGGGTTGTCGTGCGTCGTCTGCTGCAGCCGCTTCGCGCGCCCGAACGACGTCTTCACCGCCCGCTGGTTGGGGTTCACGGTGAAGAAGCCGAAGATCACGTACCGCAGCACGAACCAGCCGATGCCTCCGAACAGGAAACCGGCGAAGTTGAACGAGAGCTCGTCCATGGGTCCCTCCCCTTTCGAGAGCGGACCCTAGCGGAATCCTCAGGCGAAAGAAGCCCAGACCGGCGCGTGATCGGACGGCTGCGGCCCCTTGCGCGCCTCGCGGTCCACGTCGACCTCGGTGCAGCGCGCGGCGAGCGGCGCGGTGACGAGCAGGTGATCGATGCGCAGGCCCTGGTTCTTGTGGAAGGCGCCGGCGCGGTAGTCCCACCACGAGAAGCGGCCTGCCTCGCCCGGGTGCTTCTCGCGGAAGAGATCGACGAGGTGGTTCTGCGCCATCACCGCCTTGAGCGCGCTGCGCTCGCGCGGCGTGAAGAGCGTCTGCCCGTCCCACAGCGCGGGATCCCACGTGTCGATGGGCTCGGGCGCGACGTTGAAGTCGCCGCAGACGAGCAGCTGGCCCTTCGACCTGGGCTCGAGCCAGCGCGCCAGCCTTGAGTACCACTCGAGCTTGTACTGGTAGGCCTCGGAGTCCACCGACTGCCCGTTGGGCGCGTACACGTTGACGATGGTGACGCCCTCCACCGTGCCGCAGATGAGCCGCGCCTGCGCGTCGCCCGGGCCCATGTTGCGCGCGACGTCGGTGAGGGGCGCCTTCGAGAGGATCGCCACGCCGTTGTACGTCTTCTGGCCGAACACCTCGGCGCGGTAGCCCAGCGCCTGCAGCTCCAGCGCGGGGAACTGCTCGTCGGTGCACTTGAGCTCCTGCAGGCACAGCACGTCGGGCTGCCGCGTCTTCAGGTACTCGAGGAGCCGGTCCAGGCGCGCGCGGACCGAGTTGATGTTCCAGGTGGCGACCTTCACGGGCCGCGGCTTCTAGTGGAGTTCGCTCACTCGCGCCCGGTCAGAACAAGAACCCGCTGGGATTCCATGTCTTTCCGCAAGGCTCTTTCTTGATGTGCGTCAAGCACATATGACCGCGCACCTCTGGCGCACCTCTGCGCGTGCCGCGCAGCTTCGGGGGGAGTACCTGACATGAAGGTCTTCTGGGCAGCGGTGGCGGCGTCGATCGCGGTGGGCTGCGGCGTTCCGGCGGAGGAAGAGCTCGTCGACGCCACGTCGCAGGAGCTGGTGAGCCCCGACATTCGCCCGACGGGCAAGGGCCACGGCATCGCGAACAACTACGCCAAGCCGGGCGGCGGCGGCACATCGAACGGCATCGTCTACCACGGCGGCCCGGTGATGTTGGGGACCACCACCGTCTATTACATCTGGTACGGCGACTGGTCGGGCAACTCGGCGACGACGATCCTCACGGACTTCGCGCAGAACATTGGCGGCTCGCCCTACTACAACATCAACACCACCTACACCGACGGGACGAACGCGCGCGTGAGCAACTCGGTGGCGTAGGGCGGCTCGACGACGGACAACTATAGCCTGGGGACGTCGCTGACGGACGCGAACATCCAGTCGATCGTCGCGAACGCGATCAGCTCCGGCCGCCTGCCGCTGAACGCGAACGCGGTGTACTTCGTGCTCACCAGCGCCGACGTCACGGCGAGCTCGGGCTTCTGCACGCAGTACTGCGGCTGGCACACGCACGCCACCATCTCGGGCACCGACATCAAGTACAGCTTCGTCGGCAACCCGGACCGCTGCCCGTCGTCGTGCGCGGCGCAGACCACGAGCCCCAACGGCAACGCGGGCGCTGACGGCATGGCGTCGATCCTCGCGCACGAGCTCGAGGAGGCCGTGACCGATCCCGACCTCAACGCCTGGTACGACCGCCGCGGCTACGAGAACGCCGACAAGTGCGCGTGGACGTTCGGCACCACCTACACGGTGGCGAACGGCTCGAAGGCGAACATGAAGCTGGGCACCCGCGACTACTACATCCAGCAGAACTGGGTGAACGCGGGCGGCGGCTACTGCGCGCTGGCGTACTGGCGTCGAGGCGTCACTCGAGAGGCCTGACTCGCGGCGCCGCGGTGGATCGCGACGCCGCGGGCCCCGGCCGGAGGCGCCGGTTCGGGCACGGCTCGCCCAATGGCCGACGCGCGCCGCGGCCCGTCGCAGCAGCGTTCAGCAGTTGACCCGACGACGCCGGCGGCCCCGGTGCAGCGCGAGGACCAGCAGCGCGAGCCCCCCGAGCGGCGCCGTGCCGGCTCCCATACACCCGCAGCCCCCCGTCGCGGGACCGGCGCCGCCCCCGGCACCTCCGCCCGAGGGGCCACCGCCACCCGAACCTCCCGCACCACCGCCCGCGCCCCCGTCGACGGCCGAGCCGCCGCCGCCGCCCGCCCCCGCGTCTGGTTCCATGCCGCCGCCTCCGGTGCCTCCACCCGCCCCGCCACCTGCGCCGCCCCCCGTGCCGGCGTCCGGCGCGCTGACGGGGGACACGGTCTTGAAGCCCTCCGCGAGCGTCCAGCCGGGGTTGCCCGCCGCGCTGAAGGCGTAGGCGCCGACGTCGGCGACGCCGCTGCGCGCCGTGCCGTTGAAGTCATCGCCCGGCACGTGCGCCGCCACGCCCGCGCCGACCAGCGCACCGCCAGCCTTCGGGAAGACGTCGTTGGGCACCGCGCCGCTGAAGCTGGCCGCGACGAAGTCCGCCGCGAGGCTGCCGGGCGCGAGCGTCCCCACGTCCGTCGCCCCGCTCCCCACGTTGCCCTCGAAGGTGACGAAGCTCGCCGTGCCGAGGAACAGGAAGGCCTTGTTCGACTGCCGGTACAGCGCGTTGTTGGCGACGACGACGCTGCCGATCGGGTTGCGCACGCTGATCGAGTTGCCGTCGGGATCGATGACGGTGTTGTGCACCACCACCAGGTTCGCCGGCGAGCCCGCCTGGTGCGGCTGCATCGCAATGCCGTCGGACGCGGCGCTCAAGATGATGTTGTTCCGGATGATCGCGTCGCGCGCCGACTGGATGCCGTGATCGCCACAGTGGAGCAGCAGGTTGCGCTCGATGACGTTCGGCGCGCCGCCCAGCGTGCTGTACGTGAGGATGCACGGGTAGCCGGTGTCGTGGATCACGTTGTCGCGCACCACGTTGCCGAAGCTGCCTTCCTTGATCTCGATGCCGTCACCCTGG
>Ga0272446_1006221_pt1 | contig 12600 bp, 15 predicted proteins | sample YNPCB0061_FD_194587 | JGI IMG/M metagenome (GOLD analysis project Ga0272446, IMG submission 194587) | Hot spring microbial mat communities from Yellowstone National Park, WY, United States - YNP-CB-006-1 | ecosystem: Environmental > Aquatic > Thermal springs > Hot (42-90C) > Sediment | place... | reverse complement strand
AAAATGGCTAGCCAGCTTTTTTGATCATCTATCCTTCTAATAATGTTATACAAAACTTCGACGCTGACAAAGTTATCAAAAAATGCCACCAGCGAAGGACGTGGAGGCATTTCTTTGCTGACGTAACGTAAACTAAGTGTAAACAAAAAATCCTGTAAAATACCAGCCAAAAAATTAACCCCAAAAAGTAATAAATAATCGACGAATAATTTTATTAAACTGGAGCCCTCTGCCAGAATCGAACTGGCGTATGCGGTTTACGATACCGCTGTTCTGCCACTGAACTAAGAGGGCTCAATTGCTGATTAAATTAGACGCTAAGGCTAAGTTAATTCTTCCGCGCCTTAATAAAATGGAGCGAGATACGGGAATCGAACCCGCCTCTCAAGCTTGGGAAGCTTGCATACTACCACTGTACTAATCTCGCTTAGTCGCCGATAAAGGGTGGCTCTGTTATGATTGCATAACAGTTGTCTTGGGTTTTTACTGCGTCAGCCATATCATAATTGGCAAGGGCTTTTGGGCTTTACCAAGTATACTAATCAACCTTGTAAAAATCAAGAATTTATCGGTTATTAGCGTCAGTTAAATATTTTATGCTATAGTAAATTAGTTATGGCGTTAATAGAATTTCGCAATGTTAGTAAATTTTATCCGGGTGGCATTACAGCGCTTAAAGACATAAACCTGTCTATTGAAGAGGGTGATTTTGTGTCTATTGTCGGTCAAAGCGGTACTGGTAAAACCACTTTAGTCCGTTTATTGATTGCCGAGGAACCGGTGAGTGAGGGCCGTATTTTGGTTGGCGGTTGGGATATTAGTCATATTTCTTTCTCGCAAATACCTATTTTACGCAAACAAATCGGGGTGGTTTTTCAGGATTTCAAACTCTTACCTAGCAAAACCGTGTTTGAAAATGTGGCTTTTGCTTTGGAGGTGTCTGAAACTAAAGTTGATAAGATAAAATCTATTGTGCCTCAGTTATTAAAAATAGTGGGTTTAGACGAAAAAGCCGATCGTTTTCCCAAAGAGTTATCCGGTGGGGAACAGCAGCGTGTAGTTATTGCTCGGGCCATGGCGCATCGTCCAAAAATTTTGGTAGCCGATGAACCAACGGGAAATTTAGATTCAATAAACACCAAAGAAATCATAGAACTGCTCAAAAAAATCAACGAGTTTGGCACTACTGTTATTTTAGTCACCCATAACAAAGAGGTGGTTAACGATCTAAAACGTCGGGTGGTGATGATTGACCAGGGCAAAATAATATCCGACCAGGCCAAAGGACGTTATTTGTTAAAGTAATTTTTAGATTATTATGTTTATTACTATTTACCGAGCTATTCGCTTCGCCGCCCAAAATTTTTGGCGTAATATTTGGCTATCGGTGGTTACCATAACCATTCTTACGCTAAGTCTTTATTCAGTGGCTTGTTTAGGGGTTATTACCAAACTGTCCAATGTGGCTTTAACCCGTTTGCAAGACAAAATAGATATTTCAGTCTACTTAAAACCCACCCTTAAAGCTGAAGATATTCAGATGGTTAAAAATAATTTAGAAACTGTAGCTGGTGTTAAAAGCGTTATTTTGGTTTCGGCTGATGAATCGTTAAAAAAGTTTCAGCAACGTTATCAGGATAATCCATTAATTGCCGAGGCTTTAACCGAGCTTGGTTCCAATCCCTTAGGCGCTAGCTTAACTATCACAGCTTTATCCGATAGCGCATACCAAACTATTTTAAACGAATTAGAAGGTGATGCTTATAAACCGTACATTCAAGAAACTCGATTTGAAGACTACCGCACGGTCATCAGTTCTTTAACTAACCTAGCCAATCAAGCTAAACGGGCCGGCTTGGCGGTAAGCCTGTTATTTATCTTTATTTCGCTGTTGGTAGTGTTTAACACTATTAGAATGAATATTTATACTCAACGTGAAGAAATAGGTATTATGAGATTGGTAGGAGCTTCTAGTTGGTTTATCCGCGGTCCAATGCTTATAGAAAGCGTTATTTATTCTTTTTTAGCCACAGCCGTAACATCATTGTTGTTTTACCCCACACTCAAATGGGCCCAACCTTATGTCGGTACCTTTTTTAAAGGTTATAATTTTGATATGCTACAGTACTTTAGCGACCATTGGTTTGTTTATTTTGGTTCCTTATTTATCGGCGCTTCATTATTAAGTATGCTAGCTTCCACTATTGCTATGCGCCGCTATTTAAAGATTTAATATTAAGTATACCCATGCCTTCTTGTTAAGAAAGGCGTGGTTATAAAGTAAAGTTTCATGATTGATCTACTTCATAAAAAATGCGTGCCCTGCGAAGGGGGAGTGGCACCGTTTACTTCTGCCCAGGCTCAAGAATATCTTAAACTTATTCCTGATTGGAATTTGACCACGGATAATAAGTATCTCAACCGTGAGTTAAAATTTAAGAATTTTATCAGCGCCATTGCTTTTATAAATAAATTAGCAGATTTAGCTGAAAGCGAAGGTCATCATCCGGATTTTACCTTGCACGGCTGGAATAATCTAAGTATCACTTTGTCTACTCATGCTATTGGCGGATTGTCGGAAAATGATTTTATTTTGGCAACTAAGATTAACCAACTAATATAAGCCCGACCTCGCTTAACTTACTCTTTAGCAAAAAAGAGAAGAAAAAGGTTTATGTCCCTCTCTTTATAAAGATAAGATGGAAGTGAGTTAGTTATCTTGACCTTTAGTTAAACAATATTTAGAATAAGACAGCCAGTAATTTGTGATGGGGGATCGTCTAATGGTAGGACTCAGGCCTTTGGAGCCTGCTATGATGGTTCGAATCCATCTCCCCCAGCCAGTTAGGACAAGACAAGGAACGCGCCTCGCGGCTTCGCCGCTCGGCGCTCTGATTTGCGAGAATTTGCCAATCATTTTTGAAAGAAATCAAAACTTGCCGCTCCCGCAAAAGGGGGTTCGAGCCGACTTTTTGGAGAAAATTTTTCAATTCTGAAAAATTTTCCTGCAAAGCGATAATTTTGGCTTGGTGAGCCGATTTTATGAGTTCCCGAGTGCATTCGAGCCAGCGATTGCCCTGTCGCTTAAAATCTTTCAATTTCTTCTCTAACTCTATCTTCTGTACGAGGATTTTATTTTTCTTGGCGGTATATTCCTCGCTTGTGATAGTCTTTTCCAAATGAGCATCCAAAAGCATATCCAGCTTCTCCTCGCACACTCTAATCTCGTCTTTGAGATTTTGAGCGAACAGGGCATCAGATTGAGCGGAGCTTCGCTCCTCTTTATCAAATTCTGCCAGCATTTTTTCCGCCCAATCTGAAGGCAAAGAAACTTTTTGAATAATTTTTGAAATTTCCGCTAACCCCAGTCCCTAAAAAGTTCTCGGAGCAATTCATTAAATTAATAAATAACCTATATATCGTCGGCCAGACGTTTTTTTGTTATACTTTTTATATCTATAACCAATTTATGCTTTTGCCACCCGCTCAACTGAACAAAAAATTTGTTCTCTTAATAACCACTCTAAACTTAATGGTTTTGCTGAGTATGAGTGGCTATCTTTATCTAAATCGCAACAAATGGGAACCGATTAAACGACTACCTATAGTCTTAGCCCAAACCGCAGTTATCACCCGAGATCAACAAATTAGCCAAGCTTTACCGGTACCGCCCGCCAAATTTCCAACGATTGATAATAAATTACTCAAAACTCAAACACTGCTCCGTCTGCCTATTTTAATGTATCATCATATTGGTTATGTCTCACCCCAAGCCGATCGTATTACCGATGATTTAACAGTAACACCGGAAGATTTAACCGAACAAATAAAATGGTTTAGCGAGCAAGGTTATAAAAGTATTAGCCTGCAAAATTTATACGATTACACTCAAGGTCACTTTGTTTTGCCAACTAAACCCGTTATTTTTACCTTTGATGACGGCTATGATGATGCCTTAACCAAGGCCGTACCTATTTTAAAGAAATATGGCTTTAGTGGTAGTTTTGCTATTATTACGTCGTATCCCGGCACTACTTTAGGAACTAATACCTATGCCAGTTGGGATAAAATAAAACAAGCGGCCGAGCAAGGTATGGAAATAGTTTCTCATACTAGCAGCCACTTTGATGCCAACAATCCCCAGTATAATTTTTCTTATATGTTAGACGATTTAACTAATTCAATAAAAACTATAACTCAACATCTTAATCTAACTACCAAGGTGCTTATTTATCCTTATGGTCATTACAACGATCTTTATCAGCAAGCGGCGCTTCAAGCTGGCTTTGTTATGGGTCTAACTGAACGGGGGAGTTCCTGGATTAAAACCAACAACTTAATGCAGCTGCCCCGAGTACGCGTACATGGGCACGAGACTTTACAGACTTTACAAAAAATCCTAGCCTTAGAGTAAGTAACTCTAATTAGTTTATGAACTCCGACCTTAAAACCAGCAATAGAATACTGGGTTTAATTGTAACTGCCGTAATAGTGGTAGGATTAGCTTATATGTGGTTATCCAGCATTTTTCCGCAACCAAACTACCAAATGGACTTAAACCAAGAAACACCTACTCAACCAACCGCGCCAGCTGTTATACAGGCTTTATTTACTTGCCCCAGCGGACAAAGTATCGCTGCTGATTTTATAGGACAAGACATTGTTAAACTTAATTTGAGCGACGGTCGGCAGTTTAACTTGCCGCGAACCATATCAGCTGACGGCGGACGTTATGCCAACGCTGATGAATCGTTTGTTTTTTGGAATAAAGGCAATAGTGCTTTTATTCAAGAAAACAACAAAACCACTTTTGAGAATTGCGAACAGTCAATTTCCCAATAATCTTGCCTACGGTTAATTTATGAAACTATCCACTAAAATAATTCTATTTATAGTTGGATTTTCTGCTTTGTTTTACTGGTTACGCGCGCCCGGTCATTATAATATAGGACTAGTGCTAGCGGATTTGGGTGGTATACCCTGGTTATATTCATCTCTGGTAACGCTCTTTAGTATAATAGTCGGTTTTACTATCCAAAAGGAATGGGAAAACTGGAATAACCTAATTGACAGCGTTAAGGGTGAGGTGGATTCACTTAACAAACTTTGGATTTGGTCTCGTCATTTGCCCAAAAAATATAAAGATAAATTTGGCAAAGCTATAAAATATTATTTAACAGAAATGACTCAGGATGGATTGCATAAAAGCGAACGTGGAGAACGGAGTGAAAATATTGAACTAGCCTTTGCCACTTTGCAGGATGCCATGTTTGAAATGTCCCAGGAAAACTCGCCACTTATGGCTACCACCTTTGCTTTTTTTAGCAAACTGATTGAATTCCGCAGCAGCCGAATTCGCTATAGCTCGCATCATATGCCAGAAACTCTACGTAACAGTTTACCCACTGCTTCTTTTTTGATTATTTTTTTATCATTTTTTATTGGGGTAAAAAGTATTTGGCTTGATTATATTTTTACCTTGAGTATAGCCCTGGCTGTTTATATTATCCATTTAATTACTGACGATTTAGATAACCCGCTTAAACCCGGTGCCTGGCATTTAACGACCATTGATTATCAACGTTTATTAAACAGAATAAACCGGCACAGTAGTTAATTGTCCTTAAGTCAATCAATTACTAACTAGCCATTATTTTAGCTGGTGGTTGTTTTTGGTGTACTGAAGCCGTGTTCAAAAACTTATACGGTGGTTAGATGATAAGGTTAGGTTACAGCAGCGGCGGACAAAATGTATTTCTAGGTTACCGGCTTTGTTAAATCTGACGTACGAGGTTGGATACATGTTAAAAGATACTAGTTTAATCATCAGTGATTGTTTATTATACTTTGATGATTAAAAAACTTACAAACCGCCAGTATCTTAGGTATAGAAAGTTATCGTTATACGGAGATACGATCGAGGTGATATAAAAGCTATAATTAAATAACAGTTAAGGTCTGTCTTGGGCAAATAGACTAATTAGTTTATCACTTGGCGACTTTCTGCGATAAAAATATTTAAGTGACTCTTTTACCGCAGAGAATTTTATAAATACAATGAATTTTCTTAAAATTAATCAACCAACAAACTAATAAGTTAGACCTGTGATATAATAACCAGGTCTATGTTTACACCTAAACTATTACGAGCTCTAAACAAATCTGCCGTCTTGCATTTGGGACAAACTCGTAAAGCGGGGGGCGAGCCGTACATTACCCATCCTTTTGCCGTTGCTTGGTTGGTTTCGGAATACAATAAAGACGAAACAGTTCTTTGCGCGGCTCTGCTACACGATGTGTTGGAGGACATACCGAATTATACTTTTACCCAATTGAACGATGAATTTGGAACTGATGTCGCCACCCTGGTGCAAGATCTAACAGAAGCCAAGAATCCCAACCAAATTCAAGACGACAAAAGCACCTGGCTTGAACGCAAACAAGGTTATTTACTTCATTTACAAAACGCCAGTCAAGCTACTATATTAATTGCCGTGGCCGATAAACTACATAATTTATGGTCCATGGAACAATTTTACGAAACATCCGGCGAGCAAATGTGGCAAATATTTAACGCGCCACCCGACAAAAAATTATGGTTTTATGAAGAAGTGCTAAAGATTGCCCAAAATAAGCTAAGCCTCCCCCTGGTGTCCCAACTAGATCAAACTATTAAGCATTTTAAATTAATTATTACTTAGCAAGTTATGAAAAATTTTTTATCTTTAACTAACTTGATAATTATTTTAGTTATAACAGTGGGCGGTTGGTTTTTATTTAAAGGTTTAACTTATTCTTCAATCAATAAAATTCAAAACGCCAAATTGTCTGATTTAACTAGTCATCAACCGGCTACTAATAACCCGGAACCGACCTCGCCGACAGGGGATCAACCAACCACCCCGCCTTATAATTTACCAACTGGTCCAAACGAATCAGGGGCAACTCCGCCATTGCCGCAAATTGGCGCCGAAAATAACCAACCAACCACTCCGCCGGCAGCGCGGCAACCAGTAGTGTCCACCGGAGCGCTATCCGGTAAATGGTTAAGCAACAACGATGGTAAAACACAATTTAATTTTAACTCTGACCAAACAGTAGAGGAAATATATAATGGGAAAACTACGGCTCGGGGAACCTGGGAATTTGTAAAACAAACCCAACCGACTACCGGACCGTCCACACAAACTTTGCAGGTAAACCTTAATAATCAAACATATAGTTACCAAATTATAAACTTATCTGCCACCAATTTATCCTATGTTAATTCACAAGGCGACATAGTAAGTTTTAAACGTTTAGCCAACTAACTCATAAACCTGAAAAATGCCGGTGAACCTGCTAATAAACTTATAACCCTACCGGTGGTCCTGGACTACAGCAATCTAGCCGCCCCATTAGATAAAACAATGATGGATAAATTTATAAAATTTTTTAACAAACCAACTAAACAGAAAAAGTTTATTATAGAATTAAATCTTTCAAGGATAAATGGCGATTATCCAAGAATTAATATGATTAATATGCAGCCTTAATTAATATGTCTCAATACTATAATTCTCAACGTGGCAGTAAATATTGCTATCAACCTGGTAATAGTCAACCTTTTCGCTTAAGTCGTTCCAAAATTGATTTATTCCTTAATTGTCCACGCTGTTTTTACCTGGATCGGCGCTTAGGTATTAGCCAACCGCCGAGTTACCCTTTTTCTCTAAATTCAGCCGTGGATACTTTACTTAAAAAAGAGTTTGATATTCACCGCGCCCAAGGCACGCCGCATCCTTTAATGAAACATTATCATCTTAAAGCCGTGCCTTTAGCGCACGAACAAATAGACAATTGGCGCGATTCATTAAAGGGTGGCATTACTTATTTGCACCAACCAACCAACTTGCTTATTACCGGCGGTGTGGATGATGTTTGGATCAACGAAGCGGGGGAGTATATTATTGTAGACTATAAAAGCACGGCTAAGGAGGGTGAGGTAAATCTTGAAGCAGATTGGCAAATTGGTTATAAACGTCAAATAGAGATATACCAGTGGCTCTTTCGCCACAACGGCTATCGCGTGTCCAGTACTGGCTACTTTGTTTACTGCAACGGTCGAACAGATAAAAAAGCCTTTGACGCTCATTTGGAATTTGACATTAAACTACTACCGTATCAAGGAGACGACAGTTGGGTAGAGCAGGCAATTAATCAAGCCTACGACTGTCTTAATTCATCTCAGCTGCCCGAAGCCTCACCCGACTGTGATTATTGCCGTTACCGAGCTGCAGCAGCCCAGGTGGAAAATTAAGCTTATGAATAAACCTTGGTTGATACCTGGATCATTTCAGCTAGCCAGTAAATACGGCGATTTTTGGCCGGTGGATATTTGGCTACCCCATAAAACCAACAATTTACCACCAGTGCCTAGTTGTTTGGTAGCCCACAGTTTAGGTGCTAGCTGGGCGCTTAAAAATTACAATAACCACCCGAATTGTTTTTTTATTTTAGTTAACCCATTAATCAAACCCCCGCGATGCCTTTGGTTAATTTATAATTGGTTTAATTTTTTGCTAAGTGAAGGCATCCCTTTATATAAATTAACACCAGCTAAGTATTAGCTTTTTGGCCTGTGGCGAACTGGGCAATTATTAAAACAAAATAATTTGTCCTACCTTAAACAGATACCCCCAAAAAATTTACTGATCATTCGCGGCGCGGCCGATGATTTTTTCTGCGACCAGACCGCCGCGCAGCTAGCCTACCAGCAGGGTTGGCGGGTATGAGAAGTAGCGGCCGGTCACGATTGGAATCAAAACACCGCCCAGGCCGTGCAGGAAGAAATAAAATTGTATTATCAGGCTGCAACTGTTTTGTAATATCTTTTGACCAAGACCTTTTAATATAGTAAAATCTAGATAATTATTCTAAATTATTACTTATGGATCAAATAACGTTGCCACCCACCAAATCTAAACCTTACTTGCTGGCCGCTGTTATAATTAGCCTGGGTTTTATTGTAAGTTCCAGTATCGGCGCCTGGGTATTTTACCGTGTTAAAACTTTTGACAATACGCTAAGTGTTACCGGTTCCGCCACTAAAGATATTACTTCCGATACGGTAAAATGGAGCAGTTCAATTAATCGCAACGTTACGGCAGCTGATCTGTCCAACGGTTATAAACAAATGGCTCAGGATCTAGCCGCTGTCAAGGATTTTTTTAAACAAAACGGTCTGTCTGACGATGCTTATACTGTATCGCCAATTTTTATGAACGAGGTTTATAAAAACAATGATAATGGACCAAAAGAATATACCCTGCGCCAAACCTTAACCGTACACTCCAACGACGTAAACAAGATTACTGATATATCTAAAAATACTCAAACTTTAATTGATAAAGGGGTTATGTTCTCTACGGATTCTTTAGAATATTACTCCTCGGCCATTGCTAGTTTGCGCGTTAGCTTGTTAGCCGAAGCCATTAAAGACGCCAAGGCCCGCGCCACCGAACTGGCTCAAAGCAATAATCAGTCAGTTGGTCAACTTAAGGACGCTTCCAGCGGCGTAGTACAAGTATTACAGCCCAACTCGGCTGATATTAGCGACTATGGCAGTTATGACACCAGCAGCATTCAAAAAACCGTCATGGTAACGGTGCACGCCACTTTCACCCTGCGCTAGTCTACCCACAACCATGATATTAGCTAGTAAATATAAATTTTGCCCACTCTGCGCTGGGCGTTTAGCCAAAAAATTACTGCACCATGAACAAAAAAACCGTTTAGTTTGTCAAAAATGTGGTTTTATTTTTTATGATAATCCTCACCCAACGGTTGGTGTATTAATAATTGACAAACAAGGCAGAATTCTTCTTGGCCAAAAAACCGACGGTCCTTAAAAGGGTTATTGGAACATACCGGGCGGCTTTATGGAAAGCACTGAACACCCCGAACAAACCGGCGCGCGAGAAGCTAAAAAAGAAACTTGCTTAAATATAAAAATTATCCGACTGCTAAAAATTTATCAAGGCTGGTATTATGAGGGATTTTATACAATTAATATTTACTACTTAGCTAAAATTTTAAGCGGCCACGCTAAAGCCGGTGACGACTTGACCAGTTTAAAATGGTTTAACCCCCAAAATTTACCGCTCAAAAAAAATGGCCTTTATTAACAATCGGCAGGCGCTACAAGATTACTTAAAAACGTTAAAACAATCTAACCCCAAATCCGTTTAATATATTTGTCAGTCTGAATATTGTATAATAATAGTCTAATCATTAATCAATTACCTTATGGTTGGCGGCATAGTTATCATCGTTTTAGGTATTATATTTTTACTGCAGAATTACGGTTTATTACCGAGCGCTTTTTGGGGCACTTTATGGCCGTTAATACTAATTATTATCGGCTTAAATATAGTCATTAAAAAAAATAAACAAAATAAACCTCTTTAATACTTTAATAATTAAATAACTACACTTATGACTGGTTATATTGTCAATATTGAACAAGCTACTATAAACAACGATAATTTCCGTCAGGTTTTATACACAGCCAAAAACAGCCAACTAGTGCTAATGAGTCTTAAACCGGGTGAAGAAATAGGCGAGGAAATTCACCACTTAGACCAATTTATTCGTCTGGAACAAGGTGTGGGCAAAGCGGTGCTTGATGGTGTAAGCAGCGACATAGCGGCTGACTACGCCATAGTTATTCCAGCTGGCACTAAACATAATATTATAAACACTTCCACCAGCCTAACCATGAAATTATACACGCTGTATTCTCCACCAGAACATCGCGATAAAGTGGTACATGTCACCAAACAAGACGCTTTAAACGATCAAACAGATGAATTTGACGGACATACTACCGAGTAATTAGGCTAGTCTTGACCGCCCCGCTCGCAAACGGGGCGGTTTTGTTTGAAACAAACGGCTGGTTTGATTGTATTATTATATGCGCAGGTAAATTTACCATAAATCTAATTATTAAAGTAAAAATCTATGAAGAAAAAATATCTAATAGTACTGCCGGCTTTAGCTTTAGCCGCCGTACTAGGTAGCGGCACTGCTTTAGCTTACGGCGGTGGAAGGGGCGACTTTATGGCTGAGTGGCAGCCGGGGGTAGATTCCACTGTAGCCTCACAACGTTGGGAACAACATATGAAAAAACAAGCCAGCCTGTTGGGTATCAGTGTTGTTGATTTAAAGAACTACTGGTCTCAAGGAAAAACAATCCAGGATATTCTAAAAGACAAAGGCATCAGTCAAACCGACTATCAAGCTAAAGTTCAAGCTGATCACCTAAATCAGCTAAAACAAAATATGCAAAGCCTGGTCAGTAATGGCTATTTAACCCAGGCTCAAGCCGATGCCCGTATCCAATTTATGACCAGCCAACTAAATAACCACAACCATCAAGGCTACTTTGGTTTGGGCCGAAAAATGATGAACCGCTAGCTGGCTTTAAACCAACTTATTATTCTTAAGTCCTCTCTTTAACCATTGGCTAACTCGCGTCTGGGACGTACCGGCGCAAGACAGGATTAGTCGATGGTTTTTGTTTAGCAATTATAAAATTCACTTTACAATTTAAATTAAGCGTGTTAACTTAACAATATGGAACATTTAGTAAATAAAATAACCGCTAATAATAGCCAGCCCTAATGACTGGTTGGTGTATTTTTGTTAACATAAACCACCAGTCTAAACAGGCTGGTGGTTTTGGTCTACAACACTAAGACCTTGCTTTAATAAACTAGCCAAGCTAGTTAACAGTGTTCTCGGGTAGTTCAATGGTAGAACGCTGCACTGTTAATGCAGATGCTGCAGGTTCGAATCCTGCCCCGAGAGCCCTGTTAAAATATTCCATCCTTGCTCCAGATCTTTAGCGTGGTTTCAAATGCTGAATTTTGTTTGCTGAAATGGTGAAAATCTAATATACTGATCTTGATAATAAAATTTTTTACCATCACTAACTATCATAATAGTAAATCTATACGAATATTTTAAAAGAAAAATCTACTATAGGTGAGAACATAAAAAATACCGAAACAAGCTCGATATTTCACAAGATATCTTATTAAAAAGGTGAATTTGGCTTTTCATACTATTACAAAAATAGAAGCCGGCGCAACGCCGGACCCAACTATTAAGACTGCTAAAAAACGAACACGTTCGGCGTGCCGCTTGATGATTTAATGAAATAAGTATGATTAAATCTTTAAATAAAAATCTACATTCGGCCAGAGCGGCAAAAACAAATGAGTTTTATACTCAACTGGTTGATATAAAAAAGAATCCAAACATCAACACGATAACAATGCTAAAGAGCTTTGAGAATATTTTCAAAATATAATTGCGTGGGTACGAAAGGAATTATACAGAAAAAATTTTTAGAGTTGGTTGAACTACTGCTTTTGAAAATTGAAAAATAAATAGCGGCGCGTTACCTAACGCTGACACCAATTCCGGCGAAAAGAAGTATCCAAAGACCGGACGTGGTTAAAAAGAAAACAGGAGATCACACCTCGTCCGTCCTAAAGACACGCAATTACCGGATAAACCCTGTCGCCGCCGGCTTCTGACTAAAAAATCAGCCTT
>Ga0272446_1006220_pt1 | contig 12603 bp, 9 predicted proteins | sample YNPCB0061_FD_194587 | JGI IMG/M metagenome (GOLD analysis project Ga0272446, IMG submission 194587) | Hot spring microbial mat communities from Yellowstone National Park, WY, United States - YNP-CB-006-1 | ecosystem: Environmental > Aquatic > Thermal springs > Hot (42-90C) > Sediment | place... | reverse complement strand
CGTCAGGGTCCACACACTCTGGTTCGCCTCATAATGCGCTTGCATGTGTTGTCCTCCGGTCTGGATTATCTGACAAATCATGTTGGGGTGCGTTCACAAGTTGGGGCAACTTCATACCCTGTCCGGGAAACTCACCGCAGAGACGCCGAGGACGCGGAGTCTGTTTAAGGATTTCTCTCAGCGATCTTTGCATCTGGGCAGTGGCGCCAGCAAGCCAAATCCGTATCTTGCCCCCGGTTGTGAACACACCCATCGCGCTGCTGAAGAGAGAGCCGGTGCTAAAATGCGTGCGCGCCCGCTCTCGCGCGCGCAGTTCACGCAATCGAGGAACCGATCCATGAATTCCGAATCACCACAACAACCGCAGGCAGGACACGAGTTCACCTACACGATCACCGGCTGCGGCGGCGTCATAGCCCCCACGCACATCAACGCACTGAAGCAGATTCCGACCGCCCGCATCGCCGCCCTGTGCGACATCAACGCAGCAACCGGCCAGCCGCGCGCAGACGAACTGGGCGTTCCATTCTTCACCGACTACCGCGAGATGCTGGCGGCGATCAGGCCGGACATATCGGTGATCTGCGCACCACATCCACTGCACGCTCAGATGACGGTGGACAGCCTGGAAGCCGGCGCGCACGTTGTGGTCGAGAAGCCAATGTCGATCGAGGTGGCTGAGGGCGATCGCATGATTGCCGCCGCTACGCGAACAGGCAAACTGCTGGCGATCAATTTCCAGCAGCGCTTCAAGCCGTCCATCGAACGGGCCAAATGGCTGATTGATTCGGGCGCCATTGGCCCGCTGGTGCGCGTGCTGGTGGTCGAACCCTGGCTGCGCACAAAGGCGTACTACAGGCTGTCGAACTGGCGCGGCACATGGGCCGGCGAAGGCGGCGCCGTGCTGCTCAACCAGTCGCCCCACACCCTGGACCTGCTGTGCTACCTGGCCGGCCCGCCGAAAAAAGTATGGGGTTGGATTCGCACGCTGCACCACGACATCGAATGCGAAGACACCTTTCAGGCCATGCTGGAATATCCCAATGGCGCGCCCGGCTACATCGCCGCCAGCACCGGCGAGGCCGGCGTGCAACGCAGCATCCAGATCATCGGCCAGAATGGCGCGCTGGAACTGGTGGGTGAAACACTGACCACGCTGCGATTCACCCCTTCGCTGAAAGAGCACATCGCCAGCAATCCGGGGCCGTTCGCCGCGCCCGACGTCACCAGCGAGACGCAGACCATCCCCGGCGACGCAGGCGGTCATTACGCGGTGCACATAGACATGCAAGCCGCCATTGTCGAGGGCCGGCAGCCGCGCGCCAACGGGCCATCGGCGCTGATGTCGCTCGAACTGGCCAACGCCATCACGCTGTCCAGCTTCGAGGAGCGCGCGGTGACGCTGCCGGTCGATCGCGCCGCGTATCACCGGTTGCTGAGCGATTTGCAGGCCGGCAGGCGCAAGCTTCAAGGATGAAACCAGACACGAAGCGCACGAAGACGATGAAAAGGATTTGACGCGATGCGATATGGATGTTGCGTGTCTACGCGAGAGCAGATCGACGTGATCGCGCAGGCCGGCTTCGACTTTTGCGAGCTGCCGGCCAAAGTCGTGCAGCCGTTCGACGACGCCGCCGCCGCGCTGCCGGCCTTGCGTGAGTTCGGCGCGGCGCCCTTGCGCGCCGAGGCGTTCAACGTGCTCGTGCCGCCGCAGTTGCCATTGGTCGGCCCCAAACGCGACCTGGACGCATTGCGCGCCTACGCGCAGCGCGCTTTCAGCCGGATGGCGCAACTGGGCGCGGCAGTGGTCGTGCTGGGCAGCGGCGGCGCGCGACGCATTCCCGAGGACATGCCGCGCCAGGCTGCGCTCAACGAACTGGCCGAGGCGATCAATCTGCTGGCAGACCAGGCAGACCGCGCCGGCTTGCAGATCGCGCTCGAACATCTGAATCGCAATGAGTGCAACGTGTTCAACACGCTGGCAGAGAGCCAGGCGTTTCTGGACGAGCACGGCCTGCCCGGCGTGCGACTGCTGGCCGATCTGTTCCATCTGGAGGTGGAGCAGGAGCCTGTCGCGCATGTGGCGGCAGCCGGCCCGCTGTTGGCGCACGCGCATGTGGCCGGCGGCGGCCGGCGCGCGCCCAACGTGCCGGGATACGACTACGCCGGCTTCATAGCCGCGTTACGCGAGGCCGGCTACGACGCCCGCATCTCAGCCGAATGCGCATGGGAAGATCTGCCGGCGCAGGCCGCCGGCGCGCTGGCATTCATGAAGTCATTTTAGGATTGAGCCATTGAGTGATTGGGCCATTGAGTCATTGAGTCATTGAGTCATTGGCACCCTGCGACACTCCCCACCCAGCACGCAGTACTCGACACTCACCACTCAGCACTGACCACTCAGCACTCACCACTCAGCACTCACCACTGGAATTCCACATGTCACTCTTCATTCTGAGCGCCTTTGGCGACGAAATCGACGAAGACCTGGCAACCCAGCTCGACGTGCTGGCGGCCAACAACATCCATCATCTGGAGTTGCGCGCCGCATGGGGCCTTAACGTGCTGGACCTGGACGCGGCGCAACTGGCGCGCGCAAAGGAAATGCTCGATGCGCGCGGATTCAACGTCTCTGCCATCGGCAGCCCGATCGGCAAGTCGTTGGTCGACCAGCCGCGCGAATATGAGATGGAGCGCATGGAGCGCGCCATCCGCGCCGCCCACACGCTGGGCGCCTCATTGATCCGCGTGTTCTCTTTCTACAAGCCGGAGAAAGCGAACTCGCTGGGGCGGTCATGGGATTACTACCGCGAGGAGATCATGGAACGCATGGGCGCGCTGACGGCGCGCGCCGCGCAGGCCGGCCTGACGCTGCTCCACGAAAATGAAAGCGACATCTACGGCGATGTGCCGGAACGGTGTCTGGACATCCATCGCACAGTGAACTCGCCGGCGCTGCGCAACGCCTTTGACCCGGCCAACTATGTGCTGTGCGGCGTCAGGCCCATGCTCGACGCCTGGCCGCTGCTGGGCGAGTTGACCGCTCACGTGCACATCAAAGACGCCGCGTTCGCGGAGCGCGTGGTGCGGCCGGCGGGCGAAGGCGACGGCGATGTGCCGGGGCTGCTGGCGGCGCTGGCAGAACGCGGCTACCGTGGCTACCTGACCCTGGAGCCGCACTTGAAGTTCGCCGGGCAGTATGGCGGGCTGAGCGGACCGGATGGGATGCAAGTGGCCGCCAACGCCCTGCGCAGGGTGATTGCGAAGTTGCCGGTGAAAGTGGACGTGATGTAGCGGCGCTCGGAGCATCGCATCACAGCTCCTGGAGGCAAAGCGCAGGCACGGCCGACTGACGTTGCGCCGCAGGTCGCGCCAGAGATCGCGCGACACCGCGCTGGCAAGAATCGGCGCCGTTGCCTTCGACAGGCTGCCTTCGACAGGCTGCCTTCGACAGACTCAGGCAGCGGCGCAGCCCTGACTAAACCTCAAAACACACGATCTCATGCACCGGCACGCGCGCGATGGTTACCTGAACGCTGTCCCCTGATGAGACCACCGGCAGATCAGCGCCGGCTACTACCGCGCGCGCCATCTTCACCGCCAGCGGCAGGTTCAGGCGCACCTGCACATCGGTCAGGGCAATCGGGTCGTCATGAAAATCGGGGTGTTTGGGGGTGTGCCGCAGCGCGGAGAAGTTGACCACATGCGCCATCCACCGCTCGCCGTGCGACCCATCGGCATCCTGGTGGGTAACGGTGACTTCGCTGCTCATCGGCGCGTTCGTCTCAACCAGCGGGGCCGGCAACAGCCGACGCAGCGCCTCCTGGAACGTGGCGCGATAAACCCAGTAGCCCTGGTCGTAGTAGCTTTGGCCGAGCGGGAACGCGAACAGCGCCAACCGGCCCGATAGCGCCACCGCCGCGTAGTCAGTCAGATGATCAAACGGGGTCTGGGCGTGGCTGGTGTAGTGCTCCGGCGCGCGCTGAAACAGCGGCTCGCCCAGCATGGCCAGCGGCGTCGCCGGCGCTTCGGCTTGCCAGTAGCTTGCGCCGTTGTACAGGGCATAGGCGTACGGCGGTATGTCGCCGGTGAAAGGGACCTGAGGCACGAGGTACGCCGGCTGATAGGGCGAGCGGCCAGCGTAACGCAACCCATACGCCTCGGCCCAACTCGCGTCGCGCGCCGCCAGCAGCCCGCTGCGATCGCTGGCGATCACCGCGCCGCCGGCGTCGAGATAGCGCCGCAGCCGGCCGGCCAGGTCGTCATCGACACTGAGGGTGTCCGACAGCACTAGCAGCCGGTAGCGGTCGAAATCCACCTCCGGCTCGCTCACATCGAACTGGATGTGCGATTCCATCAACAGCTTGACCAGCCCTTTGTTGGCTTCGCTGGCCGGCTCGCCCAAAGGCAGGCCGTTGGTAATCAATGCCGCTTCAGTCACCGGGGCGGCGCCTTCGAGGTACGGCTCCAACAACTGAATGCGGCCATAGCTCTTGCCGATCACATGATAGACAGCCGGATCGAGCCGGCCATCGGGCGGGAGCTGATCGCCGATGTCGCAGCGCGCGCCGTTGGCCACGATGCTGGCGAGTTCGACATCCAACTGCGCCGGCTGCTTCAATCCGCCGAAGTCTGCCCACGACTGATGGAAGCGCCCGGTCATGCCGTAGGTGGTGACGCCAAACGTGCGGGCGTAGCGGGTGATCGTCGGGAAGTAGTAGTAGCCCCAGAACGCGGTGGGCAGCGCCTCGATGTCCACGTTGTCCATGTGGGGAATGCGCCGCCCGAGGCCGTACACGCCCTGGCCGTTGTAATCGACCTGGCAGCCGGGACGAATGCCTTTGACCAGCGCCGTCATGCGTTGAATGAACGAGAGATGCAGTTCGTGCTTGTGCGCATGTTGGACAGCGGGATCGAACGGATCAAGGCCGCGCGCGCGCAACTGGGCGAGGCACTTCGGGCAGAAGCACTCGCCGGCGATGGGCACCGGCATGTCGAACCACGCGCCGTCGATCTCATAGCGCGAGACGAACTCGGCAGCGTGGTCGAGCATGAGTTGCACAAAATCCTCATTGACCAGGCACAGCGCCGTCCAGCGCGGCGTTTCATCGAACCTGGGCAGATAGGTGGTGCGATCACGCTTCCAGACCAGCCATTCGGGATGCTGCTCGGCCAGATAATTCTCCCAGGTGGTGCAGTAATAGGCATACACCTTGATGTCGCGCTTGCGACACGCCTCGACCTGAGCGCCGAGCAGGTCGAACGTCAGCGCAGGATGCACGGGGCCGTAACGGCTGGGGTAGTAGAAGTAGCCGTGCATGTCTTTGGCGAAGACGACGACGCTATCGACGTTGCCGGCCAGCAGCCGGTCGCCGAACTCATCGGCGTCGAACGCGCCGCCAATGGCCGGCATGTGCTGCGAGTTGTGAAAGTCGAGGTGAATCTTGCGCCAGGGCCGGCGCGGGAGCGTCTTCAGTCGCGGGTCGATCCAGTAGTGATTTGGCATGGGCTATTCTAAACAATGCAGAATTAGAAATTCAGAATTAGGATTTGAGACGCAAAAGCCATCATTACAGTGTGGGGAACCGATGAAGACTGACAATGTCGTTCAATCCAAGAGCTATGCCTTTGCTGTCCGCATTGTGCGTCTTTACCAGCACTTGACAGCCGGGAAAAGAGAGTTCGCGCTCTCCAGGCAGATATTGCGATCTGGAACCAGCATCGGCGCCAACGTGGAGGAGGCGATAGGCGGACAATCACGGGCTGATTTTGTTTCCAAGCTTGGCATTGCTTACAAAGAAGCCCGCGAAACCAGCTATTGGCTGCGCCTATTGAAAGACACCGACTACCTGACCGAAACCGAATTCCAAAGCATCTACGCTGACGCCGAGGAACTCTGCCGCATCATTGGCTCCATTCTAAAGTCCACCAAATCAAAGCCTCTCGCCAATTCCTAATTCCTAATTCGCAATTGCTACGGACTCGCATCCAGGCAAGCCTGAATTTTGGCGTCGGCGGCCTTGAGCGCGTCCTCCACGCTCTGCGCGCCGGTGAGCGCCGCGCGGAAGGCCTGCGTGATGGCCTCCTGCACCGGCCCGACGTACAGACTGCCGCACTGCACCGGATAGCTGCGCGGCGGAATGCCATACTGCGCCCCGTCGATGAACGCGCGCATGTTTTCCGGCGGCGGGGGCAGTTGGGTCAGGCTGGGATCGCCGGCCAGCGACTTCAGCATAGGGATGCCCAGGCGTTGGGTTGCGATCAATCGCTGCACCTCCGGCGTCGCCAGTTGCTTGACGAAATCCCACGCCGCTTCGGGGTAGCGCGTGGCTTTGCCGATACCGAACCCATACACCGCTGCCCCGGTGAAGCGGCCCTGTGGATGAGCGGGGATCATCTGCGCGTCCCAGTTGAATTTCGCGCCGATGTCGTCGCGCAGCGACTTGATGCCGATGGAGGCAAAGAACATCACCGCGCAACGTTGTTCCACAAAGCAGTCGCCTCCGGGCGCATTCGGGCCGCGCGCCACTTTGTGCCGGGTCCACAGGTCGATGTAGGCCTGAAAGCCGGCCAGCGATTCGGGGCTGCTGAGGGTGGATTTGCGGCCGTCTGCGCTCAGCACTTCACCGCCATAGCCGCGCACGAACGGCGCCCAATAGGCCCACCAGTCCGGCCCCGGCGTGTTGGCGTTGAAGAAGCTGAGGCAGTCCACGCCGGGTTGATCCGCCTGGACGAACTGGCAGGCGTCGATGAGATCGTTCCACGTCCAGTCCGGCTGCGGCTGCGGCGCGCCGGCCGCCTCGAACAGGTCCTTGTTATAGAACATCTGGATCGTTTCGAGCGAGGCCGGGATCATGTACAGGCCGGGTTCGCTGGTCATGCGGCCGTTGCCGATGGCGAGCACATTGGGGTCGATGTCATCGAGGTTGAAGGACGTGTCGGCGCGGGCAAACTCGCGCATGTCGAGCAGCACGCCGGCAGCCACCATGGCCTGCGTCATGTTGTCGATCGTCCAGATGATGTCGGGCTGCTGGCCGGCGGCCGCCAGCGCCGCCAACTCCTGGGCCGGGTTGCCCTGAATGTTGACCACCCGCACGGTGTAGTTCGGATTGCGCTCGCGGAATCCCTTGATCAGAATATCGAGCACCTGGCTGAGGGCCGGACTCTCGAGCATGTAGACCTTGAGTTCGCGCGGCTCCGGCGGCGTCGGTGTCGGTTCGGGCGCGCCACCCAGACCGCAGGCAGTGAGCACTACGCCGGCAACAAACCAGCTCACAAGACGCGACAGGCGCCGGTAGCATTGAGTGGTCATGGCAGTCTCCTCGCCAACCGTTGTACTACCGGCTCGTTTTTCCGGCAAGGTGCGCCTGTTACAACTGGCGCATCCAGATCAGCCCTCAATCCCCAATCACCCGCATCCGATTCTCCAACGCCCCAATCTTCTCGATTTCCACCACCACCACATCGCCATCCTTCAACCACAGCTTCGGCTCGCGGCTCATGCCAACGCCGAAGGGCGTGCCGGTGCTGATCAAGTCGCCGGGCTGCAAGGTCATGAAGCGGCTGAGATGGGCGATCAACGTGGCGCAACTGAAGATCATTTCTTTGGTGTTCGAGTCCTGCACCGACTGCCCGTTGAGGATGCAACGAATCGCCAGCGTCTGTGGATCGGGAATGTCGTCGGCGGTGACCAGAGCCGGGCCAATTGGGCAGAAGCCATCGAGCGTCTTGCCCAGCGTCCACTGTTTGCCGCCATCGGTCAACTGCACGTCGCGCGCGCTGATATCGTTGACACAGGTGTAGCCGCCGACGTATTGCAGCGCCTCAGCCTCGCTCACACGGTAGCAGGGCTTGCCGATGATGACGCCCAGCTCGGCCTCATAGTCCACTTCGCGGCTGGCGTCGGCATGCCAGGTGATGATGTCACCGGGGTTGGCCAGGGCGTTGGCAAACTTGGCAAAGATGACCGGCCGCGTGGGCACGGCAGCGCCGGTCTCGCGGCAGTGATCCATGTAGTTCAGACCGATGCAGATCAGGCTGCGCGGGGTGACCGGGGCGCGCAGGCGCAGGCCGCTGAGCGGCATCCGTTTGGCGCCGGGATTGGCCGCAATGCCGGCCGCGTGCTGGCGAGCGGTCGGCTCACTCATGATGCGCAACACATCGCCGGCCCCGCTCACGTCTACCACGGCGTCGCCATTCACCACCGCGCCGGCGCGCAAGTTGCCGTTCTGCTCATACGTCACCAGTTTCATGCGTGTCTCCTTGTGCGAGTAATCCCCTACAATTCGGTGTGCAGATTGTAGCCGCACGCGGGCTTTGGCTGAACAACGCGCAAGACAGCGCGCACCGAGGCCGCGCGGCAATACGCAATACGAGATACCCAACACCCTGTGAGGAGCAAAAATGGTTATTCCCCCCGACTACGAAGCGCGCGTGTACGCCGGCGTCCTGGGCAAGATTATCGGCGTGTACCTGGGCCGGCCTTTCGAGGGCTGGAGCTACCAGCGCATCACGCGCGAACTCGGCGACGTGGACTACTACGTGAATGACCGCATCGCGCATCATCCGCCGCTCATCGTCACCGACGACGACATCAGCGGCACGTTCACCTTTGTGCGCGCGCTGGCCGACTACGCCGACGTGTTGCGCGGCAACCTGCGCGACATCACCCCGGCCATGATCGGCCAAACCTGGCTGAACTACCTCATCGAGCGGCAGACCATTCTGTGGTGGGGCGGCATGGGCAATTCCACCGAACACACGGCCTATATGCGCCTGAAGCAGGGCATCCCGGCCCCGCGCAGCGGCTCGATGGAGCTGAACGGCAAAGTGGTCGCCGAGCAGATCGGCGCGCAGATTTTCATCGACGGCTGGGCCATGGTCGCGCCGGGCGACCCCGGCCTGGCGGTGGACCTGGCGCGCAAGGCAGCCAGCGTCAGCCACGATGGCGAGGCCATTTACGGCGCGCAGGTTCTGGCGGCGATGGAAGCGCTGGCGTTTGTCGAGCCGGATATGGACAAATTGTTCGACGCCGGCATGTCCTTCATCCCCCACGATTCGGTCATATATCGGCTGCTCGCCGACATTCGCAACTGGCGTGCCAAATACAACGACTGGCGCGCCACGCGCCAGCGCATCGAAGATCATTACGGGTATGACAAATACGGCGGCAACTGTCACATGGTGCCCAACCATGCTGTAATTGCGCTGGCGCTGGCCTATGCCCCGGACGATTTTCAGCAGGCCCTGCTGATCGCCAACACATCCGGCTGGGACACCGACTGCAACGCCGGCAACGTCGGATGTCTGATGGGCATCAAGCTCGGCCTGTCCGGCATCGACAATAGCCCGGTCGATTGGCGCGGGCCGGTGGCCGACCGCCTGTACCTGCCCACTGCCGACGGCGGACGCGCCATCACGGACGCAGTTCAGGAAGCACTGCGGATCAGCCGGCTGGGCCGGGCGCTGGCGGGACAGACTGCCGGTCCAGGCTACATCAACCCCGCGCAGCGGTTCTGCTTTGAATTTCCCGGCTCAGTGCAGGGCTTCCAGGTCGAAGGGAACCACGCAACCCTTGAGAATGTCGCGCGGCCCAGCGCCACCGGCCAGCGCAGCCTGGCGATCCGGCTGGCCGCAGCCACCCCGCCCGCAGGCGTGGCCGTTCACACAGCCACGTTCATTCCCCCCGACGCGCTCAATATGCCCGGCTACCGTCTGATCGCCTGTCCCACGCTGTACCCGGGCCAGATAGTGCAGGCCAGTGTCTCTTCGGACATTGCCGCGTCGGTCAACTTGTTTGTGCGCGTGTATGGGGCCGGCGACGCGCTGGAGACGATCGACAGTCAGGAGGTGGAATTGCGCGCCTACGAATCGACTTCGCTCGACTGGCACTTGCGCGAGATTCCTGGTGGATCGCCGATTGCTGAGGTGGGGCTGCGCATCCGATCGACCAACGCCGGCGCCGTCTACCTGGACAATCTGACCTGGAGCGGCGCGCCGGACGTGACATTCACCCGCCCGCCCCACAACGGCACGCTGTGGCAGCGCGCCTGGGTGAAGGCGTGCGACGATGTCATGTTTGGATGGGACAGCGCCATCCGGCTATGCCAGGATGCCGGCGCCGGCATGGGTCTGCTGATTCAGGGCGAGCGGGAGTGGGCCGGCTACACCGTGCGAGCGCGCATCACCCCGCATCTGGCGGCGTCCGCCGGCGTCGCCGCGTGTGTGCAAGGGTTGCAACGCTACTATGCGCTGGTGTTGTGTGACGACCAGAAAATCCGTCTGGTGAAGCGGCTGGAAGGGCTGCATTTGCTGAGCGAGGCGCCCTTCACCTGGCAGCTCCATGAGCCATACGAACTCAGCCTGACCACTCACAACGACCGCTTGATCGGCACGGTCAATGGGCAGACAGTGGTCGATATGCGCGACACGATCCGCCCGTTCCTGTCCGGCGCGGCGGGTCTGGTGATCGAAAGCGGCCGGCTGGATTGCGACGCGGTGGCTGTGACGCCGGCTTATGTGTAAGTTCGCGCTGAGCATTTTTCAACAGGAAAACGATGCCAATGAACGCCGCCTTATCCTCAAACAATACGGTCATTTCGGTGGCCAACCTGGCCAAGTCATTCGGCGCTGCGAAGGCCGTTCAGGACGTGAGTTTCGACGTGCGCGCCGGCGAGATCTTTGGCCTGCTCGGCCCGAACGGCGCCGGCAAGACCACCACCATCCGCATGATCCTGGATATCTTCAAGCCGGACAACGGCGCGATCAACGTGCTAGGCGGACCGATGAGCGAGGCAAAGAAAGCGCGCATCGGCTATCTGCCGGAGGAGCGCGGCCTGTACAAGGACCTGACCGTTGAGCAATGCGTGACGTACCTGGCTGAATTGAAAGGCGTCTCGCGGGCCGATATCAAAGCGCGGGCGGCGCAGTTCTTTGAGCAATTCGACCTGATCGGGCACCGGCGCAAGAAGGTCAACGAGCTGAGCAAAGGCATGCAGCAGAAAGTGCAGATCATCAGCACGCTGATCCACAAGCCGGCGCTCGTCATCATCGACGAGCCGTTCAGCGGGCTGGACCCGGTCAACACGCGGCTGGTGCAGGACCTGCTGCTGGAGCAACGCGCGCAGGGCGCCACGATCGTCATGTCCACTCACCTGATGTATCAGGTGGAGGAGATGTGCGACCGTCTGGCGCTGATTGACCACGGCAAGACCGTGCTGTACGGCGGGGTGGATGAAATCCGCCGCAGCCATGCCGATCGCGCCGTGCGCGTGGTGGCCAAAGGCGAGCTGCCGGCCATTCCCGGCGTGATCGAAACCTCGCGCAAGGGCAACGAGCGCACGCTGACCCTGCCGCGCAACATCGAGCCACAGGAACTGCTGCGCCACCTGGTCGCCGCCAACGTGCTGATCGAACACTTTGAACTGGCCCTGCCCACCATGGACGACATCTTCGTCAAAGTGGTGGCCGGCAGGAAGTAGGGCAATACGCAGTACGCAGTACGTAATACGTACTGCGTACTGCGTATCAAACAGTTGAGCAAGCATGAAGAAGATTCTCCTCATCGCCCTGCGCGAGTACGAGCGCCAGGTGGCGCGCAAAGCGTTCATTGGCGTGCTGTTGTTTCCGCTTTTCATCATCGCCATTGCCATCGTGGTGGGATTGATCTCGGCGTCCAGCACGATCAACAGCGATCGCGGCGTCGTGGGATATGTCGATCCCGCCAATGCGCTGGCTCGCGCAGCGCATCCGCCGGGGAACGCCGACAACACCTTCCAGCGATTCGACACCGTCGAAGCGGCGCAGGCGGCGCTGGAACAGAAACGGATCATCGCCTATTACGCGCTGGCGCCCGATTTCACCGCCACACGCCAGGCTGATTTGCGCTACTGGCAGAACGAGCCGGGCAATCGCGTCCGGCGCGCCTTCGACACGTTTGCGCGCTCGGCGCTGCTGGCCGACGCGCCGCCAGCGGTTCGCGCGCGCCTGATCGAAGGCGCCACTTTCACCCAGACAACCCTCGACGGATCGCGCACCTTCGACGAGGACAACATCATGTCGTTCGTCCTGCCGTTCATCGCGGCGATCCTGTTCATCATCGCCCTGTTCAGCGGGGCGTCCTATCTGTTGCAGGCGGTGGTGGATGAAAAGGAAAACCGCACCATCGAGATTGTGGTGTCGTCGGTCACGCCCATGCAATTGATGTCGGGCAAGGTGATCGGGCTGGCCGGCGTGGGCCTGACCCAGATTCTGGTCTGGCTGATCGGCGCAAGCGCAGCCGTGTTCCTGCTGCGCGACCGGCTGGAGTTTCTGCAAGGCATCGCCATCGACGCCGGCTTCGTGGCGCTGGCATTCGTGCTGTTCGTGTTGCAGTACCTGATCTATGGCGCGATCATGGCCGGCATAGGCTCCATCGTGGTTGACGCCAGGCAGGGGCAGTCCTATTCCACACCGTTCACGCTGGCCGCCATGATCCCCTGGTTCTTCCTGACCGCCATCCTCTTCGACCCGAACGGAGTCGTTGCCATCGCGCTGAGCCTGTTCCCGCTGACCGCGCCGCTGACCTTGCTGGTGCGCTATAGCATGACCAGCATCCCGGCCTGG
>Ga0272446_1006219_pt1 | contig 12603 bp, 7 predicted proteins | sample YNPCB0061_FD_194587 | JGI IMG/M metagenome (GOLD analysis project Ga0272446, IMG submission 194587) | Hot spring microbial mat communities from Yellowstone National Park, WY, United States - YNP-CB-006-1 | ecosystem: Environmental > Aquatic > Thermal springs > Hot (42-90C) > Sediment | place... | reverse complement strand
CAAGAACAACCTTATGTTCATTGCGGCGTTGTGCGGCGGAGCCGCATGGACGGCTAACGTGAACATAGGCTGCTGGAGCAGGGGTGTGGGGAAACCGGGTTTCCCCACGCCCCCGCCCCGCAGGGGAATGGGGAAACCGGGTTTCCCCATTCCCCGACCCGCGGGAGGGTCTGGGAGGGCTTCGCCCTCCCAGAAAGAACCTTATGTTCATTGCGGCGTTGTGCGGCGGAGCCGCATGGAGGGCTGAGGTGAAAACCGTTCGCCGCGTTCAGCCCCCCTCCCAGCCTCCCCCCGCTGGGGGGAGGAGCCGGGTTCCCTCCCCCGCTGGGGGAGGGTCCGGGAGGGAGCCGTCACCGTGCCTGCGGAGCCGCGACGCAGGCGGGACGCCCGCGTTCCCAGGCCATGTGCATCGGGCGTTGTGCGCCATGCGCATGACCGTCTAACGTGAACATAGGCTGCTGGAGCAGGGGTGTGGGGAAACCGGGTTTCCCCACGCCCTTGCCCGCGGGAGGGCCTGGCCCTCACGCAGGGGTATAGGGAAACCGGGTTTCCCCATACCCACCCGCCCGCGGGAGGGTTCGGGAGGGAAAATCCCTCCTACGCAGACCGCCTCCTCCCTCACCCGCCCCCGCTGGGGGCGGGAACCGGGCGCCTCCCCCCAGCGGGGGGAGGCTGGGAGGGGGGCAACCTGGTTTCCCTCTCCCCTTGCGGATGCGGGCCGGAGGCCCGCGCACCCAGGCCCCCGCCCGCGGGAGGGTGCGGGAGGGAAAATCCCTCCTACGCAGACCGCCCCCTCCCTCACCCGCCCCCGCTGGGGGCGGGTAAGGGCGCCTCCCCCCAGCGGGGGGAGGCTGGGAGGGGGGGAAACCGGGTTTCCGCCTCCCCTTGCGGATGCGGGCCGGAGGCCCGCGCACTCAGGCCCCCGCCCGCGGGAGGGTGTGGGCGGGCGCAGCCGGCACGCAGGGAGATGGGGAAACCTGGTGTCCCCATACACTCACCAGGTGGGAGGGTCTGGAAGGGCCGCGCCCTCCCAGAAACAACCTATGTGCATCCCGTTGGGGTGCGGCGCAGCCGCCATTGGCGCCACAGCCTGTTTTATTATACTCGAAATTACATTAAAGTAACAGGAGTTCCCGTCGCTCCCCGGTGGGGGCGCTGTCGGCGGTTCGCCTGGCCGCCGCGGGCGGAGAAGCGGAGCATGCGGGGAGGCTACGCCTCCCCGCGCCCCTCCACTGCGGAAATCCTGTTACTTGACAGGAGTTTCGCCGTCGCCTCCCCGCCCGGTGGCAACCAGGAGCACCGGCAACGGCTCCGGTTCGGGTTCTTCCGCGGCGATGGTCGCGCAGGCCGCCTGCTCCGCGGGGCCGAGGCCAACCACCAGCGGCGCCAGAGCCGACCAGGAGAGCAGTGGCAGCATTGCCGCGATGGGGTCAAGGCCAGGCGGATCAAGGAGATAGGCCCGCAGGTTCACCTCGCGCAGACCCGCCAGGCTGAGCGCCGCGCCCAGGTCGGCCCCGAGGTCATCGGCAGGCGGCAGCGATAGGTCGGACGACAGGTTCCGCAGGGCCATGGGCCAGTGACGGGGCCGCACCCAGCGCTGGGTGGCGCTGGCGACCACCAGCACGCCACCGGGTCGCAGCAGGCGCCGGACCTCCGCCAGGGCGGCGGCGGGATCGGCGAACAGCCCCAGAGCCGCCACGCACCATACCAGGTCGACCGTCGCGGCGCGCAGGGGCAGACGATGCGCGTCGGCCCGCACCAGGCTCGCCGCGGGCGCCGTCGTTCGCGCCGCATGCAACGCTGCCGCGTCGCGGTCCAGGCCAATGATCAACCCGCCGGGCCGGCGCCGGCTGGCCAGCCAGGCCGTGGTGCCGCCGGGGCCGCAGGCCAGGTCCAGGGCCACGCCGGCGCCAGCAGGACTGGCTAATTCCAACGCCGCCCGCAGCAGGGCCGTGTGCGGTTCGCGCAGCGCTTCCAGATCGGAGTGAGCCATGGCAGGTGCAGCAGTGTAAAGGGTTTCTGGCGACGGCCATTCGGCGGTCGCGGCGGATCAACCCCATTGACGCCCCGGCGCATCGTGGGTATGCTACCCCTGCCGCGGGCAAGCAAGAGGCACGGGCCTGGGCGCGCGGGCCTCCGGCCCGCATCCGCAAGCGGAGGGGAAACCCGGTTGCCCCCCTCCCAGCCTCCCCCCGCTGGGGGGAGGCGCCCGGTTCCCGCCCCCAGCGGGGGCGGGTGAGGGAGGGGGCGGTCTGCGTAGGAGGGCTGTGCTCGCCCAGACCCTCCCGCCGGGTGAGAGGACGGGGAAACCTGGTTTCCCCAATACCCCTGCTTGAGAGCCAGGCCATCCCGCGGGCGGGGGGATGGGGGAACCAGGTTCTCCCATGGTCACATGAGCCGGTCATGCGCGGGGCGCACAACGCCGCGATGAAAACAGCGGCGGGGTATCGGCTATCGGCTATCGGCTATCGGCTATGTTCACCCCGGCGCGGAGCGAACCCTATGCTACCACCAATCGCCCTGCGGCGCCTGCGGGCCTACGAAGGGCCACACATCTACGGCCCCTGGACGGGGGTGCACCTGCGGGCGCGCTGTGATAGCGACCGCTCGCCGCGGCTGCGCGCGGCGATCAAGGACGGCGCGCAGTTCATCGGTCTGGTCATCGCCTATCTGGAAGTTACGGCCAGTGCCGATGGGCCGGGCTATCTGCTCAGCGCCAGTTTCGCCACCGACGCGCCACGGCTGGGGGCCGATCTCTGCGCCTACGTGGTGGAGGGGATCGGCGCCGAGGCCCGCAGCGATGGGACCTGGGACCGCGACGGGCCGCTCTTCGCCCTCCAGGCCCGGCGGCGCGCCGAGGCGCTGCCGGTGGCGGCTCTGCAACTCGTCGCCGAGGCCCGGCGCCGCAACCTGCCCTGCTTCACGCGGTCCGACGGGTGGGTGCAGATCGGCTACGGCGCGCGTGGCTGGAGCTTCGATCCCGAGCCGCTTCGCGCGCGGGAGGCGCGCGCGCCCCAACCGCCCTGGGAGCGCATCGGGCGCATCCCCATTATCGCCGTGACCGGCGGGGCGCTGCGGGGCCTTGCCGTCGAACGCATGGCCGGGGAACTCGCCGGCCTGGGGGCGCGACCTGCCGTGATTGACCATGCCAGCTTCGCGGCCACCCGTGAACTGCTCGCCGATCCGCGCACCGAGGCACTGGTGGCGGGTCTCGATACCGGAGACATCCTGCGGCGCGGGGTGGCCTTCGATGCTTGCGACCTGGCGGTGATCAGCGACCGGGGCGACGAGAAGCCCCCCGATGCCGATGACGACGAAGAGTGGCTCCGCGCCCTGGGCGTGCCCATGCTCCTTGCCGCCCAACCGGCGCGGATCAACTTGAGCGACCCGCATGTGCTGCCTCTGGTGCCTTATGCCCCGTATGGGGTGATGGCGTTGTAGACCGTGGAGATGTGGAGATGTGGAGGTGTGGAGGTGTGGAGGTGTGGAGGTGTGGAGATGGGGAAACCCGGTTTCCCCGATCCTCTGGCTTTCGGGTAGGGGGGAGATTGGGAGGGGGGCAGAACGCTGCGAACGGTGGATCTCCCACAAAACCAGGTCTCAGCGAAACTCGTAACTGTTCACCCCTGGGGTAACCCACGCGCCTGCGAGCGAGGGCGTTTCGCCCCCGTCGCGTCTCCGCGGGCAAGATGCCCGCGCTCCCAGGAGAAATGTGAACACTTACCGAAACTCCTCGTTCACCGCCGCCAGGGCTTCTGGCGGAGGGCGCAGCGTGTCGGCGGGCAATTCGGCCAGAGGCGTCGGCCCGAGACCCAGGCTCTCGGCCAGAGTGGGCCGGCCTTCCCTCAGGTAGATCAGGCCGGTGATGAACTCGCCCGCGGCCCGCGCCTGCTCCAGCAGCATCAGGGCCGCCAGGCGGTCAGAGGGGTCGTGATCGGCGGCCAGGCGGCGCAGGCGGATGACCGGGCCGTCGTGGAGCCGCAGGTCGCGCACCTCTCCCGGCGCGAACTCTGCGACCATTTCCTCGTAGCGCGGGATGAAGGTCACGTCGTGCAGCGGTTCTTCGTGGGCCTTGCCGTAGGCGTAGCTCTTGGTCGAATCGTCGTGGTTGTTGAAGGTGACGCAGGGGCTGATCACGTCAAGCACCGCCGTGCCGTGGAAGGCGAAGGCCGCCTTGATCAACTCGCGCACCTGCTTCGCGTCGCCGGCAAACGAGCGGGCCACGAAGCCGCAGCCGGCGAGCAGGGCCTCGGCGCACAGGTCAATCGGCGGCAACAGGTTCACCCCGGCGTGCTTCAATCTGGCTCCCTCGTCGGCGGTGGCCGAGAATTGCCCCTTGGTCAACCCGTAGACCCCGTTGTTCTCGATGATGTAGACCAGCGGCACATTGCGCCGCAGCAGGTGCTTGAAGCCCCCCAGCCCGATGCTGCCGGTATCGCCGTCGCCGCTCACGGCGAGGGGGATCAGGGTGTGGTTGGCCACGTGCGCGCCGGTCGTCACCGCCGGCATGCGCCCGTGCAGGGAGTTGAAACCGTGCGAGCGTCCCAGGAAGTAGGCCGCTGATTTGCTCGAGCAGCCGATGCCGCTCATGCGGATCACCCGATGGGGTGGCAGCGATAACTCAAAGGCCGCGGCGATGATCTGGCTCGCAACCGAGTCGTGGCCGCAGCCGGCGCAGAGGGTCGACGGCGCGCCGCGGTAGTCGGCTCTGGTCAGGCCAAGGGAGTTGACAGGCTGGCGTGCAGTGGTCATAGATGGCGCTCCGGTTGTGGTCGTTCGACGCTCTACAATCGCTTCAGGGTCCACGGTCGGGCGGGGTCTGGAACGGCGACCGTGCCTTGACCGGGGTCGTCATGAATTCAGGGGCTGCTCCGGTCACCTCAACAACACTGGTGATGATCGTACCCGGCGCAACGGTTGGGCGCACCCGTACATCAATCCGCACGTTGGCCGCAACGCCGGGGCCGACGTTCATCTCGCAAATGATCACCCGGTATTCAGTGTACACGCTACACGCGCCCGCTGTTGTATCGGCACTCAATACTTCCACGGCATCGGTGATCCGGTCTACCAGGGTCACCTCACGGGTAGCGCCATACTCGGCAATCACGCTGATATAGTAACTGAACTCCATGCCCGGCGCCGCTTCCGAAACCGATGGATACGCGATGAGCCTCAACATCGAGTCCCCGGGTGGTGTCAGCGGCGGGGGAGGAGGAATAGAGGTAGAGGTGACCGCATGCACCTGGACATCTGACCGTTCAGCGCCCGATGGCCAGGGACCCACGGCGACTGGCGTGTAGGTTGGGTACGGGATTGGCGCCTGGTACGGAACCGATGCCGGTCGGCGCGACAGGCTAGCGAACCAGAAGAACGCTGCTACAACCACGGCTATGATCAGGAACGGCCATCTCCAACTCAGGACCGGTTCGGGGGCCGCGCGCTTGCCGGCGGGCGCGGGGGGCGCGAAGCTGGTTGTGGGGCGTTGGAACGTCGGCGACGCCGGTTCAAAGGCCGTCGTGGGGCGCGGAAAGGTCGGCGTGGTCGGGACGAAGGTCGGAGGGGGGGATGGGGCGGGCGCGACCGGTTCCGCCGGCAGCCGTAGTTTGAGCGTCGGCGGAGACTGTCCCGCCGCCAGGGCCGTCAGGTCCGCGGCCAGTTCACCTGCCGACTGGTAGCGCGCGCGGGGGTCCTTGGCCAGCGCCCGCTCAATCAGCATCTGAGTCGCGGCGGGCAACCAGGGCCGGCGCGCCCGCACGTCGGGGATCGGCTCGGTGACGTGGGCCACCAGGGTGCCAAGGGGCGTATCGGCCTGGTACGGCGGCCGCCCGGTGAGCATTTCAAAGAGCATGACCCCCAGGGCATACACGTCCACCAGCGGCGACAGACGCCCGGGCCGGGACAATTCCGGGGCCATGTAATCGGGCGTGCCGATCACTACGCTGCGGGTCAGCATGGTCGAAGCCTGCATCACGCTGACCACCCCAAAATCGGCCAGGTAGGGCTGGTCGGTCTGATCGAAGAGCACATTGTCGGGCTTGACATCACGGTGGATCAGCCCGGCGGCGTGGGCCGCGTCGAGGGCCGGGGCAAGCTCGGCGATGATCCGCGCCGCCTGGATCAGGGTCAGGGGGCCGCGGCGCAGGCGGTTCGCCAGCGAGCCGCCGGTCATCAGGCGCATGACCATGTACGGCTGGCCCTCGTGTTCGCCAGAGTCGTAGAGGGGCACAATCGCCGGATGTTCCAGGGCCGTCACAGCCGCCACCTCGCGCCGGAAGCGGGTGCGGAAGGCCGGGTCGTGCAGCAGCTCGCGGGGCAGCACCTTGACCGCCACCTCGCGCCCGGCCTGGGGATCGTAGGCCCGGTAGACCACGGCCATGCCGCCGCGACCCAGTTCGCCCTGGATCTGGTAACGCCCGATGGTCTGCGGAAGCATCAGGAATTTCCTTTGAAAACGTAGAGCTAATCAACATCAAGGGTCCGTCGAACGCCCTCTACAGATTGCGCTGAGGAGGGGTGTGGGGAAACCGGGTTCCCCCACACCCCCTGCTTGAGGGCCAGGCTCTCCCGCGGGCGGGAGTCTGGGGCAACCAGGTTGCCCCAGACCCCTGCTTGAGGGTCAGGCTCTCCCGCGGGCGGGAGTCTGGGGCAACCAGGTTGCCCCAGACCCCTGCGCAAGGGCTGCACCCTCCCACACCCTCCCGCGGGCGGGGGTATGGGGGAACCCGGTTTCCCCATCCCCCCGCGGGGCGGGGGCGTGGGGAAACCCGGTTTCCCCACACCCTTGCTCCAGCAGCCTATTTTCACGTTAGTGCCCGTACCGACTCCGCAACAAACTCCGCCGTGAGGGGCAGGCCGTCGCTGTGGGCCACGCTCAGCAGGCGCGCGGCGTGCTCGGGGCAGTGGATGCGCAGCAGGTCGCGCATCTGGCCGTCGTGGTTCAGTTCCACCACGACGCAGCGCCGGTGCCGCGCCACGAAGCGGCGCGCCGGCTCGCCCAGGGGCACGGCCCGCAGGCGCAGGAAACTGGTAGGCAGGCCCTGGGCGCGCAGCAGGTCGCGCGCCTCGCGGATCACCCCTTCGGTCGAGCCAAACCCGATCAGGCCCACTGTGGCCTCGGGATCTTCCTCCGCGACCGGCTGCGGCACGAGCCGCCGCGCCGTTTCGTACTTGCGGCTCAGGCGGTCCATGTTGGCTTTCCAGTCCTCCGGGCGCTCGCTGTAGAGATTGCGTTCATTATGTCCAGTTCCACGGCTGAGGGTGGCGGCGAGCGGATGGGGGTTGCCGGGCAGGGTCCGGGCGCCGATCCCGTCGCCCTCGGGGTCGGCGAAGCGCGCGAAGCTGCCGAGGCGTTCCAGGTCGGCGGCGCTCAGCACCTTGCCCCGGTCCATGGGGGCGTCAGGATAGGCCAGGGGATCGCTGGTCCACAGGTTCATGCCTAGATCGAGATCGCTGAGCACGAAGACGAGCGTCTGGAGGCGTTCGGCCAGGTCAAAGGCGCGCCAGCCGAACTCGAAGCACTCGGCCACGTTTCCCGGCAGCAACACGACGTGGCGGGCGTCGCCGTGGCCGAGGAAGGCGGCTGCCCGCAGATCGCCCTGGGCGGTGCGCGTCGGCAGGCCGGTGCTGGGCCCCACGCGCTGCACGTCCCAGACGACGCACGGGATTTCGGCGAAGTAGGCCAGGCCGGCGAACTCGGTCATCAGCGAGAGGCCGGGGCCGGAGGTGCAGGTCATGGCGCGGGCGCCGGCCCACCCGGCGCCAACGGCCATGCCCAGGGCGGCAATCTCATCTTCGGCCTGCACGATAGCATAGGCGGGATGGCCGTCGGGGCCGGTGCGCAGGCGCGGCAGGTAGGCGCCGAGGGCATCGGCAAGACTGGTGGCCGGGGTGATCGGGTACCAGGTCAGGAAGCTCACACCGCCGAAGATCGCCCCGAGGGCGGCGGCGGTATTGCCGTCGATCAGGATCTTGCCGTCCGTCGCCCGCAACGGCGCCAGACGGAAGCGCGGCGCGGCGAGCGCCTGGGGATAGGCGGCCACGAAACGCTCGTAGGCCGCCTGCGCCACGCCGAAGTTCAGCGCCGCGGGCTGCGCCTTGTCCTTGAAGTGGTGCAGCAAGGCGCCACGGATATGCTCAAGCTCGATGCCGATCAGGGCGGCCAGCGCGCCTACGTAGACCATATTGGCGGCATACTCGCGCAGACGCGGCTCGAAGCCGCTCGCGGCGACAAGCTCTTTGACCGGCAGGGAATAGGCGGTTACATCATCGCGCCGGGGGCGCCAGGGGCCATCATCGGGGTACAGGCAGATCCCTCCGGGAGGCAGGGCCGCCAGGTCGGCCTCGGCGGTGCGGGGGTTGAAGGCGATCAGTATGGGCGCCTCGGCGGGACGGGCGCTATGGCCCCGGGCGCTGACACGGATGGTGAACCAGGTGGGTTCACCCTGGATATTCGAGGGAAAGAGGTTCTTGCCATTCACCGGGATGCCCATGCGGAAGATGGCCCGCACGATGGCCTGGTTGGCCGTCTGGCTGCCGGAGCCGTTGACCGTCGCCACGGTGATGGCGAACTCGTTGATAGCTGGTGGTTGTTGGATGTTCACGGGTGTCATCGTGTCTCCGTACGCCACGGTTATGGTCTTTGAGAAATTACTCCGCTCTAGCCCGCGCAGGCGGGCTTCGCCTTCCATAGCCGAGGGCTGATGAAGATGAAGCATATAAACCGGTATGCTTCCTCGTGCCGTGGGGCTAACGTGAACATACGCCCTCGGCGAGGGGTGTGGGGAAACCGGGCTTCCCCACGCCCCCACCCCGCCGGGGCATGGGGAAACCGGGTTTCCCCATGCCCCGGCCCGCGGGAGGGTTTGGGAGGGCTGCGCTCTCCCAGGAACAACCGTATGTTCATTGCGGCGTGGTGCGGCGGAGTCGCATGGACGGCTGAGATGACTATCGCGCGCCGCGTTCAGCCCCCCTCCCAGCCTCCCCCCGCTGGGGGAGGAGCCGGGTTCCCTCCCCCGGTGGGGGAGGGTCCGGGAGGGGGCCGGCGCCGTGCCCGCGGAGCCGTGGCGCGGGCGTCCCGCCCGCGCTCCCGGGCCGTTTTCATCGGGCGTGGTGCGCCATGCGCATGACCGTCTGACGTGACCATACGCCCTCGGCGAGGAGTGTGGGGAAACCAGGTTTCCCCACACCCCTGCGCGCGGGCTGCGCCCGTCCACACCCTCCCACCGGGTGAGGGTCTGGGGAAACCTGCTTTCCCCATGCCCCTGCGCGCGGGCTGCGCCCGCCCCAACCCTCCCACTCGGTGCGAGGATGGGGAAACCAGGTTTCCCCACACCCCTGCGCGCGGGCTGCGCCCGCCCCAATCCTCCCGCGGGCGGGGGTATGGGGGAACCTGGTTCCCCCAGGTTCACGTCAGGGCCTGGCCCTCCTGGGGAAACCCCTTCGCGACTCAGCGGGACTGCACGCCCCCGGCGCGCAGCAGGGCGCGCAGGGTGCGAATGCCCTGATGCTCCAGGTGGGTGGCCTGGGCGAGGAAGAGCTGGGCGGTGGTCAGGGCGTCGTTGAGCGCGTCGTGCTGCGGATAGACCGGCAGGTTGTACTGGATGGCCAGGGCGCGGAGCTGAATGGCGGGCATAGGCATATCACGGCTGACCTGGCCGAGCCACTGGGCATGCTGGTGCAGCGTGGCGGCAAGGCGCGAAGTGTCGAGGATCGGGCCATGCAGGCGCGTGCCGTAGCTCAGATCGAGGGCCTGATTGAGAAAGCCCACATCAATGCGCGCCACATGCACCACCAGCACCCGCTGGGCAAGGCGGTCGAGCAACGCCGGGAGCACAGCGTCAATCGGCGGCGCATCGGCCAGGTCGGCGCGCATCAGGCCGTGGATGCGGATGGAGGAAGCCTCGACCAGCAACCCCGCGGGCGGGCGGATCAGCGAGTACCAGCGGCGGTCGAGGCGGACGCGCGCCTGTTCGATCTCCACCAGGCCCACGGCCAGGAGCGCGTCGCGACGGGCATCGAGGCCGCTCGTCTCGACATCGAGGACCGCATAGCGCACATCGCGCCAGTACGAACGCGCATCGGGCCACGGTCCCTCTTCATAGGCGCGCACCAGTTCGGGCACGTCCCGCTTGCGTTGCCAGGGCAACCTCATTGTTTTCCCCCTTGCGCACCTGGCACGGCAGAAGCTTCAATACATACTGTTGCGGCAACGCGGCGCGTCCCCTGGTGCGAACAGGGAGGTGTCCAGAAACCTGGACCCCCTTCCGGCATTTTTCCGCATACCTTGCCCGTGAGCGCCGTGACGCGATGGCGCGGAGGCGCAACTCCTCACATGCCCCGGCCACAGTGCGTCTTCGCGCCCCGGCGTCATCCAGCGATCCGTCCGGTCTGATAAACCGTCGCGACCCCTCGCTGGACGCGGGCGATGGCCTGGAGGGACTCCTTGAGTTCCCGCTGTTCGAGCGGGCTCAGGTCAGTATAGACGATCAGATTGGTCGGCGCCTCGCCGCGCTCGAGCTGGGCGCGCTGATGGCGCAGGCGCAGCAGGCTGAGCAATTCAAAGGCGCTGACCAGGCTTTCGGCCTCGGTTTCGCCGATGCTGGCCGCGGGCCACGAGCGGCGCAGGCGCCCGACGGTGCTGGTGTCGATGCACCCGGCTTCCAGGGCGAAGATGCGGGCCAGATCGACCACCATGGCCGTGCCGCGATGTTTGAGATCGATCAGATTCTTTTGATCGCCGCGACGTTCCAGCACCACATTACGAAACAGGTTCAGGGGGGCCGGATTGCGCAAGGCGGCGCGGGCCAGGCGGCCCAGGAAGATCTTATTGCCGCGGGCGCGGGCGATGATCGGGCGCAGGCCCCCCTCGGCATAGAGCGTGCCGTGAATCTGGCGAAAGTCGAAGAAGATCCCCGAGCGCAAGAGGGCCTCTTCATCGGGCACATCGATCCAGCGGGCAAAGGTCGCCTGCCAGACCGAGAGGGGCTGGCGCCACTGCGGATTGGAGGCCATGATATCGCCCCGGCAGCGCGGGAAGCCACAGGCGACCAGCCGCTCCACCACCGTTTCGGCCAGGACGCGGAAATACTCCGGGGCATCAGGCGGATGCTCATCGGCGTAGATCAACGCGTTATCCTGGTCGGTGCGCAGGGTCTGCTCATAGCGTCCTTCGCTGCCCAGCACGAGCCAGGCATAGGGCGCGGGCGGCGGGCCAAGCTCGGTCTCGACATCGCGCAAGATGCGCTGGATGAGAGCATCGTGGGCGACCGCCACGACGCGCCCGATGTCCGAGACGCGCACGCCGGCGTCGAGCAGCGCGCCGACGGCCGCGGCCACCTGGTCGCCGTAGCTGCGCAGATCCTCGAGACTGTGGGCACGCTGGAGCTGGCGCGGCAGGAAGAGGGGACTATTGCTCTGGCGGCGCAGAATATCGGTATGCGTCACCATGCCCACCACCACCCCATCACGGGTCACGGGCAGATGGTGGATATGGCGCTCAAGCATGAGCAGCATGGCCTCGAAGGCCAGGGCCGTGACGGGCAGCGACACCACGGGCGCGGTCATCACCTGGCGCAGGGGCGTGCTGTCGGGCAGACCGGCGGCCAGCACCCGGTTGCGCAGATCGCGGTCGGTGATAATGCCCGAATTCTGATCATAGATCTCGTAGGGCGGCAGATTGACCAGCAAACAACTCACATTATGATCGCGCATCAACTGGGCGGCCTCGCGCACCGTGGCATCAGGATGGACAGCGATCAGCGGGTGGCTGATCAACTCCTGGAGCCTGGTCTGGAAGAGCGAGGGTTCGGCAGTCTGGTGACGGCTACGCACGGCGGAGGTGAGCCGGTGGAGGGCCGAGGCGGCGAAATAGCTGGCGAAGAGCGGATACTCAGCCTGGAGCTGGTAGAAGATCTCGGCGGGGAGCAGGTAGGCCAGCACCTCGGTGCGGGTCCGCACGGTCACGATAGGCGAGCGGCGGCGAATGAGCGAGGGATAGCCGAAGGCCTCTCCGGGGCCGAGGCTATCGAAGACGAGCACCTCGCCCTCTTCCTCGCGCACAAAATCAACCATGCCTTTCCGCACGATGTAGAGAAACTCGGCCGGCGGGCCGCCGAAGGTCAACACATCGTGATGGGCGGGGAAGTACTCGATCTGCACATGCTCAGCGGCGAGCATGGCCGCCTCGAGCGGCAGTTGATCAAACGGCGGGTAGGCGCGAAGAAAGGCGGCAATCTCGTCCATAGGCAATCTAGCTCACGATACAACCGGCGCTCGCCGACACGCTTCGATGTATTGTCGAGAAATTACGCTATCCTCCCGCGGGGGCGGGGGGGGGGAACCCGGTTGCTCCACATGTTCACATTAGCCGTCCATGCGGCTCCGCCGCACACCAACGGGATGAAAATAATTTCTTGGGAGGGCTGCGCCCTCCCAAACCCTCCCAGGGGCCGGGGCCTGGGTGCGCGGGCCTCCGGCCCGCGTCCGCGGGGGTATGGGGAAACCGGGTTTCCCCATACCCCTGCCCCAGCAGCTTATTTTCACGTTAGGAGGGGTGCGCCCCGGGAACCTCCGGGCGGGAGACGCCGGGGCCGGCGGCGTAGG
>Ga0272446_1006218_pt1 | contig 12604 bp, 9 predicted proteins | sample YNPCB0061_FD_194587 | JGI IMG/M metagenome (GOLD analysis project Ga0272446, IMG submission 194587) | Hot spring microbial mat communities from Yellowstone National Park, WY, United States - YNP-CB-006-1 | ecosystem: Environmental > Aquatic > Thermal springs > Hot (42-90C) > Sediment | place... | reverse complement strand
TAATCCAAATTCCCCGGATCTGGTGCATCGGGATAAGTGTACCACAACACACCAAGATCCCAGCTGATCGGGCCAGTCGTCGGACGCCAACCGGCGTAGACGTCGATCTCCCACGGTTTATAGTCCCCCGCGTGAATGTTCGAACCCCAGAAATCGAGGTAGAACTGGCCGTATGTAAATTCGACGAAGGGCTGAAATGCCGGCCGGTTTTCCGTCAAAGAAATACCGCGGAACAGATAATCGCTCGTGGCCGTCAGGGTGATCGAATACCCGAACTCCCGTTTCTCCTCGTCCGCGAGCGCAGCCGTCGACATCGTCAGCGTGGCGACTGCCGCCACGCCAGCCGCACCCAAGAAACCCTTGATATTCGCCATTAGAACCCCCGTCCCAGATGTGCGGCTCGAACTCTCCGCGCAAGGCGGACCCGCGACTCTCACCGCTCTTGGGCTTAAGAAAACTTTTTCGGGGCCCCAGCACAAGCTTTTAGGTGCTCCAAACCGTGACTTGATGAACAGATGTCACTCAATGGCAACGGTACTGTTATAAGATGCCTCGACATCGGCAATTTGCCTTGAAAATAAGCAAAAAACTGCACCACCGCTCGCCGCCCTTCAGCGAAATTCGATGACCAATAATATACCAATTGCAACACATTCATCCGGGTTGTTGATAAGATTCGGCCTGGCGCGTTAATTGCCCTTCCCGATCTGATTCCCAGCTTTCCGATTGCTACATGCCGCAAACATCCGAAACGGCCGGGACGGCGCTGATCACCGGAGCCGCGCGCCGCATTGGCCGCTCTCTGGCGCTCGATTTGGCGGGAGCAGGGTGGGCGGTCGCTATTCATTTTCGGACATCAGCGGGCGATGCCGAAGCGCTCGCCGCAGACATCCAAAATGTCGGAGGATCGGCCAAGACGTTTCAGGCGGATCTCGCCGATCAGACTTCGATTGGACAACTCATCGACGCCGTCAGTCATTCCCTCGGACCGGTAACGGTCCTCGTCAATAATGCCTCGGAGTTCCTCCCCGATACGTTGTACAGCCTCGACGAGGCGACGTGGGACTTGCATCTCAACGTCAATCTCAAGGCGCCGGTGTTCCTCGCCCAAGCGATGGCAAGGCAGCTCCCGGAGCATGCCGATGGCAACATCATCAACATCATCGACCAGCGCGTCTGGAACCTGACGCCCGAGTTTTTCTCCTACACGATATCAAAATCCGGTCTCTGGACGGCAACACGAACGCTGGCGCAAGCGCTCGCGCCCCGCATTCGCGTCAACGCGATCGCGCCGGGGCCGGTTCTGCGAAGCATCTATCAGACGCCGGAAGATTTCGAGCGTGAGAAGCAATCGACGCTGCTCAAGCGCGGCCCGTCGACAGACGAGATCGCGGCGGCGGTGCGTTTCATTCTGGCGACACCGTCGATGACAGGCCAGATGATCGCGCTCGACGGCGGTCAACATTTGACGTGACAACTCCAGCAAAGAGTGCGGAGGATGATAAGGCGTTGCAGGGGATAAGCGCGCCCCTTGGCGCCATTCTTGCCGCAATCTGACCCTTCGCCGCTCTCAATACCGCCCCATTGCTTGGCGACGCTTCAGACTGACCCACGGGGGGTCATCAACACTTTCTTAACGTTAAGCGCCTAGAAACCTTAATGGTTCTGTTGGGCGCTCTTCGAGGGGTGCCGCGTCGTCATGGGTGTAACGATGATTTGCCGCGTCCGGACGCCTTTGGCGTTCGTCACCGCAGCCGCGGCTGCGTTGGCTGCCGCATCTCCATCGGCTTGGTCAGCCGATCTTCCTCAGGTCAAACTCAGCGATAAGAACAAGGTGCCGGCCTGCGCCACGCCCGGGCGGCTCATGGGCTTCCTTGAGAGCCGCAACGGCAAGCTGGACAGACGTTTCGCGACGATCGCCGCCGATTACATGCGGGTCGGCGAGGAGCTCAAGATCCGCTGGGATATCGCCTTCTTCCAGATGATGCTCGAGACGGGCAACCTGACGTTTACGGGTGACGTCTCGGCGACGCAGAACAATTTCGCCGGGCTCGGCGCGACCGGCAAGCACGTTCCGGGCGAGTCCTTCCCGGATGTTGCGACCGGCGTCAAAGCGCACCTCCAGCATCTTCTCCTCTACGCCGGCGAGCACCTCGACAATCCGGTCGCCGAGCGCACGCGCAAGGTGCAGGAGTGGGGTGTGCTGACGGCCTGGCAGCAGAGCCTGTCAGGGCCGATCGACTACACGCAGCTTGCCAAACAGTGGGCGCCGACCTCACGACGCTATGTGCGCGATATTTCGGCACTTACCGAAGCTTTCTATGGCGGACCCTGCCACGGCCCTGACCCGAAGCCAGAGTTGCTGGCGCTCGCCAAGCCGGGGTCGGTGCCGTCGAAATCGGGGGGTGCAGCCAAGACGGCCGTTGCCGCAGCCGAAGGAGCTGCGGACAGCGCAGCTAGTTCCGCCGATCCCTCAGAAGGGCCGACGACCAAACTTTCCGGCGCCGATCTTGCGCGCCGCGCCGTCGAGGAGGCGAGAAAGTCGGGTTCGTTCGTCCGCTCGGCCCTCGGAGCGGAATCGCTCGTGCCTGCCGAAGAGGCTCCCGCGGTGGCCGTGGGCGAGCCCGCACAGACAGACAAGGAGCGTCCGCCGGTCAAGATCATCAATGCGGCCGCTCCGGCCGAGAACGGTTCAGCCAATGCTTCCGACGAGGCTGATAGTCGGGGCCCTGCCGATGCAGCGCCCATCGAGCCGCCGAAAAAAGGCTCGACCAAGAAAGTTCAGACCGCAGCGCTTGGCAGCGGAACGAAGTCCGCAGTCATGTCGGGAGTTGCGTCAAAACCCGTGACTCTCGCACCGGCGCCAAAGCCCTCCTGCAAGGTCTGGACTGCGAGCTACGGTGGCGGGCACTCGGTCATCATCAAAGCCCGTGCCGATCAGCAAGACAATTACACGGTGCTCGACGTCAACGAGGGCTCGGAGAAGCGCGAGGCAGAGGCCTATATCGCGGCCTACGCCAAGGGCGGCGTGCTGGTCGGCGAATATTCGAACCCCTCGCAGGCGCTGGATAAGGCCTTCGAACTCTGTCCCGACGGCTGAGTGCTGGCTGCAGCAAAGGGCGCCTCATGGCGACAAACGATGCCCTCCGACGTGGCGGCAGTCGGGCGAGTGTTCTGACCGCCCTGACGGCAGCCATCGCTCTCATTGCGCCGGGCGCCGCGGCCGCCCCACCAATCCGCACGACGGACCTCAACCAGGTCCCGGCCTGCGTGACGCCCGGGCGGCTGATGGCCTTCCTCGCCGAACGGAATGGCCGTCTCGCCCCGCGGTTTCGCGACATTGCCTACTGGTACAAATATTTCGGCGAAGGCTGGCGCGTCCGGTGGGATTACGCCTTCTTCCAGATGGCGGTTGAAACCAACTTCCTGACGTTCCGGCGCGGTGACGGACAGCCCGGCGACGTCCGCGAAACACAAAACAATTTTGCCGGCATTGGAGCCACGGGCAACGGAGCGCACGGCGAGTCCTTCGCGGACATTCCAACCGGCGTCCACGCGCAGATCCAGCACCTCGTGGCCTACTCTGGCGAACGGCTGGCAGAGCCGATTGCAGCGCGTACGCGCGACAAGCAAGGCGACATCGTCGAGGCGTCACTGAGGCTCGGCCGGCCGGTGACGTTCGCCGACCTGGCGCGCCGTTGGGCCGTCGACCGCGCCTACGGAAAATCGATCGATTTCGTTGCCGACCTTTATTGGCGGCGCTTCTGCAGTGATCCGCCCGCCCGGTCGGCGCAGGAGCTCGCGCCTCCAGCTCCCATGCCCGCCCGGCGCGAGGGCCAACTGTCGTTCCGTCCGCCTTCCGGCCTCGGCGGTCCTAAACCGCAAAAGCTTGCGGGTCCCGAACCGGAGGCAGAGGCCGAAGCCGGTGGCGAGGAGCTTCCATGGCTCGCCGCGCCGGCGAAGAAGCCTTCTCCAGCAGAGAAACTGACAAAGCCGACGAAACGGCCGGCGTCGACGCCAGAGGCCCGCGTCAAAACCATCTGGTCGCGAGGTGAGGGCCAGCAGAAAAAAGCCCCACCTCAACCTGAGCCGCGCAAGTCCGACGATTCCTGGGCCAGCGTCACGGTGGTGCGTCGAGGTTCCGAGGAGAGGGGGGCGGGAGGCACATTCCATCTCGATGGGTCTCCGGCTCTTGAGCCTGGGCAACACCATGCTGCAGCCGATGATACGGATCCGCTTCCGCCGCTACCGACGTTCCGGATCGCGCCGCTTGGCGCCGAACCGTCGCGACTGGGAGGACCGTTGCCGTTGGCCCCGCCAACGAACGCGGCCACACTGGTCCCTGAGATGCCGCCCTTGCCGTGCCGCGTGCTGACGGCGAGCTATGGAGGCAAGAAGACGTTGCTCATCCGAGCGAAGGTGGGTCGCGAGCTGCAACTCACGGCGCTGACCATCATCGACGGCTTCGAGAAATCGATGTTTGACGCGTATGCCCGGACCGAGGCGCCAGGTGCCGAGATCATCGGCGAATATCCTGATCCTGCCGGGGCCCTCGCGGACGCCCGCGTCAACTGCCCTGACGGCTAAGCGGAGCGTCACTGCGGAGCGGGCGAGAAGTATTTCAGGGCTGCTGTCGAGGCGGCGCCACCAATGACGCAAGGAATGCCGAACTCAACCTGGCCGAGGGCGCCGGCAGCAACACAGCCGAGCGCCAAGACCGTCTGCCCTGCCTGCCCCCACCAGTTGTAGTTGCGCACGTTTTCAGGGCCCTTCGTCTTCAGTTCTTCAATCGAGGCGAGGGCATCCCTGCGCAACTTGGAGAGCTCGAGCGTTTCGGCCGCATCGATCACCTCGCCGAGAGGCTTGCGCACTGCCGGCTCGGTATCGTTCGAAATCCTTTTCAGCATAAGCAGAAGATCGTTGTCGCGGGAGGCATTCTGCGCCAGCGTCCACTTGGCCATGGCGCCGATGGTCAACGTGTCGACCTCGTTCTTATCGAGAGAGAAGGAAAGCGCTGCCACGATGCGCCGGACGGGTGCCTCCCAGCCCGTCGCAAAATAGTAGCCCCAGTTCAAATCAATGACGGAGGCATCGTCCTTGATCGAAAGCTCGGTCAGGACCGGCTTCGAGCCAAACAGGAATTTATCGATCAATGCCTTGCGCGCGGGCATCCGCTCGACAAATTTGGTCAAAAGATCGCGCCAACCCGGCAGGCACGAATAAGCAATCGCTTTGATGATGAGCACCTGATCTTCCGGCGGCAGCGGAAACATCTTGGCGACGAGGTCCTCGGCCGTCTCCGGATTGGCGCCAAGGACTCCAGCCGTAAAGCCAATATAAATGCCGGCCTGGTCCATATCCTTGGTGACGCCGTAGGCCGACATGGCCTTCACGGCCTCAGGAGCCCGATTGGGCTCAGGATTGCGGCGATAGCCGTTGATCCACTTCAAAAGCTCCTCGTTACTGGAAAACGGCCGCGGCGGCTTCTCCTTGACCGGTTTCGCCAGGGCGAGCATCGGGAGCACAAGGACGAGCCCGAACCCCACAAACGCAACAACCGAGCGCATGGCACCCCCCAGGTTCCGCCCTCTTTCAGTGTATCGTGAAGGCCTTAAAGCACGCTCGGGACGTGGTGATTTTGTGGCGCGGCCGGTGCGGCTTGCTTGACCGCGACGGCAGCACAATTTTAGGTGCGCCATGACCGAAAGCCCAACGCCCACAACCCCGACCGCAAAGGCCGGACACCCTGCCAAAACCGGCCCCGACGTCATTGCCGGCTATCTCAAGACACTACCCGCAACACCCGGCGTCTATCGCATGCTCGATGCCGCGGGCGAGGTGATTTACGTCGGCAAGGCCCGCTCGCTTCGATCCAGGGTCGCAAATTATGCCCGTCTCGCCGGCCACACCAATCGCATTGCCCGGATGATCCTGGCAACCGCCTCCATGGAGTTCGTGACGGTCGGCACGGAAGCTGAGGCGCTTCTCCTCGAAGCGAACCTCATCAAGCGCTTCCGTCCGCGCTTCAACGTCCTGATGCGCGACGACAAGTCGTTCCCCTACATTCTGATTGCGCGCGACCATCCGGCCCCGGCGGTGTTAAAGCATCGCGGCGCCCGCACCCGAAAGGGAGAATATTTCGGCCCCTTTGCGTCGGCTGGCGCCGTCAACCGCACGGTCAACATGCTGCAGCGGGCCTTCCTGCTCCGCTCCTGCTCCGACAGCGTCTATGAGAGCCGCACGCGGCCGTGCCTTCTCTACCAGATCAAGCGCTGCTCGGGCCCCTGTACCGGCGAGATCAGCCTTGCCGACTATGGCCGGCTCGTGGATGAGGCCGAACGCTTCCTCTACGGCGAGAGCCAGTCCGTGCGGGAGATGTATCAGCGGCTGATGCAGGAAGCTGCCGAGAAGCTCGAATTCGAGACGGCCGCCAACTACCGCAACCGGCTCTGGGCGTTGGCTCATGTCACTGCCGATCAATCCATCAATCCGGAAGGCGTGGAAGAGGCCGACGTGTTCGCGGCGCATCAGGAAGGTGGACAGACCTGCATCCAGGTCTTTTTCTTCCGCACCGGGCAGAACTGGGGAAACCGTGCCTATTTCCCGAAGGCGGACCGCTCTCTCGATGCCGAAGATGTGCTCGATAGCTTCATCGCGCAGTTCTACGATGACAAGCCGGTGCCGCGTCTCATTCTCCTATCACACGAGATTCCCAACCGGGCGCTGCTCGCGGAAGCCTTGTCCCGCAAGGCCGAACGCAAGGTTGAAATTCGCATCCCGTCGCGCGGCACCAAGTCGAGCCTCGTCGAACATGCTCTCGCCAACGCACGGGAGGCCCTTGGCCGAAAGCTTGCCGAGAGTTCGTCGCAGGCGCGATTGCTTGACAGTCTCGCCGAGCGTTTTCAGCTCGCGGCTGCTCCGCGTCGTATCGAGGTCTTTGATAACAGCCACATCTCCGGGACCAACGCGGTCGGTGCGATGATCGTCGCCGGTGCGGAGGGCTTCGTCAAAGGGCAATACCGGAAGTTCAACATCAAATCGGGCGACATCGCACCGGGGGACGACTATGCGATGATGCGGGAGGTTTTGACGCGCCGCTTCAAGCGCATCGCCGATGCCGACGTGCTCGACGAAATTGAGACGGAAGTCGCCGAGCTTGAAGCCGACACAGGCCGAATGGAGCCGCCACCGGAACCCGACACGATGGAAGCTGCGGATGATGGGGCCTTTCCGGACCGCCCCGACCTCGTGCTGATCGATGGCGGCCTCGGGCAACTCTCGGTCGCACGTGAAGTGCTAGCCGGTTTCGGACTGCATGACATTGCCGTCATTGGCGTCGCCAAAGGTCCTGATCGCGATGCTGGCCGTGAACACTTCTACATTCCCGGCCGCGAGCGTCCGATGATGCTTGAGACCAAAGACCCTGTGCTTTACTTCGTGCAGCGGCTCCGTGATGAAGCCCACCGCTTCGCCATCGGCACTCATCGCGCCAAGCGTTCCAAGGCGTTGGGTGCCAATCCGCTCGACGAAATCGAGGGCATCGGGCCGACGCGCAAACGTGCGCTCCTCAAGCATTTCGGCTCCGCCAAGGCCGTTTCCCGCGCTGGCGTCGAGGATCTCAAGGCGGTGGCTGGAATTTCCGCGGATATGGCGCGGAAAATCTATGATTTCTTCCACGACCGCTCGGGCTAGCGTGACGTGCGCGACAAGTGACTGGCCAAGACCACAACCCTTGCCCTATTTTTGCGGAACTTTGGGGCGAAGCGCTTACCTCTATCCACAAAATTATCGGCCATTGGTTTTCCTGATGCTGAGACACGCGTTCGCGATTGCCGCTTTCATCGTTCTTGGACTTTCCCAAGCGTCCGCGCAGCTGCCGTCAAATACGGCTTCGAGCCCATCGGCGACAGCGGCACCAACGTCACCTGATGCGGGCGCGACGCAACCGCAGCAATCCTCTTCTTCGCAGCAAAGCGAGGAAGCTCCGTCGGCTGCACCGGCCAAGCCACCGGCGGCGGTCTTGCCGCCCGAAGTGCATTCGACGATCACCAATGTCGTCGGCGTCATGGACGGGGCCGAGAAAGCGCTCACCGCCATTACCAACGTCGACACCGATCTTGGGCGGTTGCGCGATGAACTCGACGGAGTGATCTCCAAGACGACACAGACCGCCGACAGCCTGCGCCCGCGCCTCGCAGACCTTCAGCGCCAGATCGAACGGCTCGGCCCGCCGCCAGCGGAGGGGGCCCCTCCCGAAACCGGACCGGTTGCGGCGGAGCGGGCGCGGCTCAACGGCGAAGCGTCCGAAATCTCGGGCGCTATCAAGACCCTTGAAGTGACGTGGTGGCGCGCGCGGCAGGCCATCGACAAAATCACCGACCTCAGATTGCAGCTGTTCGTGCGCAGCCTGACGGAGCGGATCTCAAGTCCACTGTTTCCCAAATTGTGGGCTGATCTCAGTCGCGAGTCGCCAAGTGTCCGATGGCGGCTCCAATATAATGCTACGGATTGGGGATCCGCTGTCGCCCGGCAGAAAGTCAACGTTTTGATCCTGCTCAGCGCGGCGATCGGGCTCTATCTCGTTCTCAAGTCCATCGTGCTCGCGGCGACGCGCTACAGGCCAAAGCCCAATGCCACTCCGCCGAGCTTTTTTGAGCGCGCCGCGTCGGCCTCATGGATCGCTCCTGCACATGCCATACCGGGTGCCACAACGGCGTTTCTTCTTTACGGCGGCCTCGATTATCTCGGCCTTCTTTATTACCCGACGGCGGCACCGGCCGGTGCCGCGCTGCTCCGGGCCTCGCTCGTTTTCATCGCCGTCGGCGCGCTCATTACGGCAGTGTTCGCGCCAAGCCGGCCGGAGCGGCGGCTCGTGCTTCTGTCCAACCGCAGCGCCGGACAGATCTCGCGACTTCTGAAGATCTTAGCCTTTATCTATTCGGCGGATCTCTTTCTGTCGGCGTTCGGGCAAATCCTCTACTTCCCGCTGTCGATCAGCGTGGTGCAATCTCTGTTCACGAGCCTGGCTTTCGCCTTCGTCCTCATCGGGATCTTGCTCACCCCATTCGAGTCGAACGAGGTCAGCTCGCTGCAGGCGGTCAGGCGGAATGAACCCGCGTGGCTCAAGTTCCCGCTCTGGGTCGCGGCCGGCGCGATCATCCTTTGCTGTCTCTTGGGGTATGTCGCCCTCGGCCGTTTCCTGGCGCAGCAGATGGTCATGACTGGTGTCGTCGGCCTCGTCGCGACGCTGCTCTATCTCGCAATCCGGGCGTTTACACGCGGCAGCACGACCTCGCGGGGCATGATCAGCGTGCTGCTCGAGGAGCAGCTTGGCTTTGACGAGGTGCGCCGCAAACAACTCGGCTGGTTGACGGAGAGCGTGCTGACCCTCTTCGTCATCTTAATCGCGATCCCCGTGCTGATGCTGCAATGGGGCTTCTCGGCACCCGACATCAGGGACTGGGTGAAGTCGTTGCTCTTTGGCTTCGAGATCGGCCAGTTCCGCATCTCCATCGTTCGGATCCTCATCGGTGTCGCGATCTTCATTGCGCTGCTCTTCATGACGCGGCTCATCCAACGGCGCCTGCGGGACAACGTCCTCATCCAGCCGCGCATGGACCCTGGCATCGCGAATTCAATCGACACGGCAGTCGGCTATGCGGGCACCACGCTCGCCGCCATCGTCGCCATCTCCTACGCCGGCTTCGACATCACCAATCTGGCGATCGTTGCCGGTGCTCTTTCGGTCGGTATCGGATTTGGTCTGCAGTCGATCGTCAACAATTTCGTCTCGGGGCTGATCCTTCTGATCGAGCGTCCGATCAAGGTCGGCGACTGGGTCGTCGTCGGCGGCGAGCAAGGAACCGTCAAGCGCATTTCGGTGCGCTCCACCGAGATCGAGACTTTCGACCGGGCGAGCCTCATTGTCCCGAACTCGGAACTCGTAACCGGACGTGTCCTGAACTGGACGCACCGCAATGCCCTTGGCCGCGTGGTCCTGAAGTTTACAGCCGGGCGCGATGTCGAGCCGAGACAAGTGCTCAACGTGCTGACCGACTGCGCCAACCGGCACCCCAACATCCTGCGGGAACCGGCGCCACTCGCCGTTTTCGAAGGCTATACGCCGACGACGACCGAGTATTCCCTACGCGTGCTGCTCCCGGACATCACGCACGGGCTCAAGGTGCAGTCGGACCTCAGGGTCGCCGTTTACGAAGCGTTGCGGCGCTCAGGGATCATCGGCGCGGGCGGTTTTGCGGTTCAAACCGGCGCGGCTTCGCAGGTGGTGTAGGCTGCGGCTTTCTGCCTTTCGGACTTCCCCATTGACGCGGGTTTGCCGCTGCGGCTACGCAAAGGCATGGAGCAAGTCGCGCACCGCTCATTTTCTACGAGCCTGCCAAACATCCTGACCTACGGCCGGATCGCGGCGGTACCCGTCCTGGCCGGCGTCCTATTCTTCGGGGCGAGCGATATGTCGCGCTGGCTCGCGTTCGCGATTTTCCTTACGGCCTGTGTGACCGATTGGCTCGATGGATATCTGGCGCGGACCTGGGGCCAGCAGTCAAACCTCGGGCGCATGCTCGACCCCATCGCAGACAAGCTCCTGGTCGGCGCGACGCTGCTGATGCTCGTCTATTCGGGCACGATCGGCGGTTGGTCCATCTGGGCCGCGATCGTTATCCTGTCGCGCGAAATACTGGTTTCCGGGCTCCGGGAGTTCCTGGCGGAACTCAACGTGAAGGTGCATGTCACCCAGCTCGCGAAATGGAAAACGGCCGCACAATTCGTCGCCCTTGCCCTGTTGCTCGCGGGCCCGGCGGCAGAGCAGGTGCTGCCTGGAACGACCAATGCCGGTGTCTTGCTTCTTTGGATCGCCGCACTGCTGACGCTCGTCACAGGCTATGATTATCTCAAAGCCGGCATCCGCCACGCCATCGACCGTTGAGGGCGTCATGACTGCGGAGGTGACCCGCCCTGTTGTACTGTTGCGCTATTTAGCCTGGCTGCGCGAGAAAACCGGCATCGGCGAGGAGCGCTTGGTGCTGCCCGTCGAGATCACGACCGTCGCGGAGTTGCTCAGCTGGCAGGTGTCGCGGGGGCACCCGTTCGATCAGGCTTTCCAGAAGTCTGAAGCCATACGCGTGGCGCTGGACCGGGTCCATGCGAAACCCGGCTCGCCGATCGGCGGCGCCCGTGAAATCGCATTCTTTCCGCCGGTGACGGGAGGGTGAGATGTCCGTCCGCGTTGGTCCCTCTGACTTCGACGTCTCGAGCGAGATGGTACAGCTCACTGCCGGTGACACGGGCATCGGTGGAGTTGCCATTTTTGTCGGCAAGGTGCGTGATCGGGTCGGGGAAGAGCCACTTCTCACAATGACGCTCGAGCACTATCCCGGCATGACGGAGACTGAGCTCGAACGGATCGAAGCGGAGGCGCGGGATCGCTTCAAGCTCTCCGCTTCGCTCATCATCCATCGGGTCGGGGAATTGAAGCCAGGCGACAATATCGTACTTGTCATCGCCTGTGCGGCGCACCGAGGCGATGCTTTCGCCGCGGCGGAATTCTTGATGGATTATCTCAAGACGCGCGCGCCCTTCTGGAAGAAAGAGGTCTTGGCCAATGGAGTCGCCCGCTGGGTCGAGGCCCGGGAAAGCGACGAAGCGGCGGCGTCAGCATGGCAAAAGGCGAGATAATGAGAGGCTGCCGATTGGGAGCTCCATTCTCGTTAACGAGGGCTTAACCGCGGCCATCCGATAACCTTAACCTCGTACTTCTCTGACCGCTAAAACGCCATCTTCCATGGGCACAGAACCTCATCTGGCGCATGGGGTTGGACGGGGCGCGCCATGGGGGAAAAAGGGAATGCGTCGTTCAGCTCGGCGGGCATTATGCTGCATGGGACTAGCGGCAATGGCGGTCGTGCTTGCGGTCTCCGCGCAAGCTGCCGGTGGTTCCGCGGATGCCCCGCAAAAGTCCGAGACCACAGCGGCCGTGGCGGCACGCGCCGGCGATGGCACTACGGCGCCCTCAAAGGTTTTGCGCACGCGCTTCGTCATCGGCCTCGAACGTAGCGTCGACTTTGAAGTCTTTTCCCTGTCGAATCCAAACCGGGTCGTGATCGAGCTCCCGGACGTGAATGTCCAGCTGCCGGCACTCGACGAAAAGACCCCTGTCGGGCTCGTCAAGACCTTCCGTGCCGGGCTCGCTGCGCCCGGAAAGAGCCGCGTCGTCATCGACGTTACGCAGCCTGTCATCGTCGAGAGCTCCAAGATCAGCCGTGACAAGAACGGCCTTTTCCGGCTCGCGGTTGTGATAGCGCCTGCCACAGCGCTCAACGTCGCGGCGAGGAAGGGCTTCACGACACCGCCCTCGGGGCTCGGTGGAGCAGAGCTTCAGCCGCCACTTCCCCGCATCGCAGAGAGCCCGAAGGAACGCGCTGCCAGAGCCTTCCGTCCGATTATCGTGCTCGACCCTGGTCACGGCGGCTATGATTCGGGTGCGGTGAAATTCGGGACCGTCGAAAAAAACGTCGTCCTGGCTTTTGGCCATGTGCTGCGCGAACTCCTCGAAAAGACCGGGCGCTATAAAATCCTCATGACCCGA